>Ga0187770_10000044_pt1 | contig 54132 bp, 31 predicted proteins | sample 0116_SJ02_MP02_2_FD_133154 | JGI IMG/M metagenome (GOLD analysis project Ga0187770, IMG submission 133154) | Tropical peat soil microbial communities from peatlands in Department of Meta, Colombia - 0116_SJ02_MP02_20_MG | ecosystem: Environmental > Terrestrial > Soil > Wetlands > Peat | place...
CTGGAAGCACTGGGCATGTCGGTCGAGATGAGTTCCGGCGTGCTGGTTGCCGACATGATGGAAGGCATGCAGTTCGCCCTGGGGCCGTGCATGGCGACGAAGAAGTCCGCGATCGCGGCCATAGGGGGGGTTGCGAGGCTCGCCGACTATCTCGCCGATGATTTCGTCCTCGGTAACTGGATCAGCCGCGCTGGACTGAAAGTTGCGCTTGCAACAGAGATCATCGACCACGTGGTGACCAACACCGCATTTCTCCCATCCATGCGGCACCAGGTGGGCTGGGCCCGCAGCACGCGCTTCTCGCGGCCGCTGGGCCATCTCGGGTCGGTGCTTACCTTCGCGATGCCCTTCGCAATGCTTGGCTGTGTCTCGGAATGTTTGCTCGGAAACTGGCGGCTCGGCCTCGGCCTTCTGGCGTGGGGAATCGTCAACCGAGTTGTTCAGGCGCTTGCGGTCGGATGGGGCGTCGTGAAGGATCGTGAGTCGCCAGCCTGGTGTCTGCTCTACCCGTTGCGCGACCTGATGGGTTTTCTGTTTTGGATATGGGGCTACTTGTCAGACGATGTGCGTTTTCGCGGCGAGATCTACACGCTCTATGCCGACGGCAAGATTCGCCTGAAGCATCACAATCGCGGTGATGTGGATGGCACTGCGTGCGTGAGTTAATTGCAAGAGCGGCCGCATCTGCGAGGGTGACGAGTTACTCCTGCCGGTTGGTGAAGATGGCCTTGCCGCCGCTGCGCGTCAGCAGAAAATGGGGCAATCCGGCTAGTTCCTTCGGATCGTCCTGATCGGTCCAAACGAAAATGCGAGCGGGTCCTGGCCAAAGTGCAGTGAGAGATCGCACGGTCTCGAATCTATGCGGCGGTGCATCGGGAAATTTTGCTCCGTACCACAATGCGCCGCTCGGCGTGTGCAGCACGCGCACGGGAGTGCGTAGATAAAAGTTCAGCGTCGATGCTTCGTGGTATTCCCCATCGATGACGATGAGATCACCCGGGCGATAGACCTTCTCAATCGCCACGGCCAGATTGTAGGACGACAGAATGGGCGAGAATCTGGCAAACGATACGTGAACACAGGTGAGCAGGCTGACCATCATTAGGGAAAGGGCGACATTCCCCAGGGCTGGCCGGGTGCGGCGGCGCAGCCACCAGTTAAGCACCGTCCCGAACAGCAGAGCCAGACACGCGCCGAGCAGCGGGCCGCGAAACATTCCCAGCGCCTGCGGCGTGAAATCGAGCACATGGCCGAGTGAGAGATCGTAGTCCTGCGGATTTTTCTTCAGCAATTCCGCCAGGTCAGCTCCCGCGGGCGGTTGCCGCGTCATCGAAAACAGCGCCAGCCCAACGACCGCTCCGATCACTCCCACGATCATGAGAACGAGCGAAGAAACGCGTCCGGCGCGTCGATCTTTTTCCGTGGCGTCTGTCGCCGATTCGCGCGCAAGCCAGCCTCCCGCAAGCAGGGCCACGCCGGGGAGAGCCGGAATGGTGTAGTACTCCTGCCGGGTCGAAAAGCTGAAGAAGAGCAGAATCACCAGCGGCCAAAGGAAAAAGAGCAAATTTGCGCGCTGCTCCCGAGACAGCGGCGAGACGAGCTGTTGCCAGCGCCGGGGAACGCTCTTCATTGCCTGCGGCAGAAACACGGCCCAGGGCACAAGCCAGAGCACGAGAAACGCCCAGAACAGCAGCAGCGGCACCGTGTCATACCCGGGTGGCTCGCGTGTGCCGATGAAGCGCCGGAAATGCTCGTTTACGAAATAGAACCAGAGGAATCCGCGCGCCTGCCCTTGCGCCGGATTACGGATCGCCGCAAGGATGTGCCACGGTGCGGCCACAGCAAGGAAAACCAGCGTGCTCGACATCACGCGCAGCTTTGCCAGATGGCGCAAATTGCGAGTCAGAAGCAAATGAATACCGATCGTAGCGATGGGAAACACCAAGCCAATCAGGCCTTTGGTGAGAACGTTCAAGGCGCAGGCTACGGCGAATCCCCAACAGGTGGCGCGCGATGGAGGGTCTTCTTCGAGCGAGCGCAGAAAGAAGAAATACGAAATCGTCAGCCACAGCCCGACCATAACGTCGGGAATCATGAAGCGCGTGAAGATATACGGGCCAATCGACGTAACCAGCGCTACCCCGGAATAGAATCCGCCTCGCGCGCCGAACGCGAAACGCCCCAGCCAATACGTGGCCAGAATCGTGGCGAGAACGCCAAGCATCAGCGGCAAGCGCGTACTCCAGTCGCTAATGCCGAAAACTTTGTAGCTTACCGCCAGGGCCCAGTACATCAGCGGCGCCTTTTCCAAGTAGCGCAAACCGTTGATGTAAAGCGTGACCCAGTTGTGCCGCAGCAACATTTCGCGCGCGGCCTCCGCGTGCACAGTGTCGACATCGTCGAGCAGGGCCGGCGTGAACATCCCTGCAACGTAGATGGCGAGCCACAGCGCGATCAGAACCAGGAGTGAAAGCACCACGGATGAAGACAAGGACGACGAAGATTGTGACGGGAAAGAAGAGCGCTGAATCGGTTGGGACTGAGGGCCTGTAGGAGGGTTCATGCGGAGTCCGCGCAGGCTGATTATAGGGACTCGCCCGTTAGGCGATCAAACCAAGCTCGATCAAACCGGGTTCGATCGACCAAGCTCGATCAAACCGGCGCGATGAAGACTCGGTGCGAGTATCTGGCCACGATTACTGCGTGCACGCGGCCGACGCGTCGTGGCGATCAAGCGTTTCGCGGATCTTGCTGGAGAGCTGTTTCAGGGTGAAGGGTTTCTGCAAGAAGTTGGACGCGAGGCCGGTAACATGGTGGTCAAGGACGGTCTTGCCGGCGTAACCAGAAACAAACAGTAGTTTGGTTTCCGGAAGCAGACGACCCAGTTCCTTGGCCAACTGGCCACCGCTCATTTGCGGCATCACGACGTCGGTGACGGCCAGGTGAACCGGCGAGCCATGCTGGCTGGCGACCGAAAGGGCATCGACACCGTCTTTCGCTTCTAAGACCTTGTAACCCTGCAGGGTCAGAAATTCGGCCGCGGCGCGCCGGACTGCGAGTTCATCTTCCACCAAAAGGATGGTCTCCGAACCGCGGGGCGGCGTTGCAGGAGCGTCCTCCACCGCTGCTTCGCTGTGATGGCGCTCTGCCACGCAGGGCAGGTAAATCTTGAACACCGTGCCCATCCTCGGTTCGCTGTACGCCCAGATGAATCCCTTGTTCTGCTTGACGATTCCGTAGACCGTGGCGAGCCCCAGCCCGGTCCCTTCTCCCGGCGCCTTCGTCGTGTAGAAGGGCTCAAAAATGTGGGGCAACTGGTGTTCGGGGATCCCGGCCCCGTCGTCGCTGACAGTGATCAAGACATACGGGCCAACAGGAATCGCGGCTTGTTTACAGTGGATGTAGGCCTCATCGAGTTTCACAGCGCCGGTCTCAATCTGAAAGCGCCCGCCCTGGGGCATGGCGTCACGCGCGTTAGCTGCCAGATTCATCAGAATTTGCTCGATCTGAACCGGGTCGACTCGCACGCGGCCGATTGGTTCACCCGGCCGGAAACTCAGCTCGATGTCTTCGCCGATGAGGCGAGGGAGCGTTTTGGCAATGCTCGCGATCACGGCATTGAGGTCCACCACGCGCAGAATCTGCGGTTGTTTGCGGCTGAAGGCCAGCAATTGCCGTGTCAATTCCGCCGCTCGGCGCGCCGCCGACAGAATCTCCTGAATCTTCGCCTGCAGTGGACTGTTGGGGACCACATTGTCCAGGGCAAGCTCCGCGTAGCTGGTAATGATGGTGAGGAGATTGTTGAAGTCGTGAGCCACTCCGCCGGCCAGGTTCCCGATGGCATCCATCTTTTTCGCCTGCTGGAGCTCGGCCTCCAGACGGTGCCGCTCGGTCAGATCGCGCCCGTTGGAGACGAAATGTGTGATCTGTCCTTCGGCGTCGCGCACCGGGCTGATGCTTTCCTCCACACAATACTTTTCGCCATTCTTCTTGCGGTTGACCAGAATGCCGCGATACACGTTACCGGCCAGGATGGTCTGCCAAAGTTCGCGGTAAACGTCCGGCTCCTGCTCGCCCGAATTGAGGAGGGCCGGAGTCGTGCCGCAGGCCTCTTCTCGGCCGTAGCCAGTCAGGGTCTCGAAGGCAGGATTGACGTACTCAATGATTCCGTGGCGGTCGGTGATCATGACCGTGTCCGGCGATTGCTCGACGGCGCGTGACAACTTGCGCAGCGACTCTTCGGCGATGTGCTGTTCCTGCTGCAGACAGTGCAACGCCAGCGTGCTGTGGATGGTCCGCACCAGGGTTGCCCCGTCCAGTTGCGACCGGGGCACGCAGTTCCACGCTCCCGCCTCGATGATCTTTGCCACCGTTCTTTCATCGGCGTCTTCCGTGAGCAAGATAAAAGGAACGGTGACCCGCGTGTGCTGAATCTGGGAAAGGAGCAGGACGGCCTCGCTGTTGTCAGTGTCGTGCTGAAACAGCAATAAACTGTACGCTTTCTGTTGCAGCATCGCTTTGGCCTCTTCGAGCGTGTGCGCGTGATCCAGGTCTGCCGCGAGTGTTTGCCGGTTGCGCTCCAGAATTTCGCGCACCAGGAAGAAATCTTCCTCTCTCTCGCCCACCAGCAACACCGACAAAGGCGTGGCGGCTAGCGCGGGTTTTGCGGCCGTTAGCACTTTGGCTCCTTTTTGGATACCATCGGAGACCCAGGGCAAACGGGTTGGCGGGCACCAGAGAGTTCACGGCGTTTGCAGGCCGCAGGCTCCCGATTCGGGGATGGACTCTTTTTCGGGACGAACGGTTACCAAGGGCTGGCGCTGGAAAATTGCAGGATAATAATTAACATTAAACGATATTGATCTTCTGGAAGTGAGATATGGTCAGACATTTGATTTTTCCGCTATTCGCCATGCTTTTACTGAGTGCCTGGCAGCTTCAGGCGCAGGCAGGCGCGTCTCCACAAGATTTCAACTTTCAGGTTTCCGCCTCGCAACCCTGGACCGATACCGGTCTCGACCTGCAGACCGGAGACAGGAGCACTGCATCGATTCGGATGCAGTCGTCCCTCACAGCTCGGCATTCGCAGTTCAGCAATGCAGACTCGTCACTTTTGCCGTCCTGCCGGTTAACCAATCTGGCATTCCTGCGTCTAATCCAATAGTTCCTGTGGGTTTGGCGGCCCGGTTCCCGCATTCAAGCGTCAAGGGGAACTGCGGAAGGGTGTCCATCGTATAGACACTCAAGCGGGATTCTGCCTCTCGCAAGGCCGCACGTGCGGTCATAAGGAACTTCGCGTTTGGGGCGCTGACCCTGCAGCGCATGGATCAACGGGAGTCGACCACATCTGGGGGATGGCATGGAAAACGGGCACAAGACGAACGGTTCGCTGAAGCCGACGGAAAAATATGACATGGCGCACGTGCAGGAAGTAATTCGTCAGGCGCACGAGGAACTGCGCCAGTTGATGCAGCAGCGCGCCGAAGTTGTGAAGCGCATCGGCACGGTCAAGCAAACCATCAGTGGTCTGGCGAATCTGTTTGGCGATAGTGTGCTGAACGATGAGCTGATGGAGCTGGTTGATCGCAAGACCAACGGCCGCCAGCCGGGATTTACCAAGGCATGCCGCATGATTCTGATGGAATCGGGGCGCGCTTTGAGCGCACGCGACATCTGCGAATATTTCGAGCAGAAGCTGCCCGCCATGCTGGCCCGGCACAAGGACCCGATGGCCTCGGTGACGACGGTCCTGAACCGCCTGGTGGAATATGGCGAGGCCGAAGCCGTGCACGCCAACAATGGCAAACGTGCCTGGCGCTGGGTAACCGATGCGAATCCGGTAATCGAATCAAGCCCGGTAGTCTCGAACTTCGCACACGCCTGAGCCAGTCGCGCTTCGGGGCGGTGTCGTACTCGGAAGCTGCCGCCTAGCCCGGTGGCAGCAGCATTCCCTTTTCCAGATGCCGAGTCACATGCGCGTAGGAAGCAGCGTGCGGATCGTGTGTGACCATCACGATGGTCTTGTGAAAGTCCTCGTTCAACCGTTTCAGAATCTCCAAAACTTCCGTCGCTGAGTGGCTGTCGAGGTCGCCCGTGGGCTCGTCGGCGAGCAGTAAGGTCGGGTCGCTCACAATGGCCCGCGCGATGGCGACGCGCTGCTCCTGTCCGCCGGAAAGCTGCTTGGGCAGGTGGTCGGCGCGATCTTCCAGTCCAACCAGCTTCAGCGCGGTCAAAACGTGGTCGCGTCGCTGCTGCGCATTGAGCTTGGTCAGCAGCAGCGGTAACTCCACGTTTTCAAACGCGGTGAGCACAGGAATCAGGTTGAACGTCTGAAAGACATAGCCGATGTGTTCGTTGCGCCAGCGTGCAATCTGGCTGTCGCTGAAGCGGAAAATATCCTGGCCCTGCACCAGCAGGTCGCCGCCCGTCGGGCGATCGATGGCTGCGATCATATTCAGCAGCGTGGTTTTGCCCGAGCCCGAGGGCCCCATCAGGGCAAGGAATTCTCCCTTGGCGATGTCGATGGAAACATCGTCCAGCGCCTTCACTTCGAAAGCATCGCGCTTGAAGATTTTCGTGACGCCCCGCGCCTGCACGACTTTGGTGTTGGTGGCCACATTCGTTTGTGCAACTGTGCTCATGATTGCCCTTTCTGCAGGATTGCCTTTTTAGTTTTGACCCTTGATCTTGATTTTGTCCCCGTCTTTCAGAGTCGCAGGCGCGATAGTGATGACGCTCTCGCCGCCAACCAATCCGTCGACCAGCGCGCCGTCGCTGCGCTGGCTCAACACGTGAATGTCGCGCGCCACCGCCTTGCCGTTAAACCCAACCAGAACAATTTTCTTGCCGTCGCGATCGCGAATCGCTGCCGACGGCACGAAAACGCCCTGCGGACCTTTTGCATCTTTCGGCGTTTCATTGGCCAGGAATTTCACGGTTGCGTTCATCTCCGGCCGCAGCTGGATCTCGGGGTACTTGTCGGGATTCAGCACCTGAACCTTGACTTGCACCGTCGCCTTCTGCCGGTTCGCCTCGGGAGAAATCTGCGCGATCTCGCCGTCATATTCTTTATCGGGATATGTGTCGGTCGTGACTTTCGCCTTCTGTGCCGGACTCAGCCGCGCAAAATCAGCCTGGGCAATATCCAGCTCGACTTGCAGGTCGTTCAGGTCGGCGAGCGATACAACCGATCCCTGCGGCCCGCCTGCCGCCGCGCTGGCAAACTGCGCCGTGATCAACTCACCTTTTTCCGCCGTGCGATCGAGAATTGTGCCGGTCACAGGCGCGCGAATGATCGTCGCATCCAGCTGCGACTTCGCATAGTCGAGCTGCCCCTGAGCCTGGACGAGAGCCCCTTGGGCGCGGGCGATCTCCTCCTGCCGCGGACCGATATGCGTCAACTCAAACGCTTTCTGCAGCGAATTCACGCGCTGCTGATCGGCCTCGAACCTGGCGGTCGCGTCGTCGAGTTGCTGCCGCGAAACCACGCCCGCCGCGGCGAGTTCTTTCGTGCGGTCGAGCGTCAGCTTGTCGTTAACCAGCGTGGCACGGGCTTCGTCGAGGTTGTGCTGCGCCTGCTGAATCTCCTCCGGCCGCGAACCGTGCTGCAGTTCTTCGAGATAGGAGCGGGCGTTGGCCACGGCGCCTTCGGCCTGCTCATAGGCCGCGCGAAACTCCTGGTCCTCCAGACGGACCAGCACCTGGCCCTCTTTGACCTTGTCGCCTTTCTCCACGCCAATCCACGCCAGGCGGCCCGTCACCTTCGAGTTTACGTTGATGGTGTGATGGGCCACGATGTAGCCGGTCGCCGACAGCACCGTGCCGCCCACGTCGCTCGACTCAGCGGCGGCGCGCGCAACTTCGACTTCCGGCACGCTCGCAGAGAGAGCCCGGTAGGCGACGGTAATCAGGCCGAGCAGGACGACCACCGCGATCCCAACGATGATGTACCGCCGCGCCCAGGCCGGCGGCTCGCCGCCATTGTCGCCACGCTGCGAGCGGTCAATGCGGAGGCTCTGCAGATCTTCGTGTTTGGCATCAATTGCCATACAAACCCATCGTCCTCGCACCGCTTTCACAGGCCGGGTGCCCCATTCAAGCCCGGTTTTGGCTTGAGTGGGGATTTTCTATCCCCGCAGTGCATTCAAAATATTCTGCCGCGCCGCGTGCCAGGCGGGAGCGAGCCCACCGAAAAATCCCATCACCAGCGCGAAACACACCGCCGCAAACGCAACCGACCAGGTAATGCGCAAGGCGAACACAACCTCGCTGAACGTAACCTGGTTCGACGTTCCGGTCTGCATGCCGTTGAAGGGCAGCATCAGCACAATGCCCAGCGCAGCGCCCAGCAGCGCCAGAATCAGCGACTCCAGCACGAACGAAGTCAGTATGGCCGGCCGCGAAAATCCGATCACGCGCAAGGTCGCGATTTCGCGCCCGCGATACGCCACTGCCGCATACATGGTGTTCATGGCGGCGAAAATCGAGCCGATCGCCATGATGATCGCCACTACGATCCCGATGATTTTGATGGGCGTGCCGGAACTGGTCTGCTTCGCGTAATAGTCGGTCTCGATCAGTCCATCGAGCTTCAGCCGCTGGTCGTCGCTCACACGATTCTTCAGCGCCTCGGCGGCAATGGGATCTGTCGCCCGCAGATACGCCGACGAAAATCCTCCCTGGCGGTCGAAGTCGGAAGCCATCTGATTCACGTCGCCCCAGATTTCAGACTCGTAGGCCGAACCGCCCGCGTCGAACACGCCGACGACTTTCCACGATCCTTTGCCAAATTCCATCGTGTCGCCGATATTGGCATGCGCGAAGCGCTCGCGGATGGATTTGCTCACGACAACTTCACGCTGCCCGGTCTCGAACCAGCGTCCGTCGGTCAGTTTCACGCTGGGCTTGCCGTCCGCGCCCGGCAACTGCCGCATCTCAAGCCCGTCGGGCATCATGCCGCGCACGGTTACGTTCACTTCGCCGGTACCGTCTTTCCGCGGCAGCACGATCACCACGTTCCACTCGCCGGAGGCGAGCGGCTCGCCGTGACTGTCTTTGGCGATGCCCGGCAGCACTTTCAGCGTGGGAAAAAGCGCGGCATCGAACCCGCCAGTCAGTTCCGACTCCGATCCCTTGCGCAGCACCAGTATGTTCAGCTTGCTGCCGCTCGAGACGAACGCGCGATTGAGCCCTGCCACCAGCGCCATCAGGAAAATAGCCGTGGTGACCGTGAGCGCGATGCCCAGCGCGGTCATGACGGTGAGCCCTTTGCGCAGTTTCAAATTGCGGATGTTGTAGCTGATCGGTATTGCCATAAGTTGAACTCGCTAAACTCTTCCTCGGCGTCATCCCTCGCTCCGCCTGAAAAACGGCTTCGCTCGGGATGACGCCCGCCTGGAAGTGTCACCCGATATGTCTTAGTCCCTCCACAATATTCATGCGTGACGCGCGATAGGCCGGCAGGTAGCCGCTCACCACTCCTAAGATCGCTGCCACAAGCATGGCCAGCGCCGCGGTCGGCCACTTGACCTTCATATCCAGAGGAATGCCGAGCCCAATGAAACGATGTGTCATTCCGGAGATGACAGGGATCGCCACCAGAACTCCCAGCAAACCACCGGCGACAGCCAGCCCGATGGCTTCGCTCACGAAAATCGAAAGCACCCGTTGCTGGGTGAAGCCGAGGGTCTTCAGCACCGCCACTTCGCGCGTGCGGCTGCGCACCGACATCGCCATGGTGTTGGCCGAAACCAGCATGATCGCGAACATGACCGCTCCGCAGATTCCAAGAATGAAGGCTTTCACGTTGCCGAGCGAAGCGACAAAGCCAAGCTGAAACGCCTTCTCGCTCTCGCTCTTGGTCTGCAGCGGCGAATTGCGGAACATGTCGTCGATCTGCTTCGACGCCGCGGCGACGTGATCGGGCGAATCGACCTGCGCCGCATACCACCCCGCCTGGCCCTTGAACCACGGCACGGCCTCTTCCAGGTACTTGGTGTGGAAGTAAAGCGCGTTCTGTGGCGGATCGCGATGATAAATGGCGCGAATCGTCAGATCGAGATCCGTAGGGAAAATGGTGCCCTGAAGGTGAACGTGGTCGCCAAGCTTCCATCCGTACTTGTCGGCCAAGGTGACGTCCACCAGCGCGCCGGCGCGATCCTGCTGCCAGGCCTTGACCTGATCGGGCGGCGTGATCTTGTCCGATGCAACTTTCAAGTATTCGTCCGGATCGGTAGCCAGGCGGGCGAAAAAATGCTCCGCGCGGTTGTCGATGTAGCGGCCTTCAAACCAGGTCATCGGCACGACTGCAGTGACGCCGGGGACGCTGCGAATTTTGTCGCGATAGTACGCCGGCAGAAAGAACGCCAGCGAAACGCGATCGCGGATGATGAGCCGCCGCGACGCCTCGGGCGCAACCTGATCGACGTAAAACGAACGCCAGATGCAGATCATCAGCGTCAGCAACAGCAGCGAGAAGCTGATGCTGATCATGGTCAGCAGGCTGCGCCGCTTGTTGCGAAACGTGTTGCGCACGATGAAGCTTCCCAGGGTCATAAAATCAACCTGCTTCCCGAACGCCACTAACTGCGGGTGCCCCGTTTCTCACGCGTTCTGTGCGCGAGAAGTGGGAGAACTCACCCGATATGCCGAAGCCCGTCCACAATGTTCATCCGTGACGCTCGATAAGCCGGCAGATAGCCGCTCACCAGTCCCAGGATCAGTGCCGCTAGCATCGCCAGGCCCGCCGTGGGCGCCCTTACCGTCATGTCGAGCGGTATGCCTATTCCTACAAAATGATGCGTCATCAGGCGAATCAGCGGAATCGCCACCAGCACGCCCAGCACTCCTCCCGCGAGTGCCAACGCCACCGCTTCGCTCACAAAAATGGAAAGCAGCTTCTGCTGCGTAAAGCCCAACGTCTTCAGCACCGCCACTTCACGCATGCGGCTGCGCACCGACATCGCCATGGTGTTCGCTGAAACCAGCATGATGGCGAACACCACCGCGCCGCAAATTCCAAGAATAAATGCCTTCACGTTGCCCAGCGTAGCCACAAAGCTCAGCTGAAACGCCTTCTCGGTCTCGCTTTTGGTGGGCAGGGGCGCGTTATGAAACATCTCATCGATTTGCGCGGCCGCGGGCGCTATATGATCCGGCGAATCGATCATCGCGGCAAACCATCCTGCCTGTCCCTTGATCAAGGGCACCGCTTCCTCGAGATACTTCGTGTTGAAGAACAGGGTGTTCTGTGGCGGATCGCGGCGATACGTCGCCCGAATCGTCAGATCGAGATCCACGGGAAAATCGGTGCCTTCAATATGGATACGGTCCCCCAACTTCCATCCATACCTGTCCATCAGCGTGACATCAACCAGTGCTCCAGTCCGATCCTGCTGCCAGGCCTTCAACTGATCCGGCGGAACGATCTTGTCCACAGCGACTTTCAGGTATTCATCTGGATCGGTCGCCATGCGTGCGAAGAAATGCTCCGGGCGGCTATCAATGTAGCGGCCTTCAAACCATATGTATGGCACTACGGCCGTTACGCCTGGAACGCTGCGAATCTTGTCGCGATAGTAAGTCGGCAAAGAAAACGCCAGCGAAACGCGGTCGCGAATGATCAGACGCCGTGACGCCTGGGGCGCAAACTGGTCGACGTATAAAGTCCGCCAGATGCAGAGCATCAACGTCAGCAACAGCAGCGAGAAGCTGATGCTGATCATGGTCAGCAGGCTGCGCCGCTTGTTGCGAAACGTGTTGCGCACGATGAAACTTCCCAGCGTCATAAGGTCCTGAAAACCCATGTCGAGCTTCGCCCGACTGGACAGCCGAGGGCGGCTGTCCCTACACAAAATCAGCCAATGTGCCGCAGTCCGTCCACAATGTTGACCTGCGACGCGTGATAGGAGGGTAAAGCCGCGCTGACCAGGCCGACAGCTGCCGAGATCAGGAGCGCAGAGGCGAAAATCCCGGGCGTCAACTTCAGGGGGAAGAACGTCATCTGCGGAGCGTGCTCGAAGGCAAACACCATCCCCTTGGCCAGGCTCGCTCCGATCAGTCCCCCGATCAGCGACAGCGCAACCGCCTCGCTCACGAACAATCCCAGCACGCCGCGACGTGTGAAGCCGAGAGTTTTCAGCACGGCGACTTCCCGCGTGCGTTCGCGGATGGTCATCGCGATTGTGTTGGCGGAGACCAGCAACGTCGCGAACAGTACCGCACCGCAAATGCTGAGGATGAACACCTTCACATTGCCCATCATGGCGACGAATTCCAGACCGAAGGCCTTCTCGCTCTCCGTTTTCGTCGGTTGGGGCGCATTGTGGAACATTTCATCGACGGCTGCCGAAATTTTGCTTACATCCGAGGGATTGTCCGCCAGAATGTAAAAGGTGCCGGCCTGTCCCTTGAAACCTGAAACCGCCTCTTCTACATACTTACTGTTGAAGTAAACCGATTTGAAATCCGGATCCCGATGATAGAAGCCGCGGACGTTAAGTTCGAGATCCACCGGATAGATGGTCCCCTGAATCACAATGCGGTCGCCCAGCTTCCAGCCGTATTTCTGGGCCAGCGAATCCGAGACGAGCGCGCCTTGCCGGTCGCGCTGCCAGGCAAGAACCTGGTCCTCCGGCACCTTAATGTCGCGAAATACCTTCAAAAATTCATCCGGGTCAGTGCCGAATTGAGCGAACATGTTTTGGGCCTTCTCGTCTTTGTAAGTGCCTCCAAACCATGAACTGGGTACGACCGCCACCACGCCCGGAACCGCACGAATCTTCTCCCGATAAAAGCCGGGAAGTAGGAACGTCAGCGACACCCGATGCCGCGTGATCAGCCTCTCCGACGATTCCGCGCTGCCGTCTTCCAGCGCGAACGCGTGCCACAGAGTCATCATGAACGTAAGCAGCAGCAAAGAAAAAGCGATGCTCAGCACGGTGAGGATGCTGCGGCGCTTGTTGCGGAACGCGTTCTTGGTGACGAACCGGGTCAACGTCATGGGTGAACTCCGGGGAGAAGCGGACACCGGGCGGTGCAGGGAGACGCGCCCCAGCCCCGCCAGAATAAACGATGCCCCATCCCGCGGACAACCCAGCCACTCTCCAGTTGTGTTTCCTTTTGACGCTGCCTTATCCGATGAGTCATCCCGAAGGCCCGCGTTTTCACCATCGGGCCGAGGGATCTCGCGCGCACGATCGTGACACCACACGCGAGATCCCTCGCTCCGCCGGGTCCTTCGCTTCGCTCAGGATTTCGGCGCGCGGCTCGAACGCCGCGCAAACGCCTCAAGCTGCGCTCGGGACGACGCCGTTGAAACGAGGAAATCATAACTTTGAATTCAAGGAGCCACTCTCGTCTCACAGCCGGTGAGGTGCAGGCTCCAGCGTTATTGCCCATTCCACGTGTGATGTTCCACCCGCCGCGTTCTTATAACAAGTGGACTTCGTCATCTGCCTGGGATGACAAATGTCACAGTGAAGACACCCATTCATTAGAGCCGCGCTTTGAGGGAAGAAGTTACGTCAGGCCAGTGGTTGCCAGTTCCGGCTTTCGCAACAAATAGTTGTTGCGCGTCTTGGGATAGTCGCTTTGCCAGTAACGCACCGTCTCCAGGCCTGTAGAGTTGGCGAGCGCGATGAATTCCTGTGGAGGAGCGAAGAACGCGATTGCGGTGCCGGAATTAATTACCGTCGGCCTTCCGGTAAGCTGCCACCAGGCCATGCGGCGCAGCATTCCGAACCAGGTCCGAAAGCCGCGCTCGTGATAAAGAAATGAGAGAGCCTCGCGGCGTGTTCCGAAATGGGGGGTGGGATCTCGCTGCTCAGCGTAAGGGATCTCGCCGATGAAAATGCGTGCTCCCGGCTTGGCGATGCGCCAGATTTCCCGCAGGCTCGCAGGAATGTGTTCGCGCGGGACCACAAGAAGCACGTTGTTGCACACAACCACGGAAGCGCTCGCGTCTGGAAGGGGGAGTTGATGAGTGAGCCCCTGGCGGACGTCAAGGCCGGTTCGGCGCACGAGCTCCACTTCCTCTTCCGTTGCGAGAAGGCCGAGCGCGCTATGCACGCCCACTTCCCGCGCCATGCGAAGCAGGGTACCGTCGCCGCAGCCGATATCCACAAGGTCGTCGTCGGGGCCAAGCTCGACGGCCTCCACAATGTGTTCGTGAATAATCCGGGTGAACCCTTTCTTATCCCTTCCACGCAGGGCAAGATCGTGCAGGTCGCGGGCGTGGCGGGCGGTTTCGCGGCAGTACTCGACGTAATCATCGGAACGGGAAATCATCGCCCCACATTGTAAATCCGGGGAATACCCCTTACTTCGGTAACTCGAAGCCGGGAACGAGCAGGGTTATGCTAAGCATACTCGCGCGCGGAATCTCCGCCGGCCGAGCCCTTGTCGCTGCCACTGGACAGGCTCGTGAAGGAATGGAGCAAAGCAAGAAATGTCGACCAAACTCGGCCCTTTCGAAATTCTAAGTGAACTCGCGAAATCGCCCACGGGAGTGGTCTACAAGGCCAACGACCCTGAAACCGGGCAGACGATTGCGCTGAAAGCGATCGAATTAAGCGCGTTTGGCGAGGCCGCAACCGCGCTGGAACAGGCGCTGCTGGCCGAAGCGGAGAGCACCAAGGTCCTGAGCAGTTCAAACATTACCAGCGCGCTGGGAGCGGGCGAGATTGAGGGCAAGTTCTGCGTCGCCATGGAATATGTCCAGGGCAACAGCATCGCTACCATGCTGTCCCGCAAAGAAGGATTTTCCATCTGGGATTTGCTCGACATCGGGCGGCAGTTGTCCAGCGGTCTCGATCACGCCACGTCGCACAACATCGTTCACTACAGTCTCGAGCCGGCCAAGATCATGTGCGGCTGGGACGGCACGGTCAAAATTCTTGGCTTCGGCGTTTCCAGCGCGGGCAATTTTCTGCAGCACATCACTGAGGGACTTCCCGAGTCGCTGCATTACATGTCGCCGGAACAGATTCTGGGTCAGCCCATGGACGGGCGCTCCAACCTGTTCACGCTGGGCGCCATGTTCTATGAAATGGTGACGGAGCGGAAGGCATTCGATCGCGAAGACGCCGAGAACCTGCGGCAGAGTATTCTCAGCAGCACACCGGTTGCACCTGTTCATGTGAATCCCAAGGTGCATCCGCTGCTCAGCGACCTGATTATGAAGGCGCTGGCGAAAGACCCGGCCGAGCGTTATCAGACCGGCCGTGCGCTGCTCGACGATCTGGAGAAATGCAAGGAATCGAGACCGCTGGCGGCAAAGGCGGCAGCGGCGAAGGGGACGATGGCGCCCGCCAAGGCCAACGCCGCGGCGCAAGCGAAGTTCATCGCGCCTGGTGGGGCAAAGCCCACGAAGCCCAGCGCTCCGGCTCCCGCCAAGACTGTCGCGCCGCCGAAGATGGCTCAGCCGGCAGCACCGAAACCCGCGCCGGCGAAGCCGATTCAGAAGAAAGTTGAACCAGCGGCGGACGCGGAGACCTTTACTCGCGCCGTTGCTCACGACGACGAAAAACCGGCCAGCACATTCTCCGCCCCGAAAGCCGCTGCGGCTGCGGCGGGCGTGGGCAGGTCCGATGTTCAACCGGCATCGCCCACTGATAACGAGATTCCGGAGATCGATCTCTCCGACCAGTTCATTAGTGCCAGCCTGAAGGCGACGATCGCATCGGCAGAGCCTCCGAGGGCAACCATGTCTTCGGCCGTGGCCGACGAGCTTGTCGATACGCCCCAAGTCGAAACCTTCGAGCCGCAGGCAGAAGCTCCCAAAATCGCGGTCGATCCGCTAATGGCGGGAGGCGGACCAGCCGGGAGCACGGGCACAAGCTTCTCGGAAATTTCTGAATTGCCTCCGCTCAAGGAGATTTACACCGCACCACCGCCGCCTCCTCCGCCGCCAGTGTTTGAGTCGGAAGAACCCAAGAAACCGACCTCGACCATGTTCAATGGCAGCCTCGGCAACCTCAAGAGAACTGAGGAGAAGCCCAAGGTCCAGACCCGTGAAGTCGCCGAGAAGGCGATCAAGGAGATCAAAGCAGTTCCGCCCAAACTTTACGGCTATGCGATCGGCGCAGCCGCAGTGGTGATCCTCGCCATCGGCATCGCCGTGACGTACTACGTGCACAGCCAGAACAGCGATGAGGACAATGGTGCGCCGCGGCAGAGTGCCGTTGACCAGGCGCCGACCGTGCAGCAGGAATCAAAACCGGCTCCGGTCGCCCAGAGTGCGCCGGAGCAGACTACGGAAGCGCAGCCCGCTCCAGCCGAACCGGCCGAAAGCGTGAGGAAAACTGCGCACAAGAGACCGGCGCCGCCGCCGAAGCCGGTGATCATTCCCGGCTCGCTGGCCGTCGATTCGACGCCGCAAGGCGCGCAAGTTCAGCTGGACGGCAAGAGTGATCCGAGCTGGGTGACGCCGTTCGCCGTCAACAACCTGATGCCGGGGCAGCACTCCGTCACGGTGAGCAAACCGGGCTACTCGACCGACACGCATCCCGTCGCGGTGACGGCTGCGAACCGCGCCACGATTGTGGTGCACTTATCACAACTGATGGCGACGCTGGTCGTCAAGACCGATCCTCCCGGAGCCAACATTTACGTCGACGGCCGCGACTCCGGCGCGAAAACGCCGGGGCAAGTGAGCGTGGACAAGGGACAGCACACCGTGCTCGTCCGCAAGGCTGGCTATTTGGACGAAACCATGAGCACGCAGTTTGTGCTGGGGCAGACGTTCAATTTCTCCCCCGCTCTGCGGCCGCTGGGCAACGTGGACAACATTCATACTGTCGGCAAGATGTCGAAGCTGTTCGGCGGCAAGGGTGCCCAGCCGGGACAGGCGACGGTCAGCATCCGCACCCAGCCCAAGGGCGCGCAGGTTGCCATCAACCAGCACCTGATGGAGAAGAACTCGCCGATGGATGTTGCGCTCGACCCGGGCAATTACGTCATCGACATTACGCTGACCGGATACGCGCCGGTGCATAAAGTCATTACTGCTGAGCAAGGCGGCAAGTTAGTCCTCGACGAAGTACTGCAGCCGCAGTAGAGTCGCGCGGCCTTTCCAGTTTGGGCGCCGGCCCCGCAAAAAAGCGCATTTCTTTCCTTTCGGCTCCCTCCGCTCTCTGTGGAAAACCACGGCCGTTGTAATACAGCCGTAACGCTCAATTCATCTCCAATTCATCTTCGGTCAACCGGGGCGAAACCTTCCCCAGATATGTTTACATGACCCGAACGGGAACCCGGCGCAAGGCTGCGGCTTGTGGGGCTGCAGTTTCCCTGACACTGGTTCGCGCGGGATACTGGAGGACCTATGACAGAAAAAGTGAAGTCCCTTGCCCCCAGAAAGACGATGGCGCTGCTGCTGGCATGGACCATCGCGCTGGGACCGACGGCCATGCCCGCATTCGCGGCGTCGAAGCCGGCGCACACGGCTCCCGCTAACGGCACGGCGACAGCGACACCGATCAAGCACTTGGTGGTAATTTTCAACGAGAACGTTTCTTTCGACCACTATTTCGGGACGTATCCGAACGCGCTGAACCCTACCGGGGAACCCAAGTTCGTGGCTCGGCCGGGCACGCCAACCGTGAATGGACTAAGCGGTGCGCTGCTGACGAACAACCCCAACCTGAATCCCGCCAACGGCTCTGGCGCTTCGAATCCGTTCCGGCTTGATCGGTCGCAAGCGGCCACGGCGGACCAGGACCACGACTACACGCCCGAGCAGCAAGCCTTCGACGCTGGGTTGATGGACTTGTTCCCGTTGAACACAGGATCGGCGGGGCCACCGCCATCGGCTTCAGGCGTGACGCAGACCAATGGGTTAGTCATGGGATATTTTGATGGCAACACCGTCACCGCACTGTGGAACTATGCCCAGCATTTCGCCCTGAGCGACAACTTTCATGGCACGACGTTCGGTCCCTCGACACCGGGTGTGATCAACCTTATTTCGGGCCAAACCAACGGCGCGATCAACACGGTGAACGGAACCGGCGACGAAGTCTCTGGCGGTCCGGACGGTTCGCAGACGGTGATCGGCGACCCGGATCCGACTGGGGATGTATGCGCTTCACCCACGCGCAACCAGGTCAACATGTCGAGTCTGACGATTCTCGATCTGCTCAAGAATGCCGGGATCAGCTACGGAGTGTTCATGGGCGGGTTCAATCTATCCATCGTCAATTCGAACGGAACCACGGGATGCGGCCGCAACACCACGTCGGCAGTAACGGGTGAGAACGAGAGCGACTATGTGCCACATCATTCGCTGTCGTCGTATTGGCCGTCAGTGGCCAATCCGCAGCACACCCGTCCGGCATCGCATGCCGAGATCGGGCACGACGGCCCGGCCAACCATGACTATGACATCCTGGATTTCTACACGGCTGCTTCCGAGGGTAACCTGCCGGCAGTGAGCTTCCTGAAGGCGCCTGCATTCCAGGATGGCCACCCCGGATACTCGGATCCGCTGGATGAACAGACATTCGTGGTCAACACGATCAACTTCCTCCAAACCCTCCCCACGTGGTCGAGTACGGCGGTGGTAATCGCTTATGACGACTCCGACGGCTGGTACGATCACGAGATTGGACCGATCGTCAACACATCGACTGGAACGGCGGATGCGCTGACGGGACCGGGAGCTTGCGGCACGGCTGCCACGTCGCTGCCTGGAGTGAACGGCGCAGCCAATCCGCACGCTCTTGGCCGCTGCGGTTATGGTCCGAGATTTCCTTTGCTGGTGATCTCGCCTTGGTCACGGCCGAACTTCGTTGACGGCACGGTTACGGATCAGACTTCCATCGCCCATTTCATCGAGGATAACTGGCTGGGCGGCGAGCGCATTGGCCAGGGATCCTTCGATGGCATCGCCAACTCGATCGTCCAGATGTTTGACTTCAACCAACGCCCCAACCAGCTCCTGTTCCTGAATCCGAGCACGGGCGAACCCGCATTTTGACGTACAATTTGTCTCACTGAACTCCGACGGGCACGCGCAACAATTCGTTCGCGTGCCCGCTGGTTTTGCAGGCCGAGTTTCGATTCTGTGATTCTGTGTTCGGGGAGGATTGCATTGAGGGTTACGCGCAGGGAGTTTCTCGGGCAGGGCGGCAGGGCCACCATGGCTTTGGCTATGGGGCAGGTTGTACCTCACGGGCCGGCTCCGAAATTCCGCACGCAACTGAATGCAAGCTCGCTGGCCCCGTTTGTCGATCCTCTACCCATTCCTGAGATTGCACGACCCAGCGGATTTCGTCCCAGCCCAGATGACCCCAAAGTCCAGGTGCCTTATTACCGCATACCGATGCAGCAGTTTGAGGGCAAGCTGCATCGCGACCTGAAGCCCACTCGGCTCTGGGGATTCGGAGCAGCTTCTCCTGGACCTACTTTCGACGCCCGCAGCGGCCACGGATTAGTAGTGGAGTGGGCAAATGAACTGCCCGACCGTCATCTTCTACCGGTTGACCACACTATTCATGGGGCCGAGGCAGACAAGCCCGAAGTGCGCACCGTCGTGCACCTGCATGGCGGCAAGGTTCCGGCCGACAGCGACGGCTATCCGGAGAATTGGTACGCGCCGGGCAAGTCGGCGATCTACTACTATCCCAATTCCCAGGATGCGGCCATGCTGTGGTATCACGACCACGCGCTGGGAATTAACCGCCTGAATGTTTTCGCTGGACTGCTAGGCGTGTTCCTCGTGCGGGATGAATTGGAAGATGCGCTCGATCTGCCGCGCGGCAAGTACGAAATTCCGCTGGTGATCTACGACCGAATTCTGGACCTGGAGGGGCAACTCAACTACCCGGTCTCGGCAGATGCCACGAAACCGTGGACGCCGGAGGTTTTCGGCGACGCCATGCTGGTCAATGGCAAGATTTTTCCTTATCTGGAAGTCGAGCCACGCAAATACCGGTTTCGCGTGCTGAACGGGGCTAACGCACGGTTTTTTCACCTGTCGTTTTCCAATGGGCAGGCGTTTCATCAGATCGGCACGGATCAGGGATTGTTGCCGGCGCCCATGCGGCTGGAACGCGTTTCTCTGGCGCCGGCGGAGCGCGCCGACCTGATTGTCGACTTGGGGGGACAGGGCGGCAACAGCATTGTGCTGAAAAACGACGCCTTCAACGTGATGCAGTTTCGCGTGACACAAAGGGGGCCGCGCGATACCAGCGTCCTGCCTCAGACCCTACGGCCGGTCGCAAGAATCGCGGAAACCTCCGCCATGAAGACTCGCAGCCTGAGTCTGGTGGAGGTGCAGAATCTTGTCGCCAGGCCGGTAACAATGTTGCTCAACAATACCCACTGGAGCATGCCTGTTACGGAAAATCCGGTGCTCGATTCAACCGAGATTTGGGAGTTGATCAATACGACCGACGATGCCCACCCGATTCACCTGCACCTGGTCCGTTTCCAGATCCTGGACCGGCGAAGCTTTGACATTGCCAATTACTGGTCCACAGGTCAGGTGAAGTACCGAGGCGCAGCGGTACCGCCGGAGCCCAACGAGTTGGGATGGAAAGACACGGTGCGCGCCGACCCCGGCATGGTTACAAGAATCATCGCTCGGTTCGAGGGCTACGCCGGACGCTATGTGTGGCATTGCCATGTCCTCGAGCACGAGGACAATGAAATGATGAGGCCGTTCGAAGTAGTGGCGGCAAGGTGACCGCCGGCCTTATTTCGGCAGCTTGAAGTTGATCGTGACTTGCGTCGTAATTTCGACTGGCTCGCCGTTCAGCAAATAAGGCTTGTACTTCCACTGCTTCACGGCGTCGGAAGCGGCCTTGGAGAGCTGCGGATCGCCGCTCAGTACCTTGATTTTGCTGATATCGCCGGTTTTCGAGATGGTGGCCTGCAACTCCACCGCGCCCTCAATGTGCATGCCAAGCGCTCCGCTGGGATAGACCGGTGCAACCTTCTTGTACAGCAGTCCCTGCGAAACACCTTGCGAGACGTTCACGGACTGCAGCACCGGTTTGGGCGCGGTGCCTTCGGTGCCCACGATGCTGGGCGGCGGTGCTCCGGCTCCAGCCGTCGCCATCAGGCTGGGAGCCTCGGCGTCCGCATCAACTTTCGTTTTGATCTTGGGAACCGCGCCGCCCTTGACGACGAGAGGAGCGGCGGCCGGAGCGGACGCGGACTTCGCCGCTGGTGCAGCCTTGCTGCTTTGTGGCGGCGCCGAAATCGGTTTCTTGGCTGGCGTCGGTGCGGGCGAATTGTCGTCGTCGGCAGATTCAGTGCTGTCGGCTGTGGGCGAAGCTGCTGACGTTGCGGTCGTTGACGCTGTCGAACTCGTATCGGCTGCGGGCTTCGGCGAGGCAGGTTGCGCCACGGTCGTCGCGGGAGGTGTCGAAGGCGTTGCGGGCGGAACGGCGGCGGGTTTCACGGCCTGTGAGGCCGCTACAGGCGCGGGGTTCAGGCTGGCAGCCTGACTGCGGCGTCCCTGATAGTAGGTCCAGCCGGTGTAGAGGCCGGCGACAACGAGAAAGGCCGCAGCGACTGCCAGGAAAATCTTCTTCGATCCGCCGCTTGCTTCGGCGACGTTAGCCCCACCAAAAGTGAAAGACGGTTCTGCTCCGATGGGAGCGGAAGGCTCACTGGCCTCCGCGTGTTTAGCGGCGGGGGCTTCCGTTTCGGTATTGGGTGGCGCAGCTTGTGTTACGACAGCGGGCTCCGGCTCTCGGGCCGGAGCAGGCGCGCTGGCTGCTCCGCTGAATGTTGGCGCGGAGACCGGCGCGGTTGACTTGATAGCAGGCTTTGCCTCAGCGGCCGCGACCGCAGGAGCTGTTGGCTTTGGCGGAGCGGCCGGCATAGCGGTTCTGGACGCCGGCGACGCAACGGGCTTGCTCTTGATTTCGCCTGAATTCGTGTCGTGCGCCGAAGCGGCCGAACTAGCTGCAGGCGCAGATGGCGCAGCCGCGGCACCTGGCGAAGGCTTCACAACTGCACGCGCAGCCGAGGCTGCAGAAAGTGTCGCCGGAGTCGCGCGTGGGGCCGGTTTGGGCACAGGCTTGGCAGCAACCTGAGCCGCTGGCGCAGCAGACTCTGCAGCTGATTGCGCGGGCGCTGCCGGTTTTGCCGGTTCGCCTTTGCGCAACAAACCGCGAGCTACCCGTAGCGTTCCCTTGGCCTGCTCGATGTTGATGGGTTTGGTCAGGACGAGGTTGGCGCCTATGCGAAACGCCTTGGCCACCCCGGCCTGACCTTCCACGACGGCGACGGCAAGCGACGCCTGGTTGGACGTCGAATTGCGCGCGCTCTTGAACAAAAGTGTGGCGTTCTGCTCGTTATCGCAATCCACCACCACAGCGTCGAAGTGCTGGCCCATCAGCTTCTTGACGGCCGCGAAGGGTTCAGTGCTGGCCTCCACGTTGAACTCAAGTTCGCTCAGCACCTGCGTCAGTGTGCGAGCGGTGCGTTCATCGGGGCAGAAGAGAAGAGCTTGGTAACCCATACCAAATCCATCGTAGGTACAGGGGTAAGGAGCGGCAAGTTACGGCGGTAATTTCAAGAAATGTTGCTTTTTTGGTGGTGTTTCGACCGTGGGTAACGGTCTCCGGTCTTAGGCAACTCACAAGAAACCTGCAATCCTTACGCTCAAGGCCCAAGACCCAAGACCGCTTCGCGCATACAATAGCGGGCCATGCGCCGACACGTGCCGCTCTGGCTTAAGGTCGCATGGACGGTCGGGCTGATCGTCTGGGCGCCGGTATACCTTCGCCAATACGGTACGCAGAATTTCCTCTATTTCTGTGATATTGGGAACGTCCTGATCGGCATTGGCTTGTGGCTGGAGAGCGGGTTGATTTTTTCCTGGGTTGCGTGCGGCCTGCTGGTTTTTCAATCTCTCTACATTGTCGATCTTGCCGGAGCGCTTTTGACCGGGCGTCACCTTGTCGGCGGCACGGAGTACATGTTTGATCCGCACCTGTCGCTGGCGGTGCGACTGCTCAGCCTGTTTCATGTGGTGACGCCGCCGCTGGTTCTGTGGGCGATCTGGCGATTGGGCTATGACCCGCGCGGATGGAAGCTGCAGACTCTGACGGCATGGATTGTCGTTCCCGTCAATTATTTCTGGCGCCCGCAGATGGATGTGAACTGGGCGCGCGGCCCATTCTTTCACGAGCAACACGTCATGCCGGGGTGGATGTACCTGCTCGGCTATCTAATTGTGGTGCCGATGGGTGTGTATTACCCGACGCATTTGTTTCTGGGATGGCTGATGCAGCGCCGGAAGTCCTGTCCCTAGCGGTTTTTGGAGGAGTCCGCCGGTTTGTCTCGCACAGCGGATTCCGGTTGCGGATATTCGATCGTTCCCTTGAACGATGAAATCTCGTCCTTGTGAAAATCGGGAAAGGGCAGCTGGTTGCCGGCGCGCAAGTCGGCAATCTTCTGGACTGCGGCATCGGCTTTCTCTTTCGCGAGCCCCGGGTCACGGCCAAGGTATAGCGTCTGCGTCGGCGGCGCCAGGCTGCTGCCGGACTCTTCCACGATGTCCATAATGCGCAGCAACAAATCTTCGCGCACGGCGGTGTATTCGTTGAAGTCGCGGGTCAGAATGTAGCAAACGGACTCCGCGGTGTGCGAAGTACCGGCAATGTCGGTGAGGCGGACGCGTACGCTGCCGCTCTCGACCTTGGGATGGCTATAAAGAAGACGGCGAACTTCGGAGAGCACGTAGCGGAGGTGGTCGGCTTTGGTTTCGGGGTGAAGCGCTAGATTGGTCTTAAACAAGATTTTGTCGCGCCGGCTGAGATTCTCTACGTTAATGGTCGCGACTGTGCCGTTGGGAATCGCCAGCAAAGTTCGTTCATCGGTGCGGACGCGCGTCGAACGCAGGCCGATGTCTTCCACCGTTCCGGTGCGATCGCCGAAGCGGCAGACGTCGCCCACGCGAATGACTTCATCGCCCAGAACAGAAACTCCGCCGAAAAGATTGGCAATCGTCTGCTGCGCACCGAAGCCGATTGCGAGCCCGCCAATGCCGAGGCCGGCAAGGGCGGTGCTCATGTTGAATCCGAGGCTGCCGAACACAGCGAGAACGCCCGCTAGGAAGATGACGGCTTTAAGGATGCGCTCGCCCAGCAACATGAGCGATCCCGTACCCATGTGGCCGTGCGCCAGTGCGCGATTGCGCACGCGGCGCAGCAGCCACCGAACCGCACGCCAGGTGATCCACGTTGCGCCAATGATCAGCGCAATGGAAGTGAACTGGAAGTAGTAGTGCCGCGGCAGTAGCGGCATGCCCAGATAGCGAGCGAGAACTTGATGTACAAGCGTGCCCACCAGCAACCAGGCCGGCGCGGAGACGGAACGCCAGTTGGCGACATCCATTTGGCCACGCCGACGCGCCCACCAGCGCATGGGGATGCCCAGCAATGCCAGCGCCAGCCAGCCGATGCCTGCGGCAATCGGCAACGCCACCAGCAGCGCAAGCCACTGCCACAGCGGCATTCCTGCGATCTGATGTTTGACGAGCACGCTGGGCAGTCGGTGCTCGACCTGCCTCGCCTCGACCTGGTCGTAGAGTTCAGGAACCTTCGCCAAGGTCTCAGAAGAAATCAGCCAGATTTTTCCTGCGCTGGGATCGGAGACGCGCACCAGATCCAGATCGACTTCGACGTCGCCGGACGACATTGTTCCTAGTCGTTGCCGTCCGAGCGGGACGCCCTCCTGTGGAATTCCCTCCGCCTGCGTGAAATTTCCGACGCGGCCGCTGAAGGCAGCGTCCATCACGGTCTTGAGTTGAGTGGCAAGCTCTTCGCCTTCCGTCTGACGGCGCGAAGCGCTCATTTGCAAGTACTGCGCGGCGATACTGTAATCGCCCGATTGCGCGGCCTGCAGAAATCCCAGAGCACAGCCCGACGGCGTGGTGCGGTTCAGGGGATCAGTGGGAGTGGCGGTTGTGGGCGGTGCGGTCGTCGTTGTAGACGATGGAAGAACCTGGCTAAGCAGCGACTGAGCAAAAGAAGTGGAGCACGTCGAAAGGCCGAGAATCGAGACGCAAAGCACTAAGACGAGAGCCATCTTCAGCGAAGAGAACATGACAATTCTCCCGTCCGGCTTAGTGCGGAGAAGCATTCCTTGGATGCGGCGACTTGACCGCTCGAGCGAGAAACCATTGTATCGAAAACAACCGTGCATCTCAGTTGGGGTTTCATCCCCGCTTCGGCCGGTAGATGTCGGTGGCGGTGCCGAAGAACACTTCCGCAGAATTCATGATCGTTTCTGAAAGCGTTGGATGCGGGTGAATCGAGAGCGCGATGTCTTTGGCGAGCGCTGCCATTTCGATGGCCACAACGCCCTCGGCAATCATGTCGCCCGCCCCAACTCCTACAATACCTAATCCCAGCACACGCTCGCTCTGCGGGTCGATGATCATCTTGGTCATGCCCTCCGGACGATCGAGGGTGATGGCACGTCCGGAAGCGGCCCAGGGAAATTTCGCGACTTTGATTTCGCGGTTCTCGTTTTGCGCCTGCGTTTCGGTCAGGCCGCACCAGGCAACTTCGGGATCGGTGAAAACCACGGCGGGGATGGCGTTCGGCTCGAAGGCGACCTTGTGTCCGGCGATGGCTTCGACCGCGGTGCGGCCTTCATGCATGGCCTTGTGGGCGAGCATCGGCTCACCGACCACGTCGCCGATGGCGTAGATCGCCGGATCGTCGGTCTGCAGCTGTTTGTTGACCTGAATGAAGCCTTTGGCGCCGACTTTGATCTGCGTCTTGTCGAGGCCGGGGATCTCCGAGTTGGGCTTGCGTCCGACGGACACGAGCACACGATCGAAAATCTTTTCCTGCGTACTGCCGTCCTGCGCTTTCAGCGTGACGCGAATGCTCGAGCCTTCGTCTTTGACGGCGGCGACGGTGGTGTTGGGCAGGATGCTGTCGAACAGTTTCTCGAGACGCTTGTGGAGGGGCAGAACGAGGTCGCGATCGGCGCCGGGGAGCAGGCCCGGGAGCATTTCCACCACGGTGACGCGCGTGCCCAGCGCGGCATAGACCGAGCCGAGTTCGAGTCCGATGTAGCCGCCGCCGACGACCAGAAGCGTGCCGGGAATATCCTCGAGATTCAACGCGCCGGTGGAATCCATCATGCGGGGCGTGTCGAGTTTGAGCGCCGGAATGATTGCCGGGCGTGAGCCGGTCGCGAGGATGATGCGGTCAAAAGTTAAGGTTTCTTCCGAGCCATCGGATTTCTTCATGCGGAGCGTGGTGGAATTCTCGAACGCGGCGCGGCCTTGCACATATTTCACTTTGCGCTGTTTGGAGAGAATGCCAAGGCCTCCGGTCAGTTTCTTGACGATGCCCTCTTTCCACGAGCGCAAACGGGCGAGATCAATCTTCGGCGCGGCGAAGTCGACACCCCAGTTCTTCGCCTGCGCCGATTCTTCAATCAGGTTGGCGACGTGCAAGAGTGCTTTCGACGGAATGCAACCGCGATAAAGGCAGACACCGCCGGGATTGAGTTCGGGATCGATGAGCGTGACGGACATGCCGAGGTCGGAGGCAAGAAACGCGGCGGCGTAGCCTCCGGGGCCAGCGCCGACGACAGCAATGTGGAAAGTCGGGGTGTCGGCCATCATCAACCTTGCACCGACAACAGGAACGGCTGCTCGAACGCTTCCGCGATCCAGCGCAGGAAGCGGGCGGCGTCGGCGCCGTCGATCAGGCGATGATCGTAGGAGAGCGACAGCGGCAGGATCAGCCGCGGCTCAAACTTCCCTCCGCTTTTGTGTTGCACCCATTCCGGCTCCATGCGCGAACGCGAAAGTCCGAGGATCGCGACTTCAGGAAAATTCACGATTGGCGTGAAACCGACGCCGCCGATCCCGCCGAGATTCGTGATCGTGAATGTGCCGCCCTGCATTTCTTCCGGCGTGAGTTTCTTTTCGCGCGCTTTTTTCGAAAGCTGCGACAACTCGACGGCGATTTCGACGATATTTTTCTTGTCTACGTCGCGGATGACCGGAACCAGCAGGCCGCGATCCGTGTCGGCGGCGACGCCGATGTGAATGTACTGCTTGTAGACGATTTCTTCTTTTTCCACGTCAATGCTGGCGTTGAACTGCGGGAAAACTTTCAGCGCCGCAGAGCAGACTTTGAGCGCTATCGCAGTGACGGTCATCTTTCCACCCGCTTCTTCTGCCTTGGGAGCAAAACGGGCACGCAGTTGCTCTAGCTCGGTGATGTCGGCGCGGTCGTGCTGGGTGACGTGAGGAATGGTGTTCCAGGATTCGGCGAGATGCTCCGCCGTTTTGCGGCGGACTCCGCGCATGGAGACGCGCTCGATCTTGCCCCACTTGGTGAAGTCCGGCAATTGCGGCTGCACAAAATGCCCGGCGCGTGGCGCGGCCTGAGCGGCTGCCGAAGCGGCCTGCAGCAGCGACTTGGCATGGGCCTTGACGTCGTCTTCGCTGATGCGGCCGCCGGGCCCCGTGCCCTTCACGTCGTAGATATCCACGCCGACTTCGCGCGCCAGGCGCCGCACGTGCGGTGCGGCGGGAATCGGCTGGCGGTGCTCGGTGCCCGCGACTTTTCCCAGTTGCACCGGCATGCTGAAGACTTGCGGCGCGGGCAAAGGTTGGTCTGGCGGGAGAGCTTGCTCTTCGGTTTTGCCTTCCGCGCGGATGGCAGCCTGAAAGGCCAGCCGCGCGCCGTGTTGTCCAGAGACATGCTCCACGGGCGTGGTACGCGGACGTGCCGATTCGGCTGGAGCAGAGGCTCCGCCTTCCAACGTGAAAATGACCTGGCCGACTTTGATCTTCTCGCCTTCTTTGACCTTGACTTCTTTGACGATGCCGCTCACCGTCGATGGCACCTCGACCACGGCCTTGTCGGTTTCGAGTTCCATCACCGGCTGGCCCTCGGCGACCTTTGCGCCAGGCGCGATCATCAATCGGACAAGATCACCCTGAGAAATGTTTTCGCCGAGTTCGGGAAGCTTGAATTCGCCTGGACCTGTGGCTGGTGCAACAGGCGGAATAGGAGTTGGCGCCGCGGCCGTGGGAACAGGAGGTGCGGACACGACCGGCGCAGTTGCCTTTGGGGCAGGGGCGGCTTTCTGCGAGACCGGCGCAGCCGCTGCCGCCGCGCGGGGCGGGTCCGAGGATTTCGCCTCGGCTCCGTCGACCGTGAAAATAACCTGGCCGACTTTGATCCTGTCGCCTTCCTTGACGCGAATTTCCTGCACCGTGCCGCTGACGGACGAAGGCACTTCCACGACGGCCTTGTCGGTCTCGAGTTCCATGACCGACTGGCCCGCGCTGACAGTCGCGCCCGGCGACACCATGAGGCGGACTAGGTCGCCTTGTTCGATGTTTTCTCCCAGTTCGGGCAGTTTGAATTCAGTCAATTGAGTCATTGAGCGATTGAGTCATTGAGCGATTGATGGTCACGTGTTTGCCAAAGAGTGCAATCGCTCAATCACCCCGATCACTCAATGGCTTGATAGCCTAGCTCACTGCCGGGTTTGCCTTCTCCGGATTGATCCCCAACTCCTGGATCGCGCGCTTCACGACATCTGTGCCGATTTTCTTTTCCCGGGCAAGCGCTCCAAGAGTCGCTAGCACGATGTGCTTGGCGTCCACCTCAAAGAAGTCGCGCAGCGCGGCGCGGTTTTCGCTGCGGCCGAAACCGTCCGTCCCGAGCGACACCAGCTGCCCGGGCACCCACTTGGCCAGGCTTTCGGGCAATACCTTCATGTAATCGGAGGCGGCGATGAATGGCCCGGCCGCAGCCTTTAATGTCTGGGTCACATAGGGTACTTTCGCCGCCTCGGCGGGATGCAGCATATTCCACCGTTCGCAGTCGTTGGCGTTGCGATACAGCTCTTTGTAGCTGGTTACGCTCCACACATCAGCGGCGACGCCGTATTTTTCTTCCAGAATCTGCTGCGCCTTCAGTACCTCATACATAATCGTGCCACTGCCCAGCAACTGCGCGCGCAACAGGGAACCTGTCTTTGCAGAGGCCTTGAAGCGGTACAAGCCTTTCAGCACCCCGTCTCGAACGTTGGCCTCCGCGGGCATTTCTGGCATGGGCAAAGGCTCGTTGGTGACGGTCAGATAATAGAAGATCGATTCCTGATCCACATACATGCGCCGGATACCATCCTGAACGATGATGGCAATTTCGTAAGCGAACGCAGGATCGAAGGCGAGCAGGTTGGGCACGGGCAGAGCCAGCACATGGCTGTGGCCATCCTGATGCTGCAGTCCTTCGCCAGCGAGCGTGGTCCGTCCGGCGGTGCCGCCGACCAGGAATCCGCGACACCGCATGTCGGCCGCTGCCCAAATCAAGTCGCCGATGCGCTGGAAGCCGAACATCGAGTAATAAATAAAGAAGGGGATTGTGTTGATCCCATGATTCGCATAGGCTGTGCCGGCGGCGATGAACGAGCACATGGAGCCGGACTCAGTGATGCCTTCCTCGAGAATCTGCCCGTTCTTCGCTTCCTTGTAATAAAGGAGCGTGTCCATGTCGACCGGCTCGTAATTCTGGCCGACGCTCGAATAAATGCCCACCTGGCGGAAGAGCGCTTCCATGCCGAAGGTGCGGGCTTCGTCGGGAACGATGGGCACGATGAATTTGCCGAGTTCCGGATCGCGCAACAATTTTGCGAGTAGTCGCACGAAGACCATGGTGGTCGAGACTTCGCGTCCCTCGGTGCCTTTGTGAAATTCTTCAAAGTGGGCGTCGGGGAAGGGTTTCAGCGGCGTAGCGCGGACTTTGCGCGTGGGCATGTATCCGCCGAGTTGCTGGCGGCGCGCCTGCATGTATTTGATTTCGGGACTGTCGTCGGACGGGCGATAGAACGGCGCGTTGTGCAACTCGTCGTCAGGAATGGGAATGCCGAAGCGTGAGCGGAACATCTGCAACTCATCATCGTTGAGCTTTTTCTGCTGATGCGTGATGTTCTTGCCCTCGCCCGCTTCGCCGAGTCCGTAGCCCTTGATGGTCTTCGCGAGAATAATAGTCGGCGAGCCCGTGTGGTCAGCCGCGGCGCGATACGCCGCGTGCACCTTGATGGGGTCATGGCCGCCCAGACGCATGCGAGCCAGTTGCTCATCAGAAAAATGTTCCACCATTTTGAGCAGGCGCGGGTCGGTGCCGAACATGTTCTGGCGGAAGTAGGCCCCGCTCTCGACGAAGTATTTCTGATACTGCCCGTCGCTGACCTCGCCCAAGCGCTTGACCAGCAGGCCGTCACGATCGTTCTGAATCAGGCTGTCCCAGTCCGATCCCCAGATAACCTTGATGACGTTCCATCCGGCGCCCCGGAAAATGGCTTCGAGCTCCTGAATAATCTTGCCGTTTCCGCGCACCGGCCCGTCGAGCCGCTGCAGGTTGCAGTTCACCACGAAAATTAAGTTGTCGAGCCTCTCGCGCGACGCGAGCGTGATCGAGCCGAGCGATTCCGGTTCGTCCATTTCACCGTCCCCGAGGAAGGCCCACACCTTGCCGCCGGTCGACTGCTTGAGCCCGCGATTCTCCAGATACTTGATGAAGCGCGCGTGATAGATCGCCTGAATTGGACCGAGACCCATGGAGACGGTAGGAAATTCCCAGAAATCAGGCATGAGCCAGGGGTGAGGATAAGAGCTCAGGCCGCCGCCAGGCTTGAGTTCGCGGCGGAAATTCTGCAGCTTCTCTTTCGAGATTCGTCCTTCCAGGTACGCGCGGGAATACATGCCCGGCGCAGCGTGTCCCTGGAAGTAGACGACATCGCGGTCGCCGTTCTCGGTTTGCGCTCGCAAAAAATGGTTGAAGGCGACCTCGTACAACGTCGCCGCGGAGGCGTAGGTCGAGATGTGCCCACCAATGCCTTCCTGAATTTTATTGGCACGCACCACCATGGCCAGGGCGTTCCAGCGCACGAGGCTCTTGATGCGGCGCTCCATTTCCTGGCTTCCCGGAAACGGTGCCTGTTGCCGCGAAGGAATCGTGTTCTGATAAGGAGTGGTAGCCGAAAACGGCAGGTTGATGCCGGCCTCGCGCCGCGCGTGCAGCGCCAACTGCTGCAACAGGCGGCCGGCGCGGTTGGGGCCGCCTTTTTCCAGAACGTAGTCGAGGGAATCGACCCATTCCCGGGTTTCTAAAACTTCTAAACCGTCAGTTTCCGTAGGGGGCACGTCTGGCTTCTCCGTCGCAAAATGCGCAATGCTTCATCATATTCAATCGGGGAAAATTTTGCTGGCGCAAGACGTGGCTGGGTTAGAATCACTCCCTGCCGCGCGTCTCAGAGGCTTCGATGTTGCGAATCGTGCTGCTGGTGATCGTCGTCATCGTGGTGGTGCTGCTTGTTCCGCGGCTTCTCTCGCGTTCTGCGGCTCCTGCGGCGGGCAGCAACGCACCGGATTTTACGCTGCCTTCCCAGGAAGGATCGCTTGTGAGTTTGAAAGATTACCGCGGCAAGTGGGTGGTCCTTTACTTTTATCCCAAAGATCAGACGCCGGGCTGCTCCCGCGAGGCACATAACTTCCAGGTGGATCAGCCGAAGTACGCGCAGCGGAACGCGGTGGTTCTGGGCGTGAGCGTCGACAGCGTAGATTCGCACAAGAAGTTCTGCGCCAAGGAAGGTCTGAACTTCAAACTGCTCGCCGACACCAATCACAAAGTCAGCGACTCCTACGGCTCGTTGACCAATCTTGGTCTGGTCAAGTTCGCCGCGAGGCATACGTTTCTTATCGATCCTGCCGGCAAGATTGCCAAAACGTACTTGAGTGTCGATCCCTTGAGGCACAGCCAGGAAGTGCTGGCCGAACTAGATTCGCTGCAAACGGCTGGGACGATGCGATAGACGTTGACTAACTGCCGGACGAAGTAGACTACCGCCATGGCCACAGCTGCCAGAAATGATGTTCGCATTTCTAACGGAAAGCCCCTAGCCTACCGCTTTCCGCCCGGCTTGCACAAAAACCTGCTGTGGTTCGCGTTGCGCAAATTCCGGCCGGCGAATCCGATTCATCTGTTTCAGCACCTCGCCCAGGAATACGGCGACATCGCTCATTACAAAATCGGTTGGCACAACATTGTCTTCCTGAATCATCCGGAGTACATCCGCGAAGTGCTGGTCGCGCAGAACGACAACTTCATCAAAGAGCGCACGGTGCAGCGCTCGAAAATGCTGCTGGGCAAGGGCATGATCACGGCTGAGGGAGCCGAGCACCGCACGCAGCGGCAGACGGCGCAGCCCGCGTTTCATCGCCAGCGGATTCCCGAATATGCGGCAACTATGGTCCGCGAGGCGGCTCGCATGCGCGACGCGTGGCCTGCCGGCGACCAGCGCGACATTGCCATCGACATGATGCACCTCACGCTGAATGTCGTGGCGCAGACGCTGTTTGCCACCGACCTGCGGGACCAAGTGCGCGAACTTGCCGATGCCATTAACCGCATCATGGGCCTCTACAATTTTCTCGTCATGCTGCCCGCAGCGAAATGGCTGGTACATATGCGGCCGCCGGGCCTGGCGGCATTCGTGCGTGCTCGCGAGCGGATTGATGCGGTCGTATATCGCATGATCGAAGCGCATCGGCGGCGGCGGGGCGCCGGAGGTGGCAGCCTGCTCGACCTGATGATCGCCGCATCACCGGATCGAAGCGCGGACTCCGAGCGATCACTGCGCGACCAGGTCATCACAATTTTCCTGGCGGGCTATGAAACAGTGGCCAACGCTCTGGCTTGGACGTGGTACCTGCTTTCGCAGAATCCGGAGTGCGAACGGCGCTTTCACCAAGAAATTGACCGCGAGCTGCAAGGCCGATTGCCGGGCGTGGACGACATTCCTCGTCTGCCATACGTCGAGATGGTGCTGGCGGAGTCGATGCGTTTGTATCCTCCGGCATGGGCGATGGGTCGGTATGCGCGCCACGAGTTTCAACTGGGTGAATATTTCCTGCCGGCGAAAACGACTGTCTTGATTAGCCAGTTCATTACTCATCGCGACGCGCGGTTCTTTCCCGATCCGTTGCGTTTCGATCCCGAGCGCTTCACGCCTGAGGCCAAGGCACGGCGAACGAAGTTCGCCTACTTTCCTTTCGGCGCCGGTGCGCGGCAGTGCATCGGCGAGTCTTTCGCATGGATGGAGGGAGTGCTGCTTCTGGCGACGCTGGCGCAACGGTGGAGATTGAAGCTCCTACCCGGGCATTGCGTTGAGCCCGATCCTCTCATCACGCTGCGCCCCAAGTATGGGATGAAGATGGAGATCGAAGCCCGTAGCGCCGACCGCCGGACCGCAGCGTGATGGTATACAGTGCTACTTCTCCGCCAGGTACATCTCCGCAACGTGTTCGGCGATGCTTCCCGGTTTCGCCTGCTCAAGGTTCGCGAGCACGACGACGGTCAACTGGTCCTCCACATAGCGAGCGATGGCCGACTTGAATCCCTGCCAGGCGCCGTTGTGAGAAATGCAGCGATGGCCGTGTCTTTGCTCGATAAACCAGCCAAAGCCGTATCCATCCTTATTAGGCTCGCCATTTTTCAGCTTTACGGGTGTCCACATCAGATCAAGGCTGGATCGCTTGAGTAATTTCTCCGTATAAAGGGATGCATCCCATTTCGCCAGGTCGAGAACGGAAAAGTAAAGACTGCCGTCGGCGGTGGTGTTGACCATGGGTGCCACCCACTCCTGATTTTTCAGTTCGCCTTTCACCAGACGATAGCCGGAGGCGCGGTTCGGAATGATATCCGCCTCGCTGATGATGCGGGTGGAGGTCATGCCCAGCGGCTGAAAAATCCGCTGCTGGAGAAAATCTCCGTAGAACTCGCCAGTGACGCGGTGAATCAGAATGCCGAGCGTGACGTATCCGAGATTGCTGTAGTCCCACTTCGTGCCCGGCGGGAAGGCCAGAGGGATGTTCTCAATTAACTTCAGTTCCTGATCTTCCGTCCAGTCCTTACGGAAGTTGAAGTTCTTGGGATAGTCGCCAAAGCCGGCAGTGTGGCTGAGCAACTCGCGTACGGTCACATCTTTCCAGGCTGCCGGGGCGTCAGGGAAATATTTTGTCAGCGGATCGTCGAGTGAGATCTTGCCTTCTTCCACCAGCATCATCACGGCGGTCGCCGTGAATTGCTTGCCCATGGATCCAGATTGAAAGACAGTTTCCGGTTTCACCGGCACCTGCAGTTCGACGTTGGCCATGCCGAAGCCCTCGGCGCGAATCATCTTTCCGTCCTTCACAACGAGCAGCGACAGGCCGGGAATGTGCTCACGCTGCATCTCGGTTTTCACGTAGTCGGTGACGGCCGCACTGGTCGCGAGGCTTTGCCCTTGAGCGCAGCTAAGGAAAGGAAGGGAAGCGCAAACGACCAGCAAAGAAAACGCCAGGATTCGGCGGAAGTTCATAGGGTCTCTGAGGGGACGCCGTTTCGGCCCGAGTCTACAGGTGCTGGCGGGGCTGCAGCAAGCCAGGCCGTCTGGAAGCCACCAGTCGCGTATCTACAAGTTCTTGCTCTGACTCCCACACATCGTCGATCGCCAGGCTGAACAGCGGAAATTAACACACTGTTAACATTTGCGTGATCTTCCTGTAATAGCCTCTACCGGATACTTCTTCTGGACTTTTGTCGCCACCGGTTGTTTCTCTGGCCCAGGGAGACTGTCATGATCCGCTCTGTATTTTATGCCTTGGTTCTGTCGATAGCACTGCTGCTGTCCGCTCCAGCGCACGCGAATTCGGGCGCACTGTTGAGTCTTTATGGATTGGGCAATTTGCAACAGCCAGGGAATTTATACAACGGCAGTGGATCGACGTGCCCTCCCGCGTGCGGAGTGACGTTTTCTTCGAATTTCTATGGACTGACTGCCATTAGCAGCGGGGGCTCGGGAAATTTCGTGCCCACGATGACGACAAACCTAGGTCAAGTACTTAACATCCCGGCGGCTTTGTTCATCTGTCCCGGCGGCCCGCCATACTGTAGCGGTAGCCAGACGGCGGGCGTCATTAATGTTGCTCAGGGCGTCTCAACTGGCATCAACTTCTTCTTCACCGCAGCCTTCAGCAAGAATCAGACGGAAACTGTACAGATCTGGAGCGGAGCGAACGGCACAGGTACAGTGCTGGCCACGATTGTCCTGTCGAGTACAGACGCATCGTGCACTATCGTGGCTTACTGCGTGTGGTCGGACGCGGGAGCCAGCTTCTCGGGAACCGCCAAATCTATAACGTTCAGCGGTCCGGGGGACGAACTGGGAATTGCCGACATTACACTGGGGAACAACGCGACCGCGATTCCAGAACCTTCCTCTTTCTGCCTTCTTGGGGCGGGATTAGGAGCGCTCTCTCTGGGCAAGATTCGCCGATTTCTGCGTCTATAGCTGCGACTCAGGCGGGAGATCTGCGGGCACCTTGGCTTGATCGCCGACGATGTGGAATCGTTCGAAGCCTGCTGGGATTCTCACGCCGTTGCCGTCCATGCCTACTGCACGAAAATTGAAAACTACGCATGTTGGTTCAGGAGCGTCACTCGTGCCCGAGCCGCCGCGGAGCCAGGCTGGTCCCCGACTCCTCGGCGGGAGCAAACTCCAGGCGGCGCTCGCAGCGCTTCTGGTTGTTTGCACACTTGCTGTGTATTTCCCAGTGACCAGTTACCCGTTTGTGAATTTTGACGACGGGAACTATGTGGCGCAAAACCCTCACATCCAACAGGGGCTGACGTTGTCCACGGTGCTGTGGGCTGTCTCCTCCATGGCCTATGACAACTGGCATCCGGTCACCTGGCTCTCCCACGCCCTCGATTGGCAACTCTACGGCGCACACGCCGGAGGTCACCACACAACGAATCTGGTGCTCCACCTGCTGAATGTTGTCTTGTTGCTCTTCGTGCTGATGTGGATGACCGGTCAGGCAGGCAAAAGCTTTTTTGTGGCCGCGCTCTTTGCTGTGCACCCGATCAATGTGGAGAGCGTGGCCTGGGTCGCAGAAAGAAAGAATTTGCTCAGCATGTTTTTCTTCCTGCTGACATTAGCTGCCTACGTCTGGTATGTGCGGCAGCCCAAGTGGTGGCGATACGGTTGTGGAGTTGCGCTCTTCGCGATAGGCCTTGCCGCCAAGCCCATGATCGTAACTCTGCCCTTTGTGCTGATGCTGTTGGACTACTGGCCGTTGCGGCGCGTAAAAGGTTCGACCAGGCAATCTAAGCAGCCGCCGCTGCGGCAAAAATCATGGCGCTGGTTGGCGTTGGAAAAGGTTCCGTTGCTGATCTTGTCGGTCGCCAGCTGCGTCGTGACCCTGATTGCACAACGCGGCGCGATTGCCTCCTCGAGAGTTCTCCCTTTCCAACTCCGACTCTGGAACGCCATTTGTGCTTATGGGTTGTATCTCGCCAAAGCCGTCCGGCCTGCGTCTCTGGCTGTGTACTATCCGCGCGCGGGTTTGAACCCGTGGACGATTGCATTCGTATCGCTCGTCCTGATTGGACTGAGTGCAGTAGCCTGGAGGGAGCGTTCCAGCGGATATGCGACGACGGGGTGGTTGTGGTTCCTTGGGACTCCAGTGCCCATGATTGGACTGGTGCAAGTCGGGGACCAGGCCATGGCTGATCGGTATGCCTACCTGCCATTGATTGGAATTTTTATCGTTGTCGCCTGGGGAAGCAGCGATTTCGCGCGCAGCAGAAAGATAGACCGGCGTTACTGCATCGTGGCGGGTGGCGTTGTCATATTCGCCCTTGCATGGCTGACCTCCCTGCAAGTCGGCGTGTGGCGCAGTAGCGTGGACCTCTGGAAGCAGGCTATTGCAGTCACAAAAGACAACTATGTTGCCGACGACAACTTGGCTTACGAGTTGCTGGCTCAAGGACATCCCCAGGAAGCCTTGCACTACTTTCAGGAAGCGGCCCGGCTCGCGCCCCAGGATCCACTCAGTCACTGGGCGCTCGCCGCAAACCTCGAAGATCAAGGCCGTCTCACAGAGGCCGCCCAACAATACGAGGTGGTGGTTCGCAATCCGGAGAATCGGCGGCAACTAACTGCCGCGTGCCTGAACGCCGCTGTCATCGCCAGTGAACTCGGCGATTATTCCAAGGCTTCGGAATATTCCCAACAAGCCCTGCAGACCGACGCTGCGATAGTCCGGACGATCATTCTCAATGCGGAACGCGACGTCGCCCAAAGTCCCTCTCCTGGTGGCTATCTGCGTCTGGGCCTCCTGCTTGAGCAGGCCGGCGAGACGGAGAAAGCACAACACGCCTATGAGCAAGTAGTCCGGTTAGACCCAAACAGCCTCATCGCCCGCCAACTGCTAAGCCATGTTCAAGGAAATCATGTTCACGTAAATCATGTTCAAATAAACCATGCTCAAACAAACCATGCTCAGAACGCTCGTTCTGGTTCCTGGGAAAGGTTTGAATCAGCTCCGCGTGCCAAACACGGAGCGTGAGCGGGAGTCTACGACCCACTTGCAAGCTTGAAGATTTGGAGCACGGCTTCGGATTCTTCCTTGTAGTCTTTCGCCGGGTCGCCCCACACATAGCGGGTCTGAGGAGAGACCTCATCGGCGACACCAACGAGCTCATAGTGCGCCTTGAGGTAGTCTTGCGACCAACCAAGGAACCACTTCTCGGACTCAGGCCGTACTCCCCATGACCCCATCACCTTGACCATCACCACATACTCTGGCTGGTTCTGTTCAATTTCCTTTGCCATCTCATGTTGCATCTGCAGCGCGAACTTCTGCGGCTCGAACAGCGGGTAGACGTAGATGTATCCCGTGGCCGAATGCCGGCGGGTGAGAAAAAAAATTTCGGGCTCGGAACCGAACACAGCAATGCGCGCGTCCGGCGCTGTTCTCGCCTGCAAATATTGGGAGATCGCTTCAGCTTCAGGAAACGGATGTGCGCCATAGGAAGCGCGGGAGATCGAAGTCATATCCATGTAAAACAAAGTGTCTCTCTGCAGTGCAATGGGCACGGCCATCACGATCACGAAGATCAGTGCGGGGATGGCGATTGCTGCTGTTTTGGTGACGAATTTCGAAAGTTCATGCCGCGCCGTGCTCACTGTGATGCCGGCCAGAAGGCTGACGGCAGGTAGAACGAGCACGAAATAGTGAGGGCGAAAATAAAAACCGGCAGCCACTCCGAGCCAGGGAAAAAAGACGAAAGAAAGGATGAAAAGCGCGTGTTTGCGCAGCCGGGAATCCCAGGCCAGCGCGACCAGTCCCAGCAAGGCAAGAATCCACACAAGGAAGCAAGGCTCAACGGCATGGGAACCCATTATGAACAGGTTGTCCCAGGCATCCCATAAAACGGTGACCGACGCGTACTGGCTCGCATAGGAAAACGTCCAGAACCACATCTTGCCCAGTGCGCCGGCCAGGAACATCACCAGACAGGTCAGCAGGAAGGGGCAGGCTGCGCCAATGCCGTAGAGAAGAAGTCGGCTGAAACCCGCCCATGTAGCCAACTGCTTCCACTCGCTGGCTGCGAGATAAAAGGCTCCGAACAACACAAAGGCCAAGCCGGGCTGTTTCATTACGAAGGCCAGACCCACGAGAAGGCCACTCAGGAAGAAAATCCACCTCCGTTTGGCAGCAATGGCATGGAGCAGAACAAGAATTCCGGGCAGCGCGAATAGCACCACGAAGTGCGTGGCATGTCCGTGAAAGCCCAATACCTCCTCGCTATTCGACAGGACGGCATAGCTGCAAGCTGCGGCGACACCGGTGGTCGCGTCAAATAAACGTTTCCCGAGGAGAAACATCACAACTACGGTGATTCCGTTGACCACAATCATGCCCAGATGAATACCCCCGGGGGTCTGCCCGAATGCTGCCATGATCAAAGCGTAGGCAGCGTAGGTTCCGGGCAGCTTCATGTTGTAGGCCAGTTTGAAAGGGGCGATGCCCTGAAGGATGAGTTGGCCCGCGTAGGCGTATTCACCTTCGTCACGCTCCAAAGGCAGATGAAGCAACCGAATCCGGATAGCAGAAAAGAACAGGATAACTATGCTCAGTGAGATGTATGGCCAGTAGCGGAGAACCAGGGTACTCACTGCCCCGAGTGGCGGACTTTGCCGTGATTTGTTACTCATGGCGACTGCCGACGGGCCGAACCCGAAACCGGCTTTGAAAGGGCTCGGCTTCAGCCGAGCCGTTCAGGGCTCGCTAAGAACTTAGGGCTTCAGCCCCTGAGGCAAAGCGACTGTTGCTCACTTGGCCCGTTATGAGGTTGCTTGGCTTCTAGTTCCGTGATTGTCTGCCGTCCCTGCGATCTGGTGGCCGACAAGTCTCTCGTAGCCTACTCATGTCAATGCAAACCAAGCGCTTGCCTTCGAGTCCCGGCGGGATCGTAAAACAAAGCCGGCAGGCAGATTGTTAAAGGCGAGTTACATTTCGATTAAAATTTGGTAACCCTGCTCCGAATCCCTTGCTCCCCCGGTATTCTTGAACTCTTGCACCATGCCCGCCACCCGAGCTTCCGCAAGAAAGCGAAAGAAGAGCACCGCGGCAGTGCCGAAGCCTTTTGCGGCATTGGCGCCCACTCGCCAGCCACTTAAGATCGCACAAACGGAGATGTCCGATTTCTCGAGCGCCGTCTGGCGACATCGGATTGCGCCGGCAATTCTCCTGGCTCTCATCAGCTTCGCCCTGTACATCCAGGTGATCCATCATCCCTTTGCGAATTACGACGACAGCGACTATGTCCAGAACAATCGGCAGATTCAGAAGGGGATCAACCTGACGATGCTGCGCTGGGCGATCACTTCGACCCAGCACGAAAACTGGCACCCTGTCACTTGGATCTCCCACGCTCTGGACTGGCAACTTTTTGGTCCGTCTCCCATCGGTCACCACGTGATGAGCCTTCTTTTGCACGTCGTGACTGTGATCCTGCTGTTTTTCGCGCTCGCGGAAATGACCGGTTCCACGGTCAAGAGCCTGCTCGTGGCCGCTCTGTTTGCGATTCATCCTGTCAGCGTGGAAAGCGTGGTCTGGATTGCCGAGCGAAAGACGGTCTTGTGCACCGTGTTTTTTCTGGCCGCCATTCTTGCCTATGCGGTTTACGTGCGGCGGCCACGGATAAGCTCCTACCTGCTTGTCGCTCTGCTTCTTGCGCTGAGCCTCGCCTCCAAGGCAATGACGGTTACATTTCCCTTCGTGCTGCTGTTGCTCGATTTCTGGCCGCTGCACAGAGTTGCGGGTTGGACCGAACCTTCTGCCGGGAATCGCGTACCACAATTCAAGTTTCCCAAGCTCCTGATAGAGAAGTTGCCCTTTCTGGCCATCACTGTCGCGGATTGCATCGTGACCGTCGTGGCCCAACGCGAAGCCATTCGCCCCGTAGACAAGTTCCCCCTTCTGTTGCGGCTGGAAAATGCGATCGTTTCCTATGCCAGTTACCTGTGGAATACGATTTGGCCGACGCACTTGTCGGTTCTTTATCCTTATCCTTCCTCTGGAATTCCAGCGTGGAGAGTAGTTGCCAGCCTCCTGCTGCTGACAGCAGGTAGCGTTTTGGCTTGGCGGGAACGTTCTCGGGGATACCCGATCACTGGCTGGTGCTGGTTTCTGGGTACGCTGGTGCCCGTCATCGGACTCGTGCAGGTTGGCGAGCAGGCAATGGCCGATCGCTACGCGTATCTTCCGCTAATTGGGATTTACATCGTTCTGGTTTGGGGCGGCGTAGACCTCGCCCAGTCCCTTGAAAAGGACATGCGCCCTCTCGCGGCCGCCGCGGCTGCAGTTGCACTCGTGCTTCTTGCTTTTGTGGCATGGAGGCAGATTCACCTCTGGCATTCCAACATCGACTTGTGGGCGCACGCTGTTGAAGTTACCGACGACAACTCCGGCGCCGAAGATGTCATCGGTTCCGAGCTTCTGGTCGACGCCGTTAACAAAGGCCAAGCCTATTCAGACGATGCCCTGCCTCATTTCCTGAAAGCGCTGGAACTGGATCCTCGTGACAGCCGGGCGCTGTTTTCCGTCGCCATGGATTTGCGGGGACGCGGTCGTCCCCTGGAAGCACTCGAAAAATATAAGCTGGCCTTGCAGTATGCCGAAGACGGTTCTCTCAGGAGTCAGATAACGAGTGGCATTGCATCCTGCTACGAGATGCTGGGCAATTATGCAACGGCGCGGCAGTACTACCAGCAGGCAATGAATATTAGCCCCGGCCCGGAATCAGATGCCTTTGTCGGATATGCGAGAACATTTACGGACGAGCAGATTGTGAAAGTAGCTGGCGACCTGGCCCGTCACCCCACAGCAGAAGGTTACTGGCAACTAGGGCAGCTGCAGGAAGCTGCTGCGCGGCCCCTGGATGCTCGAAAATCCTACCGTCAGGCCCTCGCTATCGATCCGCATTTCGGGCCTGCGCAAACCGCGCTCGCGAAAGATCAGGCGACCTCGCAGTAAGTCCGGCGCCCGCGGCAAGCAAACGCTTTCCAGATTTTATTGTGGGGATTGCTGGGGAAGCGTCTGCGGCTGGCTATTGAGGGAACCGGGAGCACCTGGGCCAAGACCTTGCGGAACTGTCTGCCCAGTGGGGCCGTAAATTTCGCGCCCCGGATCGAACGCCGGATGATAGTAGAAGAGCCACTGATTGTAGTGGTTCTTATGATCGAACTCCCGGATGGTTTTGTTGGTGCTCGTGCTGGCGACCCCGATAACGACGCCTCCGCCGAAATTCGCTCCGGAGGAAGGCTGGCCGGCCAAGGCGCCTGGCTGAAGAGGTTGGCTGCCCGGATTGTTGCCAGCGGCATTCACGCCGTCAGGCGTCGTCGGGCTCGCTTCATTCGCGGCCGGGACCGATGTCGAACTTGCGGCATCAGGCAAGTTGACTCCATTTAGATTGCCAGCGGCGTTTTGCCCTGGGATTGTCACCTGGGCGAGGTCGGCCAGGTGCAGCAACCGGAAGTCGCGCCCAGTTATGGGATCTTTATACTTTTTACGCAAGCAACGGAAGCCCCCGGCGTTCAAGTCGTCAACCGTCATGGGATACCGCCCGGTTTGTTTGACGTACTGGCGAATAGCGCGCCGGTACTGCATTGCGCGATGAATCAGTTCATCCTCTCTGCTTCGCTGAATCTCCCTGGCCATGCTCGGAGCGACGATCGCGGCCGCAATGACCATCAGCGACATCGTCAGCAACAGTGCCAACAGCACATAGCCCTTTTGCCGTTGCCTGGATCGCCACCGATTAGTCATCTGCGCCATTAATCAGAAGTTGTACTTCAGACCGAACTGTAGGGTTCTGGGACGGTGTGAATCTACTGGCCGAAGGAACGCAGTTCCCGTGGTGCAATCAACGTTGACATCCGGAGTGCCTGGAGGCGCATTCGGAATGGGGGTTGGACCACCCAGCGCAGAGTTGAAAGGTCCCCCGTAGCAACCGATGACGTTGGAGCCGGTGTTTCCGATGTTTGGATTGTAGATTCGAAATTGCGTGTGGTTGAAGATATTGAATGCCTCCGCCCGGAACTCGAATGCGCTGCTCTCGGTGACCTTGAAGTTCTTGAACAGGGACATGTCGAAATTCAGACGATGAGGATTCGTCAGGAAATTGCGGCCCGCGTCGCCAAAAGTGAGGCCTTGAGGCGCGGCAAATGCAGCCGGGTTGTAGAGCAGTGGGCCAACGCTCGAGGCGTTAAATTTTGACACCGGCAGAGCCGCCCGAGGATTGCCGATCACGTCGGGATATGAGCCGACTCCCGCCCCGTTGGCCACGCCGGCATTGTCCGGCACGGAAATCCCGTTGCTGCTGCCGGCATTGATTACGCTGAACGGCGTCCCCGACTGAAAACTGGTGATCCCGGAGAACTCCCAGCCGTCGAAAAACGCACGCAAAATACGTGAGTCGCCCTGCGCCGGCAGGGATGTTTTGGTGCTTGTGCCCGTTTCATCGTCCGACGGATCCGAGCGCAACATCCATCGCTGCATCGTTCCGCTGAGCTTCCTGAACGAATAGATATAGTTCAGGCTCAAAAGATGGCGCTGGTCGAAGTTGGAGCTGGCCCAGCTTTGGCGGATATTCGCAGAATTCACGAATCCGGTGTCCGAGCGATCCGAGGCATCATCCAGCGAATGACTGTACGTGTAGGACACACCCAAAGTGAGCGGACCGCGTGTGCGGCGTAGCGTTGTCTGCAAGGCATGATATTGCGAATCGGCGATATTCTGCAGCGATAGCACGCGCCCCATTCCCGGCGCGAATCCGTTGACCGAACCTATTGTCTGCAGATAGCTGGGAAACGGAATACCGACCGCGGTTCCCGAACCTCCGTTGACCGGGTTAAGGGCGTAACAGGCAGCAGCAAGGTTCGCCCACGCTGGCTGACCAGGGATGTTCTTCGCGGAATTAGGAGGAGTTACAACGATATTGCCCACTGTGAAGGTGCCGATCTGGTAGCCATTGGCATCCGTGTAGCTGTATCCCCCCAGGCCGCCATAACTATCACAGATCGCGGCCGTGATCGGCTGTCCCGGCGCGAACGGATTGCCAGTCGGGAAAATGCCCGTATCCGGTCCGGTTGGCGGCGGTGTCAGCTGATTCAACTGCAGCTCCGCCGAAAGGTGCGTCCCCTTGCTGCCGACGTAAGCCACAGTTCCCACCATATCTTTTGGAAGCTGACGTTGAACGCTCAAGCTCCACTGTTGTACATAGCTCCAGATCGTCTTCGTAGGGATGGATGAGACATCGATCGGGAAAACTCCGCCGTCAATGCCGTAGAAACCGCCGAACGGATTCGGCTGCGTCATCGTGAGCACGAGGGGCGGGCCGCCCTCCAATGACCCGGTATTTGATTCTTTGGCCGTTCCATGCTCATAGAAGAGCCCGTAGCCGCCCCGAATCGAAGTCTTGCCGTCCCCCTTCGGATCCCAGGCAAAACCCACTCGCGGAGCAGGATTAAAGAAATGACCGGACATGCAGCTATCCGGAATGCCATTCTTGCCGCACTGCACCACACCGTTGATCAGGGGAGAATTCGTCCCTACCGTAACTGGCTGACCGTTGTATAAGAGCGTTCCGCCTCCGCTCAAACCGCTTGGCGGCGTGATGCTGACATTGGCCGCAACGCCTCGGTCAAAATAGGCGGGATCCCAGTTGTAAGCGTTCAAGTTCTTTTCGTGATAGTTGGTGAAGAGGCTGAAGCGCACGCCCAGGTTGACCGTCAGGCGGTGAGTGGCGCGCCAGTCATCCTGCACGTACGGCTCGAGGATCCAGTAATTGTTGTAATAGGTGAGTTGCCCGCTGTCCTGTTGGAAACTGGAGACATAGTTGCCGGCGTTGCGTCCGCTGGCGGTCAAAAAGTCAGCAAACGCATTGCCCGTGCCGGCACCGTTCAGGTTGGTGAAACCCAACAGTCCCTGGGTCTCGCCCGTAGCCGAGCCGATAGCACCGTTGATCTCTTTGCGCTGTGCGTCCACCACTTGCATGCCCACCTGCAAGGTGTGAGGCCCCAAAGCCTTGGTCACGTTGTCGGCCAAGCTATAGGTGGGATTGGTGTGGTTCCAGGGCATGTACGACGTGTCTACCGCAAAGCCGTTCCCCCCGTATTCGCCGTTGGTGCCCCCGACGATAATGCCCGGCGACTTCGGCCAATAACCGTTGGGATAGGTGCCGAAAATGTAGCCGATTCCCGTTGCAGGACCACCATTGCTGCAAGGGTTCAAGCCGCGGCAGATAGGAATACTCAAATTCCCCACCGGACCGCTTTCATCGGTTAGGGTGATGTGCGAATCCACGTAACTGGCCACAAACTCATTGACCAGTGTGCTGCTGTTCGCAGTGATGTTCGCCACCAAGCTGATCCCAGGTCCAAGAAACCGGTTTTCCACGCTGGGGAAATTTTCCGCGTGTACGGCTGCCGTCTGCAGGTAATCCCATTGCGGGACCGTAGTTGTGGTATCCCACGCATCGTGAATGTAGCGGAAACTTGCTCGCAAGTGGTCGCTGATGTTGTAGTCCGCTCGCCCCAGTTCTTCTCGCCAATACGTGGGAGGCGAAACGGCGGCAACATAGCAGGGTTCAAAAGGCTGGCCGGTCTGGACATTGACCTGTCCTACAAGCGACGAGTTACAGCCTGAAAAAGCGTTAGGCGCCGGGATTAACGCATTCATCAGACTCACGCTATTTGGATTGAGCGCGGGAGTGTTGCTGGAAGGGCTAAGATTCCCCAGTTGGTTGCCATAGAAGGTGCTTCCCGCAAATGACGGGCAGTCGGGATACTGAACTCGGTTCACGGGAACCACCGTTCCGGGAAACACAAACGGGCAAACATCGCTGAAGTCTCCCGCGCGTTCAGTCAGAGTGGGAACGGCCTGGTTGAAGTCTCCCGGTTCGTTGCCGGGGCCCAGAGGAGATTTTTCCAGCCTGAATTCTTCGGACCAGAAGAAAAAGGCCCGCTTCCTTGCCGAGCGGAAATCGATTGGTCCGCCGAGTGTGAATCCGAAGTCCTGCCTGCGGTAGAGTGGCGCCTTGCCGGGAGGATCGAAATAATTGCGCGCGTTGAAAAATTCGTTGCGAACAAAATCGTAGGCGCCGCCATGAAACTGCGGTTCGCCCGATTTAGTAGTGACCAATACTGTGCCCGAAGCGGTGCGGCCATACTGTGCGCCGTAGTTGGACGTGAGCACTTTGACTTCCTTGATCGCATCCAGGCTGGGATAAACCATCAATGTGCTTTCAGCGCCGTTGAGCCCCGCGTTCAGCACGTCACTGCCGTCCACGTCGAAGTTGTTATATTCGACGCGGCCACCGTTGACGCTGTACTTCACGCTGCCGGCCACGCCGACTTTGGCCTCGTCCTGTCCTGTCTGATTGCTGACGCCCGGCGCCAAGGCTATAAGCTGGGTGAAGTTGCGGCCGTTGAGACCGGTACTTAGGACTTCCTTCTCAGTGATAGTTCCTTCGATGTGCGCGGTGCCAGTTTCCACCTGCGCCGGCCCGCCCGCCGTCACGTTTACATTCTCCACTGCGCTCGGCGGCAGAAGGCCCGCCGAAATCTCAAGACTCTGTCCGCGGGCTAGCGTGACGTCGGTTTCAAAGGGCGCGAAATTCGCCATCGTCACCTTCAGTTTGTAAGTGCCGGGAGCGAGCCCGGACACAACATAGTGTCCGGTATTGTTGGAAGTCACGGTCTTCGTGCCCGATGCCCCTGTCACGGTGACCGTAGCGCCGGGGATCACAGCGCCCGTAGGATCGGTCACTACGCCCGATATACCGCTGTTTCCTTTCTCAGTAGTTACCTGCGGAGCTTGCGCCTCGGGTGCGGCAGCCGGTGGTCGGGCTGCGGTCTGCGGTGCGGCCTCGGTTGGGGCGGGCGGCGGAGTCGGTTCAGCCGTTAACACCGCGTCCACTTCCGCGTCAGCGCCATCGGACAACGATACCTTCACCACAAAAGTTTCGTAGCCGGGGTAGGTGATTTCCACGGTGTAGCTTCCAGGAGTGATCTTGCTCATGCTGTACCGGCCGCTGGCGTTGGTGGTCGCGGCCTGTCCGCCGCCGGTTCCCTCCACCGTGATTGTTGCCTGAGCCACGGGAACGCCACTCATGAAGATGACGGTTCCGTGCAGGGAAGCGTCGGATTGCGCCAGGCTCGTGCTGACGGAACCCAGGAACAGGGTGATCAAAATCAGACAACGGTAGTAAGAGAAGCGCGATTCCACAAAGACACACTCCCACTTTGCCGTGATGCCGTGTCTTTACCGAAGAGACCTTCGGACACGTCGGAACAACTGGCGGAATTGAGCACCCAAGGCTAGCGCGCGACTGTTACAAACGAATGAATGAAGCGTTAATTTCGGATGACAGAACCCAGAGCGATGGGTGTGAGCTTGTCACCGGTTCCCAGCCTTCTTGCCGGGTAATTCACGATCAGAAAGCTCTTGAGGGAATGCGCGCAATCGCTTTGCGGCAAAAGAAATACGGAGTCGTTTTTCCACAAATGTGCCGCCTTATTCACCAAACGGCCCGGCAAAATTCATGGACTTTTAATTTGGCGGTCACCTCAGAGTAATGGGCTTCGCGGATAGTGTGTGCGCACGGCAATTGGTGCCGTCCGCTTTCCTGTCAACTACTTCCGCTTGGCCTGCCCGGGCGGAAGGCTGTCGAACTGTAACGTGTCCCACGTTGCCTTACAAGTCCGATAAGGAGATACAAGATGAACAAAAAGCTTCTCGTGGCGGCGCTTGCGGTTGCGTCGCTTCTCGCAACTAGCGCGTTCGCGACAACGAGCTATTGCACTGGCGGCGCCAATCTGCGGTTTATTGGCGTCGGCTCCTCCGCTCAGACCAACGCTCTTGCCTACGCCGCTGTGGCTAAGCTTCAGGCGGACCACGGCACGGGCACCTATGCCCTGATTTCATTCAGTGGCAGCACCATTACAGACAGCCGTCCCACCACAGCTAAGACGGACACCGGTATCACAACCTGGGTGGCATACGATCCCTCAGCCACCAGCAGCGCGTGCGACGCGTACGTATACTTCCAGACCGATTCTGGTGTTGGCGTGAAGGACTTCTTCGCTTATGCGAAGTTCACCGCAACCAACTCTACGGTCACTACCAAGAAGAACTTCGTGAGCATCGGCGCGGCTTTTGCTACCTTGCCAACGGCTCCGGTCTCCGAAGGGAACAAGATTCCTGGATTGCCCGACGGGGTCTTCATCGGCGGTGTCTCGCAATCCCCCGACTCGAACGGCGTCCCCACGAACATTTACAGTCCTCTGAACACGTCGCCTGCCACTTACGTCAACAAGGCGGTTCCGCCGGCTGCACCCGCGTACTGCGGAAACGTCTCCACCGTGGTGGTAACCTCACAGTTCTACTGCTACTTCAACGCGGCTGGAACGGACGTCCGTCCAGAAGACGCTCTCTACGCCACCACCCGCGCCCTGGCTGCTTACAACGGCATCGTGCCGCCGGCAACCTCTGGCACCACGACTGCAACCCTGACCGGCTTGGGCTATGGCGGCGCCAGCACCACGGGCTGCGCCGCCGCTGGTTCATCGACCGTCGGCTGCGGAATTTGGGACTCTTTTGCCCAAGGCTCGCAGTTTAACGTTCTCAAGTTCGCCTTGGGTGGCACGGACCCCATTGCCAGCGGAACAGCCCCAACTTACACGACCGTATCCGTCGGCGCAGCGCCAGTCGTGGTGCTCGTCGGCAACGAAGATACGAGCAACCTTGGCAGCACGAGCGGCGGCAACTACGTCTACACCGACATCAACCGTCAGGTCCTGGCGCAAGTGTTCTCGGGATGGACGCAGTGCGTGGCAGATCTGTCCACCAGCAGTGCAGGAGCTCTCGGCTCCGGCGCGGCTCCGCTGCAGGTCATTCACCGCGAACCCCTGTCGGGCACCTACAACACGTTCGAATTCACCGCTGTCAACACGCAAGCTGGCGGGCCAGGGTTTTCGGTTTCTGGCAAGTACACGCCCGTGCCGAATTCCCACAGCGGCCAGGAACAGTTCAACGACCCGGCCGTGTTCCCCGGCTTCACCGGATCCACAAATTGCACCTACTCAAGTGGCAGTTCGGCTACGCAGCCTGGCTATCCCAACGCCAACTGCTTCAATCCTCGTTACACCAGCTATGACGGTGTGGATATCTTCTCCGGCAGCCAGTGCAAGGGTGCTGCCGGCGCAGCGCCGGGTCTCCCGGTTCACCTGCGCGCCATCGGCACCGGCCAGGCAGTTAAAGCTATCGTCGGTTCGCTCAACAACACGACCGCTACGCCCATACCGAACACCAACGTGTATAACCCGATTGGCTATGCGTTCTGGAGTTTCGCCAATCTGAATCCTCTGTGCAGCGCTGCTACCGGCACTAGCTGCACGGGTAGCTGGCTGGGACACTGGCTCACGGTGGACGGCATTGACCCGCTGTTCACCACCGAGGGTGGGCAGTACGATCCCACACCGAACCCGTCGGGGGCGTTCAACCCGCCGCTGTGCGTGGCTAACTCAAGCCACGTGTTGCCCACCTGTCCGACCATCCCCTTCACCCACCTGAAGGACGGAAAGTACCCGTTGTGGTCGCTGCTGCGGACGGTAACGCTCGCACCGGTGGCCGGAAAGGTCGTTACTCCGGAAGGCGTGCTGGACCTGGTTGCGTCGGAAGAAATTACGTCGGCCACCGACACGCTCTCCGACTACGTTCCGTTCCTGAAGGATGTGTGCCCCCCGGGAGAGCTGTGGAACGGCACGGCGTGCGCCAGCAGCACTACGACCACCTGGACGGGTGACCTCAATCTGTTCGTGTTCCGTTCGCACTTCGAGCGGACGGGCGCAACCATCAAGCCTGCGAATGGCCACTTCTTCCTGAGTGGCACCACCAAAGAGCTCTGCCCCACTACCCAGATCAACCTGCAGGGCGGCAACAAGAGTTCCTCGACCTGCTTCGTTGACTTCGGCAACGACGTGGGCGGCTCGGTGCTCACGGTGCAGAAGGACTTCGATTTCATCGAGGACTTCAACACCGAGGAGTATGGCCTGTCGCAGTAAAGTTTCTTGATCGACGTTGTGACATTGCCGGGGAAGAGAGCAAGCGACACCGCCTGCTTCTCTTCTCCCGGCAGTTTTTGATTTTTGGGAAGGGAGAATTCTGTGACGCTGCCGGGTATCTGCAAGAATCATTTCCTGTCAGGCTTTCTAATTGTTCTGATCGCATTCATCTCCGCGAGCGGGCAGACCCCGCAAGGGACTGTGCCTTACGCTGAATCGACACGTTCATCTACATCCTCGTCCGCGTCGTCTTCCTCAAGCGGAACGAGCGCCCCCGCGGCCAACGCGACCGGGCAGCCCGCTGCTCCAACCGCTGCCCAGGCGGCCGATCCAACGGCTGGCATGCACAAGCCGTACCAAGCCCCTGGCATAGACCCCAGGACCGGAGTGCCTCTCTACGAGACGATTCAGGAGGATTGGAGCTCGCTTCAGGTCGGTACCAGCAAGCTGGAACCCGCGCCTCCATTGATTGCGCAAGTTGATGAGATGGAGAACTTCACTCGCACGCTGGTGCAGTTGCAGTGGCGTCCGGGCGATCCCATGGATCTGTATGTGATCATGCCGAAGGGTGTGAAGAATCCCCCCGCCGTGCTCTACCTTTTCAGCTATAAAGACGACACCGACCGCTTCAAGGACAATGGCTGGTGTGAAAGAGCCACGCGCGAGGGAGTGGCCGCGGTTGGAATGGTGTCAGCGCTCAGCGGCCATCGCTTTCAAAGCCGCCCATTGGAACAGTGGTTCGTCAGCGAGTTGCAGGAGTCGCTGGGAAGCACGGTGCATGACGTCAAGTTCATTCTGGACTATCTGGCGCAGCGCGGCGACATCGATATGAGCCGGATTGGAATGTTTGGCCAGGCCTCCGGCGGAGCCATCGCGCTGCTGGCGGCGGCTGCGGATCCGCGCCTGAAGGCCGTGGATGTGCTCGATCCCTGGGGCGACTGGCCGGTCTGGCTGGCGAAGTCGCCAATCGTGAAGGAGGACATCCACCGAACGAATTTTGCGCAGCTCGACTTCCTCAAGAAAGTGGAAAACCTGGATCCGGTGAAGTGGCTGCCCACGTTGAAATCGACTCACCTGCGGATACAGCAAGTGATGGGAAACGTTGCCACGCCGGACGAATGCAAAGCTGCCATTCGAAACGCAGCGCCGAAGAATGCCGAGGTCGTGCGCTATGACAACGTACGCGATCTCGCCAAGACAGCCACTGAGGGCCATTTGTTCGACTGGGTCAAGGCAACGGTGAAGGATCTGCCTGCCGCAGCAGGGGCGGGCAGCGTTTTGTCGACTCAAAACGATTCGCAGCGCGAAGAATCGGCGCAGCACGAGACCACGTCGCAGCTGGAATGACTTGGCAGTTCCAGCTCTCACGGCCAAGAGTATGCGTTGCCGTGTGAGCTGCCCAGCTCGGCGCGCTGCATCTTCGTCTCGCGATGACGTCTCTTTGCTCGAGATGTTTCTTACTTTAAAGCGGGTCTATGTGGAAGGACATGCAGTGAAACTAACTCAGGTTCTAACTGCTGGAATCGTATCCCTCTGCCTGTTACTGATCGGCTGCTCGGGGAGATCAAAGCCGAGCTCGACCGGGCTGGTATTCACCTCGCCGTCCTCAAACCCGGTCATTGATGCGGGACAAACCGTGAACATCACGGTAAACCAAGTGGTTAATTGGAGCCTGCAATATCCTTTCGGGGTACCAGCGGGGCAGCTCACGAACCAGAATGGGACATCGGTCACTTACGTGGCTCCCGCTGCCAGCCTTGTGACTACGACCCTCCAAGTGAATGTGGTGGCGACCGCCGCCGCAAATGGCGCGACCTTGGTCATGCCCATCGTGATCAACGCGCCGCTGGGCATCGCTGGGGCTCTGTCGCAGTACAACACCAGCTGCAGCAGTTACAACCCGACACAGCAGGTCGCCGGCAATCCGGATGGGACCACTGGCCAGGCTTTCAACCCCAATGCCAGTAATGCTCCCCGAGCCATCGGGGGAACGCCGCCCTACACTTGGAGCGTGGCTTCCGGGTTGCTTCCGCCAGGCTTAGCTCTAGGCTGGACAAGCTCCAACGCGTATCTGTTTGGCACACCGACAGCCGTTGGCTGCTCGCAGGTCGGGCTGCAAGTTACGGACGCGACCGGCGCCACAGCCACCTCTGCCACTAATTACGTGATCATTGCCCCGCCGGCGCTGGCGGTTACAGTTCCTCGCTACCCGTCGGCGTATTTTGGTGTTCCCTATCAGCCAATTACCCTTCTGGTGTCGGGCGGAGTGCCGCCATACACCTGGAATTCCAGCGGTCCGCAGGGAATCGCAGGACAGCTGGGAATGACGTTGACGCCGGGCGCTGCGTCGGCGGTAGTCTCCGGGACTCCGAATGCCAGCCCCTCGAATCTGCCGGGCAATGGGGCTTACACGCCCTCGGTGACGGTCTACGACAGTCAAGGGCCGTATGCGGCACGAGGTGGAGTGACACTTAACATCTATGAGTGGTCGTCGCTTCCCGCCAACGCATGTACTCCGGCACAAGGTGGCGTTGTCACTGCGGTCAACGCCAGTCTGCAGGGTTCTTATGCTTTCCTGCTGCGGGGTTTCGACGGAAGCGGACCAGTGGCCATGGCGGGGAGTTTTGTCGCCGACGGCTCCGGCAATGTCACCGGAGGAGTGATGGATGTTGTGCGAACCTCAGGTTCGCAGACGGACAGTGCGATCAGTGGAGGTTCCTATTCGATTTTGCAGCAGGGTGGAATCGGAAACACGTTTGAACAAGCCGGCTGCCTGGTGCTCAATACGTCGGGTGGCAGCACCACTTTTGCCCTGAGCATGGGCGGATGCTCGACCAGTTCTGATCCCGGGACGGGTACCTGCGTCCCCGATGCCAACAACAACCCAGGTTTGTTCACGACCGGTCGGTTGATTGAATTCGATGACGCCACGGGTACCGGGACCCGCGGTTCCGGTATTGTCCGACAGCAGGACAGCTCTGCATTGGCGGCGGGTCTGAGTGGATCCTTCGCCTTTGGCCTGCGCGGATGGGACTCGACACAGCAGCGCTACGCCGAAGTGGGTGCATTCACGGCAAATGCGGGAGCACTAAGTTCAGTGGCGGCGGACATCAACGACGGCGGAGCGCTGCAATCGGCCCTGACCGGGGGAAGCGGAACAGTCGGCGTTGTCGATTCGGCCACCGGACGAGCCACCGCAACTCTGGCCATCGGCACGCCCGCCTTGAACAACCTTGCCCTTTATGTGGTGAGCAAGCAGGAGATCATTCTGGTTGACACAGGCACTCCAGGCCCTTCAACTCCGGTGATCGGAGGCGAGGCGATCGCGACGAGTGGGCCATTCGGGACATCGTCGCTGCAGAGCAGCCAAATCTTCCATACCTCCGGACTGGCAGCCAGCGGTCCCGACGTCAACATCGGCATCCTTCAGTTTGACGGCGTAGGGGATGTCAGCGGCACGCAGTATGACAACCAGGCCGCGACTTTGGGCACAACACAACTGTCGGGCAACTACGTTGCGGATCCCAACACTGGCCGGCTATCCTTTACTGCGACTGCTGCCGGACAAAGCTTGGGAGACCATCCCCTGGTGGGTTACTTGATTCCACCGCCGAGTACGCTCGTGCGGCAGGATTGCGTGAACCTGGCGATGTGTGTGACGGGATTTCTGTTGAGCACGGACTCAAGCGTCCAGGCGGGCCAGCTTGAATTCCAGACTCCCGTAGTCGCGCCTCCGCCCCCTTTTTCGAATCTCTACATCGCCGGATACTACTTCTACGGGACCGACGAAATGATGGATGCTGATAGTCCGGTGCTGGACGGAGCAGCCAGCGCGAATCCCAACAACGCAGGTCTACAGGCAATTCAAAGTGTCAGCTACCCCAACTCCACCTACTGCCAGCAATCCGGCTGCGCAGTGCTGGTTCCCAACGAGACGATGGCGACGGCTACGTATTCGGTGAGCAGCAACGGCTCTGGTAAGGTTGCAGGCGAAACTGTTGCCGTCACAAACGGCAACATCATTTTCTACCTGGACAATTCCCCTTTGAATTCGCACCCGTCTGTGATCATTCTCGAGCAGTAACCCGAATTCCCGGGGAGTGCTGAGCGCGGGTTCGTCTTGTCTGTATTGGGAGCACGCCCAGACTGCCATTGAGAAGCTGTAGTTTGTGTCTTTCTTCCTCACGACTCTAGTCGCTTGTACTTCAACTGTGGTCACGTTGCTGCCAGCCCTGAGAAGGCGCGCGGGCAGCGGCTTCTCAGCTTTCCACACTCCGAAATCCAAAGGGCAGAAAATTCATGCGCGGTTTATTCCTCAGTCATGTCTACGTAACATTTTTCTGGGATAGTTAGTCCGCGTTTCCAGAGCTTCCCGCGTGCGCTTTCTGATTTTCTGGGCCAATCCAGGCTGCAGACTCCGAAAAGCCGAGAGCGAGAAGCGCAGGCAGATCCAAGAATCAGCTAGATGCTGCACTGAGGCATTCAAGGTCTTCAGTCGAGTCACACCGACAGTTCCGTGTGATTTGTGAACTTCCTTGGGCGGAGAGTGCGCCTTTCAAGAGTCTCTGCGCGTGCATCTACTCAAACCTTCACCGGGTTGTGAGCTAGAGGGGGAGGAACGCATGGACGAGCGGGCGTACAGTGGCTGTGTGCTCCGCAGCGTGGAGC
>Ga0187770_10000045_pt1 | contig 53871 bp, 47 predicted proteins | sample 0116_SJ02_MP02_2_FD_133154 | JGI IMG/M metagenome (GOLD analysis project Ga0187770, IMG submission 133154) | Tropical peat soil microbial communities from peatlands in Department of Meta, Colombia - 0116_SJ02_MP02_20_MG | ecosystem: Environmental > Terrestrial > Soil > Wetlands > Peat | place...
AAGCGGAGAGGATGGGGCCCGTCCATCGGACTCCCGAGGAAACGCAGTCGGTCCTGCAGCAAAACCATGAGAGGGAATCGAGGCTGCTCGAACAGAGCCAAGCGAACGAGATCCAAGATATCCAGCGCCAGGCCAACGCCCGGAAGGCTGCGGCCCGCAGCGCCGCGGAAAGGCAGAAAATCGACAACGAAACAAACGCCCGGCTCTCGGCACTCCAGAAAACGCACGCAACGGAAAAGGCCAAGCTCGCCGAGAGGCAGAAGGCCGAGAACGCGAAGGCCAAGCAGCCGAAGAAGAATTAACACCGCCCGGCGTTAGGATCGCCGTCCCGCCTTTAAGGTGACGGCGAGGGCCGCGGCTAGGATCAGCGCCCCGCCCGCGAGGGTCCCAGAGGCGGGGGTTTCCTTGAGGAAGGCCACGGCCAGGAGAATTCCGTAGACAGGCTCGAGCGAGCTGATGATGCTCGCCGTCCGGGCCGGCACCCGCTTCAGGCCGTGAATGAAGAGCGTATGGGCCACGGCGGTGCTCACGACGCCCAGCACGGCCAGCAGGCCGACCGTCCGCCCTGTCATCCTGGTGCCGGAGGAGGCAACGAAGGGCGACAGAAAAGCCAAGGCAAACAGGTCCTGATAAAAGGCCACCACCAGACTGGATTGGCTCCGGGCGAGCCTCCGGTTGAGGAGGCTCAGGACGGAAAAGGTCAGGCCCGCGCCGAGGCCCCACAGAACGCCTTGGAAAATAGGGTTCTTCAGCCCGGGCCGCGGCACGATCAGGATAACGCCCGCCATGGTGAGCAGCGCGAAGACAAGGCTCGCCGCGTCCCACCTCTCACTGAAAAACGGCGGCTCCAGAAAGGCGGTGAAAACGGGAAAAGTCGAGTAGCAGAGAAGCCCGACTGCGACCGTGGAAACCTGGATGGAGCGGAAGAACATCGTCCAGTGAACGGCCAGGATGAGGCCGCAGAGGACGAGAAGTGCCAGGTCCAGCGCTGGCCGGACGCGCAGGGACCGGCGGCCCAGGGCCAGGACGAGGCCGAGCGCGAGAGAGGCGAAAAAGACGCGGCCGGCGACGATCAGATGTGGAGGAATGGGCAGCCACTTGCCGAAGAGGCCGGGAAAGCCGAAGAGGAAAACCGCCAGATGAATCATGGCCAGGCTCCGCGCGGCGGAGGCGCTTTCCGGCCCCTCGGGAGCAGCCATGGCAGCTATGTATTATATCCGTTCCCCGGCCGATATTCCAGATTCCGTGACGCGGCCTCGGCCGCAATACGATTCTCTTGATATTTCGACCGGTTGTGTTAAGATATGTTTTACTTAATCCGCGAAACACCAGCGTTTCCGGCTCGCGGCGGGCGGCCGCCATCCATGCCCTACGAGATATTCGCGCGGAAATACAGGCCTAAGACCTTTGAGGAGGTCATCGGCCAGAAGTCTGTCGTCCAGACCATCCAGAACGCCATCACCTCGAACCGGATCTCCCAGGCCTACCTGTTTTCGGGCGTGAGGGGAACGGGAAAGACGACCGTCGCCCGCATCCTGGCCAAAGCCTTGAACTGCGTCAACGGGCCGACCCCCCAGCCGTGCAACAAGTGCGAGTTCTGCCAGGCCATCACGCAAGACCGGGCCATCGACGTCCTGGAGATCGACGGCGCTTCCAACCGCAGCATCGAGGACATCAAAGCCCTTCGCGAATCTCTGAAATACAAGGCCATATACACCCGTTACAAGGTGGTCATCATCGACGAGGTCCACCAGATCTCACGGGACGCCTTCAACGCCCTCCTCAAAACGCTCGAGGAGCCCCCGGCCAACACCGTTTTCATATTCGCGACGACGGAATTCAACAAGGTCCCGGCGACGATCGTGTCCCGGTGCCAGCACTTCGAATTCAAGAAGATCTCCCACAAAGACATCATCAACCACCTGATGGGCATCGCCCGAGTGGAGAACATCACAGTCACCCCCGCGGCACTGTCCATGATCGCGGAGGCGGCCGACGGGAGCATGCGGGACGCCCAGAGCCTGCTCGACCAGGCCGTGGCCTTCAGCGGCGCGAACGTCAGCGACGAGGACCTCAAGACGATCCTGGGGACGATCGGGCCGGACATCCTGTTCAAGTTCTCCTCAGCGGTCCTCGACGAGCGGCCCGAGGCGGTCTTCGGCCTCGTCGAGGACCTCGTCAATGGGGGTAACGACCTTCGCTTCTTCCTGTCCAGGCTCATCGGCCATTTCCGCAACCTTCTCCTCGTCGAGTCCGTAAAAAAACCCGAGGATTTTCTCCTCGTGACGACCGAGGAACTTCAGGCGCTCCGGGCCGAGGCAAAGAAGGCCACGGCGGAGGAATTTCTCCGATATCTCGTCGCCCTCCAGCAGGGCGAGCAGGGCCTCAAGTACTCAACACAGCCCCGGATCTTTTTGGAGACATTCCTTATCCGGCTCTGTCAGTTCCGCAAGCTCGTCCCGATCCAAGATCTGCTCCGGAAAATCGATACCGCCGGCCGGCCCGGGATGGGCCCCCGGGAAGGGCAGGTCCACCCGGTCCCAGATCGGCCGCCGCTCAAACCCGCCGCGACGTCCCACGGCCCGGCAGGCGAAGACCGCGGCGGACGGCCAGCCCCCGGTCCGGACGGGGAGACCCTCGGTGCCGCCCAGGCAGCTCCCGCGCGGCCCCAGGGGCCGCCCGTGTCCAGCGAGAAGAGGACGTTCGGCCGGGTGCTTGAGAGGCTGGCATGCGAGAGGGCCCCCCTGGCCGCCCTGCTGGCCCAGTACACGTCGGTCCGGATCGGGGAGGGGTTGATCGAGGTCTTTTTCGAGAAAGGCAAGGGGTTTTTCGGCTCTGCAATCCAGGAGAAGGACGTCAAGGCCGTCGAGCGCGCGGCCTCCGAAGTCCTGGGCCGCGAGACTTCGGTCCGATTCGCCGAGGAGGGCAGCGTGGCCAAAGGCCCGCCGAGGGCCGCGCCGGGCAAGGAGATGGAATCGGCCCTCAAGGATCCCACGGTCCAGTATTTCATAAACACGTTCAAGGCCCAAGTCCTCTCCGCAGATCCCGTCAAATCGGCCCGGGACAAGGAATCCAAGGGCTTCGGACCCGAAGAGGAGAGGTCATGAAGAGCATGATGGATCTGCAGAAGATGCTGAAGAGCGCCAAGGAGATGCAGGACCGTATCCAGAAAGAGATGGCCGAGATGAGGGTCGAGGGGACAAGCGGCGGCGGAATGGTCACGGTCGTCTTGGACGGCCAGAGGCACCTGATATCCATCCGGTTCGAGCCTGAAGTCGTCAACAGGGACGAGGTCGAGATGCTCCAGGACCTCATCGTTGCGGCCTTCAACGACGCGGGGGCCAGGGTCGACGAAGCCTTGAGCCAGAAACTCGGCGGGCTCACCGGGGGCTTGAAGATTCCCGGGATCGTCTGATGTTCGAATACGCGCGGCCGCTCCACGACCTGATCGAAGAGCTGAGACGCATTCCCGGCATCGGGGCCAAGACGGCCCAACGGATTGCCTTCTATCTACTCGGGCTGCCCGCCGAGGACGTCGAGCGCATCGCCGAGACCATGCGCGAAGCCAAGCAGAAGATTTTCGCCTGTTCCCGCTGCAACAACATCACCCATGTCGACCCCTGCCTGATCTGCTCGGACCCGCATCGCTCGGACGATGTCCTCTGCATCGTCGAGGAGCCCTTCAACATCTCGTCCATCGAAAAGACGGGGGCGTTTCACGGCCGCTATCATGTCCTGCTCGGCACCCTCTCGCCCCTCAAAGGCCGCGGCCCGGACGAGCTCAGGCTGGAAAAGCTTGTCAAGCGCGTCACGGAGGGGGCCTTCCGGGAGATCATCATCGCCACCAACCCCACAGTCGAGGGGGAGGCGACGGCGCTCTATCTTCTGAAGGTCCTCAAGGAATTCGGCATCCGGATCACGCGGCTGGCCATGGGGTTGCCCGTGGGCTCGGATCTGGACTTCGCCGACCAAGTGACCATCAAGAAAGCTCTCGAAGGAAGGACCGAACTGAAGGATTGATTCCGAAACTCATATCACGCCTCACGGCAATCATAGGAGTGTTCATATCATGAAAAAGACCTTCAAGGCGATTGACGGAAACACCGCAGCGACCCACGTGGGCTACGCCTTCTCAGAGGTGGCGGCCATCTATCCCATCACCCCCTCGTCGACCATGGGGGAGATGGCCGACGAATGGGCCGCGCAGGGCCGCAAGAATATTTTCGGCCACTCGCTGACCGTCGTCGAAATGCAGTCCGAGGGGGGCGCCTCGGGGGCGGTCCACGGCTCCCTGACGGCCGGCGCCCTGACGACGACCTTCACCGCGTCCCAGGGCCTGATGCTCATGCTTCCCAACATGCACAAGATCGCGGGTGAGATGCTGCCCACGGTCTTCTATGTATCGGCCCGGTCCCTGGCCTGCCAGTCGCTCTCCATCTTTGGCGACCACTCCGACGTCATGTCCGCCCGCAACACGGGATTCGCCCTGATGGCGGCAGGCTCGGTACAGGAGGTCATGGACCTGGGGATCGTTTCCCAGCTGGCAACTCTCAAGAGCCGGGTCCCCTTCCTCAATTTCTTCGACGGGTTCCGGACCTCGAGCGAAGTCCAGAAAGCCGAGATGGTTCCCTACGAGACCATGGCCGCGCTGCTGGAGCCCGGGTATGTCGAAGAGTTCCGCCGACGGGCTCTCAACCCCGAGCGGCCGATGATCAAAGTTGGCCAGCAGAACCCCGACGTCTATTTTCAGGGCCGCGAAACGGTCAACAAATATTATGCCGCCACGCCGTCCATCGTCCAGGAATGCATGGACAAGGTCGGCAAGGTCATCGGCCGGTCCTACCACCTCTTCGACTATTTGGGTGCTCCCGACGCCGACAAAGTCCTCGTCCTCATGGGCTCGGGGGCCGAGACGGCCGAGGAGACGGTCAACTATCTGAACGGGAGAGGAGCCAAGCTCGGGCTCGTTAAGGTCCGTCTTTATCGTCCATTCGACGCGGCCGCTCTCAACGCCGCCGTCCCGAAGAGCGCCAAGAAGGTCGCCGTCCTCGACCGGACCAAGGAGCCCGGCTCTCTGGGCGAGCCGCTCTATCTCGACGTGGCCGTCGCCCTGAGCGGGCGCCCCGTCAAAGTCGTCGGGGGGCGATACGGGCTGTCGTCCAAGGAATTCACTCCCAACATGGTCAAGGCCGTCTACGATCACCTCGACGGCAAGTGCGCGCCCGGCTTCACCGTCGGCATCGAAGACGACGTTACGCACGCCTCCCTGCCCCTCGGCCCGGCTTTCGACCCCATGCCTGAGGGCACCGTCCGCTGCAAGTTCTGGGGCTACGGATCGGACGGCACGGTCGGGGCCAACAAGAACTCGATCACGATCATCGTCGACAACACCGAGCTGTACGGGCAGGGCTACTTCCAGTACGACTCGAAAAAATCTGGCGGCGTCACGATCTCCCACCTCCGGTTCGGGAAGCGCCCGATCCAGGCCCAGTACCTGGTCAATACGCCCGACTTCGTCGCCCTGCACAAGTCGTCCTATATCGGCCGCTACGACATCCTCGAGGGGATCAGCGAGGGCGGGACGTTCCTCGTCAATTGCGAATGGCCGCCGGACAAGGTTTTCGAGAACCTGACCGAGGATATGCAGAAGACGATCATCGCGAAAAAGCTCAAGGTCTATGCGGTTGACGCCCTCAAGCTGGCCGAGGAGCTCGGCCTGGGGACACGGATCAACACAATCATGCAGGCCTGCTTCTTCAAGATCTCGGGCGTCCTGCCGGAGGATAAGGCCATCGACTTGATCAAGAGTGCCATCAAGAAGACCTACCTCAAGAAGGGCATGGACGTCGTCGAGATGAACTGGGCCGCCGTCGACAAGGCCACATCCGGCTTGGCGCGAGTGCCCGTCCCCGACAAGATCACGGTCTCGGCGCCGGCGCCGAAGCTTATCCCGGACGACGCCGACGATTTCACGAAGGACGTCATCGAGCCGGTCATGCGCTTCAAGGGCGACGATATCCCGGTCTCCAAGATGCCCTTCGACGGGCAGGTGCCTTCGGGCACATCCCGCCTTGAAAAGCGCGGCGTCGCGCCGGAAGTCCCCTTCTGGATCCCCGAGAACTGCATCCAATGCAACCAGTGCGTTCTCGTCTGCCCTCACGCCTCGATCCGGGCCAAGCAGATCGAACCGTCGAAGCTCGCCGGAGCGCCCGGAGGATTCGTGACACTCAAGGCCAACACGAAAAACGACAAGGATCTGCGGTATCGGGTCCAGGTCTATGTCGAAGACTGCACGGGCTGCCGGAACTGCGTCGAAGAGTGCCTGGCCAAGACCAAGGCCCTCCGGATGATCCCCATATCCGAAGCGCGGGAATCCGGGGAGAACGCCCGGGAGGCCTTTTTCGAGGCCCTGCCCTACGGGGTGACCGACGGCACGCGTGTCGACACGGTCAAGGGCAGCCAGCTCCTGCGGCCGTATTTCGAGTTCAGCGGGGCCTGCGCCGGCTGCGGAGAGACCGCCTACGTGAAACTCGTGACACAGCTCTTCGGCGACCGGATGATCGTGGCCAACGCCACCGGCTGCTCCTCGATCTATGGCGGGACCTTCCCGACCATCCCGTACTGCAAGGACGAGTTCGGCCGGGGTCCGACGTGGGCGAATTCGCTGTTCGAGGACAACGCCGAATACGGCTTCGGCATGCGGCTGGCGGTCGATTTCAATCGCGGGCAGCTGTCTGCCGCCATCGATCAGGCCCTGGCGGCCGGAACGACGCCGGCCCTCACGGAAGCCCTGACCAAGATGAAGGCCCTCTGGTCGAAGGTCGACGCCGAGGCTCTGGCCGCCTCCCGTGCGGTTAAAGCGGCCCTGCCCGCCGCCCTGAAGTCGGCCAAGGGGCCGAGACCGGACCTGAGCAAGATCGCGGAACTCCAGGATTTCCTGGTCGACAAAAGCGTCTGGAGCATCGGCGGGGACGGCTGGGCCTACGACATCGGGTACGGCGGGCTTGACCACGTCCTGGCCTACGCAAGGAACATCAACGTCCTCGTACTCGACACCGAGGTCTACTCGAACACGGGAGGACAGGCGTCCAAGTCGACTCCGACCGGCTCGGTGGCCAAATTTGCCGCCTCCGGGAAAAAGACGGCCAAGAAGAACCTCGGCGGTATGGCCATGACCTACGGTTATGTCTATGTCGCCTCGGTGGCCATGGGGGCGAACCCCGGCCAGTGCATCAAGGCCTTCCTCGAAGCGGAGGCCTATGACGGGCCCTCTCTGATCATCGCCTATTCGCCCTGCATCAATCACGGCATCGACATGAGCAAGTCGCCAAAAGAGGAGAAACTCGCCGTCGATACGGGCTACTGGATTCTCTACCGGTACAACCCGATGCTGGCGCGGGAAGGAAAGAACCCCTTCCTCCTCGATTCTAAGGAGCCCAAGCTCGACTACCAAACATTCCTGAAGAACGAGATCCGCTACCGGACGCTCGTCCAGACCTACCCCGATATCGCCAAAGAGCTCTTCGTCCAGGCCGCCGAGGAAGCCCGGAAAAGATACGCAGACTTCAAGAAGATGGCCGAATAGAAGCTCTTGCGGCCCGGCCGGGGAGACCTTTTTGCCCCGGAGAGGGGACTGTGCTACAATGCCGCAGGAGCAATGGTGCGGCCATGAAACCCGAACGATCGGCCAGGATTCTCGTCATCGATGACGAGGAGAACATCCGCAAATCGCTCAAGATGATCCTCGAGTACGAGGGCTATGAGTTCTTCGAGGCCTCGACCGGCGAGGACGGTCTTGAGATGCTCCGGGAGACCGTTGGCATCGACCTCGTCCTTCTCGACATCAAGATGCCCGGGAAGGACGGTCTCGAAGTTCTGACCGAGATCAAGCAGAAGCCGTATTCGCCCGAGGTCATCATGATCTCCGGACAGGGAACGATCCAGGCCGCCGTCGAGGCGACCAAGCTCGGGGCCTTCGACTTCCTCGAGAAGCCGCTGCACCGCGACCGGGTCCTGCTCTGCCTCCGGAACGCCCTCAAGCAGAACACCCTCGCCCGGGAATGCCTGGACCTCAAGAAAAGGGCGGAGAAGCGCTACGAGATCGTGGGGAACCATCCCCTCATGAAGAGCCTCTGGAAGGAGATCCTCAAGATCGCGCCGACCAACGCGACCGTGCTCATCTACGGCGAGAGCGGCACGGGCAAGGAGCTCATCGCGCGGGCGATCCACGCGAACAGCCTGCGCTTGCGGGAGAAGTTCGTCCAGGTCAATTGTGCGGCCATCCCCGAGGAGCTCATCGAGAGCGAGCTTTTCGGCCACGAGAAAGGCGCCTTCACGGGGGCGACGGAGAAGAAGACGGGGAAGTTCGAGCAGGCCGACGCCGGGACGATCTTCCTGGACGAGGTCGCCGACATGAGCCTCAAGACCCAATCCAAGGTCCTTCGCGTCCTCGAGGAGGGGGAGGTCCAGAAAGTCGGCTCGAGCCGGATTTCCAAGGTCGACGTGCGGGTCATCGCCGCGACGAACAAGGATCTCCGGACGGAAATCCAGGAGGGTCGCTTCCGCGAGGACCTCTTCTTCCGGCTAAACGTCGTGCCGTTGTTCTCGCCGCCTCTCCGGGAGCGCCAGGAGGACATCCCGCTGCTCGTGGATTATTTCTCGCGGAGCTATGCCGAGGAAAACAATTTCAAGGCCCGGAAGTTCTCGAAGGAGGCTCTGGACGCCCTGATCGATTATCCGTGGAAGGGGAACGTCCGGGAGCTCAAGAACATCGTCGAGCGCCTGATGATCATGACGGACAAAGACACCATCGAAAAGACGGACCTGCCCCCGATGTTCCGGGAGACCGGAGAGCCCCAGGTGCCCGAATCGGCGCGGGTTCAGACGCTCCGGGAATTCCGGGACATCGCGGAGCGGGATTTCATCCTGGCCAAACTCGAGGCCAACGGCTGGAATATCTCCCAGACGGCCCGGGAGATCGACACGCCGCGCAGCAATCTTTACAAAAAACTCGAGCAATACGGCATAAAAATAACGGCCGGAGTCGGCGAGGCGGTTGCCGCTCCATCCCGTGAGGGAACTGGAGGGGAGGAAAGTCCGAACTCCAAAGGGCAGGATGGTCGCTAGCGGCGACTCCGGGCGACCGGAGGAAAGCGCCACAGAAAAGACACCGCCCTCCGGGAGAGGCGCAGCCTCCCCGGGGAGCAAGGGTGAAATGGCGAGGCAAGAGCTCACCGCCCTGATGGCGACATCAGGGGCACGGCAAGCCCCATCCGGAGCAAGGCCAAACGAACCCCGTTTTGGGATGGCCCGTCCCAGGGGGTGGGTAGGCCGCTCGAATCCCGGAGCAATCCGGGAGCTAGACAAATAACCGCCCCCGCCTCCGCGGGAACAGAATTCGGCTTACGTCCGGCTCCGGCCGTTTCTTCTATCCGGCGGGCGCGTTTCGTCGGCCGGGCAGCCTTGACACGAAGCGGGCGGAGAGGAATGATTCCGTCCTCCGGCCGGTAACAGAGAAGGGAGTCGATATCCATGGACGCACGAGCGGCAGTTGTGACGGGCGCAAGCAGCGGCATCGAGGCGGCCATCGCCCGCAAACTCGGGGTGGAAGGCTGGAACTTGGCCCTGGTGGTCGACCTCGTCTGCGCGCTGATCGACAGTCCCCGGACCGAGTTGTACACGAATCCCGCGACACAGGAGATCGTCTCCCGCGATTACCGGGACGTGGGCGCCTTCGAAGACGGGATGATCGAAGGGCGATGAGCGGTCTCGAAAGCCATGCCCGAGCCGTCGAAGCCTGATCGGATGCCGCGCCAGGAGTCTGCCCCGCCGGGCGGTCCCCGCCGTTTCGCCTGGTGGACAGAGGCTCCTCCCGAATCCAAGCGCGCCCTGGTGGCGGCAGCCTTCGGCTGGATGCTCGACTCCTTCGATGTCATGCTGTACGCCCTCGTCCTTTCGGCGCTCATCCCGGACCTGGGCATCGGGAAATCCATGGCCGGCCTCCTCGGCTCCCTGACCTTGTTCGCGTCGGCCCTCGGCGGCCTCGTCTTCGGGCTCGCCGCCGACCGCTTCGGGAGGCGCCGGGCGCTCATGGCGAGCATCCTGATCTATTCCGTGTTCACGGCCGCCTGCGGCTTCTCCACCGGGGTCCTCATGCTCGCCGCGTTCCGCGTCTTTCTCGGCCTGGGAATGGGGGGAGAGTGGGCGAGCGGCGCGGCCCTCGTTTCCGAAACATGGCCCGCCGCCCATCGGGGAAAGGCCCTAGGGCTCGTCCAGAGCGCCTGGGCCGTTGGTTACGCGGCGGCGGCGGCCGTCTCAGCCATCATCATGCCCCGCTGGGGATGGCGCGCCGTTTTCTTCGTCGGCGTCATTCCCGCCTTTTTCACGCTTTGGATCCAGAGACGGGTACAGGACCCCGAAATCTGGAGAGCAAGGCGGATCGAACGCCGTTCGCAGGGACAGGGCTTCCGCTTGATTTTCGGCCCGGGGCACCTCCGGCTGACGGCCCTCGTGACCCTGATGAACGGTCTGACGCTCTTCGCCTGGTGGGGCCTCAACCTTTGGATCCCTTCCTATCTCTCGATGACCTCCGGGCAGGGGGGCGTGGGGTTGAGCGCCCGGACGATGTCCGGCTTCGTCATCTTCATGCAGATCGGCATGTGGCTGGGATACGTCAGCTTCGGCTTTATCAGCGACCGGGCCGGCCGCAAAAAAACCTATGTCGCCTTCCTCGTTGCCGCCGCCGTCTTCGTCTTTCTCTATGCGAGCACGAGGCAGCCCCTCGTCCTCCTCCTCCTCGGGCCGTTCGTCGCATATTTCGGGACCGGCCATTTCAGCGGCTTCAGCGTTCTGACCGCCGAACTGTATCCGACGGCCGTCCGGGCCACGGCGCAGGGGATCACTTACAACTCCGGCCGGATCGCGAGCGCCGTGGCGCCGTTTCTCGTCGGGTCGCTGGCCGAAACGAGAGGTTTCCCCATCGCTTTCGCCCTGATCGCCGTATCCTTTCTCGCCGCCGCGGTCCTATGGGTCTGGATCCCCGAAACGGGCGGCCGGGAACTCATATAAGCCTCACTCCTGCGGCGCATCTGCGTCCCACGTCGAGATTCCGGGAGGAGACCTCGGGACAGACAGCTAGAAAAGAGACGCGGCGGCCTGACGGATGACGACCATCAGAGTGCCGGGCCAGAGGCCCAGCTGGATGACTCCGTAGAGGCAGAGAAAAAGGACAAGGTACAAGGCCGGATCATCCCGTTCGATCTCGACCGAAGCCAAGGGGTCCCTCATGTACATGAAGACGACGACTCTCAGGTAATAAAAGACCGAGATGAGGCTGGCCAGCACGGCGATAACCGCCAGAGCGACGTGCCCCTGCCGGACAGCGGCACTAAAGACATAGAACTTGGCCAGGAACCCGGCCGTGGGCGGGAAGCCGGCCAGGGAGAACAGGAAAACGGCCAGCGACGCGCCGATCCACGGGTACCGGAAGCCGAGGCCGGCGAAATCCTCGATGTCCACGTATTCCGTCCCTTTGCGGCTCACGGCGATCAGGGCGCCGAAGGCCCCGGCGTTCATCAGCAGATACGCAACGAGATAAAAAATGATCCCCGGCCCGTCGCCGGACACGAGCCCCACGAGGATATAGCCCGAATGGGCGATGCTCGAGTAGGCGAGGAGGCGCTTGAGATTCCGCTGCCTGAGGGCCGTCAGGTTGCCGATGAGCATAGTCAGTATAGCGGCTCCCGAAACGAGCCAGAACATAACGGACGCCCCGCCCGCCCGGCTCCAGAGAGGGGCCAGGACCCGGAAAAGGACGGCGAACACGGGAATCTTCGGACCCGTCGTCAGGAAGGCGCTCACCGGTGTCGGCGCGCCCTCGTAAACGTCCGGGGCCCACATGTGGAACGGCGCGACCGCGACCTTGAAGCCGAACCCAGCGACGACGAGGGCCAAGCCGGCCCAGCCAGGAACGCCGGCGGTGCCGGTCCCCCGCAATAGGGCCCCCCGGACGGCCTCGATGTCCAGGCTCCTGAAGGCGCCGTAGAGAAGCGCCAGGCCGAAGACGAGGAAGGCGCTGGCGAAACTGCCCATCAGGAAATACTTGACCGCGGCCTCCGACGATTTTGGATCTTTTTTCTTCAGGCCGGTCAGCGCGTAGCTCGATACGGACAGGACCTCGAGGCCGAGGAATATGACGAGAAGGCTCCCGGAGCTCGCCATCATCATCATCCCGGCGACGGAGAGGAGAATCAGGGCGTAGAATTCGCCGAAATTCGCACCCTGATTCCGGATGTACTTGAGGCTCATGAGGATGATGAAGGCCCCGGCCGCGACGAAGACCAGGCAGAGGATGAGCGCAAAGCGGTCGAGCACGAGCGCCGAGCCGAAATAAGAAAAGCCTCGTCCCCAGGCCCGCATAGAGAAAAAGCCGCTCAGCAGGAGCGCCAGGATGGAGATGTACCCGAGGGCGTCTTTGTTGTCCTTCCGGCCGAACGCCTCAATCAGCAGGACGACAAGAGCGCCGGCGGCCGTGGCCAGCAGCGGAGCCAAAGCGAGGAAACTCGTCATGGCCCTATCTCCGTCCTCCTGCCGCTGCGGCGGGGCCGCCTCCGGGCTGGGCCAGCGCGAGCGGCGGCGGGGACGTCCGCGTCTCGAGAACGGCAGATGAGGCCCTCACGCTCCGGAGATATTCGGTCACGGAGGCGTCCATTTTCCTCAGAAGCGTGCCCGGGAAAAGCCCGAGCCAGAACATGAGGATAAGGACAGGCACGAGCACTAGACGCTCCCGCAGCTCCAGGTCCTTGAATTCCTGGACTTTCGGGTTTTGGACGGGCCCCTGCATGACACGGCGGAAAAGCCATAGGAGATAAGATGCGGACAGGATGACCGCCGAGACGGCTAACGCGGCCAGGAGCTTGTCCGTCCGGAAAATGCCGAAGAAACAGAGGATCTCGCCCACAAAACCGTTAAGCCCGGGAAGCCCGATGGACGACAGGACGGCGATCAGGAACACGGCCGAGAACACGGGCATGCGCCGGCTGACCCCCCCGTAATCCCTGATCAGCCTCGTATGGGACCGTTCGTAAAGGACGCCGACGCATAGGAAGAGAGCGCCGGTGCTCAGGCCGTGATTGACCATCTGATAGAGGGCGCCTTCGGTGGATTCCACGGTCAGGGAGAAAACGGCGAGCATGATGAGGCCCATGTGGCTGACGCTCGAGTAGGCGACCAGCGATTTCATGTCCTTCTGGACGAGGGCCATGAACCCGCCGTAAATGATGCCGATCACGGCCAGGATCGAGAGCGCCGGAAAGAGTTCCCTCGCGGCGTCGGGGAAGAGCGGCAGGCCGAGGCGCAGAAAGCCGTAGGCGCCCATCTTCAACAGGACCGCCGCCAGGATGACGGAACCCGCTGTCGGGGCCTCGACGTGTGCATCCGGGAGCCAGGTGTGGAGCGGGAAGAGGGGCACCTTGATGGCGAAGGCCAGGGCGAAGGCCACGAAGAGCCAGAGCTGGAGGTGCGGCGCCAGGTTCAGGCCTGCTAGGTCCCGGATCGCCAGGGAATAGCGGCCGCTCGCTTCGTGGAACTTCGCATAGACGACGAAGATCGCGACGAGCATCAGGAGGCTGCCGAACATCGTGAAAAGGACAAATTTCAGGGTCGCGTAGATGCGCCGAGGGCCTCCCCAGACTCCGATCAGGAAGTACATTGGGATGAGCATGGCCTCCCAGAAGACGTAGAACAGGAACAGGTTCATGGAGACGAAGACGCCGATGATGCCCGTTTCGAGGAGGAGCATGAAGAACGAAAATTCTTTGACCCTCTCGCCGACGGCCCGCCAGGACGAGAGAAGCGCGACGGGCGTCAGGAAAGTCGTGAGGAGCACGAGAAAAAGGGATAGGCCGTCGATCCCGACATGGTAGTCGATCCCGTGCCCGATCCACGGCCGGTGCTCGACGAACTGGGCCGCCGCGCTCCCGCCGTCGAAGCCGAAATATATGGCCAGGGAAACGAGGAAGGTCAGCAGGGCTATGGCCAAGGCGAAAATCCGCGCCGGCCTCCTCCCGTCACGGGGGAAGAAGACGAGGGCGAGAGCGCCGGCGAGCGGCAGGAACGTCACGAGGCTCAGGATCGGCATGCTCATCTCGCCCAGAACAGAATCACTCCGACGAAGACGACAACGCCCAGTAGGAACGACAGCGCATAGTCCTTGATGAGGCCCGTTTGAAGGCGGCTGAGGCCCCGCCCGGCGGCGCCGGCCGCGCCTGCCGAGCCATTGAGGGCCCCGTCGATGACCGGCAGATCGAAATGGTCGTAGACGAACTCGGCGCCGCGGACGGCGGAGCGAACCAAGAGAGCGTCATAGATCTCGTCGACGAAATACTTGCCGTAGACGAGCCGGTAGAGCCCCGGGAAACGGCCCGCCAGACGGCCCGGGAGCCCGAGATACCGGATGTAAAAAAGATAGGCGACGAACAGCCCGCCGAGAGCGGCCGCCGTGGCGACAAGGATGAGGTTCCATTCAAGGGCGGCTGGGAAGCCGAGGCCTACCGAACCGACGACGGGTTCGAGGAAACGCCCGATGGCGTCGGCCTTCACCCCGAAGACGGCGGGGAGACCCACGTACCCGCCGATGACGGAGAGGATGGCGAGAACGAGGAGAGGCACCGTCATGACCGGGGAAGACTCATGGAGATGATGGCGCGCCTCCTCGCTCAGCCGCTCGCTCCCGGTGAACGTCATGAAGAAGAGGCGAAACATATAAAAGGCCGTCAGGACTGCGCCCAGAAGGCCCAGGACCCAGACGGCATAGTGGCCGCTCGAGAACGCGCTCGTCAGGATGGCGTCTTTGGAGAAGAACCCGGAGAAGAAGGGGAGGCCCGAGATCGCCAGAGTCGCGGCCAGGAACGAGTAGAACGTCAGAGGGAGGTGCTTTCGCAACCCGCCCATTTTTCTGATATCCTGCTCGCCCGAAAGGGCATGGATGACGCTTCCGGCGCCGAGGAAGAGAAGGGCCTTGAAGAACGCGTGAGTCACGAGATGGAACATGCCGGCCGCGTACGCTCCGACCCCGCAGCCGATGAACATGTAGCCGATCTGGGAGATCGTGGAATAGGCCAGAATGCGCTTGATATCCGTCTGGACCAGGGCCATGGTCGCGGCGAAGACGGCCGTCGCCGCGCCTGCGTAGGCGACGACTTGGCCCGCGGCCGCGGAGGCCGAATATAAGCCGTTGAGCCGCGACACCATGTAGACGCCGGCCGTGACCATCGTGGCCGCATGGATGAGGGCGCTCACCGGAGTCGGGCCCTCCATGGCGTCCGGGAGCCAGACGTAGAGCGGGATCTGCGCGGACTTACCTGTCGCACCGACGAAAAGCAGAATGGCGATGAGTGTCGCTAGGCCTGGCGCCAGGGCCCCGCCCGCGGCCGCCCGGTTGATGGCCGCGAAATCGCCGCTCCTGACGTTCAACATCACGAACAGGAGCCCGATAATGAAGGCCGCGTCCCCGATGCGGTTGACGATGAAGGCCTTCATCCCCGCCTGGGCGGCGGCCGGGCGCTCGAACCAGAAGCCGATGAGAAGGTAGGAGCAGAGTCCGACGCCCTCCCAGCCGATGAACATCAGGACGATGTTCGAGGCCGTGACGAGCACGAGCATGAAGAAGGTGAACAGGTTGAGGAAGCCGAAATAGCGGGAATAATCGCAGTCCTCGGCCATGTAACCGATCGAATAAACGTGGATCAGGAAACCGACGCTCGTGACGACGAGACACATGAGGACCGAAAGCGGGTCCATCGTCAGGGCCAGCGGAACGAAAAAGACGCCGCTCGAAATCCAGGCCAGAAAAGTCTTCCCGAGCGCCGCCGCGGGGGTTCCCAGAACCCGGACGAATGCGGCCGCGGACAGGACGAAGGAGGCCAAGACCGCGACGCAGGCTTGGAGCGAAATCCATCTCCGGGAGAACCGCGAGCCAGCGAGGAGGAGAACGAACGAGCTCAGCCCGGGGATCAGGGGGATGAGCCAGAAGCTCTCGGCCATCTCAGCCTTTCAGCCCGCCCATGTCTTCCGTGCGGACGGTCTTCCGCTGACGGAAGACGTGGAGGATGATCGCCGTCCCCACCACCGCTTCGGCGGCGGCCACCGTCAGGATGAAAAAGACGATGACTTGGGCTTCGGCCCGGTCTTGGGGGTGCGAAAGGGCTAAGAAGGCCAGGTTCGCGGCGTTGAGCATGACTTCGACGGCCATGAATTGAGTCAGGAGATCGCGTTTCAGGAAGAAAGCCACGACCCCGAGCACGAAGAGAACCACGGCCAGGATGACGAAAGCGGGCCCCGGAATCACGACGGCTCCTTTTTCCCGGCCAAGGTCACGGCGCCGACGATGGCGGCGACGAGCAGGAGCGAGGTGATCTCGAACGGAAAGAGGTAGTCCGTGAGCAGGAGATGACCGATTCCCGCGGCGTTCCCTGCGCCCGCGGCCGCCGGCCCCGAAGCCGTGAGCAGGGCTTTCCTGGCCACGAGGATAAGCTCGATGAAGAAGACCCCGCCGAGGACCGCCGAGAGGATGCGAACGATCCTCTTCCTTTCAGGCGGGAAGGCTTTTTTAAGGTCGATCATCATGATGGCGAAAAGAAAGAGCACCATGATGGCCCCGGCATAGATCAGGATCTGGACAACGGCGACGAAGGCGGCGTCAAGAAGGCCGAAAATCCCGCCCAGACAGGCAAAACAGAGAACCAGGAACAGGGCGTTGTGGGCTTGGTTCCGGGAGATGATCATGGCCGCGACCGAGCCAACGCAGAGGACGGAAAGGAGAAGGAAGATGATCCAGGCCATGATCTGATGTGTTTCTATTCTTAGTGTTCCGCGAGGGAAAGTCAAGCCGGAAGTGATGATCTTCCGGGGTCGGGGATTAAGGTGCCGCGTTTTTTTCGGCGAAGGCCTTTGACATCCCGGTTTGATTTGTTATAATAACAAAGTTACCGCGGGGTAGAGCAGCCTGGTAGCTCGTCGGGCTCATAACCCGGAGGTCGGTGGTTCAAATCCACCCCCCGCTACCATCACGAATCTAAAAGAATATCAACCACATATAGGCCGTTGGGGCCTCTCTTTGCCTTCAATTCCGCCCCTTCGTCATTGTGCTATTTTATGCAGTTTTATAGTGTTTTCGGCCGAATTTATGTAAGAAATCCCGTAAGCCGTCAATCGACGTCCTTTCCCTTGAACCACTCACGATAGAGCTATTCGTTAAATAACCTTAGACCGTATTTTGGAAAGAAAATTGGAAAGCCTACGCGCAAGTTCGAGCATAAACTCCCCGCTTCCGAAGAAACTGCGGTGGGGTCAATTATGCTCTACAGCGACATCTCCTCTTACTGGCTTTACTGCTTTATCCGGATAGTAGCGATAGATATGGGGTATGTTCCTGTGGCAACGGGTGAGCCTATCGCCGTCAAGGCCCCCATGGAAGAGTCGATGGTATAACTCGAGACACTTTCCGAACTATAATTCACCATATAGGCGAAGTAGTTGTAAACCGTTGCCGGGGGTGTGGAGCTCCCATTGCTCCCACCACCACACGCCACAATGGACACCGCAACCAATCCCAGGACGACGGCCTTCTCAAAGATGGCTTTCATGAGATAACCCCCCAAGCTAGGATAAGCAACCGCTACAGATTTGGTCAGGAAATCTCTTTAATTAATATCAATCCAGATTGATCGGCGCTTCACCCGAAAATCGGTCCAGGTATAACGGGAAGAAGTTCGGAGGTTGAAAACCTCGCTTCAGAGGTGGTATCGTGACCGCGGGTAGGTCACGGCCGTAAAACCTCCCGGCCGAAGCTCTCTCCCTATCCCGCGAGGCCTTTGAGCCCGTTTGAGGCCGTGTAGAGCGCGCCCACGCCCGCCAGGTGATAGGCAACGCGGAGGGCTTCAGCGATCTCCTCCTTCGTCGCCCCTTCGCCCATGGCCGCCTGGGCCAGCGAGCGGACGCCCATATCGGCGCCGTGGGCGGCGTCGAAGGCCATGGCAATGAGAAGCTTGGTCCTCTTCGAGAGGGCCCCGGGGCCGAAGACGAGCTCGTTTGCTGCCTTCAAATGGTCCATCATCTTTGGGTCGATTTTCAGAAGCGTGGACAGTGGGTTTTCCGGCATAGCAGATCTCCTTTCAAGCAGAAACCATGATATCACCTCAGGCGATTCTATGGCTACACGCGTGCGTCCGAGGCTGCCGGCGGGATGCGGCCTCGCCCCGTTCGCATTCATGTGCCTGACGACCGAAGGCGAATGCGCAATCCCCCCGCCCTCAGTTGAATGTCGCCCGGATATCTGTTATATGAATCCTCGGAGACTAACAAGGAGGCCACGATGTTCAGCGAGAAAATCTATGCGGAGCGGCGCAGGCGGCTCAAGAAGCAGATGGGTTCGGGCATTCTGATCTTCCTCGGAAACGAGGAGAGCCCGATGAACTATGCGGACAACGCGTATCATTTCCGCCAGGACAGCACCTTTCTGTATTTCTTCGGACTCGATTCGTCCGGCCTGGCGGCGATCATCGATATCGATGAGAACAAGGAGATCCTTTTCGGGAAAGATGTCGGCATCGAGGACATCATCTGGACGGGCGAGCTTCCCAAGCTCAGGGACCGGGCCCGCCGCGTGGGCGTCCGGCGCACGGCTCCCCGGAAGGCGTTCGACGAGTACGTGAGGAAGGCCCGAGCGGCGAAGAGGACGGTGTACTATCTGCCTCCATACAGAGCCGAGGCGGAGCTCGCGATTTCTTCGCTTCTCGGGCTGCCGGCAAAGAGAGTCAAAGCCAATGCCTGCCGGCGGTTCATCGAGGCCGTCGTCGACCAGCGGCTGACCAAATCCAAGGAGGAGATCCGGGAGATCGAGAGCGCCCTCAGCGTGACCGCCGAGATGCACCTCGCGGGCATGAGGCTGGCCAGGCCAGGCCGTATCGAATGCGAGGTCATCGGAGCCATGGAAGGGATAGTCAATTCCGTGGGCTGCCGGATGGCCTTCCCGCCGATCGTGACGATCAACGGGCAGATCTTCCACAGCCAGAGCGCCGTCAACGAGCTCCGGAAAGGCCGGATGCTCGTCATGGACGCGGGGGCGGAGTCCTGGATGCACTACGCGTCCGACATCACCAGGACGGTGCCCGTCGGGGGCCGGTTCAATGGGCGGCAGAAAGATATCTATGAGATCGTCCTCGAGGGCCAGGGGGCGGCCATTCGGGCTATGAGGCCCGGCATTCCGTTCAAGGAAGTCCACCTGAAGACGGCCAGGACCATGGCCTCCAGGCTCAAGGACCTCGGCCTGATGAAGGGCGACGTCGGCGAGGCCGTGGCGGCCGGCGCGCACGCCTTCTTCTTCCCCCACGGGCTCGGGCACAACTTGGGCCTCGATGTCCACGACATGGAGGGTCTAGGTGAGGATTTCGTCGGGTACGACAAGTCGGTCCAGAGGAGCAAACAATTCGGACTGGCCTATCTGAGGATGGCCAAGGAGCTCCGGCCGGGTCACGTGATGACGATCGAACCGGGGATCTATTTCATCCCCGCCCTCTTCGCCCTTTGGAAAAAAGAGGGGAAGCACCGGGACTTCATCACCTTCGACAGGGTGGAGAAATTCCTGGATTTCGGCGGCGTCCGTATCGAGGACAACGTGCTCATCACGGCGAACGGGCACCGGGTCCTGGGGACGCCCATCCCCAAGACCGTCACCGACGTGGAGAAGGCCTGCCGCCGATGACCGGAGACGCGCCGGGTCCCGGAGGCGACGAGACTCCATCGCGGGCTTCCATCGTCCGGGGCCCTGGTGGCCGGCGGCGGGGCCGCTCGGGGCGTCCCTGACCGGAGGAACATGAGCCTGAGAATCGCCCTCGTCCAAAAGCGCGCGGGGCCGGACCCGGATGCGAACAGGGAGCGGGGGAGGCAAGCCTTCCTGGAGGCGGCCCGCGCGGGAGCGCGGCTCGTCGCCTTCCCTGAGCTGGCCTTTACGCCTTTCTACCCTCGGGTCCCGGCGGGTCCGGAGCGCTTGCTCGGGGCGGAGCCCGTGCCAGGTCCGACCACGGAGATGTTCAGCCGCCTGGCCAAGGAAACCGGCGTGGCGGCAGTCCTCAACCTGTTCGAGCGGGACGGAGGCCGGACCTACGACTCCTCGCCGGTCATCGACGCGGACGGCCGCCTGCTGGGCGTCACGCGCATGGTCCACATCATGGAAGGCCCGGGCTTTCACGAAAAAGGCTATTACACGCCGGGAGACGGCCCGGATTTCGTGTTCGAAACGGCTGTCGGCCGCGTCGGCGTGGCCATCTGCTACGACCGCCACTTTCCCGAATACATGCGCGGTCTTCGCCTCCTCGGCGCGGAGCTGGTCGTCATCCCCCAGGCCGGGTCGGTGGGGGAGTGGCCGGAGGGGCTCTTCGAGGCCGAGGTCCGGACGGCGGCCTTCCAGAACGGATACCACGCGGCCCTGGTCAACCGCGTCGGCCGGGAGGAGAGCCTCGAATTCGCGGGGGGCTCGTTCGTCGCCGGGCCCGGCGGAACGGTCATCGCCCGGGCCCCGGAGGGACAGGAGGCAGTCCTCTACGCCGATTGCGACTTCGCGGCCAACCGCGATTCCCACGCCGGGCGCCATTTTCTCGCGGACAGAAGGCCCGGCGTCTACCGTAAGCTCCGTCTGACCGACGACCCGGGCGAGGACTGAGCGTGTTCCACTGGTACGTCCTCAACACCCGGCCCAAAAAAGAGGGGCAGGTGGAGCGGCTCTTCGAGGAGGGCGGGTTCGCAGTGTACTGCCCGAAACACGAAAGCAGCGGCCGGGTGAAGCCGTTTTTCCCGGGCTACGCCTTCATCTCTTTTGAGTTCCCCGAACAGTACCAGATGGTGAAATACACCCGGGGCGTCAAACGGGTCGTGGGCAACGACGACGGGCCGATCCCCATTCCCGAAGAGGTCGTCCGGGGCCTCAAGGCGCGCGAACGGGAGGGGCTGATCGTCCTCGAAAAATACGGCCGGGAACCGGGTCCCGGCGACGAGATCGAAGTCATGGAGGGACCGCTCAAGGGCCTCAAGGGCATCTTCAAGAAGGAGGCCAGCGACAAGGAGCGGGTCATGATCCTCCTGAACTACGTCTCCTACCAGGGCATGCTGCTCATCGAGAAGAAAAAGCTCAGGAAGATCTAGGCCCGGGTCGGGACGCCGTCCGCGCTCGCCGCGTCACTTCGCCGTCTTCAGCTTTTCGAGAAAGGCCCCCGAAAGGCTGCCCGAGGAAAAGAAGATCACGCCGTCGGCGCCGAGCGAGCGGCAGATCCCCATCTCCTCGAGCATGCCTTCCGGAGTGTTCTGGTTGTGGGACGTCCCGATCCCTATCCCGGGACACACCAGGCAGGCCCCGCGCCCAGTGTCGACGGCTTGCTTTACGGACTTGGCGAAGAACCGGACCGAGTTCGTGTACAGCATCGGGCAGAGCATGTCCACCAGCCGTTCCCGGGCCCAGGCCGCCCAGTCCTGGCCGATAAGGACCTTCGCGTTTTCCGCGTCGGGAAAGACCGCCGCGCTGATTCGGACCGTCCGTCCGTCCGCTTTCAGCGAATCCCTGAGCTCGCGGACGAACTGCGTCACGCGGTCCCGGTTCCATTCAAGCCATTCGTTCCAGATCATGTTGCCTGAGTCATGGGCTTTGACCGACGCCAAGTCCACACCCGAAAACTCCTGGAAGAGCCGAAGCGTCTCGGGATCGAAGCTGAAATAGGGTTCCGTCGGCTCGCAGGGAAAGCGGATATAGTCGAGATGGATCCAGTCCGTGCGGTAGTCCCGGGCGACCTCGAGCATGAGGCTTCGCTCGTATTCGCGGACGGCCGGGAGGGCCGGATTGGCCGAGCCCACGAACTCGCCCCGCGGGCTGCGTATCAGCCATTCGGGGTGCTCGCGGACACGGCCGAGGATCGACGTTTCGGGGAAGACACAGAACCAGGGGTGGACGGTCATTCCTCGCCGGCGCGCCTCGGACAGAAACACACCGAAGAAGTCCCAATCCCAGCTCGGGTCGCGAACGGCAATCCGGCTCCTGTAATAGACTCTGCCGGAGCCGTCTTTGACCAGGACGATAAGCGTGTTGATGCCCGCTGTCTTGTATTCGTCGAGCGTGGCCCGGATCTTTTCGATCGCGGCCGTCCTATCGGGGCCGAAAAAGCCCGGGTGGACCCAGACGCCGCGGACGGCCATGGCCGGGGCGGATACGGCGTGCGTTCCGTCGCGGCCGAAGGCCGGCTCGGCGCCGGCCGTCAGCAGGAAAACCAGAAACGAAGCCATCACCTTGGGATTCATGATGGTCCCTCCTTTGCGGAAAACGTTCAGGAGCGGCGCCGGCCGTAGCCGCCGCCCCCAGGCGTTTCGATCCGGAGGACGTCCCCCGGCCGCAGCCTGATGTTGACCTTCGATCCCAGAATTGTCCTCCTGTTTCCGGAGATGAGCGTGTTGCGGCCCATGGCCCCGGCCTCGCCGCCCCGGAGGCCGTAGGGCGCGTGAGTGCGCCGCTCGGACATGATCGTCAGGGTCACCGGTACCAGGAACTCGTATTCCCTGACGATCCCATCGCCGCCTCGCGTGGCGCCTCGGCCCCCCGAGCCCTTTCTCAGGCCGTAGCGCAGGATCTTCACCGGCAGGTAGTTCTCCAGGGCTTCGAGGGGAGTGTTGAGCGAATTCGTCATGTGTGTGTGGACGCCGCTCAGCCCCGGCGCGGTCAGCCCGGCCCCCATGCCGCCGCCGATTGTCTCGTAATAGGCGAAGGCCGAGCCTCCGGCCGTGTCCTGTCCTCCGAAGGCGATGTTGTTCATCGTGCCCTGGCTGGCCGCCGGGATCTTCTCGGGGACGGCCCGGGCCAGGGCCCCGAGGAGGATGTCCACGATTCTCTGCGACGTTTCGACGTTGCCGCGGCGCAGGCGGCGGGGAAAGCGGCATTGACGACGGTCCCTTTCGGGGCGACGATGTCAAGCGGCCGCATCAGGCCCGTGTTAAAGGGGATGTCCTCGTCGACGAGGGAACGGAAGACGTACAGCACGGCCGAGGAGGTGATGGCGAAGTTGGCGTTGATCCCCCCTTCGACCTGGCCGTCAGAACGGCTGAAGTCGACGCGCGCCCGATCGCCGCGGATGGTCACGTCTACGGCGATCGTGACAGGCTTGTCCGTGATTCCGTCGTTGTCCATGACATCCTCGAAGCTATATCGCCCGTCCGGCACGCGCCGGATGGTCGCCCTCAGGAAGCGTTCGGTGTAGTCCTGGACGAGCCCCGCATAGGTCCGCACCTTGGCCAGCCCGTAGCGCCCGACGGTCTCGAGGAGCCGGAGGCGGCCCACCTCGTTCGCGGCGATCTGGGCCAGGAGGTCCCCGCGGCGCTCGTCGGGCGTCCTCACGTTCGCGAGGAACAGACGCATCACATCTTCGTTCCTCCGCCCCCCGGACACGAGCTTCAGCGGCGGGATGATGAGGCCTTCCTGGAAAAGCTCCGTGGCCAGCGGCATCGACCCCGGAGACATCCCGCCGACGTCGGCGTGGTGGGCCCGGTTCGCGACGAAGAAGGCGCGCCGACCGCCGACGAAAACGGGCGAAACGCAGGTGATGTCCGGAAGGTGGGTGCCACCCCGGTAAGGATCGTTGAGGACGACAAGGTCGCCCTCCTCGATCGGAAACGCCCGGATGGCGGCCTGGACTGAGAGGGGCATGGCCCCGAGATGGACGGGGATGTGGGAGCCCTGGGCCAGGGTCTCGCCGCACTCGTCGAATAGGGCGCAGGAAAAGTCCTTCCGCTCCTTGATGTTCGGCGACAGGGCCGTCCGGCCCAGGACGGCCGCCATCTCCTCGGAAACGGAAATGAAGATGTTCTTGAAGAGTTCGAGTTCGATCGGGTCGACGGGTTTTTTCATCGCGGCCCCGGCTTGCGGATGATCAGGTTCAGCAGCCCGTCGACGCGCGCCCGGTATCCGGCCGGGAGATACGTCGTGGACTCCGGGTCGATGATCAGTGCCGGCCCGGAGACGACGTTCCCCGCGGCGAGCTGCGAGCGGTCGTAAATCGTCCCTTCTCTCTGGCCGCGGGCCGTGCTCATTTTCTGCCGCTTGACGACCGCCCGGGGGTCGAGGGACCAGCGCTCGGCCCGCCGGACGAAGGGAATTTTCGGCGTGACGGCCACGGCCTTGACCCGGAGGTTGACGATCTCGACGGTCCTTTCTGCGTGATGATAGGAGTAGAGCTTCTGGTGGAGCCTGTGGAAGGCCTCAAGGTAGGCTTCTCCGGCCGTTCGCGCCGTACGGTAAGGGACAGCGATCTCGTAGGATTGGCCCAGATAACGGCAGTCAAGTGACCTTTCGAACAGGACGTCCCGGCCGGCGAAGCCGTCCTCCTCCATGTCGCGCCGCCCCGAGCGCTCAAGCCGCAGGAACTCCCTCTCCAGGTCCGAGAGCGACACCCGGTCATCCGTTTTCATGACGGATTTCGCGGCGTCCTTGACGCAATCGGCCACGAGGAGCCCGAAGGCCGAGAGCACGCCGGCGTTCCGGGGCACGATGACAGTGGGCATCCCGAGGTGGGCGGCGATCTCCGCGGCGTGCATGCCCCCGGCCCCGCCGAAGGAAAAAAGGGCGAAGCTCCGCGGGTCGAAACCTCGCTCGACAGAGATCACGCGGATGGCCTTCTCCATATTGGCGTTGGCGATGTCGATGACACCGAGCGCTGTTTCCTTCGGGCTTTTTCCGATGAGCCGGGCGAGCCGTCCGATCGCAGCCCGGCTCCGCTCCGGGTAGATCCTCATCTGGCCGCCCAGGAAGAACTCCGGGTCCATTCGACCCAGGAAAAGGTTCGCGTCGGTGACGGTCGGAAGATCGCCTTTCCCGTAGCACGCCGGACCCGGCTCAGCTCCCGCGCTTTGAGGCCCGACGCGCAGGGATCCCCCATGATCGCGGAACGCGATCGAGCCGCCCCCCGCTCCCACCGAATGGATGTCGATGAGTGGCAGGCGGATGGGGAAGTCCCCGATGCGGCTCTCTTGCGTCCGGCGGATGGCCCCCTCGATCAGGGATACGTCCGTGGATGTCCCTCCCATGTCGAAGCTGATGATGTTCGGGAAGCCCGCGGCCAGGGCCACGTGCCGCGCCCCCACGGCACCCCCCGCCGGGCCAGAAAGCGCGGTCTTGATGGGCTCGAGGCGGGCCTTCGCGGGAGAGATGTAACCTTCGTTTGACTGCATAATGCGGAGTTCGGCCTTTCCGATCCGCCGGTCGAGCTCCGAGAGATAGCGGTCCATGACCGGCATCAGATAAGCGTTGACGGCCGTCGCCGTCAGCCTTTCGTATTCCCTATGCTCGGGGAGAAGCCGGCTGGAGACCGACGACAGGAGGCCGGCCCGGTCCAGCTCTTCGGCCACGACGCGCTCGTTTTCGGGATTCACGTAGGAATGCAGGAAGCAGACTGCCACCGCCTTGGCCCCGGCGGCCCGGATCCTGCGGACTACTCGGCGGACCTCAGCCCGGGAGACGCGGGTTTCGACGCGTCCGGAGGCCCGCGTCCGCTCCCCGACGCCGAAGACGCGGCGGGGCGGCAGGAGGAAAAGCCGCTCCTCGGGCTGGAGCCTGTAGAGGTTCCGTCTCGTCTGCCGCCCGATGAAAATAACGTCCTCGAATCCGGCCGTCGTAATTAGGGCGATCCGGCCACCTTTCCTTTCGAGAAGGGCGTTGGTGGCCACCGTCGTCCCATGGACGATGAAAACGGGGCCTGAGCCTTGGCCAAGGAACTCGCGAAGGCCTTCCAGGACCGCCAGGGAAGGGTTCCGCGGCGTAGAGAGGACCTTACGGTTGGAGACGCGCCGGCCTTGCCAAATGACGAAGTCCGTGAACGTGCCGCCTGTGTCGACGCCGACGCGGATTTCATCCCTCTTTCTCATGGCCGGGCCCCTATTAAATCGTCATTGTCCCGGGATTGTCAAGGCGGACTTCCGGAGAGGCAGAAAGAGGATCCCCCGAGGAGCTGAAGGGGCGAGAGATCCCGGCTGCCGCCGTACGGAAAGACGTCTGTCAGAAAGATATGGGGGAAGCCGGACCGCCCGGCGGGATCAGTGGCACGTGCTGCAGGATTTTGTCGAGCACGAGGTGCAGCTCGACGACGAAGTCTTCAAGCGGCTCGAGCCGCCGCCGATCCCGAAGGACGACAGGATCTTCTGCGCCCCGGAGGCGCCGCAATCCGGACAGGCCGCGTCCTTCTCCTTGCCTATGGGCACGAGGGATTCGAACCGCCGGCTGCACTTCTTGCAGATGAATTCGTAGATCGGCATAGCGCCTTCATTATACCGGAAAGTCCCGGTCCGGTCCAACGCCTGAAGTCTTTTCGCCTCCGATCGATGCCCGGCGGCTACTTGACCAGGGCGATGGCCTCGATCTCGACCTTGACATCCCTCGGCAGCCGAGCCACCTGGACCGCGGCCCGGGCGGGATACGGGGGCCTGAAAAACTCCCCGTAAACGGCGTTCATCCGGCTGAAGTCGTTCATGTCCTGCACGAAGACCGTGGCCTTGACGACGTTCCCGAGGGAGCTGCCGCCCGCCTCAAGGACGGCGCCAAGGTTCTTGAGGACCTGGCGTGTCTGGTCTTCGATCGTTCCCGGCACGAGATTGCCCGTGGCGGGGTCGATGGGGATTTGCCCGGAACAGAAAAGGAAGCTCCCGGCCTCGATGGCTTGCGAATAGGGCCCGATAGCTTTCGGGGCCTTGTCGGTTTGGACCTGTTTTTTCATCTTTCCGCTCCTTGTTGGCGTGGCCCGCAGCCGGGTGACGAAGGCGCCCAATGCGGCGAGCGCGCCGAGGAAAGACCTTCTGTTCATCTCCGGGGTGCCGCCTCTCGCGCGAGGGCCGGCGGTCAGACCAACTCGGCCAGAGCCGCGGTCAGGAACTGCCAGAATTTTTCGACGGACCCGATGTGCACTCGCTCGTCGGGAGAATGGGGATGCTCGATCGTCGGTCCGAAGGAAATCATGTCGATCCCCGGGTACTTTTTCCCGAGGATCCCGCACTCGAGGCCCGCGTGGACGGCGACGACTTCGGCCTTCCGGCCGAAGGTCTTGAGGTAGACGGCCTTCAGGGCCGCGAGAAGGGGCGATTGCAGATTGGGCCTCCAGCCGGGATAGCCGTTCTTGACCTCGATCGCCGCCCCCGCCAGCTCCGACACGGCCCGCAGGACGAGGCGCGTGGCTTCCAGGGCGGACGCGACCGAGCTCCGCGTGCTGCAGACGATATCGACACGGGCCCCGGCCGCCCGCACGATCGCCAGGTTCGTGGAGGTCTCAACCAGCCCCTGGATCTCGGGGTGCATGGCGACGACTCCATGGGGGATGGCCAGGATGAAGTCCAGCAGCCGGTCCCGGCATTCGGCGGTCAGGGCCCGCTCTTTGGCCCCGTCAGCCGGCTCGAAGGCGTACTTCGCCTGGCTTTCGACGGCCTTGATCTCAAGAACGATCCGGTCGAAAGACTTCTTGAACTGCCCGGCGAGGGCCTTCGCCTGCGCCGGGGGGCAGGCCACGACGGCCCAGGCCTCGCGCGGGATGGCGTTCCGCTTGTTCCCGCCGTCCATGGCGACGAGGTCGAAGCGGGCCGAATTGCGCGCTTCCCGCAGCATCCGGGCGACGAGCTTTATGGCGTTGGCGCAGCCCTGGTTGATGTCGAGACCCGAATGGCCGCCGCGCAGCCCCGAGATCTTCAGCCGGAAGAGCGTCCCCGAAAGCGCTTTTTTGCGGGACGTCGGGAAGGAGATTTCCGAATCGGCGCCGCCCGCGCAGCCGATGGTGAACGTCCCCTCCTCCTCGCTGTCCAGATTGATGAGCCGAGACCCCTTGAGGATCCCCTTGCGGAACCTGTTGGCGCCGGTCAGCCCGGTTTCCTCGTCCACAGTGAAGAGGAATTCCAGGGGTCCGTGGATAAGCGAGGAATCCTCCATGACCGCCAGGCCTGCCGAGACGCCGATGCCGTTGTCGGCCCCGAGGGTCGTCCCCCGGGCCTGGACCCAATCCCCCTTGATGTCGGCGGCGAGAGGATCCTTGGAAAAATCATGGACGACGTCCGAGTTCTTCTCGCAGACCATATCCAGGTGCCCCTGCAGGATGACCCCGGCGGCGCTCTCGTGGCCGGCGGTCGCGGGCTTGCTCGCGAGGACGTTGCCGACGGCGTCCTTCTGGACCGCCAGACCCAGACCCCGGGCGACAGAGACGACATAATCGCCGACCAGCTTCTCGCTTCCCGAACAGCGCGGGATGGTCAGGATCTTGGCGAAATGCGTCCAGAGATGCGAAGGGCGGAGTTCCGTCAGTGACGAGGCCATGCTCTTTCTCCTTGGGCTGATATTTCCGGCGGGAATCATGCCATAAAATTCGGTTGGATTCAAGGCCGCGTCTTCGCGTATAATGAGATGCCGACTTCGATGAAAAATCTCCGCGCGGCGTCCGTTTTCATCCTGCTCTCATTCCTCGCGGCTCCCGCGCCCGGTCAGGCGAAGATCAGGGTTCTCACGAGCATATTCCCTCTTCAGGAATTCGCTGCAGCCGTGGCCGGCGACCGCGCGGACGTCTCTCTGCTCCTCCCGCCCGGTGCGGGAGTGCACACCTGGCAGCCGCGTCCGTCCGACATCGTGAGGCTGGCCTCCTCGGACCTATTCATCTCGGTCGGCTCGGGCCTGGAACCCTGGCTCGACGATCTCCTGCGAGCCGTGCCTCCAGGCAGGGTCCGATCGCTTGAGATCAGCGCGGGCCTCGCCTTGCTCCCGGCTCCCGGGGGAGCGGAGGGGGAGGCGGGTGCCGGGCACCGCCGCAGGCCGCGGGACCCGCACGTCTGGCTCGACTTCGAGATCGACCGGACGATCATCGACCGCATCGTCCAGGCCCTGTCCGCCCTCGACCTCAGCAGCGCCGGCTATTTCCGGGCGAACGCGGAGAGATACGAGGATCGTCTCGGGCGGATGGACGCCCGTTTCCGGGAAGGCCTGAAGGACTGCGCCGGACGGCAGATCATCATTGCCGGACACGCCGCTTTCGGCTATCTGGCCAGAAGGTACGGCCTCGTGCAAACCGCGCTCTACGGCATAAGTCCCGACTCCCAGCCCACGCCCGGACAGGTGATGAAGATCATCGACGAGTGCCGCCGGGCGGGCATCCGGACCGTCTTCTATGAAAACTCGATCTCGCCGGACCTGGCCGCGACGCTGGCGGCCGAGATCCAAGGGCGGGTCCTCGTCCTGTCCGCCGGCCATAACCTGACGCGCGACGAGATCCGGCGGGGCGTCACGTTTTTGGGTCTGATGGAAGAAAACCTGAAAAGCCTCCGAGACGGCTTGGGGTGCCGGTGAAGCGATGAAACTGATCGCGGCGCGCGGCGTCACCTTCAGGTATGACGAGACTCCTGTTCTGTTGGACGTCAGCCTGACGATCTCGGAGGGGGACTTTCTGGCCATCATCGGGCCCAACGGCTCGGGCAAGACGACACTCATAAAGATCCTCCTAGGGCTGCTCCAGCCGTCGGGCGGGAGCGTCGAGATCATGGGGAAACCCATCGCGGAGTTCCGAGAATGGCGGCTGATCGGGTACGTGCCGCAGAAGGTCACGCACATTGATCCCTTTTTTCCGGCCTCGGTCGAGGAGGTCGTGGGGATGGCCCTGCTCTCGAACCGGGAGATCCTCAGGCCCGCCCGCAGCCGGGCATCCGGGGCCGTCCAGCGCGCCTTGCGCCTTGTCGGCATGGAACCCTACAAGGGCTGGCAGATCGGCAAACTCTCGGGAGGCCAGCAACAGAGGGTCTTCATCGCCAGGGCCCTGGTGACGGAGCCCCGGGTGCTGATCCTCGACGAGCCGACAACGGGCGTCGACGCCGATACCCAGGGCCGTTTCTATGATATGCTCGACCGCCTCAACAATGAGGGGGGCATCACCATCGTCCTGATCACCCACGACATCGGGATCGTCAACAGGCACGTGACGCAAGTGGCCTGCCTGAACCAGCGGATGGTCTATCACGGGAGCCACGCGGAATTCTGCCGGTCCGAGGTCTTCCGGGATATGGTCACGCGGGGTGACCATCTGATCGCACACGAGCACTGAAGGACGGGGGTCATGGGGGCGCTCCTTCACTACGGTTTCCTGCAGAGGGCCCTCCTTGCAGGGATCTTCATCGCCGCCGCCTGCGCCGTTCTCGGGGTCTTTCTGATCCTGCGAAAGGACGCCATGATCGGTCACGGCCTCTCTCATCTGGCTTTCGCCGGGGTCGCCCTGGGCCTCTTCCTGAACGTCCTCCCTCTGGCGGCGGCCTTGGCGGTCTCTGTGGCTGCGGCCTTCGGCATCATGCGGCTCAAGGACCGCGCCGGTCTCTATGGGGACACGGCCATAGGGATCTTCTCGAGTCTCGGCCTCGCGTTGGGGATCCTGCTGGCGACGCTCGCCGGAAGTTTCAGCGTCGATCTCATGGGGTACCTTTTTGGCGACGTCCTGGCCATCGACACGTTCGAGGTCTGGCTGTCCGTCGGCTTGGCCGCCGCTGTCCTTCTGACCGTGGTCCTCTTTTACGCCCAGCTGCTGTTCATGACCTTCGACCGCGAATCGGCGCGTGTCTCGGGGGTGAAGATCGGCCGCCTGGACGGGCTCCTAATGGCGTTAACGGCAGTGACGGTGGTCCTCGGCATGAAGGTCGCGGGGATCCTCCTGGTGGCGGCGCTCATCGTCATCCCGGCCGCGGCCGGACTTCAGCTGGCCTCGAGCTTCCGCATGGCCGTCTTCCTCTCGTCGCTCGTCGCCCTGGTCTCCGTAGTCGCCGGGTTGGTCGTTTCCCTCGCCCTGAACATCCCGGCTTCGGCGGCGATCGTCCTTCTCTGCTTCCTCATCTTCGGGATTTTTTCTCTGACCAAGAAAAGACGGCTGTTCCCCGCCCACTGAGAGGCGCCGGAGCCGCCCGCGGCTCCCTCAGGCGGCGGGCTTGGCGAGCCGGCGTCGAATCGTCTTTCTCACGGACTCGGCGCCGCGCTCAAGCTCCGCATGGAGCTTTTCGGCGCGTCTGCGGACCTGCGCTTTGAAGCCCGCGTCCCGGATGCCGGGCAGGTTGATCAGCACGTTGTAGTAAGCGGCCCCGCCCGCCGACCATCCGAGGAGGCCGGCAGCCCCGGCATCGCTGAGCGAGCTCATGTAGCCGCGGGCCGAAACGGCCTTCGATAGCTTCACGGCCTCCAAAGATCTCTCCAGGACGCCGAGCGGGACGAGCGTCGCTTCCTTCGTCGCCTCTTCGAGCGCCTCCTCTTTTTCCCGGGCCTGGTCGGGCGTGGACTTCGGAAGACGGACGGCCTCCATGACCTTGTCGAACGCTGCAGAGTCTCGGTCGATGGCCTCGACCAGCGTGTCCTTGACACCCTGGGCCCGGACGGCGGTCGCCCTCATCTCCGCCTCCGCCTCCTCATAGCCCTTCTTTCCGACTGTCAGGTTCGCTACCATCGAGTCCAGGGCGGCGGCCAGGGCGCCGCAGAGGGCGGCGGCGCTGCCGCCGCCCGGGGTCGGAGAATCCATGGACAGCACGTCGGCAAACTGCCGGACGCTCAGCGCGGCCAGGCTCTTGCCCTTTTCCCGGAACTGGTTCTCGATGATCTTCTTGTCCGGGTCGAAGGGCACGACATCGCTGAGGCCGAGCGAAACGACGGCCGTCCGGACAAGCTCGTCTTCGGGAACCCCGGCGCTCTTGCCCTGCTTCTCAAGATAGTGGCGGCCGGCCATCAGGAGGGCCTCTTTCGGGATGAGGCCGACCAGCTCGCTGCCCGTCACGCGAAGGCCGAGCTTGTCCGCCAGCCGGCAGGCCTCGTCGAAGACCCTGTGGGGCGGCGAGATCTTGTAGTTGATGAAATTGACGGAAATCTGGGCCCGGCCGTAATCCTCTATGTACCAGCCGACGGCCCTCACCTCTTTGAACTTTCCCGGGAGCTTAACCGCCCGCCCCTTCGCGTCCCTGACGATGTCGCCGTTCTTGTCCCGTTTCACCCGCCCGCTCTCCCGCAGGGCGAGCGCGATCTCATGCGCGAGCCTCCGGTCCCGGGTGTTGAGGTTGATATTATAGGCGATGAGGAACTCCCGCGCCCCGATGACCGTGGCACCCGACCGCGCGTTGAAGACGGGCTCGCCGTAGTCGGGGGCCCAGGCTGCATTCTTGAGCTTCTCGGGAAGCCTTTCGTATTCACCGGCCCGGATCGTCGCCAAATTCTTTCTTTCCGGCTTCCGGGCCGCCGCCTCATACAGGTAGACGGGGATCCCAAGTTCGCCGGCCACGCGGGCCCCGAGCTCGTGTGCCATCCGCACGCAGTCCTCCATGGTCACGCCCGAAACCGGCACGAAAGGGCAGACGTCCGTGGCGCCCAGCCGGGCATGCGCGCCTCTGTGGTGCCGCATGTCGATGACCTCTGCGGCCTTGGCGATCGACCGGAACGCTGCCTCGGCCACGGCCTCGGGCGGGCCGATGAAGGTGACGACCGTCCGGTTCGTGGACTCACCCGGGTCCACGTCCAGAAGTTTGACCTGAGGAACGGCTTCGATCTCCCGGGTGATCGACCGGATCTTGTCCCGGTCGCGGCCTTCACTGAAATTCGGGACACACTCAACGAGCTTCATGTTCGGCTCCTTTGCGCAGGATCATCTTGAAAACCCCCGAACTGTCGTAGATCTCCACCTCGGGAAAATCCCTGAGGGCCTCGCCGATCCACTGCCTGTTGCCGACGATGACGACCACCGGCGGGTGGGGGAAGTATTTCTGGGCAGCCTGGAGGACTCCGTCGGCGTTGACGAGCATGAGATTGTCGGTCGTCTTGTTCCAGAAGGCGTCGCCGAGGCCAAGGGCCATGACCTGGGCGAGCCGCGCGGCGTAGCCCTCCAACGTTCCGAACTGCAGCGGGAGGTTCCCGATCAGATACGACTTGGCCTCCTCGACCTCGGCCGGCTCGACCTTGGCCGAAGAAAGGTCGTTGAGGATCTTCATAATCTCCTGGACGGATAAGTAGATCTTATCGATGGGCACCCACGCCTTGGCCCAGCAGACCCCGCAGACCCGGAAAAACTCCGTCCCGCTGAAGGCCCGGTAAGCATAGCCCTTCGATTCCCGGAGGTCCATGAAGAGCCGGCTTCCCGTGGTCCCGCCCAGGATCTGGTTGAGGACGAGAAACGGATAACAATCGGGGGCCCGGGGCGGCATGACCAGGTTCCCGACGAAGATCACCACCTCCCGGGAAACGGGGTGATCGATGAAACAAACCCTCTGCTTGGAGTGGAGGTCCGGGGCCGTCAGGACGGGCCTCTCCACGTCCCGACTGACCCAGATATTGAAATATTGGCTGATTTTCAGGGCCGCCGACGCCGCGTCGATATCCCCGGAGACGATCAGGACGGAGTTGTTCGGCACGTAGAAACGCCGATAGAATGCAGCCAGGTCCTTGGTCGTGATGGACTTGAGGACGTCCTCGTTGTAAGTGCCCGTCTGATAGGGATGGCCCTCGAAAAGGATGCGCAGGAGCTCGCGGAGCCCCGTGAATTCCGGGTCTTTCTTCTTGTCCTGGAGCTCATAATAATAGATCCGTTTGACGGTCCGGAACTCCAGTTCGGGGAAATCCGGCTCGAGGACCATCAATTTCAGGAGTTGGAGGCCCCTGTCCATAAACTCGTCTGGAAGATGGAGCGTCAGGACCGTATAGTCCATGGAAACCTTCGCCGAGAAGTCTCCGCCGATGGATTCCACCATGTTTTCCATGTCGTCGGCGGAGTATGTCCGGCCCCCGCGGCCCATCATCCTCGCCGTCAGGGTCGCCAACCCCGGCAGGTTGGCCGGAGAATCGACTTCTCCGGCCGAAATCACAACCTGGAGCGTGAGCAGAGGAGAGCCGGGACGGCGGGTGACAGCGACGCGGAGTCCGTTGGACAAGGAGATGGTTTCGATCGCCGGAAGCTGGAGCTCTTCGAAGGCATCGGGGAGAGGAGGCGTCCTCCGGAACCTTTCCTGGGCGGAGGCCGCCGACGCGCCCGTGGACGCCAGGGCAACGGCCGACGAAACGAGAACGGCTGAGAGCGGGAGCCACGGGGGAAAGCGCTTCATCGCGTCCCCAGGTTCAGGATGACCATGTTTTGGGGATTGAAGAAGCGGTTGGCCAGGCTGTAGAGGTTCTGAGGGGTCACCCGCATGTACTTTCCGAGCTCAGACGAAAGGGCGTCGAGTGGGACGTCGCTGAAGGCCGCGTCGACAAGGTACAGGGCGCGGTCGAGAGTGTTCGACATCCTCTCGTAATAATCCATTTTGAAAAAATCCTTGGCCTTTTTGATCTCGTCCTCCGACACAAGGTTGACTTTCAGCTTCTCGATCTCCGAGATCAGGGATTTCAGGCTGCGCTCCGCCAGGACGTCATTGACGGCCAGGACGAAAATTTTGAGCGCCAGAACGCCGTGGCGGTCTTCCAAGCTCCCGGTCATGTACTGGGCCGTCAGGTCCCTTCTCATGATCCGCGAGTAGAGGCGGGAGGTCTGGCCGCGAACCAGCACGTACTCCATGACCTTCAGGGAATACGCGTCTCCGGTTTGGAGCGGATAGAACCGATAGCCGAGGTGGAAGCCCGCGTAGGGCGCGGCGACCGCCTTGACCGTCTCCACGACCGCCTGACGCTGGCCGAAGTGCGGCACGGGAGGGACTGGCACATCGGGTCCCGGAGGGATCGATTCGAAGTACTTGGCCACGAGCTCTTTTGCCCGCGCGGCCTGGATATTGCCGGCGATGGCCAGAACGGCGTTGTTCGGGACATAGTATTGTGCATGGAAAGCCTCGACGGCCGCTGGCGTAAGACCGGCCAGGGCTTCGGAGCCGTCGATCAAGGGATGGCCGTATGGGAAATCCGGATAGAGCAGAGTGTCGAAGGCCGAATAGCTCTCGAGGTAGGGTTCCGCGGCCAGCCGGCTCTGATATTCGGTGAAGAGCTCCTCCTGGCTTTTCTGGACCGAGGCCGGAGTGAGGAGGAGTGATTTCATCCGGTCGGATTCCAGCCACAGAGCCAGGCCCAGCTGGTTCGAGGGGAGAGTCTCGTAGAAGAGAGCCTTGTCGAGGGTGGTGTTGGCGTTCAGCTCGCCCCCGATCTTCTGGATGTAGTTGATATGCTGCAGGGGGCTGACGTTCTCGGAGCCCTGGAACATCATGTTCTCCATGAGATAGGCCAGCCCGACCTGGCCCGGCTGTTCCCGGATCGACCCGGCGCCGTAGGCCACGACCACCGAAACGGTGGGCAGCGACGGGTCCCGGGAGAGAACGACGCGCAGGCCATTTCTCAGTGTATAGGATTCGACCTCGAACCGCCATCCCGACGGCACGCCCGCCTGAGGGGCCATGGCCGCCGTGAAGGCGCCCACGAAGATGACCGCGGCAAAAACTCCCTCGAAGGCTTTTCTCATATTGATCTCGGGCCGGCGGTCCGGACGGAGAGTAACAATAGCATAAACAAAAAAGGAATATCAAATCCGTCTCCCGTTTGAAAACCCTGGCCTTTTGTGTTATTTTTGGGCCTTTCGGAGGGGATATGCCACGTGGAGAAAAGCCCATGAGCCGAGGCGGAAGACGGCTGTTTTCTTCCGAATCCGTGACCGAGGGGCACCCGGACAAGATCTGCGACCAGATCTCCGACGCCATCCTCGACGATCTCATCCGCCAGGACCCGGCCAGCCGAGTGGCCTGCGAGACCCTGACGACCACCGGCTTGGTCCTGGTCGCCGGGGAGATCACGACGCGGGGCTACTGCGATTTCCAGAAGCTCATCCGGAACAAGGTCCGCGAGATCGGCTACACGAAGGCCGATTACGGCTTCGACTACAAGACTTGCTGTGTCCTCTCATCGATCCACGAGCAGTCTTCCGACATCGCTCTCGGCGTGGACGAGCGGCGCGATCACGAGCAGGGGGCGGGGGACCAGGGCATCATGTTCGGCTTCGCCTGCCGGGAGACGCCCGAGCTCATGCCCCTGCCGATCATGCTGGCCCACAAGTTGGCGCGGCGCTTGGCCGACGTCCGGAAGAGCCGGCGCCTCCCGTATCTCCGGCCCGACGGAAAGACCCAGGTGACGGTCGAGTACGACGGGGAAAAGCCCCTCCGCGTCGCGGCCGTGGTCATCGCCGCCCAGCACAACAGAGCGGTCCGCATGGCCGATCTCCGCAGAGACATCGGCGAAGCCGTCATCCGCGCGGTCATCCCGTCCCAGTTTCTGGACAAGAAGACGTGGGAGAACGTTTTCATCAACGGCACGGGGCGCTTCGAGCAGGGAGGACCGTTCGCCGACACGGGCATCACCGGGCGGAAGATCATCGTCGACACGTACGGCGGCGTGGGCAGTCACGGGGGCGGCTGCTTTTCGGGGAAGGACCCGACCAAGGTCGACCGGTCCGGCTCGTATATGGCACGTTACGTCGCAAAGAACCTTGTCGCCGCAGGGATCGCCGACCGGCTCGAGATCCAAATCGCCTATTGTATCGGAATCGCCGAGCCGGTCTCGATAGCGGTCAATGCGTTCGGGACGGCGCGCGTCTCCGAAGACCTGATCAAGGAGCTCATCCGGGCGCACTTTCCACTGACGCCCAAGGGTATGATCGGGCATCTGGACCTCCTGCGCCCGATCTACCAAAAAACGGCCGCATACGGCCATTTCGGCCGCTCGGAAGCGGAATTCACGTGGGAAAGGACCGACAAGGCCGCCCGACTCAAGAAGGAGGCCGGCCTCAGCTGAACGGCGGCGCCGGCAAGCCCGGCGTTCTCCGGCCGCCGGACAAACGGAATAGGGAGTCGAAGCTATGGACTACGACGTGAAAGACCTGACCCTGGCCCGCATGGGCCGCCTGCGGATGGAGTGGGCGGCGCGCACCATGCCCGTCCTCGGCATGATCAAGAAATCCTTCGCCAAGGACCGGCCGCTGCGCCGCGTCCGGATCTCGGCCTGCCTGCACGTGACGAGCGAAACCGCCAACCTCATGGAGACCCTGAAGCTCGGGGGCGCCGATGTCCGGCTCTGCGCCTCTAATCCTCTCAGTACACAGGACGATATCACGGCCGCGCTGGTCAAGGACCACAGGATCCCCGTTTTCGCCAAGAAAGGGGAAGACCAGAAGACCTATTACCGACACATCCTCCAGGCCCTCGAGCACGGCCCGCACATCACCATGGACGACGGGGCGGACCTGGTTTCCACGACCCACTCGCGCCGCCGCGGCCTCCTGCGGGGGATTCTCGGCGGGACCGAGGAGACGACGACGGGTGTCATCCGTCTCAAGAGCATGGCCCGGTCCGGCGTCCTGGCCTACCCGATCATCGCCGTCAACGACGCCCAGACCAAGCACCTCTTCGACAACCGCTACGGCACCGGCCAGAGCACCCTGGACGGGATTCTGAGGGCGACCAACGTCCTGCTCGCCGGCCTGAATTTCGTCGTCGCCGGATACGGAATGTGCGGCAAGGGGGTCGCCATGCGGGCCCGCGGCGCGGGCGCCCACGTCATCGTCACCGAGGTCAATCCGATCCGGGCCATCGAGGCGGTCATGGACGGGTTCGCGGTCATGCCGATGTCCGAGGCGGCGCGCGCCGGAGACGTCTTCCTGACCGTCACGGGGAACAAGTCCGTCATCCGTCGCGAGCATTTTCTCCGGATGAAGGACGGGGCGATCGTGGCCAACGCGGGCCATTTCAATGTCGAAATCGACATCCCCGCCCTGGAAAGCCTGTCCCGGTCCAAACGGCGCGTTCGCGATTTCGTCGACGAGTACTCGCTGCGGAAGGGGAGCCGCATCTTTCTCCTCGGGGAGGGACGCCTGATCAACCTCGCCGCGGCCGAGGGGCACCCGGCCATGGTCATGGACATGAGCTTCGCCAACCAGGCCCTGAGCGTCTTGCACATCGCCCGCCGGGGCCGCGAGCTCGAGAGAGCGGTATATCCCGTTCCCAGGGAGATCGACGAGAGGATCGCGGCTCTCAAGCTGAAGTCGATGGGGACGCCCATCGACACCATAACTCCCGCCCAGAAAAGCTACCTCGCGGGGTGGGAAGAAGGCACCTGACGGGATTTCCCGGGAATCATTTACCCCGGCCGCCGATGGCCTTGAGGTATTCTTCGATCCTTCTCCTCAGCCCCGCGTCGGTGACACGCGGGGAGATCTTGCTGAAAATGTCCTTCGCCTTGGCGAAAGCGTGCGTCTTGAAATACACCACGGCCAGATTGTAGTTGAACATCACGTCGTCCGGGACGAGCTTGACCGCCTGTTCGTATGCGGTCACCGCGTTATCAAGCTGGCCCTGCTGCTCGAGGATGGACCCCTCCAGGTTGCGGGCCATGGCCAGACCCGGCTTGACCTGGATGGCCTTCAGGACGCTGTCGTAGGCCTGGTCCAGACGGTTCTCCTGAAGGTACAGCCGGGCTAGGTTATAGTAGGGGAGCTCACGGGTCTGATAGGTCAGGTCCAAGACGGCCTTCTGGAATTCCGCCTCCGCCTTGTCCAAGAATCCCAGCTGCTGATAGACCATCCCGAGATTGTTGTGGGCTTCCGTGAACCCGGGGTTGACTTCGAGGCATTTCTCGAAGGCCTTGGCCGACTCCTGCATGTTGCCCTTGAACGACTGGGCCAGACCGATCCCGTTCCAGGCCAGGTAATACTGGGTGTCGAGCGAAAGGCTCTTGACGAAGAACTTGATCGCTTCGTCGAAGTTCCCCTGCGCGAGATAGGCCGCGCCCATGTTGTACTGGTATTTGGGGTCCTTGGCGCGCTCCTTGAGGGCTTTTTCTTGCGCCGAGGCGCAGAAGAAGAAGTTGGCGCAGAAAAGGACGATGAGGACGTTCTTGACTCGCATGGCTCGTCTCCTTCGGCCGGCCGGACCGGCCTCGTATTCACTCCTCGCGCAGCTCCCGGGCCATGAGCTCCGCGAGAGCCTTGCGGGGAGGCTTGTTCCGATAGAGAACCTGATAGATCTGATACGTGATGGGCATCTCCACCCGGTGGATCCGGGAGAGCCGGTTGGCCGAAATTGTCGTGTGGACGCCCTCGGCCACCATCTTCATCCGGGACACGAGGGCATTCAGGGTTTTTCCCTTCCCCAATTGATACCCGACATAATGGTTCCGGGAGAGCTCGCCCGTACAGGTCAGGACGAGGTCGCCGATGCCGGCCAGCCCCGAGAAGGTTTTCTTAGCCGCTCCGAGCGTGAGGCCGAGCTCGGTGATCTCCACGAGGCCGCGGGTGATGAGGGCGGCCCTCGAATTCAGGCCGAAATCCATGGCGTCGACGATGCCGGCGGCGATGGCGATGATATTCTTCAGGGCGCCGGCGATCTCGACGCCGATCACGTCACGGCTCCGATAAACCCTGATCGTCTGGCTGGAGAGAAGCAGCTGCAAGGTCCGGGCCGTTTCGATGTCTTCAGAGGCGGCCACCAGAGCGGTCGGGTGCCCGGCGGCCACGTCCCGCGCGAAACTCGGTCCGGAGAGGACGGCCAGACGAGGACGCGCGTGCGGACGGAAGAGCTCTTCCATGACCTCGCTCATCCGCTTCAGAGACCTCTGGTCGATGCCTTTCGTCAGGCTGACGACCAGCTGCTCGTCGCGGAGCGACGGGGCCATTTCCGAGTACACGCGCCGGCAGAATTGCGACGGCACGGCGATGAAGAGGACGTCCCCCGAACGGGCGGTCTCCCGCAGATCGGACGAGAACCGGACCCGCGACGGAAAGGTGAACCCGGGAAGGAAAATGCGGTTTTCCCGGCTCTTTTCGAGTTGCCGCAAAATCTCAGGCTCGCGGACCCAGAGCTGCGTCGGGATCTTGATCCGGCCGAGATACCTGGCAAAGGCCGAGCCCCAGCTTCCCGCGCCGATGACGGAAGCCCTCATGAGGCTCTCGCTCCCAGCCGGCGCTCCGTGCCAGCCCAGAGGCGCCCGATGTTGTCCTTATGCCTGAGAACGACGAGCGCGGCGATGGCTAGGCTGCCGAAGAAAAGCACCCGGGGCCCGCGAGTAAGCAGCACGAAGGGCGGAAACGCGAGCGAGCCCAGGATCGAGCCGAGAGACACGAAGCGGCTGACGGCCACGACCAGGACGAAAACGGCCAGACACGCCAGGAAGGGTCGGAAGGCCAGGGCGGCGTAAGCGCCCATGGATGTGGCCATTCCCTTCCCGCCCCGAAAGCCGATGGCGAAAGGGAAGCAGTGTCCGGCCGTGGCCAGGAAGGCGCAGAGCACGGCCAGAGCGGGGGAACGGAACAGGCGCATGGCCAGGAAGGCTGGCGCGAAGCCTTTGAGGACGTCCACGACCAGGACGGGAAAAGCGAATCTCAGCCCCATGACCCGGAGGACGTTCGTCGCCCCGGTGCTTTGGCTGCCCAGCTCGCGGATATCCCTCCGATCCGTCATGCGCATGAGAAGGTATCCCGTCGGGAGAGACCCAAGCAGGTAGGAGGCGAGGGCCAGGACGATCTTCATCGCAGCCCGAACTCCGAAACCACGCGGTATTCGGCGCCCTGCGGATTCAGGATGCTCTCGAAGAGGGCCACCTTCTCGGCCGCCATTTCGCCGAAGGATGTCTCCCGGTATCTCTCGAGCTCCCGGACGGCGGCCTGAATCCCGGAGGGGCTCTTGACCCGGCCAATGGTCAGGTGAGGATGGAAGGGCCTTGTCTCGCGCGGGAAGCCCTCCGCTTCCAGCCTCTTTTCGATCTCGTCCGCCAGGGCCATAAGTCCGGGCTCATCCTTGATCCCGACCCACAGAACCCGCGGATTCCTGCCTTCCGGGAAGGTCCCCGTTCCCCGCAGCGCGAGAGCGAACTTGGAGAATCCAGAGGCGGCTTTTCTAAGGGCGGCCTCGACTGCGGCCACGCGGCCCCCCTCGATATCTCCCAGGAATTTCAGCGTCAGGTGCATGCCCGGAAAATTGACCCAGCGAACGTCCGCCCCCGTCTTCTTGAGCTTTAGGACGAGGTCCTGGAGCGACTTCTTGAGTTCGGGTTCGAGATCGATGGCAACGAAAGTTCTCATCTGGACCCTCGTCGCTCATTGTAGGTTTTTTTGCCGCTTTTGATAAGGTCTTTTCTCAAAATATCCAGTGCCCTTTGGGAGGCCTGGAATTTGACCCCTTCGCGTCCCCCCCAAAAGATGTTCCGTTCGACAGCCGTCCCCCGTGCCCTGGCCAACGCGGCGAAGACGAGGCCGACGGGTTTGCGGGCCGTGCCGCCGCCGGGGCCGGCGATCCCGGTTATGGCCAAGCCGTAATCGCTGCCGGCGTTTTTCATGATCCCGGCCGCCATGGCCCGGGCCACGGGAGCGCTGACAGCGCCGTGCTTCGCGATCAAGGCTGCCGGAACGCCCAGCCGCCGCATTTTGGCCCGGTTGCCGTAGACGACGGCCGACTCCAGGAAATAGGCCGAACTCCCGGGGACGTTGGTCAGTCTGTGGCCGAGAAAGCCTCCCGTGCACGACTCGGCGCAGGCCAGCGTCAGGCCGCGCGCCTTCAGGAGCCCCCCGACGACGGCCTCCAGGGTCTCGCCCTCCCGGGAATAGATCCAGGGCTCGAGACGCCGCGCGAACCTCGCAGTTACGCCGTCCAGGACGGCCGAGGCCCTGGACGCGTCGGCGCGCCCCCGATAGACCAGATGAATAGCCAGGTCGCCGGGGCTGGCCAGCGTGGTGACGGTGACCTCTGTCGGCCTTTTCCCATAGAGGTCCCGGATCAGGCTCTCCATCGCCGATTCTCCGATCCCTGTCAGCTTGAGGACCCGGCGCAGCGTGACCCCGTTCCGGAACGCGGACAGCCGGGGCGCGACGTGATGATCGAACATCGGGCGGAGTTCGTGCGGAGGCCCCGGCAGGAGCGCGATCAAGTGGCGCCGTGTTTCGATCCAGAGGCCGGGAGCGGTCCCGTTGGGATTCTCGAGAATCTGGGACCCGTCGATGACATAGCACTGCTTCCGGTTCGGGGCGCTCATGCGCAAACCGCGACGTTTGAAGCGCTCCCGGATCGCCGCCAGGATCTTGGGTTCGAAAACGAGCGCCCGGCCGAGGGCGCGAGCAAAAGCCTCCCGCGTTCGGTCGTCCTCGGTCGGTCCGAGGCCCCCCATCGCGAGGATGAGGCGCGATCGTCCGAGCGCGGTCCGGATGGCCCGACCGAGGTTGCGGTCGTCGTCGCCGACCAGCGTCTTGAACGAAACGCCGATGCCGAGGTTGTCAAGGCGTTCGGTCAGGTAAAGCGAATTCGTATCCTGGAAGAACGGCGTCAGAAGCTCCGTGCCGACGGCGATGATTTCGGTTATCATGGCTCATAAGACCTCATATCCAGAAGAGCAGGACATGCACCAGCGCGCCCGCGGCCAGTCCCGCGCCGAGGTCGTCCGCCATGATCCCCCAGCCACCGGGCAGTCGCTCCAGGCTCCGGATCGGCCCGGGCTTGATGATATCAAAAAAACGGAAAAAGACAAAAGCGAGCGTCAGGGGCAGCCAGCGGATGGGGACCTGGAAGAGAGCCAGGAGTTGGCCCGCTGTCTCGTCGATGACGATCCGCTGAGGGTCGGCTTGACCGAGCTCAGCCGCGTACGCCCCGGACGCGGCGGTGCCCAGGGCGACGAGGACGAGGAAAATGACCATGTACCAGGGCCAGGGAAGCCCGTAGAGCGCCAGACGGTAGATAAGCACGGCGGCCGCGCTCGACAGAGTCCCCGGACCCACGGGAACGAAGCCCAGTCCGAAAAATGTCGAGAGGCCCCTGTAGACCCACTTCACGGCACAAGCCTCCCTCCGAGATCGTAGGTGCCGGCCGAGCAGATCTCCGCCCGGACGAGCGGAGAGGGAAGCCGGAAGAGCCGGCCGGGGAAGCGCACGACCACCCGCCCGTCGACCTCCGGCGCCTGGAAGCGCGTCCGCCCGACGAGTGCCCGGCCGGAATCCCCGGTCAGGCCCTCGACGAGGACATAGAGTTTCCGGCCGACATAGGATCGGTTCTTTTCCGTGGAAATCCCGGCCTGCAAGGCCATGATCTCCGCCCGGCGTCGCTCTTTCTCGCTCTCTCCGACCGTGTCGGGCATGCAAGACGCTCCGGTGCCACTTTCCGGCGAATATGTGAACACGCCGAGGTGGTCGAAGCGCGCCTCCTCGACGAACCGTTTGAGCGACTCGAACTCCGCCTGCCCTTCGCCGGGGAGGCCGACGATGAGCGACGTCCGGACGGCCGCACCGGGGACGCGGGCCCGGATTCTCTTTAGCATGTCGAGGGCCTTGTCTCCGGGTGTCGCGCGTTTCATGGCCTTGAGAAGCTTCCGGTCGCAATGCTGGAAGGGCAGGTCCAGGTAACGGCAGACCTTGTCCGCGTTCATGACGTCGAGGAGCTCGTCCGTGATCTCTCCGGGATATCCATAGAGAAAACGGATCCATTCGATCCCGTCGACGCGGACGAGGCGTTCGAGAAGCTCGGCCAGCCCGTTCCGACCGCCGCGGTCCCGGCCGTAGAACGTCGTGTCGTGGGAGACGAGATCGACTTCCTTGATCCCGCGAGCGGCCAGGGCGCGGACCTCGCGGACGATCGACGCCCGGCTGCGGGAGACGTACGGCCCTTTGATCAGCGGGACGCAGCAGAACGCGCACCGGTGGGAGCAGCCCTCCGACACCTTGACATAGGCCCACGATGCGGGTGTCGAGAGCACACGCGGAGACGCGTCGGAGCAGAGAAACGTCCTCTCCGGGCGCGGCACGGGACGTCCCGCCAGCAAGTCGGCGATCCGGTCGAAGCTCCGGACCCCCGTCCAGATGTCGACCTCAGGGAACCGTCGCTTGAGGGCCGCCTCGTCGCGCTCCACGTAACAACCGGCGGCGACGACCGTTTTGCGCGGATCCCGCCGTTTGAGACGGAGGGCGCCGGCGAGGACTTTCTCGGCCTCGGCCCGGGCGGGCCGGATGAACCCGCAGGTGTTGACAATGACGATGTCCGCGTCCCGGGCCCGGCCGACGAACGCGTATCCCGCCTTCCTGAGGGCTCCCAGCATGACCTCGCTGTCAACGAGGTTCTTCGCGCAGCCAAGACTGATGAGAGCGACGTTCTTCATGAAGATGAGGCCGGCTGCTTCCGTCCGAAGGTGCGATCGGTCACGGGTAGATCCGGTAAAGAAGGCGGGGGAAGGGGATGGTCTCGCGGATGTGCTTGATCTTGCAGAGCCAGGAGACCGTCCGTTCGAGCCCCATGCCGAATCCGGAGTGGGGGACGGAGCCGTACTTCCGCAGATCCAGGTACCATGCATAGGCCTCCGGCGGCAGGTCCTGCTCCCGGATCCGCTGCTCGAGGAGGGCCGGATCGTGGATGCGCTGTCCGCCTCCGATGATTTCCCCGTAGCCTTCAGAGGCGAGAAAATCCACGCCCAGCACGACCTCGGGCCTTTCCGGGGCCGGCTGCATGTAAAAGGCCTTGATGGCCGCGGGAAAGTTCGTGACGCAGACCGGGGAATCGTAAATCTCGGAGATGATCGTCTCCTCGGGGGCACCGAAATCCCCGCCCCATTCGATCGTCGAGCCCTTCCCGCGGAGCAGGGGCAGGGCCTCGTCGTAGGTCAAGCGGGGGAAGGGTTTCTTGATGCTCTCGAGAGGTTTCGTATCCCGCTCGAGGGTCTCGAGTTCCGGCCTGCGCTTCGCGAGGACGCGCTCCAGGATGAAGAGGACGAGGTCCTCGCCGAGGGCAATGATGTCGTCGAGCGTCGCGAAAGCGACTTCCGGCTCGACCATCCAGAATTCGATCAGGTGGCGCCGCGTCTTGGACTTCTCGGCCCGGAAGGTCGGCCCGAAGCAATAGACCTTGCCGAAGGCCATGGCCGTGGCTTCGTTGTACAACTGGCCGCTCTGGCTGAGGTAGGCCTTCTGGTCGAAGTACGCGGTTTCGAAGAGGGTCGTCGTGCCCTCGCACGCGCTCGGCGTCAGGATCGGCGTGTCCATCAGCCGGAAGCCGCGACCGTCGAAGAAGTCGCGGATGGCCTTGACGACCTCGGCCCGCACGCGCAGGATCGCGTGTTGCCGTGAGGAGCGCAGCCAGAGGTGGCGGTGCTCCATGAGGAACGGCGTGCTGTGCTCCTTGGGCGTGATCGGATAATCCCGGGCGATCTGGACGATCTCGATGTCCGACAGCGCGATCTCATATCCCCCCGGGGCCCGCTTGTCCTCCCGGACGCGGCCGCGGACGATGACCGAGGACTCCTGCGTCAGAGCGTCGAATTTCTCGAAAAGGGGATGGGCCTTCTCGGCGCTGAAGGCCGTCGACTGAATGATCCCCGTGCCGTCCCGGACGAGGAGGAAGCGGACTTTGCCCGAAGACCGCTTGTTGTATACCCAGCCGCGCACCTCTACGTCCCGGCCGTCGTACCGGGCGATGTCTTCGATATAGACCCACTCCATAATGGCCCAATTATAGGTAAATCCCCTTGTTTATTCAATTCTCCTCGCGAAGCTCGGACCGACGGGATTCCCGGACGACCCCGCTTGTGATATAAGGAGCAAGAGTCGCTCTCATGGCGCAGCCCAGATCATTCACTCCGGCCAAGCTCGTCTGCGGCGTCATTTTCGGCCGGGACACGTTCTACGAGCGGGCAAAGGAACGGCTCGTCGGAGACTACGGGCCGGCGGACCTCGAAAGCCCGGCCTTCGCCTTCGATGCGACGGATTATTATGAGGACGAGATGGGGCCCGGACTGAGGCGGCGGTTCATGGCCTTCGCCCGCCTGGTCATGCCCGAGAGGCTGGCAGGGATCAAGCTCCAGACTAACGGCCTCGAGGACAGGATCCGCGAGGACGCGGCAATGCCCGGCCGGGCCGTCAACATCGACCCCGGCATCCTCACGGCTTCGGCACTGATCATGGCCACGGCCAAGGATTTTACCCACCGGATCCCCCTGGCCCACGGAATCTACGCCCATCTCGAACTGCTGTTCACGAGGACGGATCTCAGGTTCCTGGATTGGACCTATCCGGACTTCCGTCAGGATAGTTACCGGCGGTTCTTCCTTGACCTCCGAAAACTCTACCTGGAGCAGCTCCGGGGAAGCCCGGATTGAAACGGCGCGGGGACGCGGCCGGCCCGGATCAGGCGTCCGGGTTGAAGGCCGTGATCTTTCTCAGCTTGTCGATGATCCCGGGAAGCTCCCGCAGAATGACGGCGATATCCTCGTCCGTGTTGGCCCGGCCGAGGGACATCCGGACGGCGGAGCGGGCGATCTCCGGCTTCAGCCCGATGGCCAGGAGCACATGGGAGACTTCCTCGGATTCCTCGCTGCACGCCGACCCCGTCGAGACGTAGATCTCCTTGGTGGCCAGCGCGAGGAGGATGGCTTCCGCCTCGAGTCCCGGAAAAGCGAAATTGAGCGTGCTCTTGATCCGCTTCTCCGGGTGGCCGTTGAAGCGGACTTTCGGGATCTTGGCTTCGATGCCCGCTTTCAGGGTTTCCGCTAGTCCCTCGATGCGGACCCGCTCTTTCTTGCCCTTCTCCTCGAGGACGCGGACGGCCTCTCCGAAACCGACGATCCCGGCCGTGTTTTCCGTCCCGGCCCTCAATCGCCGTTCCTGGTGTCCGCCGTGGATGTACGGATGGATGTTCGTCCCCTTCCGGATGTAGAGCGCGCCGACGCCCTTCGGCCCGTAGATCTTGTGGGCCGAGACCGTCAGGAGATCGACGCCGAGCTTGTCGACATCGACGTCGATCTTGCCGAAGGACTGGACCGCGTCGGTATGGACGGGGATGCCCCGCTCGCGGGCGATGCGGGCGACCTTGTCGATGGGCTGGATCGTCCCGATCTCGTTATTGGCGTGCATGACCGAAATGAGCGCCGTGCGCGGTGTCAAAGCGTCCCGGAGGGCGTCGAGGTCGACCGTTCCGAAGGAATCCACAGGGACATAGGTCACCTTGACGCCCCGGCGCTCCAGATATCTGGCGGACTCCATGATCGCCGGGTGCTCAATGGAGGAGACGACGAGCTCGTCGCGCTCCGGGAGGGCGTTCAGGACGCCGAAGAGGGCGAAGTTGTCGGCTTCGGTTCCTGAGCCCGTGAAGAAGATCTCGCCGCGCGAGGCGCCGATCGCACAGGCCACACGCTCCCGAGCCCCGCTCAGGAGCTCCTTGACCTGCCGGCCGATGGGATAAAGGGAAGACGGGTTCCCGAAATGGTCCTTTAGGAACCGGGCCATGGCCTCGGCGACAGCCGGGTCGACCGGCGTCGTCGCGTTATGATCGAGATAAATCATGGATTTATTTTACCAAATCACGGCGGAGAGGCCAACGCCGGCCCCGGGGGTTTTGTGTCCGGCCTTTCTCCCCGGTTTTTTCGGCTGGCGGACCCGCTCCGCAGCGTCTCGTTCCGAACGTTCCTACCCCAGCTTCTCTTTGAGGATCCGGACGACCTCGAGCCCGGCCCGTTTCTGGCCCTCTATGGCCGACGCGCCGAGATGAGGGGTCGGGGTCACGTTCGGATGATCGACAAGCGCGAAATCAACGGGCGGCTCTTTGTCGTAAACGTCCAGGGCCGCTCCGCGCACCTTCCCGGAGTTGAGGCCCTTGAGCAGGGCCTTCTCGTCGACAACCCCGCCCCGGGCCGCGTTGATGACGACGACTCCGTTTTTCATCTTCCGGAACTCCTCCTCGCTCAAGACAGGCTTGGCCAGCTTGGGGACGTGGACGGTTACCACGTCCGAGACGGCCAGGAGCTCGTCCAGCGCGACCTGCTTGACCGGGAGGTCGGTCTTGATCGGGACGACGTCGTAGACCAAAATCTTCATCCCGAAGGCGACGGCCCGGCGGGCGACTTCGAGGCCGATGCGGCCGCAGCCCACGATGCCCAGCGTCTTGCCGAAGAGCTCGGTCCCCTCAAGCGTTTTCTTCTCCCACTTGTGCTGTTTCATCGACAGGACGGCCTTGCCGTGGTTGCGGACGACGCCCAGCATCAGCCCGAACGTGTGCTCGGCGACCGAGATGGAGGTCGCGGCCGGCGTGTTCGCCACGGCCACGCCCTTTTCCTTGGCCGCCGCCGTATCGATGTTGTCCAGCCCGATGCCGGCCCTGACGATGAGCCTGAGGTTGCGGGCTGCGTCGATCACCGGGCGGGTGACCTTTGTCGCGCTCCGCACGACCATCGCCTGGTAGCCGGGGATCACTTTGACGAGATCGGCCTCGCTCAGGCCGGTCTTCACCGTAACGTCAAAGCCGGGGACGGCCCTCATCTCGTCGAGGGCCTCCTTGTCCATGGAATCGGCGATGAGGATCTTCATCATTGCCACGCCTCCTTGAGAACCGCCTGGGCCGCCCTGACGCCGCTTCCAGGCTCGAACTTGAAGCCGAGATCCATGAGCGTCATCTCCAGGGCGGACAGGGCCGTGACGATATCGAACCCTCCCATGTAGCCGAGGTGGGCGATGCGGAAGAACTGGCCTTTGTGGGGGTCCTGGGCCCCAGCGATGTAGGCCATGTACTTGCTCTGCATCGTCTTGACGATCTTCCCGCCCTCGATGCCAGCCGGCGTCTTGACGGCGGTCAGGATGTTTCCCGGCCTTTGCGCCAGAAGCTCGAGGCCCATGGCCCGCACACCCGCCCGAGTGGCGTCTCCGAGGACCCGGTGATGCCCGTAGAGCTTCTCGAGGCCCATGACCTTGATGATGTCGAGGGCTTTCTTCTGCTGGATGACCAGCGAAACAGCCGGAGTCCAGGGGGTCGTCTTGTCGGCCAGGTTCTTGCGGGCTTTCTTCAGATCAAAATAGAAGCGCGGGCACCGGGCTGTCTCGGCCAGCTTCCAGGCTTTCGGGCCGAATGAGATATAGGCCAGGCCGGGCGGGATCATGAACGACTTCTGGGACCCGGACACCATAGCATCGATGTGCCACTCGTCCATCGGACAGGGAGTGGCCCCGGTGCCCGAGATGCCGTCGACGACGATGACGGCACCAGTGGGGGAAACCACCTCGGCGAACCCCTTGACGTCGAAGACGGCCCCGGTCGAGGTCTCGGAGAGCTGGCAGAAAACGGCCTTGCAGTCCGGCATGGCTTTGAGCTCGGCCGCCAGCTGCTCCTTGGTGTAATCGCGGCCCCACTCGACGACGATCTCTCTATGGGCAACGCCGTAGGCCTTGCAGATATTCCCCCAGCGCTCGCCGAACTTTCCGGCATTGATCGTCAGGACCTTGTCGCCGGGGCTGAGCAGGTTCGCCACGGCCGCCTCCATGGCCCCGGTGCCCGACGACGTCAGGATATAGACATCCTCCTTCGTGCCGAAGACGATTTTGAGCCCCTCCGTCGTTTCCATGAAGATATTTGAGAACTCGGGCGTCCGGTGATGGATGATCGGCTCGGCCGCGGCGGAAAGGACGTTCTCCGGCACGGGTGTCGGCCCCGGGGAGAGAAGATAATACTTCTTGATCATTATTCCTCCTCTTCAGATCATTATGATTGGCAATTCATCGATAACGCGGCAGTTTGTCCTGGCCTTTTTCATAGCCGTCTCCGCACATCGGCATATTCGACGGCGGGCTCACAGGCCCGCCAGCAACCGGGTCAGAAGGGCCGTCCGTTCGACGAAGGAGGAGATGAGCAGATGCTCGTTCTCTGCATGCAACCCATCTCCGTCAGGGCCAAGGCCGTCTAGGGCCGGGATGCCCAGCCCGGCGGCGATCGAGGCGTCGGAGCCGCCGCCCGACTTGCCCCCTTTTAGGGAAAGGCCTAGGGACGCGGCGATCTCCCTGGCCTCCTCGAAGAGGCGCAGCGAGGCCTTCGTCTTTTCCATCGGCGGCGTCATGCTCTCGACCGAGCACTTCAGCCGCGACGAGCGGAGGACGGGCTTCAGGTTCTTGAGCGCGCTCAGGATCTTCTCCCGGTCCCTGACTTTCCAGAACCGGATATCCAAGACCGCCCAGGCGTGGTCGGCAACGATATTGACCTTCTCTCCGCCGCCGACAAGGCCGATGTTGATCGTCGTTTCCCCAGTCCTCAGCCTTTTCACGTGCTGGAGCTGCGCCGCCAGCTCCTCGATCGCGTTGACACCTTTTTCCGGGGTCCCTCCGTGGGCGGCTCGGCCCCGGGCGTCCAACCGGACGACGAGACGCCCCTTGCGCTCGAGCTTGAGGGCTCCGCCCGGGAGCGCCGGCTCCAAGCAAAGGACATGAGAGGCTTTCTTGGCCATCCGGCGGATCGCCTCGTTCGCCGTCGGATAGCCAGTCTCCTCGGCGCTATTGATGAACACGTTGATCCTTTTCCGAGGCTTGAGGTTCAGGTTGCGCAGGGTGGCCAGGGCGAACACGAGCATGACGAGGCCGGCCTTCATGTCGAGGACCCCGGGGCCATAGAGCTTGTCGCCCGAAACATAAAACGGCATCTTCGCGATCTTCCCCACGGGCCACACGGTATCGACGTGGGTCAGGACGAGCACCTCGTCATCGGCGTCCTTGGCCCGGCCGGGGGCGTATTCGACGACGGTCAGGTCACCGATGTCTTTCTGCGGCAGGGTCGTGACCTTGCCCCCGATTCTCTTGAACTCCTTGGCGAGAAAGGCCGTGCAGGCGTCGACGGCTTTCTTGTCGTCGGTGGGCGATTCCAGAGCCGTGACCTGTTTGAGTAGGTGGATCATCTCTCCCTGCCGGGAGCGGAAATAGAGTCTGTAATCCATGGTCTTCTCCAGGCGCGCCGTGGAACTCTAATTTATCACAGCCGGGGAATAAATTCATCCCGATTCTTTCCGCCCGGGACCGTGGCTGCGGCGCTTGATTTCGCCTCCGCTTTCCCATACATTAAACGGGGAGCCTGAAAGGACCGAACCTCCGGCGATGAAAAAAAGAAGCGCTCTGGCTCTCCTCTTCCTCCTGATGCTCGCTCCGTGTCAGCGGGCGGAGATTTTTTATCCCTGGAAGGGCGTTTATATCGGGGCCCTTCACGGACCTTCCTGGCCGGGGATCGTCATCGTTCTCAACAGGGACGCGGCCTTTGCCTTCGTCCTCAAAGTCGAAAAAGGGGGACAGACGGCCGAGGGGAGCGATTTCTTCTACCTCGTGTCGGAAGTCGGGCCCCAGTCTCCCGACGGGCAGTACGCCCGCGTCCGGTTCGACCTCGGCCTTCCGTTCAAGAAGGGGGGAGACACTCCGATCCTGCTCAAGCCGCCCCCCAAAAAGCAGGTCCTGACGCTCGAATGGTCCCGCCGCGATGAGACGACCGTCGTCGGCCGGATCCTCTGCCCGAACAACATCCAACTAACGATCGAGCATTACTTCCCGTGGGATTTCTCCGGCGAATACCGGCAGCTGCCCGACGGCCAGGTGCAGGGGACCGGCGGCAGGTCCCGGACAGAACATTACCTCTTCTGGACGAGCCGGCCGGGACGACCCGCTCCCGCCGCCGCGGGGCGCCTGGCGACGACGTTTTCGTCCTCCGAAGGTCGGGACATCTTCTTTGTGGCCGGAGCCGGCGAAGACAGCCGGACGGTCGCCACCCGGATCTACCGCTACAAGAACGAAAGCGCCATCGACGACATCATCGACGAAGAGGGCCGCGTGTATGAGCAGAAGAGGGTCAGGGTCCGCGGCCTTCACGAGGGCGCAGCCGAAGCTCTCACCAACAACATTCACTGGATGGTCCTCTATCAGGCCGGAAAAGACCGGCTGTACACTCCGGCGGGACGGGGGTGGGTGTTCCCCAAGCCCGGCGGGGGCCAGGACGACTGGACAATTTTCGAATGGGACTCCTTTCTCAACAGCTTGGAGCTTTCCGTCGAGGGTTCAAAACTGGCCATCGACGCGGTCCAGGCGGTCCTTGAAACTCAGTACCCAAACGGGAACATCCCCAACTGGCGCGGCCGCTTCGGGGGAACGCCGGACCGCTCCGAACCTCCTGTCGGAGCGTACGTCGTCCTCAAGCTCTTCCAAAAGCTCGGGGGTATGGATCTCCTCCGCTTCGCCTATCCGCATCTCCGGGCCTGGCACAGCTTCTGGACGGCGCGCAAGCCGGACGGTTTCATCCGCCGCGACGGGAACGGCGACGGCCTGCTCGAGTGGGGATCGGACAGCGACCTCGTTGCCAAGGAGGCCCCATCCTGGGAAAAGAATGCGCCGGGGAAGATCCGGGCCGCCTGGGAATCCGGCCAGGACGATCTGCCCAATTGGGACGACGCTCCCTTCAGCGAAGAGGCCGGAACATTGATGATGGGCTGTGTCGACCTCAACTCCCTTTACGCGCTGGACTCGTGGTGCCTGTCCCAGATCGCCTCCATACTGGGTTTGAACCATGATTCGGATGAGTACCTGGCCGAATACGAAAGGATGAAGGCCCTCGTCAATAGCCAGCTCTGGAACGAGAAGGAAGGCTTCTACTTCGACCGTTATTGGGACGGCCGATTTTCCATCCACAAGGCTGCCTCCGGCTTCTTCCCCCTGATCGCCCGCATCCCCGACATCGCAAAGGCGCAGCGCATGCTCGAGCATCTCCTCGACCCCAAGCAATTCTGGGGGGACTATGTCGTCCCCTCGATCTCGCGGGACGACCCGGCATTCCGGCCGGAGAACCAGCAATACTGGCGGGGGACCATCTGGCCTCCGACGAACTATTTGATCTATCAGGGCCTCAAAGCCTATGGATTCGACGCCGTCGCCTCGGAGTTCGCGAAGAAAAGCTCGGAGATGTTCCTCCGGACATGGACGAATTTCGGCCTCTGTCCAGAGAACTTCGATTCGCTGACCGGGGAGGCGGGGGGGCAGCGCTATCAGAGCTGGGGGCCGCTCTTCGCCCTGACCGCCATCGAGGAATACCTGGACTTCACTCCCTGGGAAGGCTTCCGTTTTGGCGTGCTCAAGCCCGAAACCGGAGGAACGCTGTCCCGTGCGTCCATCCAGGGCCGCCAGTACGAGGTCAAGGTCTCCAACTCGGCGACGGCCCTCCGGGAAGAGGAGGAGGAGCTGGTGTGGGCGGACGGAGGGGCCGTATTCCGCCATTTCCTGTACAACGAATCCCAGGTCTCCTTTGAGATCAAGACCCTGAGGAAGCGCACGATCCGGCTGCACCTTCTGACCAAGGGGAAGTACCAGGTCCTCGTCGACGGCCGAGAGGTCGACATCTTCAAGGGCGATTCCCCGCGGTTCGGGGTCCCCGAAGGAGACCATACCGTCCTCGTTCAACTTCTCGAAAACCTCGAAAAGTGAGAGGCCCTTCGGCCCGGGCGGGGGAGCCTCACGCGGCCGCAGGGAGAGCGCTGCTCAGAGGGATTCCGCCGCCCCGGGTTCGGGAAACCGGGCAAACACATAAAATAGGAAACAGGCGCCCGCCAGCGCCGCGGAAAGTACGAAGGGGGCGCGGATCCCGAAGCGGTCCGAGAGGAACCCGGCCGCCAGGGCCACCGCGGCCCCGGCCACCATCTGGACGTTCGCCACCCAGCTGAACGCCTGGGTCTTGTCTCCGTGCGGGACGCTGCTTCCCACCAGCGTGTGGAGCGAGGGATAGGTAATCAAAAGAAAGATGCCGAAAGCCAGCAGTCCCGCCACGGCCATGGTCCGGCCCGGAGCGAGGCCCATGGCCGTCAGGCTCAAAGCCCCCATGCCGATGCTCATCAGGAACACGACCCGCCGCCCCAGACAGCGGCTCAGGAAGCCGTAGGCGTACCCTGAGACCGTCCCCAGCGCGATCCACAGAGACAGATAGAGACCCGTCCGGCCCATGGGGACGTCGAACTGATGGTTGAGCAAGGAGGGGGCGTAAAAAACGACCACGGTCCAGCCGAAGCCGCCGAAGACGAAACCGGGGATGAGAGTCCGGACCTGGGACAGGATGCGTAGCCAAGAGGAG
>Ga0187770_10000046_pt1 | contig 53006 bp, 46 predicted proteins | sample 0116_SJ02_MP02_2_FD_133154 | JGI IMG/M metagenome (GOLD analysis project Ga0187770, IMG submission 133154) | Tropical peat soil microbial communities from peatlands in Department of Meta, Colombia - 0116_SJ02_MP02_20_MG | ecosystem: Environmental > Terrestrial > Soil > Wetlands > Peat | place...
CCGATGTCTCCCATCTTGTTGAAGTAATATTCAGAGAGTGGGGTCTTTAGTGCGATAATTGGCTTGAGATGTGAAAATGCGTCCAACATCGCAGCAGTTCCATTCAATTCGTAAGCACTCGCCGCATGAAAAAAGAGGGCATAATCGACGCGTTTAGCATATTTGTCATACTCCTCTTGAGCGAGGGGCTCGTCAGGGGCGGGGATATTGACAGACGTATGCTGCATCTCTTTGAGCTGCTCGTCTCTTATATCACCAATGAGAACAAAAATTGGCCGATATTTTGTTCTTGTAGAGCTTACGTCATTTGCCAACTTGAAAAAAATGTCCGCTCCCTTGCGCAAACTCGCGTGACCATAGAAACCAAAATGAATGGCATCATCTTTGAACGGTTCGCTGCCGGCAAAATCGGCAAAGACATAAGGGGTGTCTATCGGCGAAATGCAGTTTTGCAGACGTGGCAAGTAATTCTTCAATCCCAGTTCCATAAGGGGCGGGGGTCCGGGGAGTAAGTAATGTATTTGCGACGTGTTGCCTGCTAGAAGCCAGTGTCGATATGAAAGAAACTTAGGTGTCAGACGCTTTGGTTGAGGCGTGCTGATTTTGTCCTGCAGATCGTGTAGGACAACAACACAGGAGATCTGAGAAAATTCTCTCAGCATTACTTTGATTATGACGAGATCGTTCCTATGAGCTGCTGTGCACAACACTATTTGGCTCGCCCGATTTTTGTTGGCCAATCTAAATATCCGCCTGTACAGGGCTAGCTCCTCGCGGAGCGCTGCAAAGGGCACGCGCCGACCTCGTTGCTCTTCGCGCAGGGCTCTATCGGGAAGTTCGACTTCGATAAACCTGACTGTAGCGACGCGCGTATCGACACCCTTCTTGACAGCGTTTAAATGCTCGCGTTCCGCACAAAATATCAGCTGCTCTTCAGGGAAAGCCTCAGCGACCAAAGCAACCAGGGCTGCATTGAATTGCGCGTGCCCAAAACCGCGAAAATGCAGTTCGCATATAACTATCATAAGCTCTCTATATCATTAATCGGTTGATCCATCGATTGCGTTTTTTCATCAACTCTGCTTTGTGATAATGTCGGTTTCATTAACACATTGAAAGTGGTTCCAGCCCTTGAGCTTTCCAGATGCACGGACATGCCTTGATTTGCCAATATATAGTTAACGCTGCAGGGAAGCCCCATCTACCAGGAAGCTTGCCTGTCAGAATATTTCAGTTCACCAGCAAGCCTCGGCATCCGCCCGAGAGACCGTCTTACAATTGCCAAGCCAAACGTCCAACCCCAATCAAAAAGGCGTTAGAAAAAGCGATCAGCCAGAATCTCTTCAGTTCCGATGCCGCAAAAAAGATAACAATGACCTCGTTCCATTTCCGAACGAGCTGGTTAGCACGCTCATAGAAGTGGTTTCATTTTTGTGCAAGCGTCATACGGCTCATACCTCAACAAACCATTGAATCACATGGCACTTGCGTGTTTATTGGTAAAGAAAGGCAAAAAAACCTACGTCACATAATTACAGCAAACCCAACTTTCGCTCCACGCGTATTCTTTGCTGATCAATCCTAAGCCCTTCTCATTATTCCTTTACCACTTCACACCATATGTTTTCGTAGAAGGTTTTCGAAGAGAAGATCCTAGAAAGAAGAAAGACCGCGCGTTTCGCCATCTGACTGTTCCATAAATTTATACCCACTGTCGCATTTATCTTGGTCATCTCTTTGTAGCTTCGGATCTTTCCCCCACTTAAGCGCACGATATTATTTACTTCTCCTTGTGAAAAACCACAATGTTGATGAGTTTTGTCGAGTTGATGGTATTCAACAACTCCGCGTTCCCAGAGCGCCTCATTTCTTTTCGGAACGCATAAAAGGACATTCTTTTGGCAACTCTCGATAGATTTACTCAATAGAGCACATGGATCTTCTACGTGCTCTAACAACCAATACAAAACCACGGTGTCGATTTTTGGGAAGGTAACCGTCGTTGCATCGTTCGTTATGAGCTCAACGCCCGCCGGGTACGCGTAATCATCGTACCGTTGTGCGTCAATGCCAATGTATTGCCCTGTCCATTCTCTTTGGCTTAAGAAGTTGTACAATCGGCACGTGCCGCAGCCCACATCAAGGATATCTCCTTTTTGGTATTCCAGAGCCAAGAGGTCGGCTTCGTATGTAGAATGACCTGCTTTCCACCCAAAATCGAATTCTTTCTTGACTATTTCTGAGCAGTCGTTCTTGATCATTTCTTACGCGCCAGCATTCGAATTGCTTCTTTTGATTGGCCTAATATAAAACCATTTAACTCGGCTGCAGTTTTAATGCTTCTGGGCCTGAACGTGCAAACATGTTGCCATCGTGAACTCGATTTTTAGCCAGTGGTTTTTGCTATGTCGAAAGACTGGTATTGCTCCACCCGTCAGCGAACTTGAAATCATTCACGACGAGTATTCCAAAATCATATCTTGCAAGATTCTGCTTTTTGTAGACTACCGTAAAATGAACGATGCATTTTGAGCATAAGGGCTCTTGCCAAAGATCCCCGTTCTTGTTTGCCGAACGCGTCGTTTCCGAGTCGTTTACTGAAGCTTTTTCCTCGGGGTCGTCCTGCGCGGTCAATGATTTCCTCCTCTGACCAATCGCTCAAATCATCGTCGCGTTCAAGAACCGCAAGTTGCTCCATAAGCTTATCAGATACCCAGACCCATCAGAATCTATTTGGGCTATAAATTTCCCTTTTGCCGCTTCGATGGTCGTAACAGGATCTCAAGATGCCCAAATCGCTTCGTGAAATTACGCTAAGTCGCGCATCGTGCTTTGCATTGCGTTCGATAACCCGCTTCGCTGCGTCGGCCGAGACACCATTCACTATGACGAGTTCGAGGTATTCGAAATCCTGCCTTAAAGCACTCTCGATGGTCTCGCCGATGAACCGTTCGCTTCAGCGTTTGCGCACAAACGCTACGGCACGATTGTCCACCACTATGGCCCGCTTCTCACGCATAGATTGCAATCTGTATTACGTTGCCGCTCCTTGCGCTTCTATGATGTTGGAAATGCGACGCTTTCTTGGCTTAGCGGTATATGTTGTTTACAGCGACAAGGCAGAGGATGTGCGCGACCAATAGTGTCAGGACAACGTCGAACTGCCATTCGGCTCAATGGTAAACTGTTGTAGCTGCTTCTACAGATACTTTTAGAGCGGGCGTTAGGCACTTTATTGCCCTTGCAGATGGTGCGATGGCCCTACACTGTGTCTCGAAACTCTTACGTCTTAAAGGTGAAGTTATAACGAGGTCGTTTGCTTTGCAGCAACGACGAATGCTATATTCTGAAAAATTCAGTGTCAGTTTTTCAGATCGTTGATCAATCGCTTTGTTTTCATTTTCTTGCTCATATGCGCGCCCGCCTCATTCGGTGACACTTCGTGCCGTTGATGTCTCGCGGTGCGATACCACAGTTGCCCCATTTGAAGAGCGCAGCAAAAAGCACGTTGCGTGCAGAAAAATCTTTTTCGGGCATCGCTTAGACATTAATGAGCGCCTAAAAGGCTAACCGAAAGACACGGCACTTGCGAAGCGCATTTGAAAGTACACAATGCTGAAACTTTTATAGTCTATTTTTTAAGCTACTTCAAATAAGCTGCGTTAATCAGAGCCCTTGTAAATATGATATATGAGTTTAGTCTCCTGGATCGTGAAACCCCGCAGCGCAAGCAAAATGGCAAAATAGATAACTGCGGCAAGTGCGATCGATACAACTATGCTGAAGAACCCAGAGGGATTCCATAAGAGCAGAAACAAGGCGATAACACCCGAGCCGCAAGCACTCTTCACAATGAATCTGCCGTTCACGTTAAACGTAAAGTATCTAAATGAATAGACTGTAATCAACACGAAAGCGAGCAGGAAGGCGAGGAAAGTAGTTATTGCAGCACCTACGACGCCTAAATACGGGATGAGTACTATATTCAGACCGAAATTCAATGCGGCACTGAGTATCCATATCGTGCCGATGATCGCAGTCTTCTTTTTTAATGCGAGTATCATGATAGTCACTGAGCACGCTCCAATGAGCGCAGTTCCCGCGGCAACAAACGGGGTGACTAAATAGCCGTTTGTCGCGATCTCCTGCGTGGTTAACACAAGCAAAATCGGTTTTGATAAGACGGATAAGGCAACCACGCACGGCAGGGCAATTCCGATATAGTACTTCAGCGAGTACGTCATGATCGTGCGCACATCGGAAATCTGGTTCTCGTCGTAGTGTTTTGAAAGAATCGCGGGAAGCAGCGTCCCAAACGGTGCTGCGACCATGGCGATGGTAGTTCCCGCGGTGTATCCTGGCGAATAATAGCCCACCGCTGCGGTACCTAAAAAAAAAGCAATGAGATAACGATCGCTTGAATTTACGATCCAACTCGAAATACTCCCTGGGACTAATGGCACGCCATAATTGAGGTACTGCCTTACGTGCGTAAGCTTGGGGATAGCAAGCCCGATCTCAGCGACGATGAGATACATCATAACGGAGAACACCACGAGCTGCTCGATTAAGAGCGCAATCACGGCGCCTTCCAATCCGTACCCTGAGAGGACAAAATAGGCAACGAGGGCCGTCTCCAAATACGCGTTAAAAAGGCTTAACCAAGTGTACCGTTTGATCTGCTGGAATGTCACAAAATATTGCAAAACAAAAGAGCTCAGGCAGGCGATTAACACGTTTGGCGCAAGCAGCAGGGCTGTGGTGAGATTGTTTTGAAACAAGCTTGCCGCTATTTGTGGCGCAAACAAAAGAAACAGCCCGGAAAGCGTCAAACTCACGACCAAAACGATGCAGCCCATAGAATAGAACAACTCTTGGATGTCGTGTTTGTTCGTCGCCGCGGCGCCAAACCGAACTATTGAACTTTGTAGCCCTAAAGCCGCAAGGGTGGGCAACAGGCCGAGCGTAATCAGAATCAAAGCAAAGGCACCATAATCAGCGATAACCAGGTTCCTTGTTAGGATAGGAAGCAGAATGATATTGCTCAGATAAACTAGAGGAGTTATTACTGCGCTCAATCCTATTCGCCGAACAGTGAGTGTGTATTTTCCCATTTACGTGGTTCTTCTGCGAATCTGCAGGACTGTTGCTCGGCCGTTTTTTTGATCTGTCGATGCCTTGTAACGCTAGCGCTCGGTCACAAAAACGGTAGACTTGACCTTTGATCCGCCTTAGCGTGGTTCTTTAATCGTCTTTTTTTCACTATTTGTCGCACTTCGCGGGAAGCCCTTTCAGAAAGGAATTCAGATAGCGCGACATTTATAGCTTCGTCACGAAATTCGTTGGCGCATTTGACTCTTCATTCTCATAACAGTCAATTTAACAAATACTCATTGGTTCAGTACTAACCTGGTGCCGAAACCTCTTCGTAAAAGGAACGGTCGGCGCCCTTTCCTATGAGCAATGGGATAGCACGCCGGCCTGGTCTGCGTCGACGTCGCTCGCCGGAGTTCTGACGTCAGGCTCCGCTGCCCCGTCTCAAGACACAAGGTGATCACCGTCTTTGTGCGCAGCAGCGACGGCACCCTTTGTCGAGGAGGCGCGAATGAGCGCGCCTCATAGAGCGCCTGGGCCTATCTCGCCGGGCAGATTGCTGTCGGCTCAGGCGACCGCGCCGATGATAATAAGCGGCTTTGCTTAGGGCTGCTCCGACGCCTGCGCCGAGGCCTACACCGACACCCTGGCCGCCGTAATGGCACATTAGGCGGGTCAATCGGCTTGCCTCTTTTTTTTGTCTTTGAGCGTATTAAGGCCGCTGCTCGACGAGGGAGTACTCCTTTATACCGCGTACATTACTGTTCATTATTCGATTCCCAGCGTTTGAAGGGCCCCGTTCACGACTCACGCGCAACTTAGTTATGGCGGCCACGCGCAAACCGCAACCTTTATGGCTCTTCTTCTGCGTGTAGGGATGGAATCCTAGAGGTACTTTGCCACATTAAATTGTTTTCACATGTTCGCGGAAAAGATGAAACGTAAACGCACAGCGATCGGCGTTGCCTTAGTCACTCTGATGCTCGTCTCGCTTTTTGCTGTGGTTAGCAGTCAGGCGAGCGTGAGTGGCCGAGCGAGCGGAACGACTGCACCAGTTGCTACGAACCTGGTCGGCAGCACGATGACGGGCACCGGCCCCGCCGCGAGCACCTCGTTTACTACTGGAGAAGCCGAAATCTTTGCCGTCGACCCCAGTGGTACTCTCTGGAACACGTCGATAGGGCCAAGCGGTAACGGTACCTGGAACCCCCTCGGTGGCGCGAGCACCTCATCACCTGCCGCCATCTCCATGAACTACAGCTACTTCAGCGTCGACGTTTTTGTGCGTGGCACTGACGGCGCCCTCTGGGAGAAGCACTATCAGAATGGCTGGTCCACCTGGATATCACTCGGCGGGCAACTTGCTGCAGGTACCGGCCCCGCGGTCGCTTCTTGGTCAGCAGGTCGTCTCGACGTCTTTGTAGATGGCACCGACGGCGCCCTGTGGCATAAATGGTATAACGGCACATCGTGGTCTGGCTGGGAATCCCTCGGCGGGCAACTGACATCAGCACCCGCTGCGACTTCACCGGCCAGCGGTGCGATATACGTCTTTGCCCGCGGCACCGACGGCGCCATCTGGGAGAAGCCTTATAGCAACGGATGGTCTAGTTGGCGCTCTCTTGGCGGCCAGGTTGCTGCCGGCACAGGACCCGCCGTGAGCCAAGCCCTCTGGCTCTTTGTGCAAGGCACGGACCATCAGCTCTCGCGAATGCGTGTGGGGGGCGGTTCCGTCAAATCGACCGGCTTGGGCACCCTCGCCAGAGCGCCTCCCGAGGCGCTGTCCACCTCGTCACCGGGCGCCGTCGTCTCCACCACCGGCGAAACCCTGGTGTGCGTCAGCAGCGCCAGCGGGAAGGTCTGGTATTCCGGGGATAGTAATGCCAACTGGAATAACTGGGTGTCCGCTAGTAGCCCGCCCGTGATAATCCACCGTCCCACACTGACGCAGGGCATCGCAAACGACGGTACGTACTACTACGGCATAAGCAACACCGCGCTATACAAGTACGACACGAACTGGAAACTCATTGCAACGAACGGCAATGCTGCGGCTCAATGCGGCGGCAACCATATGGGGTCTGGCAGTGCCTATAATGGTGTCCTCTATGTGCCTTGTACCGCAGATCCCCCAGCACAGGAGCTTGCACATGTGGGGCTGTTCAATACGAGCACCTTGAGCTTTATAAAGGCGGTTAATTTGGCCCACCTAGGATTCTTTGCACCGACTGCCGATCAAATAAATATAGCTGCCGTCACTGTTAACCCCGATGCTGGTCTCCTTGCAGCACTCTCATATGGCCCTTATGGTAGCACCGCTGCTGCAGGCGCTTCAGTATTTACATATAGTTTAACAACGTTCGCATACAAGGGCTCCTTTCAGGCGTCAAGCAACCCCACAATATACAATCAAGGCATCAGCTACTATAACGGCCACTATTATTACGCATATGACAACCCACCGGTCGGTTCAGCCTCATCAGTAAATGGAGGCGTCGCGATAATGAATACTGATGGAAGCAATGCGAAACAAATAATCTCACCGTCTAGGATGATGGCTGGCGGCGGCACCGATGAGATAGAAGGCTTATGCATTACTAACGGCAATATTTACGTGCTCCGTGGCGACTACGTCTACATGTTCCCGACCTAGGCCACGTGGGGGGACAAGGGAAGAGCGCGATTAAGATTTAGAGTTACAGAGCGCAACCGTATCGTGGTTATATGAAAAAATGAACTGAACCGCGCCGCTCGCTTAAAGCGAGTTCGCATTATATCAACTGTGATCTCAATAAGGCAAACACATGCGGCGTGCTGCCCCTGCATGTATAAGGCCGGGGTTTAAAGCTGCATCTCCCCATCAGCTACACAACCAAGTCTTTCAAAACATCTGACAACACTTTTCGCTCAACAGATCCCATAGGAGAGGTATATAAGTCCCACTCGGCCCGGACCCCTCCCTTTTCGTTCCACCTCAACAAACCCTTACAAGCCAACTCTGCTATCAATTCGGATAAGGTTTTATATGATGCATGTTCTCGTCCATCAAAGCTTACGATAGTGTTAAATTCCTGACAAACTTGGGTCGGAGACTGCTCTTCCTCTTTACTGTAGACATAGCTTAGACCTTATGAGGAGGTGACAAACGGCCACTTCGCCGTGTCAAGGAGGCCTCAGGCAATCGCTGGGCCCGTCTCAGGTCGTCTTCTGTTACCGTGTTGTGACCCTCTTCCTGACAGTAATAAGCAGCAGTTGCAAGCAGATCCAGCGCATATCGGGCATCACCGTTTCGTTGGGCCGCAAGTGCGCCGCGCAAAAGAATAGTCTGCTTCAAGAGTGTTGGGATAAAAAAACGCCGTCTCGACACGGTATCTAGGATGGTCTTCAATTGGTTCGCATTATTGGTAGGGAAGGTCAACGTAATGTTCGGATGACTGATCCGAGCGTTCGTGATCAACTCAGGAATGTCTATTTGTTGGTGATTCCGACACTGCAATTCCGAGCAAAGCATAAAATCAAGGGCGTGATCGCGTTCGCTGGAATTCTAAAACAGTAACTATTGCTTGGTCAAAATGCTTGTCGCGCCGTATCCAGGGAATTCGTTGTATAACGAATCATTACAGTGTTTTTTTAAGGTGCCACCAAAGCCGCTGTTGTGTACAACAGTCATTAAAGCGATTTTTTGATCATATTATATACTCTTTCTGAGTTTTTACAATCTCGAAATTCATTAAAACGGTGGCAAATTTCCTTCCGTTGTGTTTTGTAGTCATCACATTGAAGATTGCGTTCCACAAACTCTAGGACCCCCTTCCAGTCTGTGGCTTTAGGGCCTGGCGTCACTTCATCATAGTCATAGAATAACTCTTGACCGTCCAAATCAACAAACTCGCGAAGATCAAAAGGAGCAAATATAATGGGCCGATCTAACAGCAAAAAATCAAAATAGACGCTCGAATAATCTGTAATCAGGAGATTGACACGTTTCAAAAGAGGATATATATCAGGCAATGCCGTGTCGGAAGGCGTAAAAATTCTGCTTTTTTGGTTGCCATATTCTGGATGTAGCCCTATTTCAGCTCCTCGCTCATGCACTTTCATTATTAGAATTGCATTTATCCGGGTGAGCAATGCTTCTACTTCGTCAATATCGAATCCGTAATCAAAAAGCAGATCCCTCTTTTGGCCAATGTCTTGGCGCCGCCACGTTGGCAGGTAACAAATCACAAACGTAAAATCAACTATACGTTTTATATTCTCAAGATACGGGCAGTTATCATCGGACCACCAACCGTCTAGCAATACATCATTTCGTGGATATCCCGTAACAACTACATTCATATTAGATCGAAAGGCTGGAAGTTCGTCGAAGGCGGATAACATCGTTTCTCTTGACTCTTGGGATGTCGCGATGGTAAGATCATAGTGTTCAGCCTCAAAGCCAAATATGCTAGCCATCAGGCTTCTCACGAACAGCCACAAACGAAGCGTGAGTTTATGATTCCTAAAGCGGTATTTACTGGTTACGAGCAGTTTCTTTAGTGGGGTGCCGTGCCAGAGTTGCACTACTTTTGCTCCTCTGATCAGGCTTCGATTGACGTCCCACAACGAAGTTGAAACGATTACGCATCCGGCCCGTAATGAGTGCAAAATACCCTCTAGGCTGCTCACGTGATACGCACAATATCCGTTCTCCCTCAGCATTTCGATGATATCTGTATTGCGCGATAACCAAACACAAGTAATATCGGGGTAGTTCTCTGTTACATAAAGAAAGAGGTATTTCGAATTATCTGCAAATTTCTGGCCGAGTGGGGACCCAAAAATCCATATATTTGGATCTTTATGGAAAAATCCTGAAGCAAAATACTCAATGTTGAAAGTAACGTTAGCAAGAGTGTGCTTGAGTTTCAAGTAACACTTATTCATAATTCCAAAAAAGATGCATTGGGCGGAGGTCTAATCGGCATCGAGCGCCTCTTTTGACGTTCTGCACCGGACGTTACGCTGTCCTTTCTATCAAACTTCGCCATCTGTTGGATACACGGCCACGTCCCATCATAGTCAAATCGATGCGATCGCAAGGCCAATTTGTTAATAAAGCTTTCGCATATAGTCTGCGCACGCTCTGTGCGCTCCTGGTAGCGGCTTTCTCATAGGCGGCACTCCACAACAATCGCGTGACAATCGTTACTCTCGGGTGCTTGTTTGGTCATTTTTGAGCCTGAGGCCTTTTCAGCAAGAAATAATGGATCAAATGGTAATTTCATTTTTTTGCTCATTAGAGCAGCCGAATTCACAGGTTGCCTTTTTTCGTTTTTCCATATAATGGTTATGATCTCAGTTCTCACGCACAAACTACTGCTCATATTCGTTCTTGTTGTAAAGCCACGTTCGACGGTTTGAATCGAAATTTGGCGAAAGGATCCAACTCTTCGCGAATTGCTGCTCGGAAGATAAACATATCGGCGGTCGGTTGATCCCGCCGGTGCAGCCAGGTACTGATGCGAGCGAGGCATGCAAAAATACCGGAGCATAATAGCTAAATTCGCGCGTGTGACAGCGCTATACTTCTCGAGGGTATTGTTGCATCAATCGTCGGAAAAGAGCAGCTATCAAGAGTAGAGTTTGCTTTGATTAGACTCCTAACGCGCTTTCGCGAGGCTTCACGATCATTTGCCCGCATCTTGCTGGTTTGATGCAAGGCGCACCTCATTCAAGAATGCACCGACAGAATTCTTCAACGCACCCATAAGGCCATTCGTTTCTGAGGTTCGATACGAGGCACTTCACGTAGGCATCCAACGTTTTTTTCGCGCATATTTCGCTTTTCATGGCGGATTTGATGAACAGCACACAGAGCGAATATACAAACGCGGTCGCAAATTGCCATCTTGACAAGCTCTCCGTGACAAAATAGAGCCATGAAAAGGTCAGCAAGTATCTATTCTTCGAGCAGCACTGCTTACCGTGACTGGGATGGATCACGTAACCTAAATGTTCTGGACGAACCTTGTTGATAACCGCACCAAGCTTTGATTCGTCTCTCGGTCTAAGTGGGGACTCTTGCAACGCTTTTTTGAGCCGAAGGTCTGGGTGTCGGACTTCGGCTGCGTCGACCGCTATAATGGCAATTTTCGCGGGCAGCGCGCGACGCGCGTAATCATAATCTTCCAAACCGACGAAGAAATGACAAGCGTCATAATATCCGATCAAGTCCATAACTTTCTTTGAAATGAGAACTCCGTGTGTGCCAAAAGCGTCTATCTGGGACATGTCCGCACTCAAACGAACGGGACGCAGATGTCCAAAAAAGTTTTTCTTCAGCCTTTCGCGCGTAAAAACCACCCAAGGCCGGTCTATATCGACCTTTTTGGGACAAAGAATGTCACCGTCATCAGCGTGCTTCAGCAACTCGGTTAGACAGAGATCTGATGCAACCCCATCCTGATCTACGGGCCATAGCCAATCGAAACCATTCTCATGGGCAACTTTCATACCGTGGTGAAAGCCGCCGGCAGAGCCCGCGTTGCTTTTGGTTTGGTGGTAATAGGTAAAGGGGTACTGTCTAGAGTGCGTGTCGAATACTTTTTTGTTTTCTGCTAAGTATCTATGATCTGAGTTATCGATAACGATGAGCCCACGTAAAGCCGGCCCTTGATTCGTGAGTGACGAGAGCAGACGCGCAAGTTCTTTTGGTTCGTTGTAGGCGACTGTTGCTGCGCAAACCTGCACTGTCATTTTCGAATCGTAGATTTAATTGTGCGATTTATAACTGTTCGTTCTCGCCGATGACCTTTGTTGACGCGGCCGCCTCGTAGCTGCTATCCTTGACTAAATGCTGTGCATAGTCCGGTCATAAAGACGCCATTTGATGTTGCACAATGGGTCTAATCTGCATTTAAGGACTCTTTTGACGTTCTGCAGCGCGCGTTACAGTGCGCCTTTTGACACACGGCGTCTGCTATTTTTTCTGCCATTAATCTCGCCGTCGTTAGCTTTCCCCCAATAATATGGAACATGTTGCTCGGATCCTCGATCACCTTAAAATCACGAGACTTCAAGCGTCCGTCTGCGTCGTGCCGACCCAACTCGACCGCGCCGTGATCGCCGTCTGCGAGTGCCCTTACACCAGTGAACATGCGCAGCGTAGGGCGGCGCTTTACATTTGGAAGGATGTGAGCGAATTCATTTTTTAGATACGTGTCAGCCCAAGGTTCAGGATGTGCGTCTTCCGGTCTCTGGATTGTTGTCGAAGTTGTGCCTAGCCAGCCATACCCGTTGTGTACAATGTACGCGTCTGCATCCGACGGCTCGCGCAAATGCTGGATACCTCGTGAGCAGAGCGCCTTTTGAACGATAATGGTTCCTTGGCTGTAGGTTAATGGAATGGTCGCGTCAACGATACTCGCTACGGTATTTACCCACGGGCCGGTTGCGTTAATTATGTAGTTGGCCTTCAATTTGCCTAAGCTGGTAGATATTACGAATTCCTGTTCAGCTTTGTGTATCGACCGAAGCTCTTGGTTCTCGAACAGACTCCCTCCATTTTGCTTTGCAGAATAACAGTTCAGCCAACAAAATCGCTGCGCGTTTATGTTTTTATCGGCCGTTTCCACAGCAACGTTTAGATCTCTGTTTAATTCAGGAATCTCCTTCAATACTTCATGAATATCAACTTCTTTCGCTTGAATGTGTAGCTTTTTGGCTGCCTGCAACGCAGATAGTGCGTATTCGCTAGTCACCCCGACGAAGTAGTTCAGCACATCTCCGACCACTTCTGAAGCGATATCAGAAATGATTTCGTTCTCTTTGGCGCATTCTTGCGCAACTACTGGATCTTTCAAAACGTACCGCATCCCGCCCAGTAAGTTTTGATGGGAAGACGAAGTCGTGCCGCTCGCTATAGTTCGTTTTTCGATGAGGGCCACTGAGAAGCCCCTCATTGATAAATCTCGAAAAGTGGCGGTGCCTGTCGCCCCGCCACCAAATATAACTACTTCATATCTCATGCGTTCCGTGCTCGAGCTGTGTGATTCTTTGGCGAACAAGTCGTGCTTGAATTAGATCATCATACGTGTCTATTTCACAGCGGAGCATCCCATCTGTATGAAGGACGTGCACTGCGGAGGGAAATTTAAGTAGAAGTCTATTCAGCGGTTCGGAATACCATTCGAGTTTTGCTCTTGGCTTTTTCAGCGCTTGCTTGAATTCGTTTAAGAGCTCATTACTCATCTTAATCATACTCGTATACACGGTGTTGCCTGGAACTGACTTACCAATGCTCGCGGCGGAACCATTTTTTACCAGGACCTTGCAATCTTCAGGTTCTATTTTTTTTCCATTTTCGACTACACAGGCGTTGTCGTGCGGTGACTGGACCAATCTTCTCAGTAACTCAAATTCAAACAATATATCGCCATCCAGGACGAGGACAGCGTCTACAGCGGGATCGACGTGTTCCAAGGCAAGTGACAAGCTATATGCATTGTCGGTTTCATAAAACAATTTGTTATCGACGATAGTGACCGGCAGATTATAGTCTGACTCCTTTATGTGCTTCTGTATCAAACCACGCTTATAACCTGCAACAACCAGGGCGCATTTGATCTCCAGTTTTGCCAAACGCCGCATCTGATAATCGAGGATGGTTTCATCATTGAGGCATAACAAGCATTTAGGCACCTCTTCGGTCAGTGGCCGAAGTCTGGTTGACCTACCGGCTGCGAGAATTATCGCTTTCATCCTCTGCCCACCCTTATCTCTCATTGGTCACCGGCTGTTTTTTAAGGTCGTTAACAACTCAAGATATTCAGCGTCTTCTACTCATAGGGGTAAATTATTGCCACATAAATAGCTACAGACAAAGTGACTACTATAATCACGTCTCGAGTCTAGTGCTCTCTGTGACTTAAGTTACAAAAAGACCGGCTAATAAAACTTGTGCTATACTTTTCATCGTTGCTCATGTCAAGCGCCTATTCTGTGCGCGAAAAAATGACGTCTACAGTCCAATCAGCCCCATTACTCATGTGAGGACCGCTGAGCTAATGTAACTAATCACGCTATACAAACGAGCTCACGTCTCGCTACAACTTTGGGGGACAAAGTGGACATGGTCTCCAATCCTGAGATCTTTCATCAAATATGAATTTAAGGGATAGAAAGTAAGCGAATAAAAACGCTTCTTCACGTCAATAACGAAACGCACCTTGCTGATCTAGTTTCATACCGCATATTCGCCGCCGCCGTAGTATCTATTAAAAAGAGCATCATAAACATCGATATTTTTCTTCGCGACGTTGTGCCAATCGTAGTAGTTTTTCGCGCGTTCTCTGTTTGCACGAAACGGTGCACCGTCCTCAAGAACCTTGACTACTGCGCTTGCAATTGCATTGGAATCCCTGGGCGGGATCAGCACTCCTGCTTCAAACTGCTCGACCAGACTCGGTATCCCTTCGACGTTGGTTCCGATAAACGGTGTTCCGCACGCCATTGCTTCGATCCCCACAACCCCTAGTCCTTCAATCAGAGACGGGAGAACAAACACATCTGCTGCGTTATAGTAAAGTGGCAATTTCTCATCGGGAACCCTGGGTTCAGAATCTGTAGCTGGAATGAAATGAATCGTGTCCTGAATGTGTAGCTTCTGGGCCAAAAGTTGAAGGTGATTTTTATAGTATCCTTCTCCAACCAAAAGCAGTTCGGTATCGGGCAGCCTCTCGCGTATAGGTAGCATGGACCGAATCAGATAGCCCAACCCCTTCCTCTCGACCATCCCCGCGACGCATAATACGTACTTTTTGTTGGAATCTAACCCTAAGTCGTCTCTTGCTCCGTTCTTGTCGAGTCTCCTATACACAGAGAAATCGATCCCCATTGTCGAGATGTGGACTTTTTCTGCTCCAGCCAAGCGTGAAAAGTATCTTTCAGTAGGCTTATTGAGAACAAGGAAACAGTCGACGCGTTTTTTTAAGGCTCTTTCGAAAAAGAATCCTTTTAACAAGTAAGACGCTAAATAGTTGTATCTCACCCGTTCTGGAGTTTCCAAAAAGAGCTGCAAGAGCGATCTATCTTCGTGGCATTGAACTAATATCGGAGTTTTCTTGATGAAGATAGATGCAAAAACAGTTGTCCAAGTGAACGCCGAGTGCAAGTGCACAAGCGAATTCTGTTTTTTCACTTCGATGCGCAATTCTCGCAATAATGGCCAAGAAATCTCTCCGAGGTTGATTCGATCGGATCCCACGTATTGTGCGGGGAAGAATCGATAAAGTACGTCGCCCTCCTTCGTTGCAAATTCTTTCTCTAACTGGTTTTCGATGCTCCAACACTCTAGGTCATATCTGTCCGTGCTCTTTGCAATCTGCTGAGCGAGTCGAACGTGCCACCCGCCGCCATAAGGAAGTTCGTTAATCTCTTCTTTTGCTCGAAAGTCGGGTAAAAAAGAAGAAAACGAATGCGTATTGGCTAATATAACTTTTTCTTTCATCGCCGTGCACTCCGCTCGAGTGACGAAGCGTCCCTGCTCTTTTGACTATAGGATGGAATCGTATGCGTTTATGGTATTTTGAACGGTTGTTTCCCAGCTAAATCTATGTGCTCGTGTAGAGCCCTTGGATCGTAAACTTTCACGCAAACTCTCATCGGTTGTTATATCGAGAATCTTTCCTGAGATGTCTGCCGAGTTCAGCGGATCGTCTATGTATAGTCCTGCATCTCCCGCAACTTCTCTCAGCGAACTGTTGTCTGAGAGCACGACCGGAGCGTTGCACGCCATGGCTTCAAGAGGTGGCAGTCCAAACCCTTCATAAAGTGATGGGAAGATCAAAGCAGTCGCTGCGCCATAAATTCGTGGCAAGTCTTCGTACGCTACGTATCCGAGCACTTTTATTCTTCTTTGCGCTTCCTTTTTGACGTGACTGGGAAGGTCGCTCGAATTAATGTAACCTCGTATCTTGTTCTCGTTAATCGGTCCAATAAGCACCAAATCGTCAGATATTTCTTGAAAAACGCTCACGTACGCGCTAATCAGGGTTTTTAGGTTCTTTCGCGGACCGTCGTCGCCAACGCAGAGCAAATAACTACGTCGAAGGTTATATTTGCGCGTAACTTGACTGCAGTCGCTCTGAGGATGAAAAAAAGACGTGTCGACCCCTAAATGGATAACTGTAAGCTTCTCTTTGCGAACTCCAAATTTTGCGATCAAATCTGTCATCGTAGAGTAGCTGTCTACTATGATTAAATCACAGTTTTCGATCAGCCTTGGGAGTACGATCGCAAAATCAAACCGTAGTATGCGATCGGGCACGACTCGCGTGTAGTATTCCGGCAGCATAACCGGCGCAATATCGTGAACGGTGAGCACCTTTTTTGCTGGAAGGTTCCGGTGTCGAAAGAGAAACGGTCCGAGGTTATCCACATTATGTATGAGAGAGGTCGACTCATTCGTTATCAGATGCTTCAATAGCAGACTGCCCAAGAAAACTCTTGCGTTTGGGCGGTTTAATGCAAAATGGTGCAACACCTTCACATCAATGTCTCGCGCTCGCAAGCCTCGTATCAGGTGTCTGTTTAGCGCCCACTCCCCAGTTTTGGTTGTCGGTGGTATTATAGCTACTCTCATAACGCGCCTAATTCACTATCACACCGTGCTGCCCCCATATTAAAATTGTTTTGTTGGGATCGGCGTAAACGAAGGTGACGGCTCCTCTGACAATGGGCACTGCGACGCGCACCCTGCGTCAGATAACGCGAACCGGTCGGTTTGTCCAATCGCGCACGTCCGCAGCTCTTTAAGATCCTTCGCGATGAGCGACTGGGACTCTTTCGCACGCAGTTCGCCAACCTGCCCGCGCAGTGTTTCGCCGCCTGACATACACATAAAATTGCTTTCCACTTTTGCATATCTGCCGGTCAGCATACATCCTATCGCAGACAACGACCTTTTGATGGGCTGCAGTTAGCGGTCTCGCCCTCCAACAAAAGCGGGTTAGGCTTACCAAAAACCGTGCCCGCTTTGGGCGATCGCCGCGACGAAACTCACGCTCAAGTAGAGTAATCGGGATGTTTGCGATTGGCTGGCGCTTGGGACGCTGAATGTGCGTGTAAACGGTTGCATATCAAGCAGTTGCACATAGCAGACAGTAAACCGTGCTACCGCTGTGTTTAACGCTCACATGTGCGAGCAAAACCGGAAGCCTTATAGCTTCTTTCTACATCGTCCGCGTTATAAACGGTTAGGCGACTATCTTGAATCCAGGTAAACTTCCCCCTATACTTATCGCGATCCTTGTGCTGACGATGCTATTGGCCGCGCTCGTGAACGTCTCTGCAACAGCGCAAGATAGCTCGGGGTTCATTAACAGTTCCACACCTACCGCCGCGAGTGTCAATGCGCCGGTCATTCCCGCGGGGGTGACTTCAACAAGTACTGCGAAGAAGAACGTCGTTTTTCGAGACGATGATGTCTACTTCGGGAATCTGAGCGCTTTGGAGGCTGTTAATCAAGTTCACATTGAGGAGCATGTGCCGGTGACGCTTGCGATCATCCCGCACGCGGATCCGTGCGGCCAAGGAAATGAGATGCTCCAGGATACGTCGGTCACCAATTATTTGCTGTCGATAGAGCACAACCCGCTTTTTGAGTTTGCACAACACGGCTACAATCACTATGATTACGCGGAAAAGGGAGCCCCTAACTGTGCCGCATCGGGTGCGGGCGCAGGCGTGCCGCGGGTCGCGGGCCCAGCAGGGCCTTACTACGAGGCCGGTGAGCGGCCAGGCCCCGAGGGTAAACTCGTGGGCGCGACGTTCCCCAGCGAGTTCTACGGGAGACCATACGCAGATCAGTACAACGTAATCAACCAGGGACGGCAAGATATGATACGGGCGCTCGGCGTGGCACCAAAGACCTTTATCCCGCCTTTTGACGCCGGAGACCAGAATACGCTGACCGCTTTGTCTGCACTCGGATTCACGCTCTATAACACGGGGCCGGGAGACTTCAACGTCAACGATGTGATCCTGGACGGGATCATGGTGCAGGCGTCGTCGTCGCTCAGTATTGGCTGGGCCAACGACACGGCGTGGCAAACCGGAATGTCGCATCTCACAGCGCAGACCGACGCGTTACTGAACAGCACGACGCCCGGCGAAAGCCTTGTTATAGCGTACCACTTCTGGGTCTTCCAAAGATCTGACGGCTCGGTCGACCCAGCCAGAATCGCACTATTCAAGCAGTACATCGATCATCTGAAGAGTCGTGGAGACGTGAGCTTTAGCACGCTTGGCGGTCAACCGCTGATGAACCCCTCTCTAGCGCATGCCGTGAGCACACAGAACGGGAGTCCCCTCGGCGTCTTTACGCAAGGCACGCAGCGTACCTCTGGAACAACCAATACCAACTGGGGTCAGCGAGGTCGGCGGGGGAATACCTCGGCGAGTATTTGACGTCGTCATCGGCTGTGACGTCACCGGGTAATGATACGACCGACGTATTTGCACGCGGCACCAGCGGCGCTTCTTTGAGAGACCTACAACAATGGGTGGGACCCTGGACCTCCATTGGCAGTACGGTCGTGACCCCGTGCCCGCTCTGCGGACGCTACCGCTCCAGTACGTTCCACACCCGAGCTATACGCCGCCCGGCACCGAGAACGAACTGCCACCAACACCGCCTACAGTGTCGGCCAATCGTTACCTTGGGTCTCTTTTATGAAAGGCGCATGGGACTTTTCCCAACCATTACCATTTGTAACTTCTACAGCGGCGTCCGCTCCAACGACACCACTGCGACAACCGACGCGAATGGTCAGCTCTCCGACAGGACCACTTGGGCCTCGCTGAAACTCACGACGTGGCAACGGCTGCTCGTGAGCTCTAGGTTCTTTGTTGAGCGGGGCACTTCGACCAAGGCTGATCCAGAGTGCGTTTAATGGTTGCGTTCGCTGCCGTGAGCTCATTGAAGGGTCGTAATAGATAACCGATCTCATTTGGGGGGTCTTCCCATGTAAGAGACGCTTAGCGTGCAACATAATACCTATAAGCCTGTCAGATTAGCGCGTTAACAGATCAACAGCAAACTTTATGTCCGGTCCACACACGGTACAAATAGATTAAACGCACAGCAGGCGCTATAACTTTGTCCACCTCCGAACAGAACCCAACGGATATGACGGAACTCGACGCTATGTCTCGCGGCGCAGCGTCCTCAACGGTCGTGGTTGGTATTCCGTGCTACAACGAGGAGGTGGCAATTGGCAGCCTCGTATTGCGCGCCTCTCAGTATGCGGACCAGGTCGTCGTTCTTGATGACGGTTCCACAGACAAGACAGCGGAGGTCGCGCGCTTCGCTGGCGCTCGCGTGCTCGTTCACGAAATCAATATGGGCAAGGGCGCCGCCTTACGTGATCTTTTTCAGTACGCGACGCAAGCTGGTTTCGATATCCTCGTCATTATCGACGGTGATGGTCAGCACAACCCTGATGACATCCCGAAGCTAGTCACGCCGCTCCTGCGCGACGAGGCCGACGTCATCAACGGAAGCCGCTACCTGAACGGGGGGGCGGGCAGCACGCCGCGCTACCGCCGGTTAGGGCAGATGGTTCTCGACAAAGTCATCCGTTTCGGGCTCAACGGCGACCTCACCATCACCGATACGCAAAGCGGTTTTCGCGCTTTCTCGATGAAAACCGCACCGTTTTTCAAGTTCAGCGCAGACAAGATGACGATCGACAGCGAGATGCTTATGGACGCGGCAAACGCGCACCTGCGGATAAAGGAGGTGGCCGTCGGGGTTCGCTACGACGTGGGGCTTTCATCTGAGCACCCGGTCAGTCACGGGCTGCAGGTGCTCGCGGGCGTGCTGCGCAGCATCGAGTTTAATAGGCCGCTGCTCGCGTTCACCGTTCCCGGGTTGATCATGGTCGCCATTGCGGCCGGACTCGCCGCGTTCGTGATTCAAGCCTATTTCATCGTCCGCCACGTCGTCTTGGGTCCGACGCTGCTGATGCTGCTTCTCACTGTAGTAGGGACGTTTTTGGTGTTTACGGGCATCATCCTTCACTCTCTGTCTGGGCTCATTGATTCACGGGCCGAAATGCGGGGGAAATAACGATAAGCGCGGTCTAGCACTTGTCTGCGCATTCATTGCCACAGGCTCGCGACGGCAAAGCAACTCGAAAAGGCCGGCGGCCCCACTTAGACGCTGCGATAACTTATCTGCCCTACTGCGCTCATCGAGCAATCACGAGTTGTTTTGAGCGCTAACACAAAATCAAGGTCCAAGCACACACGAAACGACAAAGTTTTAAGGACTGCACGAGAACACGAACGCATACTCGGTGAACCATGAAGTCAAGAATCGCACTCCTCGGCTCACGCGGGATACCAGCCAAATACGGTGGGTTTGAGACGTTCACGGAGCGCGTGGCTCCGGCGCTCGCCGCTGAAGGCCGCGAGGTGTGGGTGAGCTGCGAGGGCACGGCTCGGCCGCGCCCTTCCGAGTACAAAGGGGTTAAGCTGTTTTACTTTCCACTCAAGCCCTTCAGGCGCGTTTTCTACGAGACTATATATGATATCTATTCTCTCCTGCGCGCGAGCCTGACGTGCGATTGCGTGATCATGCTGGGCTACGGCGCCGGGTTCTTCTTCTTTATTCCGAAGCTTTTCAGAAAAAAAATCGCGGTGAACGTGGACGGCAGGGAGTGGACGCGCGAGAAGTACAATGCCCTCGAAAAGACTGCGCTTCACGTCAACGAGCTATTTGCGCTACGCTACGCCGATGCGACGATCGCCGACGCGCGGGGAATCCAGGCGTACCTCGAAGCATCGCGGGCGAGAGGAGCGACCTTTATCCCGTACGGCGTCGACGTGTTCGCAAGTGTCCAATGGGATCCGTCCCGGCTTAGGGCGCTGCCCGGCGACCTCGACCATTTGGAGATCGGCGAGTACTTTCTGATCGTTGCGCGTCTTGAGCGCGACAACAACATCACAACGATGATCGAGGGCTTCTTGGCCGCGCGTACCGACAAGAAGCTGGTCATCGTCGGGAACTTCTCGGATTCGAGTTATGAGCGCGGCAGTCACGCACTTATTGTAGAGCACCGAGGCCAGGATCGAGTCACGTTTAGCGGGGGAATCTACGAAAAGGACCTTTTGACCATGTTACGCCAACATTGTTTTGCCTATCTCCACGGGCACTCAGCGGGAGGCACCAATCCCTCGCTGCTCGAGGCGATGATCGCTCGTAACCTCATCATTGCCCACGACAACCCGTACAACCGGGAGGTGTGCGACCGCTTTGCCTTGTTCTTTAACGACCGGGTGAGCCTGCGCACCTTGATCGAATCAGTTGTTGACCAGCCAGAAGCGTACGACACGCTTCGAGACGGCGCGTTTGACCGGGCGAAAAACGAGTACGCGTGGGATCGCGTCTTGGGCGAATACGAAGCACTGCTTGACGACGTACTGCGATGCGGGAAATGAAGCTGCTCTTCGTCAACTACATGGAAACGACCGCTGCTGGCGGAATCAACACGGTTGTGCGAGAGGTGGGGGGTGCACTCGCGCACCAGGGACACGAGGTCACGGTGCTTCAGCCTAATCTTCATCACCGCGCGTCGGAAGAGCTCTGCCAGGGTTTTAGAATCCGGCGGGTGCGTGCGCCGCTGAGTGGCCTCCTGTATGGGTTTGACATCCGGCTGCGGAGGGACATGGCCGTGCTATACAGCACGTTCACGCCCGATGTGGTTCACGTGCATGGCTTTCACTCGCTATTTTCGGCTGAGGCCGTGTACTGTGTGAGGCGGATCGCCGCCGACGTCCCACTCGTCTTCTCGTACCACTTGGACGTATATCGCGAGCGGTTCTTTGCCAGACGGCTTTGGAATGCGTACAAACAGGTCGGAAAGAATATGCTGGGCGCGCTCACGCACGTCATCGCATTTTCTCAGTTCGAAGCTGACACGATCGGCCGCGAGTTTCACGTGCCGCGCGAGGGTATGTCTCTGATACCGCACGGCGTACCGGTCATCGATACGCGCAAAACGCGTGCGCAGGGAGTCGGCCCGCGTCTCCTGTACGTCGGTCACCTGTTGAAGCGAAAGAACGTGCAAGCGATCGTGGAAAGTTTGGATGTGCTAGTGCACCGGGAAAAGGTGCCAGACGCATCGCTGACGATCGTTGGCGCGGGCCCTGAGCGGGCACACATCAGCCGTTTGATTCGCGACCGGGGGTTGGAAGCGCACGTGACGCAGAAACCGTTTTTGGCGCCAGCAGACCTCTTTTATGAGATGAAACGCGCCGATCTGCTCCTACTGCTGTCAAACTCAGAAGCGTACGGCATCGTCGTTGCAGAAGCGCTCGCGCTGGGTACGCCGTGTATCGTGGCGGATGCGACTGCGCTGCACGAATTCATCGTGGAGCCCGGCTGTTTTGGAGTTGCGTACCCCCCCGACCCCGAAGAGGTCGCCCCGCTCATCACGGAGGTCTTTAAAAGCACGGCGCAGGTGGGGCCGTTCAGCGGCAAGATACGTACGTGGGAGGAGGTTGGTCGCGCCTACGAACGTCTGTACTGTCGGTGCGCCGAGGGCGATTCGTGAGGGTTGTTCCTCAGTCGCCGAGGCGCTTGTTGCGGGGTTTGAGCACAGCGTCGCGACGACGAGTTGACTTCCTGCGGCGACTCTAAACGCAAAAGTCATTCACTTGCTGCGGTTCCCTCTGGTTGCGACGAACCAAGCGATAGCGAGCAGGTAAGCGATCCCAACACCGCCCAAGAGCCACAGCAGATATGGCGTCAGGGCACCGCTCACGTCTATCAGGCTTACAGCAGCGCCGTAGATAGCTGCTGTACTGACCGTGACCTGAGGGAGGCTTAAAGCGGCTCCAGGGGCGGCTCCTGTAATCACCACCTGACGATCGAGGCGAGTGAACTGCACGCCTTCCTTGCTTTTTACGTAATCAATATAGTCACGCAAAAGCTGCACCTTGCGCGGGTCGGCCGAGCCTCCGGGTCCGCTGAAAGTCCACCAATGGTACGCGACAATCAACGTATCGTTGGAGGGGTCGCTGAAAAACTGGTCGGTCGTGTTTTTTGCGAACTGAAAGCTCGTGGCGAGGGCGGTGTAGTTCGAGCCGACGATATTGGTGGTGGCCGGTTCCACCCGTATTCCGTATGCTTGGCCTTGCAGTGTCGTGAGGTCCCCGCGCCCCGAACAATAGTCCGTAAATCCGAGCGCTCCTAATGCCGCTAGCGTGTTGCTATCGCCGTGGTCGAAGGGGGGAACGAAGGTGGTTGGTGTTATCCCGAACGCGTCCCTGATATCGTCACGCCCCTTTTGTATGGCTTCGTACTGTACTTGAAAGGGCTCGCCATAGAACTCGCTGGGCTCGCTGGGGCTCAAGAAATGATCATCCTTGTGCGAGTATCCGTGCTGCGCGAACTCAAACAGAGGGTTCGAGCTGATCGACCGCATGTACGTGAGAAACGCAGGATCTTGGAATAGTTTGTTGTCCGGGCTTGTGCCAAGGATTGGCGGAACGCCCAGTGTGAGTTGGCTATTCGAGAGTAGGAATACTTGGCTGTCGGGTCCTGTGGCGTTAGGATCCGGAACGATTGCCAGCGTCACGGGCACGTTTTCTTCGACGTGCACATGATTCACAGCTTGCAGCGTATCTCCGTGACACCACCCCGGCGCGACGTCATCGTCACGAAAGATGACGTACTTTTTCACGCCGACCGTTTGTGCATTGACGGGCGCTGTGGAAAACAAAACCGCTAGAACGAGTAGCGAGGCGAAAAAGATCGTGCGTTTTTTCATTGATCCTCATTGCGGCGCGTGCTGTTCGGTGCACTCTCTTACCCTTGTTTACTGTTCCACTGAGTCTGGCAATAAAGCTTTTTCCGGCGGAGCATCCTGCGTAGTTAATAATCTCTCCTTCCGGCCCGGCGATCAGGTCCTCGTCGCATTCAGGAACCGTAAGTTGCTTCGAGCGGTTATCAGCTACCTACTCATAAGAAGCTATTTGTGCATAAACCCTTTTCCTTTTCAACGTCATAGTTACGGTTTTTCGAGGTGCCCTTGTTGTAATCGTTAAACTATCATCGGAATCCGAGGGTCCTTCGCGCAATGATCTATTTCGAAGCTTTCATCGACGAGGTGGACGCGAATTATCTTGGATAAGAAAATCGGTTTCTTCATCGTCTATCGGCAGGGTACGGAGGCGACGTTCTATAGGCAATCGCTGGCTTTAGAACGCCCCGATCTCGCAGTTAATTGGGCCGTAACCGGTTCACTCGAAGGCACGTAATCCCTGGTTGGACTGCACTGATTGGGGCCTCCTCGGAGTCTCGCCGCTTTCGGTGCTCGCAGCAGCGATAACTATAGAAAGAGGGCAAAAAATACGCGCGCTACTAAGACTTTTGCCAGCCATATCCGCTCTATTAGCCGAGTAGTGACGATGTATCCTTCGATTTACGTAACCTTGGTGAAGATCCGTAGTCTCGCTTCAAGATCTTCCTAGACTGCAGCTTTTTGTCGATCTGGCACTATCATGCACGGCTTTCGCGAGGTTACAAGAAACAGTCGTGTTGACCCTCGGATCAGTTTCGCTCTCTTCAATCCTTCTTCTAAAGCTGCACCGCCTTTTAAAGGTTGGGAGTATCCGTCGAGAGGGGTTCGCTGCAGACTCATTCGCGCCATGATCCGTTTCACAAGCGCGCTCTAATGGAGTGCATTGTTGGAACAAATGAATGCATACACATGTGAAACTTCTTACTACACTCATTAAGAAACTAGATATAGAGTATGAACGAACAACTGAATCGCGAAGCGCGCTCGTACGGCTCTCTATCCCTTCGCGGGCAATGAAATCGCTCGCCTGAAAACGTATTCACGAAGAGGGCCACCGATGTCGTATCCATGAAACTCAACAATCCACTCGAAGCAAACGACTGGGGCATCGCTACGTTCTTCAAGCTCATCGCGTCGCTTCAGATATCTGTCTGGATAGTTTTAGCTCTAGACGCCGTCGGTGTGCACGTGCCGATTCTAAGAGGGGGGCTGGTGCTCGTTTATCTACTCTTCGTGCCCGGGATCATTCTCTTGCGAGTTCTCAGGTTGCACGAGCTCAACGTCATTGAAGGTTTTTTTTACACGGTGGGCTTAAGCGTAGCAACGATTATGCTCACGGGCCTCTTTATGAACACCCTTTATGTTTTTGGCATTACGTCGACGCCGCTCACACTCGCTCCGTTCATCGCCACAATGAGCGGGGTTGTCCTGGCGCTTTGTATGCTAAGCTATCGTCGCGACCGGGATTATTCTCGTTCGACGACGATCGACGCGCGTGTAGTCCTTTCGCCAGTGACACTCGGTTTGTTGCTACTGCCATTCATGGGCGTCTTTGGGGCGTACCTCTTCAACACACTTAGCACGAGCATCGGAACCGTTCTCGTGCTGCTCGCTGTCACCGCCGTGATTTTCGTATGTGGCTTTACTGGTTACGTGCCGAAACGCTACTACTCTCTCGCGATTGTGGCGATCGCCTTGGCGCTGCTGCTCCATAACGCGCTGATTACGAACTATCTGTGGGGATTCGATATCCAAATCGAAAACTTCGTAGCGCAGAGTGTCGTCAGCAACGGTTTCTGGGGGAGCGCTCCGAACCTCAATTACAACACATTGAATCTCAATTCAATGCTGAGCATTGCTATGCTCGCTCCGCTGCTCTCTATCTCGACCGGTATCAGCGTGACGTGGGTCCTGAAGCTCATTTTTCCGCTGCTTTTCGCTATGGTGCCTCTCGGTCTCTATAGGCTGTACGAAAAACAAACATCCCCTCGCATTGCTTTGTTCGGCGTATTTTTTTTTATGGTGACTTTTTCGTTTTATACCGAGCTCCTTACCATGGCACGCCAGGAAATCGCGGAATTCTTTTTCGTGGCGCTGCTGTTGCTGCTCGTAGACAAACAGATGCGTAGGATGCCGCGGTTCTCTCTCTTCGGCATATTTGGCTTCTCGTTGATCGTCTCGCACTACGCATTGACGTACGTCTTTCTATTCTGTTTCATTCTCGCGTGGCTCATGCTTTTGGTGGTGGGGAGCTTCGACGTGCGAGCGCTAACACAGCGGATCTCCCGCAAAGGAGATGCGGACCGCTCTGTACCGCCGTTTCGTCGGCCGCATCGACTGCGCAACGGCATTAGTGCGGTTTTCGTTGTCGGCTTCACGCTCATCGCGGCCCTTTGGTACCGCTTCGCGAATAACTCACAACCGTTTGACTCGTTTGCGCGCATAGTCGCAACGACCCTCTTGTACCTCGGAATGCCGGGACTCTACGCGCAACTTAACGGGGCAAGCAACCTCTCTGATATACCACTCCCCTCCATTGCCTCACGCGCGAACGGCGGGCTCGATACTACAGGACTCCAATCAATTCTCGCGTCCAAGCTTCCGTTGCACCAGGTCACTGAATATCTCATCCTCATCGCACTCATCATGGCTTTCGTGGGGCTTCTTTTCGCCTTGAAAGAGCGATCAAGGCTTAAATTTTCGAATGAGTACCTAGCGTTTTCTGCTGCTATGTTGGTCGTTCTCTACCTCTGTCTCGTGCAGCCCCTCTTTGCGGCGAGTCTAAACCTCTCGCGGTTCGTGCAAATATCGCAGCTAGTGCTGAGCGTGTTTCTCGTCGTCGGCTTTGCTGGGGTTTTCAGCGTTGTTAAGAAGCGAGGCGCGAATTTTGCTTCACAAGGAACGATATCCCCCCCCTTTAAGGCCTTGGCGTGTTTTATGGTCGTATTGTTTCTCTTTAACGCAGGCCTCGTGTACAAGGTGGCTGGAGAACTCAATGATAGCCCTACTGTCATGGCGTTAGACACGAGCGTCGACTTTGGAAAGTTCAATACGCAAGAAATGATCGCCGCGAAGTGGATAGGTGGAAACGCTTCTGGTGGCATCATCGCCGCCGATGATTTCCGATACTATGCTGTCTACACGTTTGACCCCGGTCAGGCGACCATGCTTCCCAGCGGCGGCTCTTGGGCGGATCTCGCACCTGGATCGTACATCTATCTCGGCACCCCCAACGTGCAAACGGGGAAACTCGTCGTCGGCTTGAACACCCTAACCAATCTGCCTATGGAACTGGACGCGCGCTATTATGTGGGTGGCAGCAGCAACATCTATTCTAACGGTTATGCTCAAGTCTATCGCGTGAATGGGTAATCGGCCGCAAACGCCGTTTTCCTGCTGCAGCGAGGCCCTATGAATAGGAGATTTTCTTTGAGAGGGCATAATCGGTGGGAGCTTCATAGGTTAATTCCTCTCAAGCAACCGATAAGGCGGGGTTGCAGAGCCGCATAGCAGCCGCCGTCTGAAACTAATGAGCCTTTTCAAGCCGCGTTTGATCGCATTTGCGGCGCAAGCAAACATTTATGAGCAAAGTTGTCCGAATCAGAGCCGCGTGAATCGTAACATCGCCCTTACCGTGGTTCTTGCCATCGTCTTGGTCCTCGCGATATGCGGAACGATACTGATCGTGGTGCTCCCCCAGCCAGGCGAGCCGTTCACCGAGCTGTTCCTTCTGGGCCCCGGTGGGACGGCGAGCGACTACCCGACCAATCTGACCGCCGGCCAGACGGGCAACGTGACCGTTGGCGTCATCAATCACGAGAACGCGGACGCTAACTACACACTGGTGGTCAGACTCGACAACGCGACTGTCGCTACGCACGCATTTAGCCTGGCGAACGATGAGCAGTGGGAACACTCCGTGTCGTTTACGCCGACGCACAGCGGCATGGGGCAAAAGCTGGAGTTCGCCTTATATAAGGGCAGCGACCCGAGCGTGTACCGCTCGGTGTACCTCTATCTCACCGTGACGTGAGTTCGAGAAGCTCGCTTTTTTGCGTGCGCTCGCGTAGGCAGGCGTTGATTGCTGATTTCGTTCCTAGCAGCTGTGATTCCGCTCTCAACCAGCGTGTAAGCGACACGTGGTAGATGGTTGTAGGTCCAACCAGCTCGCTGCAGCGCGCTCACACAGCGGTACGAGCCACAAACCCTGCAGCAAATTCATATAGGTGCACCGCAGTCATTGGTGATGATTATCACAAAGGCTCGATCGGAAAATGCCAACCGCACTCATAACGGGGATCACTGGACAAGATGGGTCATATCTGGCAGAACACCTCTTGGAAAATGGCTACGAGGTCTACGGGCTGGTAAGGAGGCTAAGCACCCCCAATGAGTCCCGCATCCGGGCCTCAATGAATCGACTCGTGTTGCTCGAGGGGGACGTCACCGACCAGTCATCGCTCAACATCGCCGTCGGGACGGCGATGCCTGATGAGGTGTACAACCTCGCTGCGCAATCATTCGTCGCTACGTCGTGGAATCAACCCGTACTGACTGGTGATGTGACGGGGCTCGGCGTGGTGCGCATGCTGGAAGCGCTGCGGCACTTCAGCCCTGATGCGCGTTTCTATCAAGCCTCAAGTAGCGAGATGTTTGGCACGTCGCCGCAGCCATTGAAAAGCGAGGCTACACCATTTCACCCGCGAAGCCCCTATGCAGTTGCAAAAGTGTATGGGCATTACGCTACGATCAATTATCGTGAGAGCTATGGGTTGCATTGCTGCAACGGCATCTGCTTCAACCACGAGTCTCCGCGGCGCGGCATTGAGTTCGTAACGAAAAAGATCTCCGACGGGGTCGCGCGCATCGCCTGCGGCCGGGCGAACGAAGTTCGTTTGGGCAACCTCGACGTGCGGCGCGATTGGGGCTTTGCCGGCGATTATGTAAAGGCGATGTGGCTCATGCTGCAGCGAGATGAGCCTGACGATTACGTGATCGCAACCGGCGAAAGTCATTCGGTGAGGGAGTTCGCCGCGCTTGCCTTCGATCACGTCGGCTTGGACTGGGAGCAGTATGTCAAAATTGACGAGCGATTTATGCGGCCCGCAGAAGTACCTGATTTGAAGGGAGACGCGTCAAAAGCCCGCGCCAGGTTGGGCTGGGCGCCCGAGACTTCGTTTGAGGAACTCGTGCACATGATGGTGGAGGCCGATGTGGTACGATACAGCCAAGCCTGAGGGTTTAGCGCTAACTCTTCTCTTAACGGCACGCGCGATCTCTGTTGAATACGTCGAAGCCCAATGCGGCTCACCGATGGCCGAGCATCCAAAATGAGGGTGACGCTGATTAGAGGGCGGGGGATAGAGCCGAGCATCAACAAAATAGCGAGAGCGCTGGCAACGCACGGCTATTCGGTCAAGCTGCTGATTTGGGATCGCGATGGCGTTGCCGAGTCGTACAATGCGGCGCTGTATCGCACGTACAAGTGTAGGATCAGGGCTACATACGATCGACCGGCGGCGCTGCTGTATCTGCCGCTCTGGTGGGCATATGAGCTCGTGTTCCTTCTGCGAGACGACAGCGATGTCATACATGCGAGCGACTTAGACACGCTACTCCCAGCCATAATCGCCAAACTCATCAGGAAGCGAAAGCTCTGCTATTTCATCTACGACTTCTATGCAGATAATCTGCCCGACGGGGGATTTCAGAGACTGAGACAGCGCATTAGGCGTTTTGTCGCGCGCCTTGAACGCACAGGAATCGGCTTCGCTGACGTGCTTTTTTTGGTGGATGAGTCGCGCTTTGAAGAGGTCGACGGTGCACATATTAACAAGCTCTATTACGTGTGCAACTCTCCGATTGACTACCTGACGATGCCCCGCGCGATGGCGGCAGGAACCGCATCGAGGGTGTCGGCTGACGAGATGGTCATATTCTATGCGGGGGCGATGCACGGCTCTCGCGGACTCAACTACATGTTCGACGCGGTGAGCGGTGTCGAAGGCGTGCGGCTCAAAATGGCCGGGCCGATCACCGACAATGATCGGGTTCTCGACGAGATGGACCGTATCGGGAAAAAGGCGCAGTATCTAGGGTTCTTGCCCTCGTATGACGACGTCATTAGGGAGACGCTGAAGGCGGATCTTTTGTTCCGGTTTGAAGATCCTAGGGTTCCCAAGACGAAGTATGCGAGCCCCGCTAAACTGTTTGAAGCGATGATGTGTGGTAAGCCAATCATTGTGAGCGACGGGAGTGCAATGGCGAACATCGTTCGAAAGGAGCGGTGCGGGGCGGTGGTGGCGTACGGCGACGTGCCCGCGCTCATTGACGCGCTGAAAACGTGCAGGGAGGACCCGCAGCTCCGAGCCGAGCTAGGCAACAACGGGCGTAAGGCGTATGAAGAACGTTACAGCTGGGCGATTATGGAGGAACGTCTGCTTAGCGGCTACCGCTCTCTTGACCAGCTCGCGCGCGCAGTTTGAGGATTCTCGTGATTGTCGTAGACAGACTATCCACGTCGGCCTCTCGTAGCCGAAGAATGGGGCACAGGAGAGGTACGCCAATCTGGCGAGACAGCTCCTCGTCAGAGACAACAGCGTCATCTTGCTCCATGTCGCGGAGTTCGTCGATCCTCACGACGCGTCGCCCGCTACGATTTACTCGTAACGCGATCTCGAGTTTACTGGTCGGACTGCGCGTTTTTTGCCACCTAGCACCTCCACCACGCATGATCAACTCAAACGTCTTGTTTTTGGTGGGCGGCGCCGGCGCGCCGACATTTGAGCGAGAGAATGTGCACTCCGTCGGCTTCACGGAGGACTTGCCGCGTTTTTTCGCGGTAGGGGATATCGGAACTTGCCTAAAGACGCTGGAAGCGAAACGCGGCTAAAGCTCTTTCAATGCACGAATGGGGGGTTTCCATCGTAACCACTGAAAAAGGTATTGAGGGCATATCAGCACACAACGGGGAATACGGCCTCTTCCTCCGGCGGGTCGACGCGCGGTTGGTTGATGAAGTGGCGTACCTTCTTGAAAATGAATTCGAACGAGCACAGTTTGGTGCCAACGCACGAAAGCTGCTTGAAGCGAAGCACACGCTGGATACCAGCGGCGCGCTATTTTTCGCCGTACACCAGCGCGTACTGGAGGGCCTTCCATGGTTCTTAATCCTCTCGTGATGAACGATTGGCCGCGCAAACGGACGCTCACAACGGTCCTCGGCCTGCAGTTTCTTGTCTGGGCCCTTATCGGACTCGACGCGGCAGGGGTGCAGATACTGCTTTTGCGGGCCCTGTTTGCCTTTGCGTACCTCTTGTTCGTTCCCGGTATGCTCGTCCTTCGGGCCCTCCGCCTACACAAGCTCGGCGGCGTGCGCACGCCGCTCTTCGCTGTTGGCCTGAGCCTCGCGGCAGTCATGGCGATAGGACTTCTTATGACAATGTTGTATCCGGTGTTTGGGTTCGAGCGGCCGCTCGCGCTTGTCCCGGTCGTGATGACGGAAGGCGTCATCATCACCTTCCTGGCCGTACTGAGCTATTGGCGCGATCCGGGTCCAACTGATGGCGGTACCATCGATCGACGTGACGTACTATCGCCGCCGGTGTTAGCGCTTTGTGTGCTCCCCTTTGTGAGCATATTTGCAACGTACGCGATGAACGCGTACGGTAGCAACCTGCTCCTGCTCGCGCTCATCATCATAATCGCGATCACGGCGCTTTGGATCAGCACATCGGCATCCGTTCCAAAGGAGCTTTATCCGCTCGCGGTATTCGTCATCGCACTCGCTCTCCTGTATCACGCATCGCTGATATCGCCTTACGTCTGGGGGTGGGACATCCAGAAGGAGCTCTATAGCGCTAACGCTGTCCTTACCAACGCGCAGTGGAGTGTGCACGCGCCTGGCGCAACCAATGCTGTGCTGAGCGTTACCCTGCTCGCTCCGATTACATCAATTGTGTCAGGCGTGAGTGTGGTGTGGATCTTCAAAACGATCTATCCCCTATTGTTCGCTCTCGTCCCCGTCGGCCTGTTCGTCGTTTTTCAAAAACAGACGAGCGACAGAATTGCCTTCTTAGCCTCCCTCTTTGTCACCTTTTTGTTCACGTTCTTCACCGAAATGCCGTCACTCGCGCGACAGGAAATCGCTGAGCTTTTTCTTGTGCTGCTCCTAATGTTGCTGGTCGACAAACGCGTCGGCTCCGAGGCAGGGAAACCGCTCCTCTATACGATCTGCGCCATATTTGCGGCATCCGTTGTTGTGTCGCACTATGCACTCGCGCTCATCTTTATCACATATCTCGTCGTCGCGTGGCTCATGCTCTTCCTCGTCGACAACCCCGCCATGCGCCGCCTGCAAAGGGCCGCCTCGTCTGGGCCGTCAGCAAAGCCTTCCTCTCGCCCGAAAAGGATGCTGACGCTGCCCTTCATCGTGTCGTTCGCCGCCTTCACGGCCGCATGGTACGTGACTCTCGGGTCCGCGGCGCTGAGCGGTGACATCGCCCCTATATTCGCCCAGATTGGCCGCACGCTTTTCACGCCTTCTAACGTCGCCCTCGCCCTCGGGATCGGCGCTGCGGTGTACGCCTGCGCCCTTGTGATCGTCTACGTGCTCGCCAAAAGAGCCCAGCGGAAGCCGTCGACGCTGCTGTTCGGGGTGCCGGTCGTCTCTCTCTCGGCATCACTTGCGCTGGCGCGCTATTACGGGGTTTCGGCAAATCAACTGCTCCAGGCCGCGACGCTCTCGCCGCTCCACGAGGTGGCGGAACTCCTCTACTTACTCGGCTTCATTCTCATCATTTTGGGCCTCGCTGCGCTTGCGCTCCGCCGTTGCCGTTTCACGTTTGATCAAGAGTTTGCTGCGCTCGCGCTCGCGAGCTTTGTCATATTAATGACAGCCGCCGCCATACCGCTTTTGGCCCTCACCGTCAATACTACGAGGCTCTATCAGATCTCAACGCTCTTACTGGCCCCCTTTTGCGTTACCGGAGCGCTGCTGATTGGGTGGGTTCCTGGGCTCCTGCCCGCGAGACAGCGTGAAAAGACAGGCGTGAGCCTCGCTTACAAGCTCGTCGCAGTGCTCTTTGTCGTAATGTTGCTGTTTGGCACTGGACTCGTTTATGAGGTCACGCGGCAGGATCCGACCTCATTCTTCTTAAATGATGCCATCGATGCTCCCCGTTTCAACGCGAGAGAGGTGGCTGGGGCTCAGTGGCTCTACGCGGTGAAAGCATCCGCGCGGCCCGTGTATGCCGACCTGTATCGCGGCCTTCTCTGGACCAGTCTTGATTCTAATCATTCGCTCGTACGCCTCCCCAGTCACGCGCCGCACACGCCACTCGCGGGGTATGTCTATCTGGGGACTTTCAATTTGCTCACGGGGACGAGCGCGCAGCAGGTAAATGCACGGTCACTCCTGAGCGGCACACAGACAAGCCACTCGAGTTTGGTCGGTATCGCGGACGGCCGCAATCGTGTTTTTGACGACGGGGGCGCCGTCGTATTTTACCACTAGCGAAGGTCACGCGCTCGCTCCTGGTGTCCTTCCCGGGGCTACGGATGTCGCGGCACCCCGCTGAAGTCGGCGCCAGTAGCGATCCGAAGAACGCGCTGCTGCCCGTTCGAGCAACGTAGAGGCAATGTTAGCGTCTCGCGCGGTGTTGGAGCAACAGGCGCACCGAGGATGAGGCTGGGTTCTTTTTTTGCGCAAACGGCAACCAGAGCAGCGTCAGTAATGGTATCTATCTATAACGAAGCGCACCCAAAGAAAATGGGAGAGTGTGCGCGTCTGCGCGTCGCAAGAACTACAGCGATGCCTTTAAAACCGACTTCGGCGGCGGCGCTAATAATCAACATAAAGGTCGCCAAAAGTCCTGGTGCGGTCACTAAGTGGGACCCACTTTTGGCGAACTAGTCGACGATTACGAGGGGTGTACGCAAACCTTGTAGACGCAAGCGAGTGGGCTAAACGTACAGTCTGCTACAAATAACCGAAAACATCTGCGCATGCCGCGTTTCGCTATCAGCTAAGACATTCGAAGCACGATAATCCCCTTTTTGGGTTGTATAGACAAGTCGAAACGGATAAAGCTTCCCATCGCTCTTTCGCTTTCTTAAAAACGCTCTGATCCGTCATTGGTGCTCGAGGACCAGCACGAGGCGATGAAGAGATCCAATGTGGCTATTTAACAGATTTATCTAAAACTATGAAGGCGACTGGAAAATGCCCCGCGTAACGCGCGAATGGTAAGGGCTGGCAAGCGAAACGTCAGACTCACGGTTGCATTGAAGGTGGAACAGCTTTATAGTCGATGCGTGTCGAAATAGGTTGTGTAGGGCGAGCTACCCTTGCTGCTCCACTCGGTGACGAGAATGAGTCCTTACACAGGCGCATCCTGCGGCCAATACGCGACTGTGACTAGAGTCTGCAATGAACATCCTAATGATATGGGAAGAGCGTCCATCACCGTACAGCGGAACGGCCCTACCGGCATTCAACGTCTTAAAGCACTTAAGCAGAAGTCACACTATTCGGCTTTTGTATCTCAACAATGATCTCGCCGCGCCGAGATCCTATCCGGAACTGGAACGGTACTGTTCACAAATCGATTCAGTGTCCTGGCATCCTCAATCGCACAGTAATAAACTTCTTTCTGTTGCTCGCGACAGCTGTGCCCCGCGAAAACTCTTTTCGGACTATCGCTGTTTCTTGACGACCGCGTACTTGCCAGCGATGGCATCATTGATACAAGACGTTCGTCACGACAAGTACGACATCGTTTATGCGAGCGAACCGGTCGCGTTCTACGCGTGGCGATTTAGCACCCCAAAAGTGATGCACGCATTCGATTGCAGGTCTGCCGAGTTCTACCGAGAGTACCTGAGAGCGCGCAGGTCTATGGACAAGCTTTATTGGTTCTGCACGTATCTCGCTACTAGATCGGCGGAGAAAAAGCTCCTTACTGCGTTTGATGCAACCATTGTCGTCAACGACAGGGAATATCACGCAATGAAAATGCTGTGCCCCGAAGCAAAGTGCGCAGCCGTTCCTAATGGGGTCGATACGGACTTCTTCAAGCCGCTGGGGATAAGCGAAGAATGGCCCTCATTGGTCTTCGTCGGCTACATGTCCAGTCTTCCAAACATCGATGCGATAAAGTATTTTCATTCTCAGGTTTACGACACGCTCAAGCGGCGATTTCCAAACCTGAAGCTATTCGTGGTCGGTCAAAATCCGCCTCCTGCCATTCGCGCCCTCGCCAAGGACCCGTCAATTTGCGTGACGGGATTCGTGGAGGACGTGCGTCCGTATGTTGCCCGTGCTTCAGTTGCAATCGCTCCTTTCGTATCGGGAATGGGAATAAAAAACAAGGTCTTGGAGGCGATGGCTATGGGAAAGCCTGTGGTCACTACCTCAATCGGTGTACGAGGGATTAACGCTACACCCGACGCCCAACTTTGTATCGCGGACAGTCCTGTCGAATTTGCCGATCAGGTGGAAGGACTGTTGCTCGACAAGGCCAAACAGCAACGAATCGGGCGCCAGGCGCGCGAATTTGTGAAGAAGTACCATTCTTGGGCACGCGTAACCGACAAAATAGATGCAATCTTTCACGAAGTGCAAATAGGTGACGTTTGCTGTGCAACCCGTTACTTTTAATGATTGGGAACTAAAAAAACAATATTTGTCCCCGCGGTTCTTCAGGTGTGTTTCTGGGGAGTGCTGGCCTTGAATTCTTCGGGCCGCCCTTTTCATCCAGCATTCGACTGAGTGCATTTTTTCTGCTTTTTATTGCGGGCATTCTCCGCAGCCATATGTCGAAAAAACTACTTTACGGTCTGTTGCGTGCCTAGTCAGAGATTTGCTTCAGGGAGGTGAAAAAATGGCGCGCCAACACAACCAACGAACCGCAAACACAGCAACCGATGCAGCAACCGATGCAGAGAAGTCAGATGGAGGGAGAAGTCTACACATTAGATATTTGCAAGAAATATACGTGCACACTATGGGATCGGATCAGAGCCCGTTGACTGAATACACTTTCAGTCCGAAAGAGTTGAGCGCGATTGCGCGTCCTGAAGATCCACAGCCTCGGTCTTTAGTTAACCTCCACACGCCGTCGGCTTGAGTATCGCAACGCTGACTTTAGCCGATTTTTAATTAATAAGGCGTATGCACACCTCCGTTTCACGCGACCGATAGCTTCCCTATTTTATTGATAACGCGTAGCGCCGAAGTGGATATCCGGTGTTTAGCAGCTATCGTCAGAGACCAGGACCTTTTCAGGCGCTGACTCGCTTGAATTTCGAGCGGTTGCATCGCTACTCCCCTCGCTCTGTGCCCGATCCCATTTGTTGGCATCTTTGAGACCTACGCGATGAACGGCACTCTGCGCGGTGCGAAGCAACAGGCGCGCCGAGGATCAGCTGGGGTCTTTTTTTGTTGCGTAATGGCAGGAAGAGAGCAGAGTCAGGTCATGTATCTATTTATAACAGAGCGCACCCAAAGAAAATGGGAGAGTGTGCGGCCTTGTACGTCGCATGAACCACAACGATGCCCTTTCAAAACGAATTCGACGGCGCGACACAGCCTGCTAATCGTGCGACCGGCGCTGCTATGCGGGCGACCAACGCACACGGCAGCATGGTGGCGATCCCCGCATACAATGAAGAGCTTACCATAGGCAGCGTTGTCGCCCGAGCACGGCGCCACGCTGACCGAGTCGTTGTCGTCGACGACGGCTCTGATGATGCTACTGCGTACGTTGCTGAGCTGGTCGGCGCCGAGGTCTTCCGGCACCTCACGAACGAGGGGTACGGCAGTGCCATACGCGATTGTTTTGAGATAGCACGAGACTGCGACGTCGACGTGCTCGTAACGCTCGACGGGGACGGACAACACAATCCCGATGACATCCCGCAGCTTATCGACGAGATGAGAGAAAGCGGCGCCGATGTCGTGATTGGCTCACGCTTTGCGCGCGGGGTGAAAAACCGGACGATTCCTCGCTACCGGAAACTTGGGATGAAGATACTGGATCGCGCAACAATGCTGAGCTCAGGGCTCAGGTTGACCGATTCGCAAAGCGGGTTTCGCGCATACTCGCGGAAGGCGCTTCACGCGATCGACGTGAATCAGAATGGTATGGGTGTGAGCTCTGAGATCATCATCAGGGCCGCCGATAGCAAGCTCAAAATCAGAGAAGCGGGAATTGTGACCCGTTATGACGGTATTCGCGATTCGAGCAAGGGCCCCGTGCGTCACGGACTCGATGTCATCAACTCGATCGTTCGCGTGGTCGCGCAAAAACACCCGATCTTATTCTTCGGCGTTCCGGGGCTTTTCTTTTTAGGGGCGGGGGTAATCCTGTTTCTTCATGCGCTTGACGTGTTCAATCGCACCAACAACTTGATCACTATCTATATGCTGGGGTGGCTCTTCTGTGCCGCCGTGGGTCTTTATGGGCTGCTTGCAGCACTCTTGCTGTGGTCCGTCCAGGATATCAACGCGCGGGCCACAAGGTAGCCCGCTTAATGCGCTGGCTGGGGGAAAAACGTCATATGCGGCTGCGCTCAAGGCTCATAGTGAGACGTCGCCGGCAGAACGTGGCTGATTTCCTTTGTAGCGTGTCGTGAAATGGCCGATGAATATCTCATTAGTATCGTTATCGTGACGTACAACAGCGCTGATTACGTCGAAGCGTGCATCAATTCTATCTGTGCGCGGCGTGGTCGAACAGCTTACGGGCTCGAGATCGTCGTGGTTGACAATCATTCGAGTGATGACACCGTTCGAATCCTTAAAGAACGTTTCCCGTCGGTGGAATTGCTCGAAAACGACGAAAACTACGGGTGGGGCCGTGCAAACAATCAGGGCGTAGCTCGTGCCACGGGCGATTTTGTCGTCATCTTGAATCCCGATACGCTGGCCGAGGAGGGTTGGTTAGACGCGCTTATACAGCCTCTTGTCGGGTGCCGAAGGTTATTAACCACTCCTAAGATTTTGATCTACGACGGTTCCACAATCGGCAACTGCGGAAACATCGTGCATTTCACCGGCCTCGCATTCACGAGGGGGTACGGGGCAGAAAAAGACGCATGCGCCGTGTCGGAGCCAGTGAGCTACGTTTCAGGGTGCTGCTTCGCCGTGCGCAGAGACGAGTTTCTGCAACTAGGCGGCTTTGATGAGGCCCTCTTTCTTTATCATGATGATCTTGATTTCACGTGCAAAGCGTATCTTGCGGGATATGAATCGCTCTACGTCCCTACGTCAATCATTCGACACGATTACCGACTCGATGTCGGTCCGGAGAAGTTTTTTCTGCTGGAGAAGGGACGCTACGTTTTTCTTAGAAAATACCTGTCGACGGGCGATGTGCTAAGATTCGTGCCCTCGCTCGTCGTGTCTGAGGTGCTCAGTTTCGGCTTTGCCGCCAAGCTAGGCGTTCGGGGGCTTTTGTGTAAGCTGCGTGCAGCGCGCGAGGGCTTTTTTGACGACGTGCCGAGGCTTCGCGGCGACAAAGAGAACCTGTTCAAGCATTTCAGTCGAACCATACCCGACGATCAGCTGACGACCAATCGCATTGAACGAGCTGGCGTGCGGCTTGCAAATCGGATTTTCGTGCTCAATTATGGGCCGCAGATTGAATCAAGTGGTTGACAACCTCCTTGCTCTGCGCACTCTGTGTACCCTGGCACGGGCGCTGTGAGACGACGGCGTGGCCGCCATTTAGCGCCGTTTCACAACGTGACGTTGCTTTGCCCCGCTAAGGAGGTTTCGGCGGCTCGACCTCGCCCATCCGACCGCCATGTGTCTCCTACGGCTGACCGAGACTATATTTAGAGCTATTGACCTGGGAGATACAATGCTGTCACTGCGAGGGTGAGGCGCGGATGAAGATCGGCTGGCGGGTTTATTTCGGCCTCCTTCTTATTGCGCTCTCTGCATTGCTCTATACGGTTCACTTCTACTTATTCCACGATTTAGCGTATATCAAGATCTACGGACTTGGCGACGTTGCCTTTCTTCCGATCGAGGTGCTTCTTGTCGTCCTAGTCGTTGATTGGGTAATAAGCCGTCAAGAAAAGCGGAGTCAACTTACAAACTAAACATGGTAATCGTGTTTACTTCAGCGAGGTCGGCATCCCACTCCTGAAACGTTTTCGGACTTTGACGAGCAAGTCGGGAGGATTCGCGACGAGCTTTTGGTTAAGGGCTCATGGACGAGCCGCAACTTTGCCGACGCGAGTTTGCGCATAAGAAATCACGAATACAACCTCTTTTTCGAGAAGGGCGACCCAAAAGCGTTGCATTTCCTAGAAAACCTGCGCAATTTTCTCATCTCAGAGCGGACGTTTTTGCTCCGCCTCCTTGAAAATCCGAACCTCCTCGAACAAGAAGCCTTCATCGAACAGCTTTGGGCGGTCTTCCACGTCGCTGATGAGCTGCAGTACCGGGTCGACCTCGCGCACTTGCCCGGCGGTGATCCCGACACCTCGCTGGTGACTTAGGACGAGCATACGGCGCGCTCACCTCCGAGTGGCTAAATTACAAGGCGCACCCCTTAAAGCGATATCCGTACCTGTTCTCCTTGGCGTTGCGCACAAATCCGTTCGACCCGGCTGCTTCGCCCGTGATCAAAGACGCAGTCTGATTCCCTGCAGCAGTATCAAAGACGCCGTGCACACAGTACCGCAAACGCAGGACGTTGCACAAGTCGATCCCGAAAATTATTCGACGTCGATAATCTCGAGCTCCGCTGCAAGCGCAGGCAGGAAGGTTCCCACGTCCGTGACGATCCCGATAGCCTGCGCCGTCCCGCGATCGATGAGCTTCGTCACGGTGGCCGGATTAATGTCGACGCAAATCGTCTTGACGTACGAGGGAAGCATGTTCCCGACGGCGATGGAGTGCAGCATGGTGGCCATCATGAGCACGAGGTCAGCGTCTTTAAGAAGCTCCCGCATGGCATCCTGAGCCGCCATCGTATCCGTAATGACTTCGGGCAATGGGCCGTCATCGCGGATGGACCCAGCAAGCACGAACGGCACGTTATTGACGACGCTTTCATACATGACGCCACTTTTGACGAGCCCCCGGCGCACCGCTGCTTTAATTGACCCGGAGCGGATCACCTCACTAATGGCGTAGAGGTGGTGCTTGTGTCCCTCGCTGACCAGTTCGGCTGTCTTGATGTCGAGGCCGAGCGATGTTCCGTACAAGTCACGCTCGATGTCGTGAACCGCGAGCGCATTGCCTGCGAGAAGGGCATTCACGTACCCGCGGCGTATGATGCTCGCCAGCGCCTCGGCAGCGCCGGTGTGTGATACCGCGGGCCCGGCAACGAAGGCGATTTTCTTGCCTTGCACCTTAGCGTGCACCATTTCGATGGCGATTTGGCGTATAAGCGTCGCTGAAGGACGCTCAGACGACACTGCGCCACCCATAAACTCAAAAAGGGAGCGAGAACGCGGTCGTTCAGGGGGAATGACGCGTACGCCGCGCTGGCCGAGCACGACCTGGTCCCCTTTCACCACTTGGTGAAGCGGCGTGCACCGCGCCCGGTCGTCGCGAACGACGATCGCGCAGTCCATCTCGATATCCTCGACGGGAATCCAAGCGCCGCGGCGATAAATAAAAGTGGGGTGATTCGTCGTCGAATAGAACCCTTTCGGGACGGCTTTGTCTTTATCGGCGGCTCCCAAAAGGGCGTCTTCGATCTCTGGAACCTGGGCTCCGAGGCGGTGAAGATCGCTCATAATAGCGTCAAGATGTGCCTCATCGCGTCCCTTGACAGCGAGCCTGACGTAGCTCGGGTCGCTCTTGTGCTCACCGATCGTGAAGGTGACAATCTCGAACTCACCGTCAAGATCCATGATTTTGTCGAGCACCCGCGTTAACGTGAGTGAGTCAATGATGTGTCCGTGCAACTCTACTTCGCGAATCGTTCTCATTGGCACGTTCCCGGCACACAAGCCAGCCGATGCGGCGGCCGTTAGGCTTACTCCCTTACCATCATCGTTCCGATGCCTCTGTCCGTGAACAGCTCGAGAAGGAGCGCGTGATGGAAATTGCCGTTGATGATGTGGGCGTTTTGCACCCCCGCTTCGAGTGCCTTGATGCACGCGTGCACTTTGGGGATCATTCCGCCGCTGATGCTCCCTGTTTCAATCGCGCGCTGCGCTTCTGCGAATGTCATCCGCGAGATGAGCGTTTCGGGATCGCTCTGGTCGCGTTGAATGCCTCTGACATCGGTCAGCGCGATGAGCTTGCGGGCCATAAGCGCTGCCGCAATATCTCCGGCGACGGTGTCCGCGTTGAGATTGAGGCTATGACACGTGTTATCGACCGCAATGGGGGCAACCACGGGAATATAGCCCCTCTCGGCCATGATCATTAGTATCTCTGGGTTGATGACTTCTGTCTCACCGACCCAGCCGAGGTCGACCTCCTGCTCGATCCCGTCATAGACCACCCGCTGGGGGCCTTTTTTTCGCGCGGCGATCATGCGTCCGTCCTTCCCGGACAACCCGACGCCTTTGCCGCCGTGCTTACCGATGAGCGCGACGAGGCGCGTGTTGATGTTGCCCATAAGGACCATTCGGGCGATCTCTAGCGTCTCTTCATCGGTGACGCGTAAGCCAGCGGCGAATTCAGGTTTTTTACCCATCTGCTCCATCTTCTCGCTGATCTCGGGTCCGCCGCCGTGGACGAGTACCGGCTGCATCCCGACGTACCGCAAGAGCACGATATCTTCGATGATGCCCTCCATGAGACGCTTGTCGATCATCGCGTGGCCGCCAATCTTGATTACGACGAACGATCCGTAAAACTCACGAATATAGGGCAATGCTTCGATGAGAATTTGCTCCCGCTTCATTTACCTTTAGTTCCGACTGGGAATAGAAATATCTTCCTGCGCGCGCATCCTCAGGCGGCCGATCGGTCGTCGCGAACGCTCAGGGACCGTCTCGCCCTTAAGACTATATGCCTCGAAGACTATGAGGCACGTGGTGAACCGTCGGAGGCGAGTGGTGGATCATATGGGGTACAAAGCGGCGTGCATTCAGATGGGTGCGCTCGGCACGCGTTCGGAAAACGTTGATCACGCAGTCGAGTTAATCGACGAGATGGATGCTGACATCATCGTACTTCCAGAGCTGTTCACCGACTGCAGAGATTTCAAGGCCGGAGAGCCCATTCCAGGGCCCACGACTGAGGTCTTCGCGCGGCTCGCTCGCGAAAGGGGCAGCTACATCGTCATGGGCAGCATGCTGGAGGTGGACGACCATCGGCGCATGTTCAACACTAGCGTGCTCATCGATAGAGGCGGCACGATCTGCGCACGGTACCGCAAAATTCATCTGTTCTCCTATCGGTCGAAAGAGAAATGCTCATTGATCGCAGGAACGGAAGTTGTCGTGACGCCGACCGAGCTTGGCGTCGTCGGCCTTTCGATCTGTTATGACCTGCGTTTTCCTGAGCTCTATCGGGCTATGGTCAAGCAGGGGGCTGAAATTATCATCTGTCCTGCCGCATGGCCATCCCCGCGCATTGAACATTGGATCGCGCTAAACAGAGCACGGGCTATCGAAAACCAGTGTTACTTCATCGGCTGCAATCAAGTGGGCACGCCGGTGCCGACGACTACTTTTGTCGGCGGCAGCATGATTACCGACCCGTGGGGAGAGACTCTTGCTGCCGCGGGTAACGCTGAAGGTATCATCAGCGCTGTAATAGACGTTGCGGTGGTTAACCAAGTCAGAAAGGAGTATGCTTTTCTCAACGACATGGTCCTACTTTGACGGCGGCAACGCGCGCCGCGCGCCGCGCAGGTGCGTTCGATTTGCAGGTCGACCGGATGATTTGATGATCGCTCCGCTGCGAGCAAAGTTTAAGAGCCCCTGTGCTATAGTAGATGTCTGGCTCCGGTAGTGTAGTCCGGCCAATCATGAGGGACTCTCACTCCCTCGACTTGGGTTCAAATCCCAACCGGAGCATATTTGATTCGCCGGCGTCTGTGGCCAGTTCTTCAAGTGGTCTATCAAATGGCCACGCGCATGGCCGCTTCGTTTCGCTCTTCCTGGGAGAAAAAAGGGCGCGGCCGGGCGGCGGTCGTGGCTCGGTTAGCGTTCACTCATGGAGCAACCTCTCGCGTGCGATCTGCATTGCATTGATTGCGGCCGGAAAGCCCGCATAGACTGCCATCATCAGGATGGTCTCGACAAGCTCCTGTCGCGTGCAGCCGATGTTGAGAGCTGCCTGAATGTGGTCGCGAAGTTGATCCTCTCGATTGCCGAGGGCAGTTAGGGCGGCGACGATGCAGAGTTCCCGCTGTTTCGCACGTAGTCCCGGACGAATGTAAACATCTCCGTACGCAAACTCAATAACATAACGTGCAAGGTCGGGCGCAACAGCGTCCATGCTCTGAATGAGGTTTGTGATACCCTCTTCGTTCACCTTGCGCAGCGCTTCGATCCCGCGCTTATATCGTTGGTCTTCCAAGCTTATCTTCACACGCATGGCGCCGCGTGGATATAAGCGCTGTTATAGGTCAGCGGCATTCGAATGCAATCTTTGTGGCCGGGCCCGCCGTCACTACCTTTTTATAAACGCGTAGAAGTGTTGTAAGCGATCAAAGTGACTGGGTGCCTATCGCTGCCTTTCATCACTAATTACGGCTTGCTTGAACTGTTTCTCGTCAGCGCCACCTCATCAGTGCTCCCTATCCCGACAGAGCCCACAATCGCGCTGCTGCTGAGCGAGAACGTGAATCTGCTAGTCATCCTGCTCGTGCTGATTCCTGCGTCGGTTCTTGGCGCCTCAGTGGGGTACCTCTTGGGCAAATACGGGGTACGCAGGATCATACCCTTCCATAACCCCGAACGCGAAGAGAGGGTCCAGGCTTGGTTTGGTAAATATGGGGCAGCGCTGTTGATAATCTCGCCATGGATTCCATTTGCCGGCGATGTGGTGCCCATCGTCGCTGGAGTCGAAGAGTTTAACCCGACCACCTTTCTCATTATCATGTTTGTAGCCAAGGCTATAAAAGGCACAGCGGTCGTGTTCTTCCTCTCCTTCTTCGTTCAGCTGGTTGGCGTACACTTCTAACGCGTCAGCTACTCACAGCTTAACAAGGCGGGGCAAAGCGGCACCGCGTCTGGCTCTTAGCATGGACAAAAAAAGAGGTGACGCCGTGCGGGAACGTGAGGTCACTCTTCGACGAAGGAGATAGCCTCAGTCGGGCAGCTGTCAGCAGCCTCTTGACACTCACATTCGCTGCAGGCAGTCGCGTCGATAACGTGCGACAATCCATCATCCTGAAGCTCAAAGACGTCAGGGCATATGTCTTCACACGCTCCACATCCGACGCATAGCTCGACATCTATTTTGGGTACTAACATGGTCACGCTAACCATGCTGCTTACTCTTTAGGTTTATAATTATCGGTCTTCTGGCTCAGGTAGCCCATTTGAACCCCTAGGACGGCAACGCTTACGAAATTGTTTCTCTGAATCGCACGGAACGCTCATGCATAACACATAAGACTCAAGACTGCGCTCATACGCTCGTGTTTGATACGCATGCCCACATGGACACTCGTCCGTATGAGGACTTTGAACTGATGGGGGTCGCTGGCATCTCTGACGTGCTCACGCTCGCGCATGACCCGATGCGAATGTCAACCGCAGACGTCCTGCTCGACCACTTTCACAAGCTTGCGCACGGCGAAGTGCGGCGAGGCGCGGAAAATGGCATCAGCGTGCACGTCGGTCTCGGTGTTCACCCGCGCTCTATAAACGCCCAAGTCGACGAAACGCTGCGGGCGCTGCCCGAGTATCTCTCGCATCCAGATGTGGTCGCCGTTGGGGAGATCGGTCTAGAACGATGCACTGACTTCGAGGAGCGGGTTTTTCGCGCGCAGCTCGAGATCGATTACTATCCTAAAGTCATCCACACGCCGCGGCGCGGGAAGAGAGAGGCGCTCGAGCGAATCGTTGCGATCGTCGACGACGTTGGGGCAAAGGACGTGGTTATCGATCACATCGATCCGTCTACGATCGATATCGCGCTCGAAGCGGGGACGTATGTCGGTATTACCGTCCAGCCAGGCAAAGCATCGGTGCAAGATGCGGTGGAATTGATCAGAGAGTATCCTGAAGCGAAGTTTGTCGTCAACAGCGACATGAGCGCGCAGCGATCGGATTGCTTGTCGGTCGCACGGGTGTTCCACGCGCTCAGCCTAGAGGGGTACGCCGATCGAGGACAGAAGGCGTGCGTACAAAACGGCCTCGACCTATTTCTGCGATAACGTTTGCGTCTTGAAGCGCTGCTTCATGATCTGTCTTTTCCTTGCGTATACTTTATTACCTTCTGAGCGCTACTAAATTTGATGATACTATGACCGACGAAAAGAAAGAAGAAAAGAAAGAAGAGAAGAGAATCACGCCGAAGGACTATTGGATGAGTGACCCCTTCGCCGAGATGCGCCGCATGTTCGACACGTTCCGCGCCAATATGGAGGACTCCCTCGAGCGCGTGTTCCCCTCACAAGCGCCGATGCCCGTTCTGAAACAGCCAAGCGTAGATGTCCTTGACCTTGGCGACGCCCTTCAGGTAGTCGCAGATATGCCCGGAGTGCAGAAGGAGGATATCGAGATCAACCTTACCCCCGAACGGATTGAGATCAGCGCTGAATCGAGCACCGAAACGGAACGCAAGGATGAGGATTACACCTATCGCGAGCGCGGCTACGCATCGTACCGCCGGATGCTCGACCTCCCCGCTGACGTTCTTCCAGATAAGGCAGAAGCAACGTTCAAGAACGGAGTGCTCGAGGTGAAAATCCCGAAGAAGGAGCCCACTGAGGTGGAAAAGAAAACGCGAGTGACCGTTAAGTAGGTTGGTGCGCCATGGAAGAACGCAAGTACCCCTTCGAGGCGACCATTTCTCCCGAGGTGCTCGAACGGGGGCGCCACTGGATCATGGTCCAGCTGAGGAACATATCAACGGAGCGCCTCGTCGACGTAAGCGCGACGCTGTATACTTACAACTCGTACGATCTCGACGTATTGCCAAGCGGCTCATTTCATTTTGTGAAAGAGTTGGCCCCGCACGACATTGCCGCGCTTAACTTTCACGTTTTTGCGAACCACACTGGACGGGTCTATCTACACGTCACGGCGTACCGCGACGGTGCTCTCGTGAGCTGGTACTCTCCGGATCAGCAGGTTCGACTCACTGAAGATCCCGCCGAGATCCAGACATTTTTCGCGAATCGGCCCTACTGGGCGTATGAAGAAACAATCGAGACGGAAACGGTAGTGCACGCCCACCGCGACGTGTCGAATCTCCGGCTCGAAATCGCTGCAACTCCCCCGTCAAAAGCCCACAAGCTTATGGACGTGATCGATATCGATTTGATAGCAGAAGGCGGCACGAAGCGATTCGTAAGCGAGCTCTACGCGAGTGAAGAAGGCACATATCTCCTCACAGCGCGCCTTTTTCACGAACAGAAGCTCATTAGCAGCAAGCAGACTTCCTGCTACGTTGCGCCCTTTGAGGAGTGAATCTACGGCTCGTTGGATACCAACAATAACCACTCCCTCACGAATTCGTTCGTCACACAACCGCAGCGAGGCATAATGAACAGAAATGTGCGGGCCCTTAGAGGGTACTTTTCGAACTACATCCGAAACGATTTCGACAATCCGTTCTACGCCTCATTCAAGATCACCCACCGGTGCAACCTGCGGTGTGGCTTTTGCAACGTCTGGGCAGATAAGATCCCTGACCTTAACACGAATGACGTGCTCACCGTCATCGATAATCTGTCTCAAGCAAGCACCTTTACTATCAGCTTTGAAGGGGGAGAGCCGCTACTGCGCAAGGATATCGGTGAAATTCTCCGCTACACACACGACTGCTCAAACTATATTCTGTTTACCACCAACGGACTACTCATCGACCGACGGCCATTTGCAGAGTACGCACGGTACTTCGATTTTCTGCAGTTATCCATTGACGAGGGCCACGGCAACATGCACATGCTTGACCGGCTCGACTTCTTCTCTGATCTTGGCATCAAGACGACGGTGCAAACAGTCGTAACGAAGCGCGACCTCGATAAGATCGAGGAAAAGGTGGAAAAAGTGCACGCTCAAGGCCACAAGATTCTCATTATGCCTGCGTTCAACTTTGAAGGCACGGAAGACCTCGCGCCGGATCTGATGGCACTTCGCGAGATCGTTACGCGCCTGAAGCGCGAGTACGGGAGCACCCTCACAACAAGTCGCTCGTACATCGAGAGTTTTGACCAACCGTACACGTGCCGAACGCTTAGCGTCATGATCGAGCCGAACGGCGACATTATTTACCCGTGCATGCCCATCGGCACGAAGTTAGGCAACCTGCTCGAAAACGACCTTCAGACCCTTATGACTTCGAAACGGGCACAGGCTGACCGTGAGCAGATGCTGCGGTGCGACAGGCACTGTCTTATTTATTGTCACGCTGAAACGTCCCATCTCATGTCACTGCGCAAGCTCGTCCCCTACGCGCGAAACATCGTGACTTTCCGCGCGTTTGGCTAGGCAAGTGGCATCACAGTCCAGGAGAGTCATTTGATCTGTCCTCGTTCGCGCATTGTGTTCAAGGCTCACATCAACGCGAGAAGAACAAGGCTCGCGATCGTTGTACGGGCGCAGCGAGCTGCAGACGAGGACCGGGAAATATCATCAAGCGACGCTCAACTACTTTAGAAACTATGGAAGGTCATAACGTGATAAAAGATGCCATGTTGTGGGAACCGATCGAAAACGAGGCAGTACACTGTTTTGCGTGCTCACACGAGTGCAAGATTAAGAAGTGGGAGCGTGGGATCTGTCACGTGCGGCAGAATCTCGACGGCAAGCTCAAAACCCTCATCTATGCGGAGGTGAGCTCAATGAACGTCGATCCGATCGAAAAGAAGCCGCTGTATCATTTTTACCCCGGATCAAAGGTGTTTTCGCTCGGTTCGGTGAGCTGCAACTTCCGGTGTGAGCACTGCCAGAACTACGACATCTCCTTCGCGGAAGTCGGAGAGCTAGGCACGACGGAAATCCCTCCGGAGCGTTCCGTGCAGCTCGCTCTCGAGCGCAACTGCCGCGGGATTGCTTGGACGTACAATGAGCCGACGATCTGGTTTGAGTATACGTACGATTCTGCGATCCTCGCCAAAGAAGCCGGTTTGTACACGGTGTACGTCACCAATGGTTATATGACGTCGCAAGCTCTCGAAAAGATCGGACCCTATCTCGATGCGGCAAACGTCGACGTGAAAGGCTTCAACAAGAAGTTCTACAGCGGCGTCTGCAAGGCACGCCTCGATCCCGTGCTCAAAACGTGCGAGCGCATGCGCGAGCACGGTATCCACCTCGAACTGACGTATCTCGTTATTCCCGGACTGAACGATGACGAAGCACAACTCACCGCTTTTAGCGAGTGGGTGGCGGGCGTTGACTGCGACACGCCGGTTCACTTCTCGCGTTTCCATCCTGATTGGCGTATGCTTGACCGTCCTGCAACACCCATAGAAACGCTCGAAAAGGCGCATAGCGCCGCAGTACGGGCCGGACTGCGCTACGTCTACCTGGGCAATGTTCCGAGCCAGCACGAGAATACGTTCTGCCCCGAATGCGGCGCCGTCATTATCGAACGAACAGGCTTTGCCATCAAAAAACGAGGTAAACAGTGTCCCGGATGCGGGCGCGAAGCGCCCATCATCGATCAGTAAGACTTCCGGGTGATGGTGAGGCACACCTTCAGTATCTTTTTCATTCGGTCGATGCTGAGCTCTTTACGGGCCATCGCGATGTCGCTCATCAGGTCTTTCCTGCTCATGCGCGTGTAATGCTCGTTTCTTTCTATTTAAGTACTTCGAAATGAGTCTTGTGCGTAAAGATTGGCGCATGGGGCTTATCCATAAAGGTTAATACCGTGTCGCGTCCTATCGGGTGTGACCATGATCTGTAAACGCTTATCTGAGGTGACCGACGCCGAATTCGACCGTCTTCTCGACCGTGGTGCGGCCGTACGTGAGGTTATGGGCCACGTCCAGAAAATCATTAACGATGTGAAAGAAAACGGCGACACCGCCGTCATGCAATACACCTTAGAATATGACAAAGCCGACATCGTCGGGCTTCGAGTAACAGAAGGGGAGCTCCTCTCGGCGTACGAAAATGCTTCGCAAGATGTCATCGACGCGTTGTATAATCTATCCGACAACATCACGTCGTTCCACATGCGACAGGTGCAAAGCGACGTATGGCTTCACGAGGTTGCTCCGGGAGTTGTCTTCGGGCAAAAGACCACGCCGCTCGATCGCATCGGCGCCTACGCGCCCGGAGGATTTGCTCTGTACCCTTCGACAGCACTCATGAATATCGTGCCGGCCAAGGTAGCCGGTGTGCGCGAGGTCGTCGTGTGTATTCCGCCGATGCCTGATGGCACCGTGCCGGTGGCAACGCTTCTCGCTGCAGATATTGCAGGTGCGAACGCTGTCTATAAGATTGGGGGGGCGCAGGCGATCGCTGCAATGGCGTATGGGACAGAAAGCGTCGCAAAGGTAGACAAGATCGTCGGACCAGGCAACGTGTACGTAACGGCCGCAAAGCTTCTGGTGCAGAGTGCGGTCGAAATCGACTTCCCCGCGGGCCCAAGTGAAATTGCGGTGCTCGCCGATGGAGGGAATCCCGAGTTTATCGCCGCTGATATCCTCGCCCAACTCGAGCACGGCCCTACGTCATCCGGCTTCCTGCTGACCCCGTCTCCAGAACTCGCACGCGAGGTCAAAAAGGAGCTCACTGCACAGCGCGAAGCAGCCCCGCGAAAGGATCTCATTGATCTGAGCAACACTGCCGTTCTTGTGGGCGACAGCGTGGATTCTTGCATTTCGTTCATCAACGACCTCGCTCCCGAGCACCTCGAACTCATGGTGCGCGATCCGATTACCGTGTTGCAAAAGATCCGCAATGCCGGGACCGTCTGCGTGGGGGACTATACGCCCGCAGCTGCTGGTGATTACGCTACCGGAATAAGCTCCACGTTGCCAACCGGCGGATCCGCCAAGTACGTCAGCGGGCTTAATGTTGACCACTTTACTAAGAAGATGAGCGTGCAAGTGCTAACGAAAGACGGGTTGGACAGCCTTGCGGACCTCGTCCGTTCGCTTGCACAGATCGAGGGGTTGCCTGGACACGCAGCGTCAGTGCTGCGGAGGCTTCAATGAAGCTCACGCGCTCGAGCGCGATTGTCCCAGAAACTGACGTGACCGTTGCGGGGTGGGTGCATGAGCTTCGTGACCTCGGGGGTATCAGCTTCCTTCTGCTCCGTGATCGCGACGGCGTTATGCAAATCACCATGCCGAAGAAGAAGGTCCCCCCTGAACTTGTCGAACATGTGCGAAGTCTCAGCCGGGAGTCTGTCGTCCGCGTCGCGGGACTCGTCAAGGAGGAGCTGAAAGCGCCCCAAGGCTTTGAGATTATTCCCTACGAGGTTGAGCTGCTCAACGCTGCGGAATCACCGCTTCCGCTTGACGTTACCGGCAAGGTGCGGGCCGATCTAGATACGCGCCTCGACGCGCGGTTCATGGACGTGCGGCTTCCAGCCACGCGCGCTATCTTCCTTATTCGTGCGACGGTGCTCCACGAGGTGCGGGCGTTTCTATCAGCCCACGATTTTATCGAAATTCAGACTCCTAAAATGGTAGCTACGGCGACTGAGGGTGGGACGCAGCTCTTCCCCATATCGTACTTTGACCGTGAAGCGTTCCTGAACCAGAGCCCGCAGCTCTACAAGCAGATGATGATGGCGGCCGGCTTGGAACGGGTTTTTGAGGTTGGTCCCATATTTCGCGCCGAGGAGCACGATACGCGTAAGCATCTTAATGAAGTGACCTCGATCGACATTGAGGCCTCATTTTTGGACGATAATGAGGTCATGGAGCTCCTCGAAGAGGTCATTCAGCACGTCTATGTCGCCGTTGCCGAGCACTGCAGCGCGCCGCTCCAATCGTTGGGCGTGACGCTTTCGATCCCCTCCATTCCCTTCAAACGAATCGCTTATGCGGAGGCGATTGAAATCGCAGATATCCCATGGGGAGACGATCTCGACACCGCGGCAGAGAAAGCGGTCGGCGAGGAGATCGCTGAGCACTACTTCATCGTGGACTGGCCGGTCGAGCTGAAACCGTTCTACGTGCAGCCACGCAACAATCTCTGCTACGCTTTCGACCTCATGCACCCGAGGATGGAACTCGCGTCAGGTGCGCGACGGATTCATGATTACGCCCTCCTCGTCGAACAGCTTGCCGGCAAATCGCTCGCGCCTGAAAACTTTGGGTTCTATCTGGACGCATTTCGTTTCGGCATGCCGCCTCACGCGGGGTGGGGTTTGGGGGCGGAGCGTCTTCTCGTAACCATGCTCGGTCTCGCCAACATTCGGGAAAGCGTTCTTTTCCCTCGTGATCGACGGCGGATTACGCCATAAAACCGAATTACGCGTTTGCGGTTCGAGTACATACCATAAAGTATAAGGTGCGAACCCCGCACTACTTTACGAGGTAGGGTATGCGTTATCAAGACGATCCAGATGAGGTGCCGCTTCGCTTGAGGGTCAAACAAGGGGTTCCGCGCTCGACGCTCGATCAGCGCGTGACGAAGCTCGAGCACAAAGTTGCTGAATTGTCGAGCCTCCTAAACGGTATCACTCAACAGCTCGTCGACGTCAGTTCTTCAGTCCACGATATGGCACTGCTTCCGAACGTAAACGACAGCAACGAGCTTCCAAGCGAAACAGAGCCGGTCGAGCCTTCGCTTCTCCCACAACAGACCAAGAAGAAGACGACCTATATCATCGCGGATGCGGATTGTGCTCCCGAGCCCCAGCGTCGCCTAGGCAACGATATAATCATCGCTGATCGCGAATTGTGAGCGGGCTCGCGGCCCGATGAAACTATGTTCATTAGAGAACTTGAGATTCACAACTTCAAGTCATTTGGAAAAAAGGTGAAAATTCCTTTTTTTGACGATTTTACGGCCGTTTCTGGACCTAACGGTTCAGGGAAGTCGAACATCGTCGATAGCGTACTCTTTTGTCTCGGGCTCTCGAGTTCGCGGACTATGCGCGCTGAGAAACTCACCGACCTGATTTTTAACGGGAATGGCGCTGAAGAAGCAATGGTCAAGGTGAAGTTTGATAACGCCGACGCCGAACTGCCCACCGACGCGGAAGTGACGGTTGCGCGAAAGGTGCGCCGCACGGCAAGCGGGTACTATAGCTATTACTACCTGGACGGCAAGCCGTGTACGTTGGCGGACATTCACGAGCTCCTCTCGAAAGCGTGCATCACCCCAGAAGGCTACAATGTTGTGCTCCAAGGCGACATAACGCGCATCATCGAGGTAAGCCCACTTGAGCGTCGTAAAATCATCGATGAGATCGCCGGTATTGCTGAGTTTGACCGAAGGCGGGATCGAGCGCTGAACGAGCTCGAAGTAGTCCGGGAACGCGTCGAGCGCGTCGACATCATACTCAACGAGGTGGCGCTCCGGCTCGAGCAGCTTAAGGTCGAAAGGGAGCACGCCCTCAGGTATCAAGAGCTCAAAGCTAAGAAAAGGGATTATGAAAAAATGGTCTTTGCGTCAAAGCTCAACAAGCTCGCGAGAGAGATCGAGGCGATCGAAGGTGACTTGGCGCGCAAGCAGCGGAGCAAGGACAAGGCGGTTCGCGAGCTCAGCGCAACGCGAGACGCGATCTATGATTTTGAGAGTCAGCTGAGCGCACTCAACAGCGCCGTGTCCGAAAAAGGCGAAAACGAGCAATTCGAATTGACAAAACACATTGAGAGCATCAAAGGGAGTCTTGGGCAACATCAAAGCAGGATCGATTTTGTGACCAAGGAGGCAGACAACCTCGAATCACAGAAGCGCAAGGTATTCATCGAAGTGAACGCCCTCAAGCAGAAGCACGAGGCACTGCAGAGCGATCTGAGAGCTGAAGCGGTGCGACGGGCA
>Ga0187770_10000047_pt1 | contig 52133 bp, 47 predicted proteins | sample 0116_SJ02_MP02_2_FD_133154 | JGI IMG/M metagenome (GOLD analysis project Ga0187770, IMG submission 133154) | Tropical peat soil microbial communities from peatlands in Department of Meta, Colombia - 0116_SJ02_MP02_20_MG | ecosystem: Environmental > Terrestrial > Soil > Wetlands > Peat | place...
CGCATCGGCTCGACGCGCTCGATGCGGACCGGATCGTCTATCGTTCGCACGCCGAGATGGCCGACGGGCTTTCCCGGATGCTTGGGGGCGCGCGGCGGATCGCGATGAACTATTCGCCGCTTGGCGCGATCCCGTCGGTTTCGCGCGTCGATGGGGGCACGCTCGAACTGGTTCGTTCGCTGGGTGTCGAGGTGATTTCGGCGGCCGACCTGATTCAGCGCTTCGAGGCGGCGCTCACCCCCGCGCAACTGGCGGGCCATCGCCGCGCGGGCATCGCGCTGCGCATGATCGTGGCAGAGACCTTTGCCGAAATCGCGCGCCGCGCGACGGCTGACCTGGGCGCAACCGAACTTGGGATTCAGGCATTCGTGATCGACCGGATCGCAGCGCACGGACTGGTGACGCTCACCCCGCCGATCGTCGCGGTCAACGCGCATAGCGCCGATCCTCACTTCGAGCCTTCCGCCGGGGGCGATGCGCCGATTCGGCGCGGCGACTTCGTGCTGCTCGACGTGTGGGCGAAAGAGCCGGGCCCCGACTCGATTTACGCCGACATCACGTGGACCGCATTTGTGGATGAGCACGTTCCCGATGAGCACGCGCACATCTTCGAGATCGTGGCTCGCGCCCGCGACGCCGCGATCTTGCTCGTGCACGAGCGCGTCGCCGCCGGGCGGCCGGTCAGCGGCGTCGAGGGCGACCGCGCGGCGCGCGCCGTCATCGAGCAGGCGGGCTTCGGCGATGCGTTCGTGCATCGCACGGGCCATTCCATCGGGCGTGAGGTTCACGGGATGGGCGCAAACCTCGATTCGCTGGAGGCGCCCGACGATCGCATGCTCATCGAGGGCACCTGCTTTTCGGTCGAACCGGGCATCTATCTTCCCGGGCGCTTCGGGGTGCGCAGCGAGGTGAATATGACGATCGAGAACGGGCGCGCGGAGGTGACCGGCGCCCCGCCGCAGGCCGTGATCGTGGCGCTGCTCGCGCGCCGCGCTTCCTGAGCGAATCAGAGGGCGCCCGCAGCGCAAGCTTGAATGATCCGCGCGATGATATTCGATCTCGACGGCACGCTCGCCGACACCGAGCCGCTTCATCTGGCGGCGTTCAACGATGTGCTGCGCGATCGGGGGATCGAGATTCCTCGCGACGAATACTTCTCGCGCCTGGTCGGATTGGACGATCGCGATTGCTTCGCAGCGGTGCTCGCGAACCGGGGCCAGCAAGCCGGAGCGCGGGAGATAGGCGATCTCATCGCGCGCAAGACCGCCGTCTATCAGCGGATGATCGCCAATCGCGACGTGCTCTACCCCGGCGCCGAGCGGTTCCTGCGCCGATGCGCCGCGCGGTTTCCCCTCCTGCTCGCTACCGGCACGCTAAGAGCCGAGGCGGAGATTATCCTGGGGCGCGCCGGCATTCGGCCGCTGTTCCTCGATATCGTCACGGCCGAGGACGTCGCGCGCGGCAAGCCCGATCCCGCAGGCTTCGTCGCCACGCTCGGACGGATCGATTCCCTGCTCGCCCGCCGCCCCGCGATTCAACCCGCCGAGTGCCTGGTCGTCGAGGACACCGGCGCCGGGATCGAAGCGGCGCATCGCGCTGGGATGAAAGTGCTCGCGGTGTGCCATACCGCGCCGGCCCCGGCGCTCGCCGCGGCCGATGCCGTGTGCAGTACGATCAATGACATCGACCTCGACGCGCTGGTCGGCCGGTTCGCCGGCGGAGAAGGAGGACGACGATGAAGGCACGGCTGTATCAGTTCGTCACGAGCCCGTTCTGCGCCAAGGTCCGCAAGATTCTCGATTTCAAGGGCGTCGATTACGAAGTGATCGAGGTCGATTACGTGGAGCGCAAGGAACTCGTGCTCGCGTCGGGACAGATCATGGTGCCGGCGCTGACGCTCGAGAGCGGCGAGACGATTTTCGATTCCGCGCGAATTGCGATGCGGCTGGAGGAGCTCTATCCCGACCCGACGCTCTTTCCGCCCACCTGGCGCGGCATCCATCTCGCGCTCGCCGACTACATCGACAACCAGCTCGAGGACGCTCTGTACCGCGCGGCAATTCCCGACCAGGTCGCGCACTGGCGCAAGATGGGCAAGGATCGCGAGGCGCTGTGGCGGCTGATTCGCGAACGCCGCTTCGGCGCCGGCTTCGTCGACCGGATGCTCGCCGAGGCGGATGCGAACCGGCGCCGCGCGGGCGAGGCGCTCGCACCGTTCGAGGACGCGCTTTCGGACCGCGCATTCCTGCTCGGGCGAATCGGGCTTGCGGACTTCGCGCTTTACGGGCAGCTTTGGTACTTCGCGCTGACCGGCGAACTCAAAATCCCCGGGGAGTGCAAGAACCTGCGCGCGTTCTTCGGCCGGATGGATCGCATCTCCTCGGCTCCCGAAGCCATTTAGCAGGATGTTGAGAAAACCCCGATCATCGCAGCTCGACCGCGGCGAGATCTCAACATCCTGCTAGCTCGGGTCACGCGGTTGCTTCCCGCACCGCGGAGTGCAGGAAGCCCCCGAACATCGCGCCCGTTGAATCCAGCGCGACATCGTACAGCGACGCCGTCCGTCCCGGCACGAACGCCTGGTGGCCCTCATCGAGCAACGCGTACACCACGCAAAGCATCAGCGCCGCGTACGGCCGCCCTTCCATCGGCCCGCGAATCAGCAGCCAGAAGAGAATCCCGTACTCGGTGAAGTGCGCGGCCTTGCGTATGAGCGCGTGCGCCACGTCCGCCGCCGGCCCCGCCAGTCGCGGAAACAGCCAGAGCAAAATCGGATCGATTATCCGCGCCGTGTTCGCCGCGGAAAACGCCGAGGTCGATAGCACGAAGATGACCGCGCCCCACACGATGACCGGCAACCACTGCTCCAGCATCTCGCGTTTCCAGCCACCAGGGTGCGCAAACTGTGATTCCATTATGCGATGCCTTACGCGGACAAACCCGCTAGACTTGAGAGCATAGGTGATGACAGACGCGATGCGAACGGGCTCATACGCGCGCTTGACTTGATGATTATCAGCCGCGGCGCGCCCGTTCCAGCCGCATCCCGAAACCGATCGCGACCGCAAGAGGACTCGATCGAGCCGTGGATCATCCGCTGACGATTCAGCCCAACCGCCCCACCCCGCCGTGCACGATCGTGATCTTCGGCGCCTCCGGCGATCTGGCCAGGCGCAAGCTGCTGCCCGCGCTTTACAACCTGGTGCATTGCGGAAAAGGAATGATGCCGGCGCGCAGCGCGGTGCTCGGGTTCGCGCGCACGCCGCTCACCTCCGACCAGTTTTGCTCCACCGCTCGCGAGGCGGTGGACCGATTCTCGCGGCTCAAGGTCGAGGAGGACTGCTGGCAGAGCTTCGTCCAGAGTCTCGGCTATCTTGGCGGCCTCGATCAGCCCGACGGATTCAGGCGGCTGCGCGAGCGTCTGGAACAGACCGAGCGCGAGCGTGGAATTCCCGAGAACCGGATCTACTATCTCTCGGTTCCGCCCGAGGCGTACAGCGACTGCGTCGCCCGCCTTGCCGCCGAGGGAATGATCGCTCCGGCCAATGCGCCGCACTTCACGCGAGTGGTGGTCGAGAAACCGATCGGCCACGATCTTCCAAGCGCGCTCGAAATCAATCGCACCCTGCGCAAGCATCTCGACGAGTCCCAGATTTTCCGAATCGATCATTACCTCGGCAAGGAGACCGTCCAGAACCTGCTCGTGCTTCGCTTCGCCAACTCGATCTTCGAGCGCCTGTGGGGCAGCCGCAACGTCGATCACGTGCAGATCACCGTGGCGGAGAGCGAGGGCGTGGGCACCCGCGCCGGCTACTACGACCACTCCGGCGCACTGCGCGACATGGTGCAGAACCACCTGCTGCAACTGCTCACCCTGCTCACGATGGAGGCGCCGGTGTCGCTCGATGCTATCGCGGTCCGCGAGGGCAAGCTCAACGTGCTGCGCGCGCTCCGCCCGATTCGCGCCGAGCTCGCGCGCACGCAGACGGTTCGCGCGCGCTACTCGGCGGGGCAGGTGGATGGAGTCGAGGTGCCGGGTTACCTCGATGAGCGCGGCGTGGCCGCCCACTCGCGCACCGAGACGTTCACCGCGCTCAAGCTCTATGTCGATAACTGGCGATGGTCCGGCGTGCCGTTTTACGTCCGCACCGGCAAGCGGCTCGGGCGCCGCGCAAGCTCGATCATCGTGCAATTCCGCGACGTGCCGAAAATCCTGTTCAACCGCGACGCGAACCTGCCGTCCAACCTGCTGACCCTGCGCATCCAGCCCGACGAGGGCTTCTCGTTCGATGTGATCGCAAAGCAGCCCGGCCTGGACCTCGGTCTGCGTCCGGTCCGGATGAATCTCAGTTATGCGAGCGCGTTTGGAGAACCGTCGCCCGACGCTTACGAGCGCCTGCTGCTCGACGTGATGAACGGCGATCACACGCTCTTCCCAAGCGGTGCGTTCGTGCAGAAATCGTGGGAGTTCATCCAGGGTATCCTCGACGCGTGGGCCGACGATGCGCGCGTGCCAATCGAGGAGTACCCTTGCGGCAGTTGGGGACCGCGCGCGGCGGATGCGCTGATTGCCGCGGACGGCCGCGCCTGGCGCGAGCCGTGATCGCGCGCGCCACGGAAGCCAAAGCGAACAAAGGGGGAGCGGGCCGCGCTTCGATCCAGCCGCAACCGGGGAATGAGTCATGCCGCACGAACATCATCACCATCATCATCAGCCATCTCAGGGTGCACCGATCGCGCGCGATATGAGCGCGCTCAGCGACGAGCAGAAGCGCCGATATCGCCAGCTTGCAAAAAAGTTCGCCGCCGCGATTGTCGAAACCCGCGAGACCGGCCGCGGCTGGGAGATCACGCTCGCCGAGCGGCGCCTGTCGATGCCCGAGGCGGGCGAGTGGATTCTGCTCGAGGGCAAGAGCTGTCCGTTCCTGGAGATCGCGATGGAGAGCCGGCCCGGCGCATTCGTGATCAAGCTTGCCGGCCGCGAGGGAGTGAAGGCCTTCCTCAAGCGCGAGCTTAAGATCTGATCCGCTGGCGCCTCGAGCATCGCAGCGCCGGGCGGATGCGGCATCGCATTGTGGCGGCGGTTTCGCGGCGGCCGTAAAAGTTCAAGCATCACATTCGATTTCGCGGCAGCCGTGGCGCGGCACCGCCGGGAGCATTTTTGCTGTGGAGTGATCCGATCCCGTCGGTTAGCATTTTTTGCGGCTTGCGCGCCCGCCGGTGACGAAGCCAAACCGCATGATTAAATTCGAATTCTGGCGCTGCGTTTCGCGGTGTCGGAACGCGCCGCCGGCGATGTGCGCGTATCGGAGCGGATCCTCCCAAACTCGTGGCGCGATCAGAGAGACAATTCGTGGCTAACAACAAGGTCGTGATTCTCGGCGCCAACGGCGCCATGGGCGCCGGAGCCGGATGCGTGTTCGCGGGCGCAGGCTTCGAGGTGACGATGCTCGCGCGCGAGATCGACAAGGCCCGCGCGGGGCTCAAGGCGGCGCAGAATGCCGCGCGCTCCGAAGCGATCGCCGAGCGCATCCGGCTTGGCACTTATGACGACGACCTCGAGCGCGCGGCCGCAGCGGCGGGCCTCGTGTTCGAGTCGCTCGCCGAGGACCTCCCGCTCAAGCGCCACTTCTTCGAACTCATCGATCGCTATCGCCGCCCTGAGACCATCGTCGCGACCGGATCCTCGGGGCTTTCCATCGCCGAGATGGCGCGCGGACACAGCGACTCGCTGCGCAGGAACTTTCTCGGAATCCATCTGTTCAATCCGCCGCACATGATCGTCGGCACCGAGGTCATCCCGGGGTCCGAGACCGACCCCGCGGTCACCGCGGCGGTCGCCGCGATGCTCGCGCAGCGGCTCGGCCGCAAGGTGATCGTCGCGAAGGACCGGCCGGCGTTCGTGGGCAATCGCGTCGGCTTCAAGGTGCTCAACGAGAGCGCGCAGCTTGCGGCGCAGCACGGCGTCGCCTTCATCGACTACCTGATCGGGCCGCACACCGGGCGCGCGATGTCCCCGCTGGCGACCATCGATCTGGTCGGATGGGACGTGCACAAGGCGATCGTGGATAACGTGTACGCCAACTGCGAGGACGACGAGGCGCACGGCTGCTTCAGGCTGCCCGATTTCATCGAGCGCGGAATCGCCGAGGGCCGGCTCGGCGACAAGACCCCGGAGTCGGGCGGATTTTACCGCAGGGCCGGCAAGGACACGTTCGTGGTCGATCCGAAGACCGGCAACCACGAACCGCTCAAGCGCCCCGAGCCGATCGAGTTCGTGGAGAAGATGAAGCAGCTCCATCGCGTCGCCCGATACAGCGAAGCGATGAAGGTGCTCGCGGAGGCTCCTGGAGCGGACGCCGAGCTTTGCCGCCGCGTCGTGCTCGGATACGTGAGCTACGCGCTCAACCGGGTGGATGAAGTGGCGGAGTCGCCCACAGACGTCGATACGATCATGAGCTACGGCTTCAATTGGGCGCCGCCGTGTGCGATCGTCGATCTGTTGGGCGCGCGCAACACGGCCGCCATGCTCGAGAAGCTCAAGCTCGTGGTGCCGCCCGCGGTCGAGCACGCGGCGCGCAGCGATGCCAAAATTTTCAAGGGCGGCATCCTCGAGTACGGCCGCACGTTCGTCGGATAGAAGGAGGCTGCGATGGAAAAGCCGGCGCAAGTGTACGTCCTGGGCGGGGCGCAGACCGACTTCGCCCGCAACTGGTCGAAGGAAGGAAAACACTTCGTTGCGATGATGTGCGAGGCGGCGGTCGGCGCGATGGACGCAACCGGGATCGAGCCGCGCGAGATCGAGTGCGCGCACGTCGGCAATTTCGCAGCCGAGCTCTACGCCAAGCAGGGACACGTCGGCGCATTCTTCGTCGAGATCGACCCGGCGTTCTCCGGGATGCCGACCTCGCGCCACGAGGCCGCGTGCGCATCGGGGTCGATCGCGATTCTCGCCGCATCGGCGGAGGTCGAGGCGGGCCGCTACGATCTCGCCTGCGTGCTCGGCGTCGAGCAGATGAAGACCGTCGACCCCGCGACCGGCGGCGACTACCTCGGCACCGCCGCGTGGTACGAGCGCGAGGCCAAGGGAATCGAATTCCCGTTCCCCAAGCTGTTCGGCCGGCTCGGGGATGAGTACGACCGGCGCTTCGGCCTGAAGGACGAGCATCTCGCGCACATCTCCGCGGTCAACTACTCCAACGCCAAGCGCAACCCGAACGCGCAGACCCGCAACTGGTTCATGAGCGAGAGCCACGCCCAGCAGGCATCGAAGTTCAACACGGTTATCGGCGGGCGAATCAAGGTGAGCGATTGCTCGCAGGTCACCGACGGCGCGGTCGCGATATTTCTCGCATCGCCGAAGTTCGCAAGCGAGTGGGCGCGGCGCAATCGCAGGCAGCTTGGCGAGATTCCGCGAATTCTCGGATGGGGCCATCACACGGCGCCGATCGAATTCTCAACCAAGGTCGCCGAGAGCAAGGACAATCCCTACGTGCTGCCGCACACGCGCCAGGCGATTCTCGACGCGTTCCGGCGCGCCGGGATCGCGTCGGTCGCGGAAGTCTCGGGAATCGAGACGCACGATTGCTTCACGACTTCCGAGTACATGGCGATCGACCATTTCGGCCTCACCGCTCCGGGCGAGTCGTGGAAGGCGATCGAAGAGGGCGTCATCGAGATGGGCGGCAGGTGCCCGATCAATCCGAGCGGCGGCCTCATCGGCGCGGGCCATCCGGTGGGCGCAACCGGAGTGCGCCAGATGCTCGATTGCTGGCGGCAGGTCACCGGACAGGCGGGCGAGTACCAGGTCGAAGGCGCGCAGAAGTTCGGGATGCTGAATATCGGGGGAAGCGGAACGACGAGCTGCGCGTTCGTGGTCGGGAAGTAAGCGCGCGAGGCTTCGAGCGATGATGCGGCGGTCCGCTTGCGGTCCGCCGCTTTTCATTTGCGCGATCGGCGCCGGAGCGGCGGCCAGCCGGCGTGCTTTGCAAGCGACGACGCCGCGCGCGGTGTGCGCGTTCGCGTCGGCTGAATGTTTGAAAAAATAGTAGGGCGGGCCGCCGTGGCCGTCGAAAGATGCGCGGGCATCCTCGCCGGCGCGACCTTTGTTATTCGGTGCGCAGCTCTTTTTTTGGCGTCATTCCACGCGCGCCTCGCGCAGAATCCCGGATCCTTCTCCTGTCATTCCCGCGCGTCTGAGTTGGCTGGCGCGCGAGGAATCCCGGATCCTCGTTCGGTCTTTTCAGAATCATATGTCGCGCGCTCGATGACGATCGCGCGACACTGCGGTCTCAACATCCTGCGAGGCGACCGGGTTCGGCTTCACAGCTTGATCGTCACGCACTTGAGCTGGGTGTAATGATGGAGCGCTTCGATTCCTTTCTCGCGGCCGTAGCCGCTCAGCTTGTAGCCGCCGAACGGGGTTTCCACTCCGCCGGCGAAATACTCGTTGACGAAGACCTGACCCGCCTCCAGCCGCGCGGCGACCCGATGGGCGCGGGCGAGATCGCGCGTCCAGATTCCGGCGACCAGGCCGTAGTCGACGCCGTTCGCGATTTGGATCGCTTCTTCCTCGTCCTTGAACCTGATTACGACGCCGACCGGTCCGAAAATTTCCTCGCGCGCGATCCGCATCTCGGGGCGCACGTTGGTGTACAGCGTTGGCGATACGAAAAATCCGCGCTCGCGCAGTTTCGGATCGGACGGCAAATCGCCGCCGGCCGCGACGCTGGCGCCCTCCTCGCGCGCGAGCCGATAGTAGTCCTGCACCTTCTGGTATTGCGCGGCGGTCGAGACCGGGCCCATCGAGACGTTTTCCGTTCCCGGGCCGATGCTGATTTTCGCGAGTCCCTCCTTGAGCCCCGCGACCACCGTGTCGTGAATCGAATCCTCGACCAGGATGCGCGAGCCGAGGCTGCATATCTGCCCCGCGTTGGCGCACATCGCGCCCAGTGCTCCCGGTATCGCGGCGGCGAGGTCGGCGTCGGCGAAGATGATGTCGGGCGACTTGCCGCCCAGTTCGAGGGTGAGCGGTATGATCCGCTCGGCGGCGATTTTCCCGATTTCTCGCGCCGCCCGCACCGATCCGGTGAAGGCGACCTTCCGCACGCCGGGATGCGAGACGAGCGCCGTACCCGCCTCGGGGCCGGTGCCGGTCACGACGTTGAGGACGCCCCTCGGAATCCCGCTCGCGAGCGCGATCCTCGCCAGCTCCAGCGTGGTGGTGGAAGTGAACTCGGAGGGCTTGGCGACCACGACATTGCCAACTGCGAGCGCGGGCGCGATGCCGCGGCCGGCCTGGTTGATCGGCGCGTTCCACGGCAGGATCACGCCGACTACGCCGAATGGCTCGCGCCTTGTATAGGAATGATAGCCGCCGCCGAGATCGATGGTCTCGCCTTTGAAGAGATTGACCAGTCCCGCATAGAACTCGAAATATTGCGCCGCGATCTCGACGTCGGCGCGCGACTGTCCCAGCGGCTTTCCGTTTTCCAGGGTCTCAAGGCGCGCGAGCTTTTCGCTTTCGCCGCGCAGCCGGCGCGATATCTCGAACAGGATGCGTCCGCGCACGATCGGCTTGCTGTCGCGCCAGGCCGGGAAAGCGGCGTTGGCCGCGCGCACGGCAGCGTCGATGTCGCGCGCATCGCCGCGCGCGATCTCGGCGGCCTTCTCATTGCGTGCGGGATCGATCGATTCGAAGTAATGTCCGCCGGCGGGGGCGGTGAAAGCGCCTCCGATGAAATGTTCATAACGCATCGTCAGCAAACTCCTGGATCGTCCTGAAACTCAGGAGACAGGCCCGGGCCATTGAGATCGCTTACGCTCTGCTTGCCATCGGCTCCTAATTACAGCACCCACTTCATGAAGCGCAAAAGGGCGCGGCGGGTTCGCGCGGGCGCGGTTTCATCTTTCGTACAGGATCAGGATGTTGAGACCGCGGCGCGGTCGAACTGCGAGAATCAGGTTTTTCTCAACATCCTGCTAAGATTCACCCGTGGAATCGCAGGTCGCATCACGAGCCGGTTCGGCGGCCGCGGCGCAGGCGCTCAAGCTCAGCCCGGCGCCCCGGCGGATCCTGGTCAAAGAAACGAACTGGCTCGGCGACATCGTGATGAGCCTGCCGGCGCTGCGCGCGATTCGGCGCGCGTGGCCGGATGCGCATCTTGCGATTCTCATCAGGCAGGAACTCTCAAGCTTCTTCGACGGCGCCGGCTGGCTCGACGAGGTAATTCCCTACTCGGTCGGGCGCGGCCTGGGCGGGCTTGGCGATCGCAGCCGGATCGTCGGCGCGATTCGCGCGCGGGAGTTCGACCTCGCGGTCCTGTTCCCGACGAGCTTCGAGTCGGCGCTGTGGACCGCGGCGGCGCGCATTCCGCGCCGCGCTGGTTTCGCAGGAGAGGCGCGCGGGCCGATGCTCACCCTGAGAGCGAGTCCGCCGCCTGAGGCGATTACGGGTCACCAGGTGCAGTGGTGGCTCTCGATGGTGCGCGCGACGCTCGGCATAGAGGGCGATGCGGGCGACTTCGCGATCGAGGCGCACGCGCCGCACGTCGCGAAGATGCGCGGATGGCTGGATGCGCGCCGCCGCCGTCCCGGCCGCCCGCTCATCGCGGTTGCGCCGGCCGCCGCGTTCGGTCCCGCCAAAGAGTGGCCCGCGCACAGCTATGCGGCAATGATCGATCTTCTCGCCGAGCGCCACGGCGCCGAGTGCGTGCTGGTCGGCGCGCCGGGCGAGCGCGCGAAATGCGATCAGATCGCCGGCTTAGCGCGCGCCGGCGCGATCGTCGCCGCAGGCGAGACGAGCATCGGCGAGCTCGTCGCGACGCTCGCGATCGCGGACGCATTCGTGGGAAACGACTCCGGATGCATGCATGTCGCGGGAGCGCTTGGGCGGCCGGCGGTCGCGATCTTCGGTTCGACCAACCCGCTGCGCACCGCCCCTTTGGGCGCGCGCACGTGCGTGATCTGGCTCCGCCTCCCGTGCAGCCCATGTCTCGAGCGCACCTGCCGTTTCGGCCATTACGAGTGCCTTACGCGGATCGAGCCCGGCGATCCGGCCGACGCGCTGGGCGAGCTGGGCGCGCTCGGATGACTGGCAGGCTGGTGAGAAAAGCGAGAGCATCGCAATTTGACCACCCTGCGGTCTCAACAGCCTGCTAGGCGGTTCAAGCGCCGCGCGGTTTCGATTATTCTCGTGTCTGCGGCGCGGCGCATCGCGGCCGCCAGAGCGCATCGGTGAGCCCATGAAACTCAAGGAACTCGCATCGAGACTCGGACTTGAACTGCGCGGCGACGGCGACGTCGAGATTTTCGCTCCGGCGCCGATCGAGGCCGCGGCTCCGGGAACGATCATATTCGTCGCGGCGGCGCGCTATGCGCCCATGCTCGAAAGCACGAGCGCATCGGCGGCGATCGTCGCGCCGGACCTGGCATCGGCGGCCAAATGCCCGGTGCTGCTGAGCAACAACCCGTATGCCGATTTCGCGCGCGTGATCGGAATCTTTTTTCCGCCTTACCGGCCCGCGCCCGGAATTGACCCGAGTGCGCGAATCGCTCCCGATGCGAAGATCGGTGCGAACGCATCGATCGGCGCATATGCCACGATCGGCGCAGGCGTCTCGATCGGCCGCAACGCGACGATTCATCCGCACGTCACGATTTACCCCAACACCACGATCGGCGACGACTTCACCTGCCACAGCAACGTGTCGATTCGCGAGGGCGCCACGATCGGCAGCCGCGTCACGCTCCTCAACGGCGTCGTCATCGGCGCCGATGGATTCGGTTTCGTCGAGCACGCCGGCGATCTCGTCAAAATGCCGCAGGTCGGAACCGTCGTGATCGAGGACGACGTGGAGATCGGCGCGCATTCGACCATCGACCGCGCGACCCTGGGCGCAACCGTGCTCCATCGCGGGGTCAAGCTCGACGACCAGGTCCACATCGGACACAACTGCGAGATCGGTGAGTTCACGCGCATGGCGGCGCACGTGGGAATCGCGGGCTCGACGAAAATCGGCAAGTGGTGCCAGTTCGGCGGACAGGCGGGATCCGCCGACCACACGACGGTCGGGGACCGCGTGATGGTGGTCGCAAAATCGGGAATTCACGGCAATATCGCCGATGGGGCGATAGTCGGAGGGATCCCGGCTGTCGATGTGCGCAAGTGGCGCCGCTACGTGGCGGCGTTGCCGCGCCTGTCCGAACTGCTGCGCCGCATTCGCGCGCTCGAGAGAGCCGCCGGCCTTGGCTCCGATGAATAACGATCGCGCGCGCGCACCGGCCAACGCCGGCGCAAGGTTCCTTGGGCCGATGGCGGTCGCGGCGCTCGCGATCCTCGCACTCGGCGCGGCGGGATGCTTGTGGCTGGGCGCGGGAGAACTCGCCTACAACTACGAGAAGACCGGAAGCATCACGGGAATTCCGGCATCCTCGCAGTCATCCGCGAAAAAGACCACCAAATCCCCGGCCGCGCAGCCCACCCCGGCCGATACCGACATCGAATAGGGCATCGACTCGCCAGGCCGCACGGAGCGGTGCGATTCGCGTACAAAAGTCGGATATGATATTGCGCCAAGCGCGCCGATTGTGGCGGAGATAAGGAGGGAGGTGTGGGGAGATGAGCACGATCGAGGAACGATACCGGACGGCGACTCCGAAGTCGGCCGCAGTCGGGAGGCGCGCCGAGCGCGTGATGCCCGGCGGCGACACCCGCACGAGCGCATTTCATCGGCCATACCCGCTCACGATCGCTCGCGGCGATGGACCCTTCATGTGGGACGTCGACGGCACCCGCTACATCGATCTCATCGGGAATTACACCAGCCTCGTGCACGGGCACGCGTATCCGCCAATCGCCGACGCGATCGAGCGGGCCGCCCGCCAGGGCACCGCGTGGCCAGCGCGCTCGGAGCCCCAGATCGCGCTTGCGGAGCTCCTGTCCGAGCGCGTCCCGTCGGTCGAGCGCATCCGGTTTTGCAACTCGGGCACCGAGGCGGGGATGCTCGCGGCGCGCGTCGCGCGGCGGCTCACCGGCCGCAAGGTCATCCTGATGGCGCGGTACGGGTACCACGGATCGTACGATGACCTCGAAGTTGGACTGACAGGGCACGACGGCGAGCGCACGATGCTCGCGGACTTCGGCGCGGCGACCGCCTTCGAGGCGCTGCTTGCGGAGCGCGGCTCCGAGATAGCAGCGGTGTTTCTCGAACCCGTGCTCGGCAGCGCGGGACTGGTGACGCCGCCCGCGGGATTCCTCGAACAGGTCGCGGAGGCGGCGCGCCGGGCAGGTGCGCTGTTCGTACTCGATGAGGTAATCACGCTGAGGCTCGCCGAGGGCGGCGCGCAGCAGATGTTCGACGTGAAGCCCGACATCACCATGATGGGCAAGATCATCGGCGGCGGATTGCCGGTCGGCGCGCTCGGCGGCAACGCGGAAATAATGGCGGCATTCGATCCGCGCGAGCGCGGCGCCATCTACCATGCCGGGACTTTCAACGGCAACCCGGCGACCTGCGCCGCCGGCGTCGCATCGGTGAAGGCGCTCACGCAGGACAAGATCGACAAGATGGACCAGCAGGCCAAGCGCCTTGCCGAGGACCTCAAGAGCGCGGCGCGCCAGGTGGAACTCCCATTCTCGGTGCGCCAGTGCGGATCGCTGCTCAACATTTTCTTCGTGAACGAGCCGCCGCCCGCGGCGGTAAATCGCGAGGATGCCCGCGCGATGGCAAGCTTCCACCTTGCGGCTCTCAACGAGGGCCTCTTCATCGGCACGCACGGCTTGATCGCGCTCTCCACGGTGATGACCGACGCGCTGATGACCGAAGTCGCCGAGCGCGCTGCGAAGGCGATGGCCGACCTCGCGCAGTCGGGCACGTAGAGATAGGCGGCCATGCCCGCCCTCGCGGCGCGGCGCCTGCGCCGCATCACGCGGCCTTCAATTCCGACGTGCAATGCGGGCATTTGTGCGCGCCGATCGGAATCGGGGTCAGGCAATACGGGCACGCCTCGGTCGTCGGCACGGGCTTCGCAACAAAGCGGTTGATCTGCTTGACAATGACGAACATCGCGAATGACACAATCACGAAATCGATGATCGTATTGATGAAGGCGCCGTAGGCGATAGCCGGCGCGCCCGCGGCCCGGGCCGCAGCGAGCGATGGAAACGAGGTGCCCGACAGGTTGATGTACATGCTCGAGAAATCGACCCTGCCGAGCACCAGGCCGATGGGCGGCATGATCACGTCATTCACCAGCGAGGTGGTGATTTTTCCGAACGCGGTTCCCACGATGAAGCCGACGGCCAAATCGAGGACGTTTCCGCGGGTCGCAAACTCCTTGAATTCGCTCCACATGGACATGGCGGCTATCTCCTTTGGCCCACGCGCCGGATGAGACGGCTAGCGCAGCCCCGCTGGCGCGCGAGGACTTCGCAAACGAACCACTGCACGCGTGCTAAGTAAAGGTCCGAGAGCCGCTGAGGACGCTACGGTCCGGCGGGACCGACCGCAATTCCCAACGAGCCAAAAGCACTAAGTCCCGTGAAAGGACCGCTGATGGCGCCGATTGGCGCAACATCGCCATGGCTGCCCGCCGCAAAGATCAGGATAGGATCGCCAGTGCGCTCGAAGCCTGCGGTCGCTAAGCTGGTATCGGCGCGCTTCGTGCCTGATTTGCCATCATTCCCAGGGACCGTTTCAATGCAAGAGATGCTGAAGCCAAGCCTCGCAGTGTTTAGGACGTAGATTTTACCCTCGGAATCGAGCGCAATTTTATAGGGAAACCTAAGTCCGGTATTAGTACCGGTAATTGTCGTGATAGGCATAACGTCGCCATTGCTACCAGGACCGTAGGCGGTAATGCTTCCCTTCCCGTCGGGGATCGGAATGCATGCGCCGCAGGCATGGAAGCATTTCATTGGACCCTGGTTCGCTACGTAGATTTCACCAGTGTGATTCACGGCGATTGCCGACGGTGATTCAAGCCGGGTAAGGGGACCGCCGATGACGGCTTCTGGCGCCGCATCGCCATTGCTTCCGGCCGGATAAATAGCGACGTTGTCGGGGCTGGTTTGGGAGCAGGATCGCCGATTGCAACTCTCTCCGCCCTGACTCGCTACGTATAGGTCCCCGCTTGGGTTCACCGCCATGACAGCCCGGGAGTTCTCGCCGCTGCTATTGATATTTATCGTGGCGTTCGGCAGCGCATCGCCAGAGCTCCCCGCTGGATACACAGTGACGGCATCGTTGTTATTCAGAACAAACATGTCGCCACCGGAATCCACTGCGATCCCCTGCGGATTATTGAGTCCGGTGTTGGGTCCAGCGATCGTGGCGAGAGGTGCCACAGTGGCATAGCTGCCCGGCAGGTAAATCGTAATGCTGCCGCCGCCCGCCTCGTTGGCCACATAGATGTCTCCGGTGGAATCAACCGCAATGCCGGAGGCGCCGTTGAGCCCGGTAAAACTGCTCGCGATCGTGGTGATCGGTTTTGCGTCGCCGCTGCTGCCGGCCGGATAGACAGTTACACTGCCAAATTGGTGTGGCCACCCGCTATAGTTTGATACGTAAAGATTCCCCTCGGAATCCAACACGACGCCACTGGGGAGATTGAGGCCAGTATTGGCGCCGACAATTATTGTGGACGGGGCGACGTTGCCACTCCTGCCCGCCGAGAAAATACTGATGTCGAAGCCGACGCCTGAGTTACCCGTAACATAGAGATTTCCGCTGGAATCCAGCGCGATTCCTTGTGCCTCAGTCAGACCTGTCTTGTCGCCGGCGATTATGGCAACCGGCGGCGAATTACCGCTGCTGCTGGCCGAATAGACAGTGATGGTGGTGGCGGCGTAATCACGCAATCGCTCGTTATTGGCCGTGAACAAATTCACTATGTAGATCTCGCCTCCCGGGCCACGTGCGATGCCCACGGGATAAGCGAGTCCAGTCGCAACACCCCTGATAATGGTTATAGGTGCGACGTTTCCGTTGCTCCCGGCGGGATAAACTGTAATCTCCCCGGAATCATCGGTGTCAGGCACGACCGGACCGCCAAATTCGTCTGCGACGTAAATGTCTCCCCGAGAGTCCAATGCGATAGCGCTAGGGCCGTCAAGCTGGGTGTTCGATCCGGCGATGATGGCAGCAGGAGCTTCGTTGAGGATGCCTGTGCCTGCGTCCAACGGTGGATAAATCACGATGCTGTTATTCGCGCCGTTTGCCACGTATATCTTCCCACGCGTGTCCAACGCGATCCCGGTTGGATTGGCAAGTCGCGTGCTGGAACCGCCAATCACTGCGACCGGCGCTACGTTACCGCTGGCGTTCGCCGCATAAATCGTGATCGTGTTCGTCGCTGAATTTGTAACGTAGATCCTGCCGCTCGCATCGCGAGCAATCCCGCTCGGAGCGATCATGTCGGTCGTCACAGCGATCGGAGGGACGTCGCCACTGCTGCCGATCGGATAGGCGGTCACATCGACCAGATTGGCAACGAAGATTGCCTCGCCTCCCGGTCCGGCCGACACGGCATCGATCGGCGCAGCGGCGATTATGCCGAGCAGAAAAGCGGCAATCGCCGCGGCTCTTGCGATCTTCATCCCCCCCTTCCTCGATCTGTTCACAGCTTGATAACGTGGCGGCCGGCGCGCCGCCGGCGAGTGAGCTTAGCGCCGGCGCGGGTCAGAAGCCAAACTTCACGATCTGCGCGTGCGCCTCGGCATAGGCGCGCGCGAAGTCGAGCTGCGCCTCGCTCTCCGCGTGGATCTCGAACACCGGCTCGCCGCGCGCGACGATCTCGCCGACCGTCTTCATGATCCTGACGCCCGCGGCGATATTGGCGGGCGCGCCGGCGCGTTTTGCGACTCGCGCGATCTCCCAGCAGTCGATCTCGCGAATCCGCCCGTCGCGAACCGCCTCGACGGTGCGCTTGAACGCCGCCGGCGCGGGAAATTCGCGCCGCCCCTGCGCATCGACGATGCGATCGAACGCCGCGAGCGCCGCTCCCGAATCGAGCGCCTTCTGCGCGGCGCGATAGCCGGCCGCCGGCTCCACGACTCCGGTCATCTCGAGCAGCCGCGCCGCCAGGTAGAGCGATTTCTCGCGCAGATCGGCCGGCGCGTCGGGTTCGCGCCTCAGCACCGCGAGCACATCGAGCGCCTCCAGCCGCGGACCGATCCCCCGCCCGACCGGCCCGTGCGCCTCGGTCACGACCACGTCGAGCCTGAGTTCGATTTCGCGAGCGACCGCGCGGAACAGGTTCGCGAGATGCTCGGCCGCGCCGAGCGAGCGGACCTTGGCGCTTGCGCCCACGGGGATGTCGATGAGGACGTCGGTTGCGCCGACGGTTTTTTTCTTGGCGAGGATCGATGCGACCATTTGCGCCTCGGTGTCGATCTCCATCGGGCGCTCGACGGTAATCAGGATGTCATCGGCGGGTGCTAGCTCGAGCGCCCCGCCCCATGCGATGCAGGCGCCCGCGCGCCCGACGACCTCGTGAATCCGCGTCGCACCGAGCGCGACCTCCGCGACGGCTCCCATCGTGTCCGCGGTGCCCGACGGGCTGGTGATCGCGCGCGAGGAGGTCTTGGGCATTTTCACTCCCAGCGCCGCGAGGATCGGCACCACGATCATCGTGGTCCGGTTGCCGGGGATTCCGCCGACGCTGTGCTTGTCGGCGACCGGACCGGGGCCGAAGTCGAGCCGCGCGCCGGTTCCGATCATCGCGCGCGTGTACTCGGCAAGCTCGCTCGTATCCAGCCCGCGCAGCGCGCACGAGAGCACAAACATCGCAAGCTCCACGCGCGAGTATCGGCGCCTCACCACGTCGGCGAGGATTGCGTCGAACGCGGCGCGATCGAGCTTGCGGCCCAGCAGCTTGCTGCGCACCAGGTCCACGCTTCGCGGCGCGACGGCCAGGGTGGCATTCACCGCGGTGCCCTCGGGAAGCCCGAGATCGCGGAACGCCTCCTCGGAGAGCCCGATTTCATCGGGTGCAAGCAGCGTATCGCTGCAAAAGTTGAGCACTCCCGTAATCTCGCGCGCCGCCCCGGTCACCGGATGCGTACCCAGCACGTAGGCGCGATCGAGCGGGTTGAAGCCGAGCTTGCCGGTGCGTACCGCGCGCTCGTGGATGACGATCACGTGCTCGCGGAGCGTGTCGAGCGGAAGATGTTTGACGCGGAACATGATGCGATTCTCCATCAGTCGAGACGTACCTGCTCGAGATGGCGCGGAACCACGGCGTGCCATTTAAGCTCGCGCCGGATCGCGAGGCCGAGCGCCTGGGCCGCAGCCGGATCGCCGTGGACTACGTAACAGATCTCGGGCCTGGCCGGCGCGGTGCGAAGCCATGCGATCGTTTCCGCCTGATCGGCGTGCACCGAGAAGGCGGGAACGTTCACGACCTCGGCGCGCACCGGGACATAGCGGCCGAGCATCTTCACCGCCGCCGCCCCATCGAGCAGCGAGCGGCCGCGCGTCCCCTCGGCCTGGTAGCCGACCAGGATGACCGTGTTGCGATCGTCCTCGAGCCGATTCGCCAGGTGATGCAGCACGCGCCCGCCGGTCGCCATCCCGGAAGCCGAGATGATGATCATCGGACCGGGAAGCGAGTTGAGTTCGATGGACTGATCGACGGTGCGCACCTCATGGAGCTGGCCGGGGTCGAGCGCCTCGGGCGCAAGGCCGCGGCGCAGCTCCTCGCTGCCCGAGCCGATCGCACTCTTGTAGATATTCAATGCTGCCAGCGCCATCGGACTGTCCACGTACACGGGAATCGCCGGCACCCGCCGCGCCACGATGAGCTGCTTCAAATGATAGAGCACGACTTCGGTGCGATCGACTGCGAAGGAAGGGATCACGATGACGCCGCCGCGCGCCGCGGTGCGCGCGATCGCATCCTCGAAGAGCTTGAGCGACTCCTCGTCGTTGTGCAGCCGGTCGCCGTAAGTGGACTCGACCACGATGATGTCGGCGGCGGGGACCGGTGCGGGCGGGAGCAGAAGGGGATGGTTCGGGCGGCCAAGATCGCCGCTGAAGAGCACCGTGCGCGCGCGGCCGCCGCCGGTCTTGAGCAGAATCGAAGCGGAGCCGAGGATGTGGCCGGCGTGGCGGAAAACGATGCGGATGCCGCCGGGTGTGTCCGCGTCGGAATCGTCGCGCTCGCTCTGGAAGCGGTCGAGAGATTTCCAGGCGTCATCTTCGGTGTAAAGCGGCAGCGCCGGCGAATGCTTCGAGTATCCCTTGCGGTTGGCATACTCCGCCTCCTCGTCCTGCAAGTGGCCGCTATCGGGCAGGAGGATCCGGCATAGCGCGGCCGTGCCCGCGGTCGCGTGAATTGCGCCGCTGAATCCGTCGCGGCAGAGCGCGGGGAGATAGCCGCTGTGGTCGAGATGCGCGTGCGTGAGCGCGACGGCGTCGATCGCGTGCGGGTCGGCCGGGAAAGGATCCCAGTTGCGGAGCCGGAGTTCCTTGAGACCCTGGAACAGGCCGCATTCGACCAGCATGCACGCCGTCGCGGTGGTGACGAGGAAGCGGCTACCGGTGACGGTGCCGGCGCCGCCGAGGAAGCGCAGCATCGGCGCGGCAGATCGCGGCGATTTCGGCCCCCAATCCGCCTGACCGCTCAGCTACTTCTCCTGCAATGACTCGACGAATTTCGCGAGCGCCGTGATTCGCTGCTTCACTGCGGCGTCGCTCTCGGGCGAAAATTCCCTGCCCGGCTCCTGCATCGTGACGCCCCAGAAACTCATCTCGATTCGCGCATGCGACGGGATACTCTTTCGGCCGTCGATTTCCGAGACGACCTCATCGAAGGGGAATGTCCCGCCGTGCCGCTTGGTAAGTTGCGTCAGGTCGGGCATCGGGGTGGTCGGCATCACGGAAGGCGACGTGCCGTTGCCCTTGCCGCCGGGACCATGGCACGCGGCGCACAACTGGTCATAGTCCTGCTTGGCGGTTTGCGCCGACGCGCCTGTGCACGCGAGCATAAGTGCAATTGCAGCGGCGAACGAAACTGTGGGTGAAGATTTCGAAGTGCGCATCCTGATTCGCGCGGCATCGCGCACCGCGCGCAAGATCAAATCCTTCATCGACGACCCCTCTCGTTGTTCCCCCACCGGACGAGGATTGTGACTCTCGATTCGTTCCACCGCCCCGCAACCACTGAATGTAGAGTATCGCAAATGATGGAACTCCGTAAGCCGAACCGCTCCATTTGAGCCCGCAAATATCGCATCGATGTGCGCGCGTAAGGCGGACGGTGCGATCTCAGGCGCAGCGGCGTTCGTCTTGGACGAGTCGCGCGCAATATAGTAGCGTTCGGACCACGAGCGAGGTCATCATCGCGATGGAATTCAAGCAGCGCAGGGTTCGCGCATCGAATATCGATTTTCACGTGCTCGAAATTGGCGACGGGCCGCTCGTGCTTTGCTTGCACGGCTTCCCGGACACCGCGCTTTCGTTCCGCCATCAGATGCCCGCGCTGGCGAGCGCCGGCTTTCACGCGGTGGCGCCGTTCATGCGCGGCTATTCCCCGACCGGTCGCCCGTCCGACGGCCGTTACGATTCGCAGGCGCTGTCCGAGGACGCGCTCAACCTGATCGCGGCGCTCGGCTACCAGGATGCGGCCATCTTCGGCCACGACTGGGGCGCAGTCGCTGCGTACGGAGCGGCAGCCGCGGCGCCTGCTCGCGTGCGAAAGCTTGTCACCGCGGCGGTTCCCTACGGTGTCGCGTTTTTTCAGGCGCTTGCGACCAACTACGCACAGGAGCGGCGCTCCTGGTACATGTTTTTCTTTCAGACCGCGCTTGCCGAGATCGCCGTCGCTTACAATGATTTCACGTTCCTCGAGAAAGCGTGGGCGGACTGGTCGCCGGGATGGCGATGGGCGCCGGAGGACATGGAGGCGGTCAAACGATGCTTCCGCGCGCCGGGGACGCTCGAGGCTGCGCTCGGATACTATCGCGCGGCGCTTGGCCCGACGCTCGCCAGACCGTCACCGAACGCCCAGCCCGCGCCAGCGCAGATGCCCACGCCGATCAACGTGCCCGCGATGATGATTCACGGGCGCGACGACCAATGCATCGGGGCGGAACTGCTCGACGGGATGGAGGCGTTCTTCCTCAAAGGATTGCGCAAGGAGATCATCCCGGGCGCCGGACACTTCGTCCACCAGGAGCGGCCCGACGTTGTGAACAAGCTGGTGCTCGAGTTCCTCAAGTCCTGAGATTATCGCGCGCCGCTCGCGCGAGTGAGCGGCGCGCGCGGGTTTGCGGGCGCGTTTGTCTCAAAATCGGCGGATCGCGATTCCGGCAAGCCCGCCCGCCATCACCAGCCACGCCGAATTCAACTCGAAGCGCAACAGCACCGCCGCGGCGATGACCGCCAGGAGAGCAGTCGGCGCGTCGATTATTGCGGCCGCTCCAAGATGCCACGTCACGACCACCATCAGCGCGAGCGCGCCCGCATTGACGCCGTCGAGGAATGACGCGGCGGCGGGCGAACGTCGAAGGCGCGGAATAATCGGACCGCTCAGCGCGACGAGCACGAACGATGGCAGGAAGATACCCAACGTCGCGACCAGCGCGCCCGGGCCGCGCCCGAGCAGGTAGCCGACAAAAGTTGCGGTAGTGAAGACCGGGCCCGGCGTGAACTGCCCCACCGCAACCGCATCGAGCAATTGCGCCTCGCTAAGCCAGTGCATCCGATCGACCAGATCGGTGCGCAGAAATGCGAGCAGGACGTAACCGCTGCCGAACAGCACCGCGCCCACCTTCAGGAAGAAGAGAAACAGGGGCACGAGCCCGAACGGCGTCGCCGCCGCGGCGGTCGCGCCCGCCGATGCGGCGGCGGTCTGCGCGAGGATCGCGGGCGTCGCGCGGGCATCCGGCGTTTGTGAGATCCGGCGCGCGACCGCCATCGCGGCTCCCGCTCCGAAAAGCACCACCAGTTCGTCCACGCCGAGGAAATTCAAAATCACCGCGGCCGCGGCGAGAATTGCGAGCGCCCTGGTTCTGAGCGCGACTCGCCCAAGCCGCCAGATTGCCTGCGCGACGACCGCGATGATCACCGGCTTGATGCCATAGAGGACTCCCGCGGCCTGCGGAAGCGATCCGAAGCGGACATACGCCCACGCGACGACGAGCGTTATCGCGGCCGCGGGCAGGATGAAGCAGACCCCGGCGAGAATCAGCCCGAGCCATCCCGCCTGGTCCTGCCCGATGAAAATCGCGGTTTCGGTCGAGTTCGGCCCCGGGATGAGACTCGCCGCCCCGATGAGATCGAGGAATCGCTCCCGCGTGAGCCATCGCCGCCGGCGCACGACCTCGTGCTCCATCATCGCGATATGCGCCGCCGGACCGCCGAACGCGGTCGTCCCCAGGCGGAAGAAGAGCGACGCGAGCTCTGAAGGCGTCGCGCGGGGCGGAGTAGCGGGCTGCCCGGCGGGAGCAGATACGCCTGAGCTATCGGCCATCGTCATTCACCGTCGATGCGATCCTCCGGCTTGCGAACGGCGTGCGCAGTCGGCCCGTCGATGCTCCCATATCGTCTCCGGAAACGCGCCGGATTTCCATCGCTGCGCGTTCCCGCCCGCGATGGACATTCCGGGCGAGGTCGCGGAAGATGAGTGGCGGCTTAAGAACGGCCTTGGCGGCGGCGCGAAAGGCGGAGGTAATCGCCTCGAGGGCGCCGAAGGAGAATCGCGCTATGGATCAGGCGAAACGTGGCGTGGCGCTCACCATCTTTGCAGCAGCGTTCATGCTGATGGCAATCTCGAATTTCTCCAAGCCGTTTCATTACGTCCCGACGCTAGGCTTCGTCTTCTTCGGAACTCGTCTCAGTGGAATAGCCAATGATATCGTCGGTCCCCTGTTCGGATTATTCCTGCTGATATATGGACTGGGGATCTGGCGGATGAGGCGTTACGCGCTGCCGATGGGCTATGCGTATGCCGCATACGTAATATTGAATCTCATCATATATAACGTGAAGCATGGCGGCATGCCCGAGTTTCCGCTGGCCGGCCAACTCGCCTACATCGCGGTGGCCGTGGGAGTATCCTCGGGGGCGGCGATCCTGCTGTCGCTCCGCCGCGCCGACCTGACCTGAACCAGCCCGGCTACTGCGCGCCGATTGACCTTCACTGCGCCGCTGTGAGGATCACAATCCCGGCTTGAGGGACGAGGCTATCCTTCCCTGAGCGTCGGGATCTTTTTCAGATCCTCTTTGAGGCGGCGCGTCGCCTCCCACGCATCGTAGCGCGCTTGCAAGTTGAGCCAGAGATTCGGCCCGTTGCCGCACTGCTTGCCCAGCCGGACTGCCATATCAGCGGTAACTACGCTCTGGCCTGCGATCACGCGATGCAGCGTCTGCCGGCTGACTCCGAGCAGCAACGCAATCTCACCGATCGTCCGGCGCTGGCGCAAAAACTCAGGCAGGATGTTTCGCTCGAAGAACACGCCGGGATGCACCGGCGCGCGCGCGATCTTCTCGCGCTCAACCGCAAATTCCTCAGCAATCGTTGTACCCATCGCTCTAATGGTCAGAAATTTGGTGCGCCGTCGGAGACTCGAACTCCGGACCCGCTGATTAAGAGTCAGCTGCTCTGCCAACTGAGCTAACGGCGCACCTCGGAAAAGAGTTAGGTAGCAGGATGTTTGGGGTGAGTGAAGGGATTTGAACCCTCGACCACTGGAGCCACAATCCAGTGCTCTGCCAGCTGAGCTACACTCACCACCCCTCTAACAATCCAACCGGCCGCGCATCGCGCGACCGGAATAACATTCGTGGCGCGCCAGAAGGGATTCGAACCCCTGACCCGCGGCTTAGAAGGCCGCTGCTCTGTCCACCTGAGCTACTGGCGCTATCGGGGCGAGCCGATTTGAACGGCCGACCCCCTGCTCCCAAGGCAGGTGCGCTACCAGGCTGCGCCACGCCCCGAGCCTTTAGCAATTAACATACGAAGCCTGTGCCTCTCAACTACGGGGGCATTCACGGTTATTTTCCGGGCGCGCGGCGTACGAGTCGATATAACGCCCGGCTGCAGAATGCGGGCTCGCAACGCCCTGCGCGAGGGCGCCATCACGCTATCTTGCCGCTGCCGCCGGCGGATTGCAGGCGGGTCGAATCCTCTTAAGGAGTTCCTTTTTGCGAAATCCGGGACGAGAGCGTCGCGGAAAATTCTGGGGCGAAAAAGGCCGACGTTTATTGGCTTTTACAGCCGTTTTTAGGCCGTCACCTTGTCGGCACGTCGCAAATCGAGAATGTTTTCCGTTATCCCGCCTCGCAATTGCGATGGATTTTGCAGGCATGGTGCTTGCTCGTAATTTTGAAGAGCGCTGGTAATCTCCCCCCAGAAGATTCCAGCGCCGGTCTCTAAGCTCGGCCGGGTTGCTCACCGTAGGCCCCCCACCCGCGGTACTCTTAGCAACCCGGCCTTCTCCTTTTTAAGCCACGCCACACTCCCGCGGAGACCGGTGCCTTCACTCGCCCGGCGCACAGGAAAGGTCCACCTGCGGCTGCTGACTGCACGCACTCCGTCTGTGCTTAGCGATGCAATTGGGGTAATTGTCTGATGGCTCGTGCAAGCCCCGCGAGGTGAAAAATGATTGCGACGAGTCCGTTCGGAAGCACTGGACATCAGAGCACGCGGGTGATTTTCGGCGCCGCCGCCCTGGGCGGAATGAAGCAGGCGAAGGCTGACCAGGTCCTCGATATCCTGCTCGAGCACGGCATCAACCACATCGATACCGCCTCGTCCTACGGCGACTCCGAGCTGAGAATCGGTCCCTGGATGCGGGAGCATCGCAAGCGCTTCTTCCTGGCCACCAAGACCGGAGACCGGACCTATGACAGCGCGCGCGACAGTCTCCACCGGTCGCTCGACCGGCTGCGGGTCGATAGCGTCGATTTGATCCAAATGCACAATCTCGTCGAGGAGAACGAATGGGAGACGGCGTTTGGACCGCGCGGCGCGCTCGAGGCGCTGGTGGAGGCGCGTTCGCAGGGGCTGGTCCGATTCATCGGAGTGACCGGCCACGGCACCCGGGTTCCAGCGATGCATCGGCGAAGCCTCGAGCGGTTCCCCTTCGACTCGGTACTGTTTCCCTACAACTTCATGATGATGAGCATCGAGCAGTACGCCGCCGACGTCGAGACGCTGCTGAAAGTATGCCGCGAGCGCGGGGTGGCGACCCAGACGATCAAGTCAGTGGCGCGGCGGCGATGGCAGGATGGCGACGAGCGCAAATTCAGTTGGTATGAGCCGCTTCGCGAACGCGACGCGCTCCGCAGGGCGGTCCATTTTGTGCTGAGCCGGCCGGGGCTGTTTCTGAACTCATCGAGCGACACGACCATCCTGCGCGACATACTCTCGGCGGCCGGCGAGCCGGCCAAGCCCCCTACATCCGCCGAGATGGAGGCCGACGTCGCGCATTACGCGATGCAGCCGCTGTTCATCCCGGGCGTCTCCGACCGGATCTAACAGGGGGTGAATCGGAAGGACGTACCAGGCCGTGACGCCTTAGCTGTGCACCGCGAGCACCTTGTACCCATTTTCGGTGAGGATGTCGGCGACTCGGCGCGCCGCGCCTGACCTGATTCGTATGTAGCACACCTGGCTTCCATCCCAGTCGGCGCGATAGGTGCCGACGCCCAGGACCGCGCCGACGTCGGGGCCGATCAGGCCGATGACCTCGGCTGTTTCGCCCATTTCGCCCGCCAGGTTCAGGTCAATCCGCGACACTCCCTCCTCCGCAATTCCGAGCATTTTGACGAACGCCCGAATGATGTCGGTCGTGGTGACGATGCCGACCAGTCGGCCGTCGTCGACCACAGGCAGTCCGCCGACCTTGCGGTCGAGCAGGAGATTGGCGGCTTTTTCAATCGTCGTCGATGGGGTCACGGTTACGACGGCCTGGGTCATCGCCGCATCGACCAGGGTATGCGCAAGATGGCCTGCGTGCTGGCGAATATCACGTTCGCTGATGATGCCGACGATCTGAGTACCGGCCACGACCGGGATGCGCCTGAATCGGCCCGCCTCCATTATCGATTTCGCCCTTTCCAGCGTGTCGGTCGGTGCAACCGTGAACGGCTCCTTAGTCATCAACTGGCGGACAATCATTTGACTATTCCTCGGCCGCCCCTCGATTGTGCCGCGCCGGCGGCTGAGACCTGCCACGATCGCGCGTTTGAGGCAGCCAATAAAACCGGCAGTGAGCGAGCCGCCGTAATCACGCGGGTTGCTGCCGGTGTTCGAGATCTTCTCAGGTCAGCAACACTTATGCCGCGACGGTTCCAAAGCAAGTCATCGACTTTGAGAATCATTTGATAGGTACCAAGGGCCGATGGCGCATTCGGCGACAACTCGGTGGAGCAATTGGACTCATCGCCTGAGCCGAACGAGCGCTGGCGGGCGCGATAGCTGCTCAAATCGCGCATCCCGGACGGCAGGGGATTTGCTGGCCCTCTTATTTGGGTGATTGGGCTTTGAGCGCAGGACGAAATTCTAAGCCCAAAAGGAGGAAAAGTTATGGGCGCGCTAATCCCAATGACTCCGTTTAGAGAACTGGAACGTTTAACCCGTAACCTGGAGAGCCGCTTCCCGAGGCTCTTCGGCGAGTGGCCGTTCGACGGTGAGAAAGAGGAATTTCTGCCGGCGATCGAGAGCTACGTCAAGGACGGGACCCTGATCGTGCACGCGGATATCCCTGGACTCGAGCCGAAGGATGTCGAAGTGAGCGTGCTGGGCAACGTGCTGACGATCAAGGGAGAGAGGAAGGAGGAGAAGGAGGTCAAACGCGAGCAGTATATTCGCCGCGAAGTGACTTATGGTGCATTCGAGCGGCGGATGATGCTGCCGGAGGGTGCGATTACCGACAAGATCAAGGCCGCGTTCAAGAACGGCGTGCTCGAGGTGACCATGCCGGTAGGAAAGGAGCTGACCTCCAAGAAGGTCCCGATCGAGGCCGAGGCGAAGAAGTAGGGACCATGGATCGTGAGCCGCAGGGAGCGCGGGTCGCGCATCCGAAGACCGGATGCGCCCGCGCCCCTCGTGCGTGGGGACGAAGGGAGTTTTCATGCAGCGTCCGCTTAAAATTACAGCGCGGGATTTCGAGCTTACAGAACCGATGGACAGGGAAATCCGCGAGCGGGTGGAGGCGCTCGAACGCTACTTCGAGAGAATCTCGGGCTGCGAGGTCGTAGTCGAGGCCCCGGTGCATCACCATAGAAAGGGCGGGCCGTTTCGCGTGCGGATCAGGATGACGGTTCCGCGCGGCGAAATCGAGGTGAACCATCAGGCGGTCGACGATCTCGCGGTGGCAATTCGCGACGCATTCGATGCGGCGCGCCGCCGTCTCGAGGATCACGTGCGGGAGCTTCGCCGGCAGGTGAAAGTCCATGCCGAGGCGCCGCACGCCCGGGTCACGAAACTGCTGCCCGAGGAGGGTTACGGATTCATAACCAGCCCCGAGGGCGACGAGGTTTATTTTCACCGCAATAGCGTGTTGGCCCCCGGCTTCGATTGTCTGCGAATCGGCAGCGAGGTGCGATTCGTTCAGGAAATGGGCGAGATGGGGCCGCAGGCAAGCAGCGTCGCCATAATTCGACCGCGCCGCGAATCGAAAATCAAAGTTCGCGCGGGTCGTGCCGAAGAGGGGTGATCGCCATGGAAGCAGTAACTGCTGTCACAGAAGCGAGGCGCCACGAGCTGCTGGCAAAGATTCTGCGCAGAGAGGTTGATGACGCTCGCGCCAGGGTACAGGAGCTTCGCCGGGAGCAGGATGAGGATTTCCTGCCGCCGCCGGGCGATGAAATGGACGTCGCGCGTTCGCTAGCGGAGGTCGAAACTCACGCGAGCTTGATCGAGCGCGCCGAGGAGCGTCTCAAAGCCGCCCATTACGCGCTCGAGAGGCTCGATGAGGGCCGATACGGAATTTGCGCCCTCTGCGGTGAGGAGATCGCGATCGAGCGTCTGAGGACCGTGCCTTTCGCGCTCAACTGCATCGCATGTCAGGAGCGCAGAAACCATGCTGCGCGGATCGGCGAGGGCGCGATGAGCAGGTCGTTTCGCCGGCGATGGACGATGCCGCTGGAGATGGACGAATCGCTCGAGGTCCAGGACACCGTCATGCAGCCGGAAGAAGCAGTCACCTTGCACGCTGAATCGCCATTCGGCCCCGAGGAGGGCGAACTCGAGGAGGCGGAGATGGCTGCACCTCGCCGGCGGCGCGGAAGACCGCCCAAGCGAATGGCGAAGTAGGAAGGAAAAAGGGAGGAGAAAAAGCAAACGAGCGTGTCTTGATGCGGCCCGGCTTCCTTTCCAAGCCGGGCCCGTGAAGTTCTCGAACTGAAGCCGGAGCGCGTCGGGGGAAAAGGACGTGTCCCGCATGTTCAGTAAAATTCTTTGTCCAATTGATTTTGGTGAACAGTCGCTGGCAGCGCTCGATATTGCCTGCAAGCTTGCGCTCCAGAACGAGGCGCCGCTCTATGTGATGACCGTCGCTCCGCTCATGACCGGCGTAGCAGAGGTGTCACCGGTGCCGATCGATCCCTATCTTTACGCGGAACGGACGGCCAGCGAGCGCCTTGTAAGGATCGCGCGTGCCCGGGTCCCGGGTAATATCCTCTACGAAACCTTGATCGTGGCGGGAGATGCGGCCACCGGAATCCTCAACGTCGTACGACAGACGGGCGCCGACTTGATCGTGATGGGCACACACGGACGCACCGGCGTCAGGCATCTTGTTCTCGGCAGCGTCGCCGAACGGGTGGTCCGCGAATCGCCCGTACCCGTGCTGACAGTTCATGCGAAGCAGGAGACCGAGGAATCCGCGGACCAGCCCTCGCGCTCGGCCGCAAAAGATGCGGTGAGCTGATCCGGGTCGATGCCTCCCGGCCTCCTCGAATCGTCCGCCGTCCGTCCAAATCATCTGGTCCAGATCCAGGCTCCGGGTGTCGCGACCGGCTGGCCCTCGGCTCCCAGCCTGCCGGGAGGTTGGCGCGAAGCGCATGGAGGATGTACAAATACTCATCGCCGAGCTGCACGGCCCAACCGCTCTTGAAGGACCAGGATCGTTGATTGCGCCGGCTCGGCCGAATCTCTGAGACGAGCCTTATGCGCGCGGGAAACCGGCGAAATATGCATGATCCCGGCGCGGCCAGCCGTGCCTAATCCTCGCGCATACGAATCCGAGACCGTGCTCGCGATCGCAACCGGCCTCAAGGCGGAGCGCGGAGCGCTGATGCTGGTTCTTCATGAGGTGCACCGCCGCCTCGGTTTTATCCCGCGCGAGAGCGTGGCCGACATCGCGCAGGTCCTCAATCTTTCGCAGGCCGAGGTTCACGGCGTAATTTCCTTCTACCGCGATTTTCGCTGGACGCCGCCGGGTCGCCATCGGATCCAGGTCTGCCGGGCGGAGTCGTGCCAGGCGATGGGAGCGGTGGACCTCGCGGCGCATGTCAGCAAGCGCCTCGGCATCGGGTTCGGTGAGACCAGCGACGACCGAGGATTCACGCTCGAACCGGCGTATTGCCTGGGGAATTGCGGATGTTCCCCGGCGATCGTGATCGACGGGCAAATTCACGGACGCGTGAGCACCGCCGGCTTCGATGAGATGCTGGCGCGCCTGAGGAAGGGTTAGTGGCGGCGGTCGTTTACGTCCCGGCGGATTCGAGCGCCCTGTCGGTGGGCGCAGAGGCGGTTTCCCGCGCGATCGCCGATGAAGCGGCTCGGCGCGAGACCGATTTGCGGATCGTGCGCAACGGCTCGCGCGGGATGTTCTTTGCCGAGCCGATGGTAGAAGTCGAGACCCCGCCGGTCGCATCGCCTACGGGCCGATCTCGCCCGCCGACGTCCCATCCCTGTTCGATCGCGATTTCCTTGGCGGCCGGGACCATCCGCTCAATCTTGGCCGCACCGAGGAAATTCCATTTCTCAAGAACCAGCAGCGGCTCACCTTTGCGCGGGCCGGTGTTACGGACCCGCTCTCGCTCGATGATTACATCGCCCACGGCGGTTACGCGGCGCTTCGACGGAGCACCGTGATGACGCCGCGGGCAATCGTCGATGAGGTCGCCAAATCGGAACTCAGAGGACGCGGCGGCGCGGGGTTCCCCACCGGAATCAAATGGCGGACCGCGGCCGAGACCGCAGCGGACGTAAAGTACGTCGTTTGTAACGGCGATGAGGGCGATTCGGGCACATTCTCCGATCGCATGATCATGGAAGGCGACCCCTTCCTCTTGCTCGAGGGGATGACGATCGCGGGCGCCGCCCTCGGCGCGACCGAGGGATTCATCTACGTCCGCTCGGAGTATCCGAGCGCGTATCGAGCGCTGGGCGTTGCGATTCAGACGGCTTGCGGCCGCGGCTACCTGGGCCGGAACATCCTCGGCTCCGGCCGCAGCTTCGAAGTGCATCTTCGGCTCGGCGCCGGCTCGTACGTGTGCGGCGAGGAAACCGCGATGCTCGAGAGTATCGAGGGCAGGCGCGGGATAGTCCGGGCAAAACCGCCCGTGCCCGCGATCAGCGGGCTCTTCGGAAAGCCCACGATCATCAACAACGTGGTCACGTTCGCATCGGTCCCGCCAATTTTCGACCGGGGCGCCGATGCCTATCGTGCGATGGGCGTGGGCCGATCGCGCGGCACATCTCCGTTTCAAATCGGCGGCAACGTCAAGCGCCCCGGTCTGGTCGAGGTCCCATTCGGAATCACGATTCGCGAGCTGGTGTTCGATTACGGCGGCGGTACCGCCAGCGGACGCCCATTGCGCGCGGTCCAGGTTGGCGGTCCTCTGGGCGCTTACTTCCCGCCGGACAGGCTCGACACCTCATTGGATTACGAGACGATCGAGGCGTCGGGAGGCACGCTCGGTCACGGCGGGGTCGTAGTCTCTGATGACTCAGTCAATATGGCGGCAATGGCAAGATACGCGATGGAGTTCTGCGCGCTCGAGTCGTGCGGGAAATGCACGCCGTGCCGGATCGGCTCGGTGCGCGGGATGGAGGTAATCGATCGAATCGTGAATCGCCGCGCCGCGCGCGAGAACCTCGATCTGCTGCGCGACCTGTGCGACACGCTCAGGCACGCATCGCTGTGCGCGCTCGGCGGCCTGACGCCGCTCCCGGTATTGAGCGCGCTCAAGTATTTCCCCGAGGATTTTGGTCTCACGTCTGCGGACGTTGTCTCGCTGGCGGAGAGCCCGGCAGCAAGCTGAGGGGCAGGCCCGATGCGATCGAGAGGCGATCACGATTACGGGACACCGGCGGGGCGGGCCGATGCGCCGCGGGTGACGCTCGAAATCGACGGGCGTCCCGTGGAGGTGCCGCAGGGGACTTCCGTGATGCGCGCGGCCGCCATGCTCGAAATCAGCATCCCGCGGCTGTGCGCAACCGATTCCCTCGAACCGTTCGGCTCGTGCCGCCTGTGCATCGTCGAGATCGAGGGCCGCAAGGGATACCCGGCCTCCTGCACGACGCCGGTCAGCGGAGGGATGCGGGTGCGGACCGAGTCGCCGAGACTCGCGCAACTGCGGCGCAACGTGATGGAGCTCTACGTCTCCGACCATCCGCTCGACTGCCTGATCTGCCCGGCCAACGGCAACTGCGAGTTCCAGGATATGGCGGCATACGCCGGAGTGCGCGAAGTCCGTTACGGCAGCGATGGCGCGAATCATCTGGCTCGGGCCAAGGATTCGTCGAATCCGTATTTTACGTTCGATCCGGCACGATGCATCGTCTGTTCGCGATGCGTCCGCGCGTGCGAGGAAATCCAGGGAACGTTCGCGCTCACTATCGATAGCCGCGGCTTCGCCTCCGCAATCACGCCCGGCCCCGCGCGCGCGTTCTCCGATTCCGAGTGCGTATCCTGCGGCGCATGCGTCTATGCGTGCCCGACCGCGGCGCTCACCGAGAAATCCGTCATCGATCGCGGCCTGCCCACGCACCGAGTGCTCACCACCTGCGGGTACTGCGGGGTCGGATGCACGTTTCAGGTCGAGATGAAGGGCGATGCGATAGTGAGGATGGCGCCGGACCGCGAGGGGCGCGCAAATCACGCTCATGCGTGCGTGAAGGGCCGTTTTTCCTGGGGCTTCGCGACCCATCCGGATCGCGCTCGCCATCCTCTCATCCGCGACCGCATCGATCAGCCCTGGCGCGAAGTCTCATGGGAGGAAGCAATCGCGTTTGCCGCCGCGGGATTCGAGCGCATCAAGAAGAAATTCGGTCCGGGCGCGATCGGCGGGCTCACCTCGTCGCGATGCACCAACGAGGAAGTGTACCTGGTGCAGAAGCTGGTGCGCGCGGCGTTCGGCAGCAACAACGTCGATAATTGCGCGCGGCTGTGCCACGCCCCGACCGGCTACGGACTCGGGGTTGCGTTCGGCACCGGAGCCGCCACCCAGGACTTCGACTCGGTGCTTGCTGCCGACGTGATCGTGGTCGTGGGCGCCAACCCGACCGAGGGTCATCCGGTGATGGGCGCGATGATCAAGCGGCGCGTCCGCGAGGGCGCTCAATTGATCGTGGTCGATCCGCGTGCGGTCGAGATGGCGCGGCTGCCTCACGTCGAGGCCGCCTTCCATCTCAATCTCCGGCCCGGGACCAACGTTGCGCTAATCAACGCATTCGCGCACGTCGCGGTAACCGAGAATCTCGCCCGCCAGGATTTCATCGCCGCCCGATGCGACCCGCGCGAGTATGCGGCATGGCGCAAGTTCATCGCCGAGCCGCGCAACTCGCCCGAGGCCGTCGCGGAAATCACCGGCGTTCCCGCCAGCGAGATCCGCGCCGCGGCCCGGATGTACGCAACCGCGCGAAATGCCGGGATCTATTACGGCCTCGGCGTGACCGAACACAGCCAGGGCAGCACCACCGTGCTCGCGATGGCGAATCTGGCGATGGCGACCGGGAACGTCGGCCGCGCGGGCGTCGGCATCAATCCGCTGCGAGGGCAGAACAACGTGCAGGGCGCCTGCGACATGGGGTCCTTCCCGCACGAGTTCACCGGATACCGTCACGTGTCCGACGCGGCAACTCGCGCGGCGTTCGAGCGCGCCTGGGGCGTCGCGCTCGATCCCGAACCGGGGCTGCGCATTACGAACATGTGGGATGCCGCCCTGGCGGGGAGCTTCAAGGGGCTCTATATCCAGGGCGAAGACCCGGCGCAGTCCGAGCCCGACCTCCATCACGTGAAAGCTGCGCTGCGCGCGATGGACTTCGTGGTCATGCAGGACCTGTTCCTCAATCAGACCTCGGAGTTCGCTCACGTCTTCCTGCCCGGCTCATCATTTCTCGAAAAAGACGGAACCTTTACGAACTCGGAGCGGCGCATCTCTCGGATACGCAGGGTGATACCGCCGGCCGGCGGTAAAGCCGATTGGGAAATCACCTGCGAACTCGCAACCGCACTCGGGTACCCGATGCGTTACTCGCACCCGTCCGAGATCATGGATGAGATCGCGCGGCTGACCCCCGCCTTCGCGGGCGTGTCCTACGCGAAGCTCGATCGCGCCGGCGGCATCCAGTGGCCGTGCAACGATACGGCGCGCGATGGCACGCCGATCATGCACGTCGGCGCCTTCGTGCGCGGAAAAGGCAGGTTCACGATCACCGAGTATGTGCCAACCGAAGAGAAGACCAGCGAGGAGTTCCCGCTGATCCTGACCACCGGACGCATCCTGACTCAGCACAATGCAGGGACCCAGACTCGCCGCACGCCGAATGTCGTGATCGATTCGGAAGACCTGCTCGAAATCCACCCGCACGACGCACAACAGCGCGGGATTCGCGACGGCGCGCTGGTTGAGGTGAGGAGCCGCAAGGGAGCAACCCGCCTGCGCGCGGAAATCTCGGAGCGAGTCCAACCCGGCGTCGTCTATACGACGTTTCATTATCCCGAATCGCAGATTAACGTGCTGACGACGGAGAATTCCGACTGGGCAACCAATTGCCCGGAATACAAGGTCACTGCCGTCGAGGTCATGCCCGCGATCGGTGCGACCGAAGCGAATCGGAGCGTAACCCACTGAACCAGGCGCGCATGCGCCCCGAGCGAAGGACAAAGCAAGGTGGACATCCCGCGGCTCGTCAAGATGGCAAATGGAATCGGCGCATACTTCGAGGCGTATCCCGACCGCCAACAGGCGGTGAACGGCGTCGCGGACCATCTCCGAAGATTCTGGGAGCCGCGGATGCGCCGGGAGCTAGTGGATTACATCCGCCGCGGCGACGGGAGCTTGCGCAAGGTAGTGCTGGAGGCCGCGGCGATTCTCGAAAAAGAGGCGGCCGCCGATTGAGGAATCGCCGGTTTCGCACGCCACATCGAATACGGCTAAAATTCAGCGAGAGTTCTATCGAATCGACGGGGGAGCCGGGATCAGCCGTGAAATTTCAGCGGCTCAATTGATGCTAGAATGAACCTGTCCAATCCTTGAGGTGAGTGTGGTGGAACCACTTTTCAAGAAAATCCTTTGCCCGATCGACTTCAGCCGCATTTCGATACCAGCGATCGAATTGGCGCGGAAAATCGCCCTGCGAAATGACGCCATGATCGTCCTCCTGTACGTGGTCGCGACTCCCGATCCCGTCCAATCGCAGCACGAACTCGAACGCGATGTCGTACTCAACGGACTGCGCGGGGTCGCGCACAAATGGCTCGAGGGAAAGGTTCGATATGACATCGTGGTCCGCAGCGGTGAGCCCGCCGCAACCATCGTGGAGGCCGAGCGGCAATTGGACGTCGATGCGGTCGTGATGGCGACCCACGGCCGGACCGAATTGAACGACGTGAGACTCGGAAGCGTTACCGAGCAGGTCGTGCGCCGCTCCACGTGCCCGGTGATTACCTTGCGGCCTCAATGAACGCCGTCGAGCCGGGGGAAAATTCGCCCCTCCCGAAGAAAAAATAGGAGGACAGGACAATGGCATTGATGGAGCGATGGAATCCATCAAGGGAATTGGAGAAATTCCGCCACGATTTTGACGACCTGCTCGAACGGCTCGGCTTCGAGCATGGCCGTTTGATGGAATGGGAGCCCATCTCCCGGCACCCGGCGATAGAGTCGTACGTCGATGGCGACAAGTTCATCGTGCGCCTCGATGTGCCCGGGATCGACCCCAAGGACATCGACATAAAGGTTGCCGGCGATGTCCTCACGGTCAAAGGATCGCGCGAGGAGAAGCGAGAAACTGAAAAGCCTCACTATTTTCAGCGCGAAGTGCGTTACGGCTCATTCGAGCGCAGCATCTCGCTGCCCGCGGGAATAAAGGCCGAGGACCTGAAGGCCATCTTCAGTCACGGCGTGCTCGAGCTTTCGGCGCCGATGCCGAAGGAGGCGGCGCCCAAGGCGATCAAGGTTCAGATCGAGCGCGCGGAAACAAAGAAACCCGCGGGCGGCAAGAAAGCTCCTCAAGAGTGATTTGGCGCGCCACTCGGCCGCAGACGCGGGCCCGATCGCATAGTTGCTAATCGCGCGATCACGAACTCGCAACACACTCTGTAATAAGTAGTCTCGCTCGGCCTGTTAGCCGCTCCGCTTTCCTCTTTTAAACCGAACTTAACGCCGCCGCGATTCCACGATCATAGCCCTCTACTAGTCTGCCCCGCCTAACCCGAGACTAAGGAGGAGCATATGACTAATAAACTCAGGACCGGCGTAGCGCTGGGCGCGCTGCTTGCGGGATCGCTGTCGATGGCGTCCGTGCGGGCATACGGCGATGGCTTCGACCACCGGCAACATATCGATCATGTATTGCTAATAAGCATCGACGGCATGCACGCGGTGGACTTCGCCAATTGCGCCAGCGGGATTAGCGGAGTGAACAGCGGCGCTCCGTACTGCCCCAATCTCGCGGCGCTGGCGGAGACCGGAGTGAACTATGTCGCCGCTTCCACTTCGAAGCCGTCCGACTCATTTCCCGGGCTGATGGCGATCGTGACCGGCGCATCGCCGCGCACGATGGGCGTTTACTACGACGTGGCTTTCGACCGCTCCCTCAATCCGCCGGCGCTGACGACCGGCAACGGCCTGCCCGGCGGCAGTTGTGCGGCAGGAGCTACCCCGCCCGGCACCACCACCGAATACGACGAGGGTATCGAGCTCGATCAAAGCAAGCTCAACGGCGGCGCACCGAGCGGCGACGGAGGGACCAACGCGATCAACCCGAACTACCTGGTCCGCGACAAGTATTGCAACCCGGTTTACCCGTGGAACTTCGTCCGCACCAATTCGGTTTTCGGAGTTATCCATAGCGCGCACGGCTATACAGCCTGGTCCGACAAGCACGCCTCATACGCATCCGTGGGCGGGCCTACCGGCACCAATCTCGAAACCAATGTCGATGACTATTATTCGCCTGAGATCAATTCCAATTCGCAGAACTATGGAACCAGCGACATCAAGGTCGCCGGATGCAATCCGCTTCCCGATTCGGCGGCAGTGGCGGCGGGCGATGATTACACGGGCAGCTTCCAGAATATCCAGTGCTACGACGCGCTGAAGGTGCAGGCTATCGTCAACGAGATCGATGGCAAGAACCACAACGCGACTGCCACCACGCAGGTGCCCGAGATTTTCGGCATGAACTTCCAGGCCGTCAGCATCGGCGAGAAGCTGATTTACCAGCACGGTGCATTGCCATCGGGCTATAGCAAGAACGGCGGCTATGTCGATTCGATTGGAACGCCGACCGAGTCGCTATTCCAAGAAATCGAGTTTGTCGACAATTCGATCGGGAAGATGGTCTCCGAACTGAAGAAAGAAGGCCTTTATGACTCGACGCTGATCGTTGTCACGGCGAAACATGGGCAATCGCCGATCGATTCCAGCCGCTATATTCGGGATGGATCGAACGACCCGGCCACTATCCTGAGCAGCTATCTCGCGCCCTCGGAGAATAGCGCGATCGGGCCGACGGAGGATGACGTCGCGCTGCTGTGGCTTGCCAACTCGGCGAACACACAAGCTGCGGTGGCGGCTCTGGAAGCGGCCTCCCCCGCCCTCCCGCTTTCCGCCAACATCGCCGGCATCGGCCAGATTCTCTCGGGGCCCTCGGTCAGCATCGTGTACAATACGCCGGGGCTGCCGCCCAACGGCGACCCGCGCACGCCGGATATCATTGTTACGCCCAATATCGGCGTGACCTATTCGAACAGCAAGAAGAAGCTCGCGGAGCACGGCGGCTTTTCGCATGACGACACCAATGTGATCATGCTGCTTGCGAATCCGAGCATGCGCAGCGCAACGATATCGAACCCGGTCCAGACCGCCCAGGTTGCTCCCACGATCCTGGAAGCGCTGGGACTCGATCCCTACAGTCTCGAGGCTGTGCAACTGGAAGGCACGCAGGTTCTGCCCGGCCTGCGCTTCTAGATCTGACGAATTCCCGCGTTTGATCCTGGCCGAAGCGGGCGCCCAAGCGGTGCCCGCTTCGGCCGCCTGCCACGCCATCCACCCTCCTCATCGCCCGCCCGTTCGCGATTCGAGCAATTCGAACCCGGATTTCCGTCATCCCAATGCGCTACCAATTACCGAAAGCCTGGCTGCGAGCCTTGCGGAATGAGGGCGTTTTGTATACACAGACGCGGAAATTGGGGAACCGTTGGGCCGATTTCGCGAACCCGCCTCCGTTTCCTGGCTTTGAGGAAGAGACAAGGGCTCGGATTCACCGCTACCCCGGAGGGCACGTCGATGGGAATTCTAACTGCCGAGACGATCAAGATGCTTGCGCGGGGGCTCTATGACTACGAGTTGACCGGCGAAGATGCGCGCGCGCTGGCTGATGGCGCGGGACCGTTGCTCACGATGTCGAGCCGGCTGGGCGACGTGCTCGACATCAAGGCTGTGGAGCCGCCATTCAGTTACGCCAATCTCGAGGCAGAAGCGCGCCGGATCCGGCGCATAAAAAAGGCGTAGCCATGCCAACCATTCCAGAACTTGTCGCCCTCGATGTCGCAGCGCTCTCTTCGAAAATCCGGAGCCGCGAGATATCCCCGGTCGAAGTGACAGAGGCCTATCTCGGCCGAATCGAGAAGCTGGACGGCCAACTCAAGACCTATATCACCGTTACGGCAGACCTCGCTCGCGCCGCGGCCAAGACCGCCGAGACCGAAATTCGCGCGGGCAAGTGGCGCGGCCCATTTCACGGTGTCCCCGTCGCGATAAAGGACCTGCTCTACACCAAAGGAGTCCGCACCACCGGCGGCTCGAAGATTCTTGCCGACTTCGTTCCCGACCACGATGCAACTGTGTGGAAGCGGCTGGCCAAGGCTGGCGCGGTCCTGCTCGGCAAGCTCAATCTGCATGAATTCGCTTACGGTGCGACCTCGGCCAATCCGCACTGGGGAGCGGTGCGCAATCCCTACGATTTTGAACGTATCCCGGGCGGATCGAGCGGCGGCTCGGCGGCTGCGATCGCAGCGGGCACGGCCCCGGCCACGATCGGGACCGATACGGGCGGCTCGATTCGCGCCCCAGCCGCCTTCTGCGGATGCGTCGGGCTCAAGCCTACCTGGGGCCGCGTGAGCCGCCACGGTGTGATTCCGCTGTCCTACACGCTCGATCACGTCGGCCCGATCACCCGCACGGTGCGCGACGCAGCGCTAATGCTCGGCGTGATCGCGGGCCGGGACGCCCACGATTCGACCGCGAGCCGCAATCCCGTCCCCGATTACACCCCGTCGCTTGGCCGTGAGATCAAAGGAGTGCGCATCGGCGTGATCCGCGAGCTCACGACATCGTTGTCGGACGACGTGTCGCGGGCATTCAGCGCCGCACTGCAACAGCTCTCCGCATTGGGCGCGATCGTCGAGGAAGTTTCGGTGCCGTCGATCATCGCGGCCACCGTAGTCATCTCGGCAATCAGCTCTGGCGAGGCGCTCGACTATCACGAGCCATGGATGCGCACGCGCGCCGCCGACTATGGTCCTGACGTGCGCCGTATGCTCGAGCTGGCAATGGCGATGCCGGCGGCCAGCTATGTCCGTGCGCAGCGGGCCCGTGCGCGAATCCTTGCCGACGCGATCGATGCGCTGGACGGCCGCGAGGTGTTGATAGTCCCAACCTGCGCGATCCCGGCACCGAAGCTTGCCGAGACCGCGATGTTCGGCGCCAAGGGAGGACTGGTCGACATAGTACAGGCGGGGCTGCGCTTCACGGCGCCATTCGACGTGACCGGACAGCCCGCGCTCGCGATCCCGATCGGGCTCTCGACGGGCGGCCTGCCGCTCTCGATGCAGATAGTCGGGCGCCCATTCGACGAGTCCGCCGTCATCAGGGTGGCCGACGCCTACGAGCGCGCGCGCGGACCGCTGCCGGGGCCGAAAATCTAGCAAGCGAACCTGCTTCAGCATTCAAAATGGAAAGTGCGGGTGATAAGAAAGGGTGCGCAATTGAATTCGCTTAGGGTGAGCTATGGGCCGAACAGATGAAATCAGCGCTCTCGATGCGACCGGACAGGCCGATCTCGTTCGACGAAAAGAGATCACGCCGCTTGAACTTGTCGATGATGCAATCGAAAAGATCGAGCGGCTGAACCCGGCGCTCAACGCGGTCATCCATCGGCATTTCGAGCGCGCACGCTCGCAGGCAGCGGGGCGGCTTGCGGATGGCCCGTTTCGTGGCGTCCCGTTTCTGCTCAAGGACTTCGGAGGCGGCAGCATCAAAGGCGATCCGATCTATTGGGGGACGCGCTTTCTACGCGACGCCGGTCATCGCTCGCCGAGCACGTCCTACATCGTTGAAAAGTTCCTCAATGCCGGTTTCATCGTAGTCGGGCGGACGAACGTGCCCGAACTCGGCGCCTGGACGACGACCGAGCCCGCCTCCTTCGGCCCAACGCGAAACCCGTGGGACACCACGCGTTCCAGCGGCGGATCGAGCGGCGGGTCGGGAGCCGCGGTGGCGTCGCGTATGGTTCCTGCCGCGCACGGAAACGATGGCGGCGGCTCGATCCGTATTCCGGCGAGCGAATGCGGACTGGTGGGACTCAAACCCACGCGCGGCCGCGTCTCGATGGGACCTGACGTCGGCGAGTTCTGGGAAGGCATGGTGATCGACTTTGCCCTCACGCACACGATCCGCGATGCCGCCGCGATGCTCGACGTGGTAGCCGGCGCGATGCCCGGCGATCCTTACGTCGCCGCGCCGCCGGCCCGCCCGTACCGCGATGAGGTCGGGGCGCCCTGCCAGCCATTGCGTATCGGTCTCTTGACCGGACTGAGTTCCGTAAAGGTTCACCCCGAGTGCGCGGCCGCCGTCGAGGCTGCCGGACGCCTGCTCGAATCGATGGGCCATCACGTCGAGTTCTCTCATCCCGCGGATTTGGAAGACCCGGAACGATCCGCGTTCATTCCCGTCATCACGACCTCCCAGGCGCGGCTGGTCGAGCAATTCTCGGCCGCGATCGGACGAAAAATCACCGCTGCCGACATGGACCCCGACAACTGGGTCGTGACCGACTTGGGTTCGAAGGTGAGCGGCACCGAGTATCTCGCGGCGGTCGAGGTGCTTCATCGCTATACCCGCAAGCTCGCTGCGTGGTGGGAGGGAGGCTTCGACCTGCTGGTGACGCCCACGATTCCGGAGCCGCCTCCGCCGCTAGGAGTGCTCGTGCCTGACGGGCGAGAGCCGCTGAAAGGATTCGTAAGGTCCGGCGAGCTTGTCCCGTTCACGAGCCCCTTCAACGTGACCGGACAGCCGGCTATCTCGCTGCCGCTTCACTGGACGTCCGAGGGTCTGCCGGTCGGCGTCCAGTTTATTGCCGCATTCGGCCGCGAGGATCTCCTCCTGCGCGTCGGATCTCATCTCGAGCAGGCGGTGCGCTGGAACGATCGGCGGCCCAAAGTGTGCGGCTGAGCGCGGCCTGACGCGAGCCGTGTAATCGATAACAGGAGCCTCGCGCGGCGATTTCCAATCGGATGTCGCCGCCGCGCCTACGCGCGCCCGATTCGCCGGCGGCTCGCTTCGGGCCAGACATCCTTGATGCTGTAGAATTCCGGAAATGCGCGCGCGTCCTTGGGCAACACGACCCAATCGAGCTTACTCTTGGTGAAGATATGCACGTCCGGCGTGACCGCGTTGGGATCGTCCAGCGTGCCGGCGCGCACGAACCAGCTTGCGCCCGGCGCCCCGTGATAATCGCTCCATAGATAGGTGCCGCACTTGCGGCAGAAGAAAACCTCGTGCGGCTGGCCGCTCCCGCCCTTCAACTCGAACGAATTCAGCCCCGTGCGGTCGGCCTCGACGAAGCGCTTCTCTATCCACAGATTGATCACGAACGCGCTTCCGGTGAGTCGCTGGCAATCGCGGCAGTGGCACGCATGGACGATCAGCGGCGCGTTGGTAAGCTTGTAGCGCACTGCGCCGCACGCGCATCCGCCTTTGAGCTCGACAACGCCTCCTCGCCCCGTCGCCGCAGGCGCCGGCTCAGGCAGGCTCATGGCACACCACCTCGAGGTTGTTGCCGTCGGGGTCGAGCACGAATGCAGCGTAGTAGGTGGGAGTGTACTCGGTCCGCAGCCCTGGCGCGCCATTGTCCTTGCCGCCCGCCGCTATCGCCGCCTCGTGGAATTGTCTTACGGCGGCGCGGTTGGGACCGCGAAGCGCGATGTGCACGCGCGCCGCGGGGACGGCCTCCCCGATCCACAGATCGAGCGCACCCTTGCTGCCGAATCCGGCGGCCTTGTTTTTGGGGTCGTCGTATTCGGCGCGGTAACCGAGCGGCTCGAGTGCCTTTGCATAGAACTGGCGGCTGCGCTCGAAGTTGGTCACCTTAAGTCCGATATGGTCGATCATCGCTGATCCTCCTGTTTGATTTCGAGGCCGCCTGCGCGGCAAGTTGCGACATCAGATTGTACCTGTCGGGGCGATGAGAGACTTGGTAAAAATTGCGCTATGGAATCGCAGGTCGCCCCGCTCTCTTCCGGTCCTCCGCGCGCCGCGATGCGCGATGGAGCGGTGCGGGTGCATGAGTTCCGATGCACTGCGAGCGCGGGAGACCCGCCCTTCGACGAGCAGTTCCAGCATACCTCGATTGCGATCGTTCGCTCAGGCGTCTTCGAGGTGCGCAGCCGCAAGCGCGCCGAACTGCTCACGACTGGATTCCTTCTGATCGGCAACGCGGGTCAGCCCTACCAGGTCACCCATCAGCACGCGGGACATGACGTCTGCACGGTCTTCAATTTCGATGACTCGGTGGTCGAGGAGATGGCCGCGGCGCTGAGGCGCGGAGCGGCGAGCGAGCCGTTTTGGGTAAACGTGCTCGCGCCGCGCCCGCGCGCCGACGCGCTCATCAGGATGGCCGAGGAGCGGCTCGTGGCAGGCGCGCCCGCGATCGGGCTCGAGGAGTTGGGGCTGGCGCTGGCCGAGTACGCGCTCGGCGAGGCGGGCGGCGGAGCCGCGCGGGAGCGGGCGCACTCGATGCCTGAAAGCCCGCGCGCGCGGGAGCGGGTGCTCGCGACAATCGCCGAAATTGAGATGCGCGCGCACGAGGACCTCGACCTTTCGGGTCTCGCCGCCCTCGCGGGAGTCAGCCCGTTTCACTTCGTGCGGATGTTCCGGCGGGAGACCGGCGTTACTCCATACCGCTTCATTGTGCAGACGCGAATTCGCAACGCGATCGAGTACCTGCGCGACACCGCCGAGCCAATCACCGACATCGCTTATGATGTGGGCTTCGGAGACCTCTCCAACTTCATTAACACGTTCCGGCGCGAGGTCGGATGCTCTCCCGGCGAGTATCGCAACGGCGGCGCCCCGCTCCCCCGCGCCTCGCTGGATCATCTCATCTCTCGCTACCCGGTTGATCGAACTGTGACCCGGAATGCGAGCCGGCGAGCGCCTGCGTGATCACCGGGGCGGTTGTTCGGTATAACGATAGGGGTGAAAAACGCGCCGCCTCGGCGGACCCGCCATAGATATGCCTGGTGAGTTCGGCCGCCTGCGGACCGTCGCGAATCGTGTAATCGATTACAGGAGCCTCCCGTGGCGATCTTCAAACGGATCCTCTGCCCGATGGATTTCGATGCCAACTCAAATGCCGCGCTCGCTCTGGCGCAGCGGATAGCGGTGCAGAATCACGCGTCGATCCATCTCGTGCACATCGTTCCGCTTCCGCCGCCGGGTCCCGAGATCGGAGCCTGGTCGGGGATGCTGGCGCGCGACTGCAAGAAGAAACTCGAGCAGATCGCCAGGCGCAAGCTGGGCGACAAGGTTCAATACGAGGTCCACGTCAAAGCCGGCCGGCCCGACGTGGATGTCCTCAATGCCGTAAAGAGGCTGCGGGCCGATCTCGTCGTGATGGCGACGCACGGACGTTCCGGGCTCAAGCGCTTCTTTCTCGGCAGCGTGGCTGAGAAAGTCGTGCGCGAAGCAGGCTGTCCGGTGCTGACGGTTCGAGCCTAACCCGGCTCCGCCACCTGTCGCTAATCCCGATCGTGCCCGGTGCCGGGAGGCCGCTGGAACGTGACGCCCGCTCTTTAAGCCATGCGGGATGGGCCGATACGCCACAAAAAAGGCGAGCGGCTCGTATGAACGAGCCGCTCGCCTGCGGATCTGAACGATGCAGTCCTAGTGGACGAGGTAACCGGCCACGAACTGATCGGGCTGCCCGCTGCCCTGCTGCTTCACCACGAACGTGCCTGCGGCAACCGTACCGGAGGTGAAGAACGTTTTGGGGCCCGCCACGGCGTTGCCTGAGCTGTTGGTCGGTATGGCAAGACCGGTATCCTTGTCGCCCGAATTGTCGAGCGGGCGGAACCACAGCTCGTAGTTCGTGCTCGGCGCCGCACCGGTGATTTTGACGCTGACGCCGCCGGTTGCGTTCACCTCGTAGCCGCCGCTATCGAGCGGATCGCTCCCGCAGGTGGAAAGGACCGGGTCGGTCACATCTGCGCAGCGAACCAGGTTCGACACCGCAACCGGCGGAGGCACGAATTTCTGGTTCACCTTGAACCCGGACACGAACTCATCGGTGCCGCCGTTTTGGAGCACGATCGAACCCGAACCAATTGTGCCCGCGGCAAATCCGCTGGTCACGATGAGCTTGGCATAGCCGTGGCGGTCGGTCGGCCCAACCGTTCCGAGCGAGGTCGAGGCGCCACTTTGCGCGCGAAGGATGGCCGAATAGCTTTGACTGGGCTTGGCGCCATACACGCGGATCGAAAACGAGCCGTCCTCGTTCTCAACATCGACACGCCCGCTCGTTAGAGGGTCGCTTCCGCAACCTGAAAGCGATGCCGGCACCTGCACATCGGCGCACCGCACCAGGCCGGGCTGGAAGTCAGCCGCCGATTCGAGGCCGTTACTGGATATGGCTATCCCGGTGATGAACTCTTCGTTGGCGCCGTTGCTCAGGACCACGTTCCCGCCGCCGACCGTCCCGAACTTGAAATAGGCGTCGTGGCGAAAAGCACCGTCACCCTTGTTATCGGTCTTGAAACTGCCCAGGGAGGACGACGTCGAGCCGTCACCGGAGACGAAAGTGATAGTGTAGGTCGTATTGGTCGCCGCACCGAGGACTCCGACCGTCACGTCGCCCATATCGTTAATCGTGGCGATGCCTCCCTTGAGGGGATCGTTGGTTGCCGGACAGCCGGCAATCGCCGCCGGTTCTGTAACGGATTTGCATTGAACCAACGGAGCGCTGAAGGTTTGCGCGCCCGCCGTTCCGGGTGCGATCCAGAGCGTCAGAGGCGCAAGGATCAGTGCTAGCGGCCATTGCCATCGAGATTGTCTAACCATACGGGTTCTCCTCCTGGTGCCCCCTTGGCACGTGATAACCTACGTCGCGGCGATTATCAGGTTACAGCGAAAGTCGGGCCAACTAGAGAATGATGGCACGCGCACGCAGTCGAAATGTTCGCAGTTTGTTCGATCAGAATGAAAATTCCCCCCTCGACTACGAGCATTTTTATAGCAGACTATTTTCCTCGACTCGCCCGGTGGATGGCGAGATCTTGAATTTTCCGTTACTTGGCGACATTACCAGTGTAAAAAACTTTGCGCGAAAGACAAGAAGCGGGAACTGTCTCGAACGGGCACACGGCTCGCCACACGTGATGTTTCACAAAACGATTTGCGCGATAGCCTCAGTCGCAACTTTGCTCGCGATGCCGGTCGCGATCGCGCGGGCGCAACCGCCGATCGCATGCCGAGCGCCCGCACCCGAAGGCGAATATTGCGTCGGCTCGGCCAAGCGCGAAATCACGCCCCCATCGCCGGTGTATCTGGGCGGCTACGGCTTCGGCCCGGTCCGGCGATCGACCGGCGTCGCGAGTCCGATCTACGCACGGGCGATCGCGATCTCGCGCGGCGCTCAGACGGTGGTCTTCGGCGCGATCGAAACGCAGGGGCATTTCCTCGCTTACCAGGAGGGCGGCGGGCCGACCGGCGAATACGGTTTTGCCGACATCCGCCGGCGCGTATCGAATGATCTCCGCGTTCCCGAGCGCAACCTCATCATTGCCAGTACGCACGATCACGCCGGGCCCGACGACATCGGCGTATGGGGCGGCGTACCTCCCGCATATCTGAAGCTCGTCGCCGGCCAGGCGGTCGCGGCGATCGAGTCGGCAATACAGGGCGAGCGACTCGCTCATCTGCACGCTGCGGAGATCGACACCAGCTCCCTGCATCTGCTGCGAAATCTTCTGCCGCCGCGATACGGGATGGATTACAAGCTCCGCGTCCTGCTCGCGACCGATCCGAGCGGCGCATCGCTTGCCACCCTGATCAATTTCAGCGCGCATGCCACCACTCTCGGCGGGGACAACACGCTGATTTCGCCGGATTGGCCCGGCGCGGCCGCCAGAGCGGTCGAGACGGCAAGCCCTGGCTCGACTGCGCTCGTGATGGTCGCATCGGTTGGGCGAACCCAGCCGGAACTCGGCGGCATCGCAGCACGGGGGCTGCCCCGCGCCGATGAATACGGACGCAAAGTCGCCGAGCTTGCGGTCGCGGCGGAGGCGAGCGCAACGAAGGTCGATGGTCCGGTCGCAGCGGCGGAGACGACCCTCAACGTGGCGGTTGAGAATCCGGTGCTGGGCTGCCTGATGATGCGCGGAAGCGGCGGCGTGGACCGCGTGATGCGGTCGAATGGTCCGCCGTACTTTGCCCAAGGCGTGATTCGGACGGTGGTCGGCGCAGCGCGAATCGGCAATCTCTTCTTCGCCGCAGTGCCGGGAGAATCATTTCCGGAAACCGAGGCGCTGCTGGAGCAGCGGGTTGCGGCGGACGGGCACTACCTGTTCTCGCTCGCCGAGGATCAGCTTGGTTACGACCCGCCTCCGTATGAAGTCGGGATGGTCGAATTCTTGAGCCCCCTCGATGAGGGACTCTTCATCGTAAATTCCCGCTTCGGCGCCGACGTGACGCGAACTCTGCTTTCCGAGGCGGTCTCGCTCGGCTTTCAGGTTTCGGATACGAGCTACTCGGGAGACGACGCGCCGGCGAATCAGCCGTTTTCCGACCGGGTGAAGGCGAAAATCGGCGCAATCGAGGAACCGATCGTGAGACGGCTTATCCTGATCGCACTCTGGCTCGGATATAACCGCTTCCATTAGCAGGGTGATGAGAAGAGCGAAATCCTCGCAGGATCCCAGTCTCGTTTTCAGTATAAATGCCCATGCAACTCCGGTTCAACTATTACATCGTAACCTTCGATCTTGGGCGGGACCATCCGCTCCACTTGTTCTACGTTGGCCTCTTTGTCGACTTGAACGTCGAAAATAATCTTTGAGTCCCTGAACTCAATTCCCATATTCACCACATGCGGAATCTTTAACATATCCGGCAGATACCGCTCCCGCACGTCCTCAGCGGACTGAGTATCCTCCGGACTTAGCGGCATATCTTGTGCGATCAGCCTGACTGCAGAATTTGGCCAATCGATCGGAATCGTTTTCCGGACCGGCGGAATCCAAACAGACCAGCCAACTAAAGCAAGCGCAGCAACATGTCGCGGCTTCATCGCCTTTGCTCCAAAGCAGGCGGTCAATTGATATCGTGTGCCGCAGAGCGACACTTAAATACATCTTGGCGGCCTCTTTTGTCAACTCCGGCATTGTGCTCCATCGGGAGGCTCCGGCGCACACTCGTGCCCTAAATATTGGGCACAGAATCTGTGCTTGAATCCGATCGCCGACCTGCGCCATCGTGTCGGCATCCGAATCTGCTTCAGTATAGATACCCATGCAACTCCGGTTCAACTATTACATCGTAAGCTTCGATCTTAGGCGGGACCATCCGCTCCACTTGTTCTACGTTGGCTTCTTTGTCGACTTGAACGTCGAAAATAATCTTTGAGTCCCTGAACTCAATTCCCATATTCACCACATGCGGAATCTTTAACATATCCGGCAGATGCCGCTGCCGCACGTCCTCAGCGGACTGAGTATCCTCCGCAGCTTGGGACAGATTTCCAGTAATTTGTGGCTCGGCTGCTCTGCAGCTGCCGCCGCTCACTATCGACAGGCTACTGTAACGTCCAACTTGCGCCAATTTCGCAAGCACTTGGGAAATCGGATTCGCGACGCTTGTCGTCGCGTCTCCTCCGATTATAACGCCTACCGACTGCGGACAGGATCCACCGGTTACGATGAGGGCCCCTGAGTCCCCGGCGCCGGAGAAAGGGGGTGTCGCCGTCGTGATAAATGTTTGACCAACAAAATGGAAGTTAGTTGGATTACCAGACTTGTAGATCTTGCCGTTGACGATAATCGGTTCCGAAGTATACCCCTCGAGGGTTGCACTCATATTGACTGCGGAAATAGATCCCGTGGTGTAACCCGTGCCTGCACCTACCTTCTCGACGGTCATATCCTGAACCGGCGTGGCAGTGGTGCTACTGATATTGCCAATAAAATAAAGCGCGCTGCTAACATCTCCGGGAAGTACTTTTGCCATTGCTGCATCTACTGTATTCTGCGCATTTGATCCAGTCTTTAGAGGAACAGCGACACTTAGTTTTGCCACCTCATTGTCCTTGTCCTTGCTACATCCACCGAAGGTGTCGCCGGGTTGCAAAATTGGGGAGTTGGCTGGCGCATTACCGTCGGTGCCGAGGTTCATCACGTGCGCGCAGCCGGTCACGAATTGCGTGCCCTTTGGCTCCTGAACGAGGACTCCAAGAGTCCCAGAGGAGCATCCCACGTAAATCGAGTTGCCTACCCTCTTTTCCGCCCAGCTATCATAGCTGCCTCCATCTACTCCTAGCGGAATCGGACGGATGAAATAACCGCTCTCGGGAGGAGGAGTTGGCGTGGCCGTCGGCGTTTGAGTGGCCGTCGGCGTTTGAGCCGATACGGGAACCTCCAGAAGAAACAGCCCGAGGATACCTATTGCGGCGCAGAATCTGATCCTGGTGCCCAATGATCTTCTCCACCTTGCAAAACAGTCAGTTTAGTTCAGCCCGGGTAGCGACATGCATGGATGCGGCCGATCCGTCAGCGCCTCTGCTTCTCCGGTTTAGGCGGCTTGTGCGCGTAGGCGGGGCTGGAACCGCCCATGTATCCTGCATTCCAGGTAATCGCGATCCCCTGAGGCATCCCGAGCCCGGTGCTGGAGCCGGTGATGGTCGCGCTGGGCGCCACGTTCCCGTTGCTTCCTGCTGGATAGACGTAGATGCTGTCCGCGGCCCCTGTCAGGCTCCCGGGGTTCGTGACGTAAATATTCGCCTTCGAATCGACCGCTATGCCCTCCGGGTAGATAAAGCCCGTGATATCATCGGTGAGGCTGATTCCTTGGATCGCGGCGCTGGGCGACTCATTAAGTACGCCCGTGCTGGTTCCCAGCGGAGGGTAGATCGTGACGCTGCCCATGGTATCGGGGCCGCCGTCGGAGTTGACCACGTAAATGTTCCCGCTGAAGTCCACGGCGACTCCGTAAGGGGTGCTGAGCCCGGTGTTGTCGCACGGTGCGCAATTCGGGTCGTCGCTGATCGTAGCGGTGGGCGTGACGTTTCCGTTGCTGCCCGGCGGGTAGATCGTGATGCTCCCCCATCCGTCGGGTCCGCCGTAGGGGTTTGCAACATAGAGGTTCCCGATCGCGTCGAATGCGACGCCGGTGGGATTGCCAAACCCGGTATTGTCACCGCCGCTGTTGCCGCTGATCGTGGCGGTCGGTGTGGCGTTGCCGCTGCTGCCTGCTGCATATACCGTGACGCTGCCCAGGCCGTCGGGACCGCCAACCGAATTTGCGACATAGAGGCTCCCCGTCGGATTCACGGCGATTCCAGAAGGCTGCGCGAGACCGGTGTTACTGCCGGCTATGGCGGCGCTGATTGGAGCGTTGGCGTAAGTTCCGGGCGAATATATATTGATGCTGTCCAATCCACCGAAGATGCTGCCGGCATTCGTCACGTAGGTGTTGCCGCTGAGGTCGAGCGCGATTCCCTGGGGGTAAACAAGTCCGGTATCCATGCCGATGGTTTCGTTGGGTACCGGGTTGTTGGGGGGATAGACCGTTATGGCGTCAACGCTTCCCTCGAAGCTTCCGTCGTTGGCCACATAAAGGTTCCCGCTGGAATCAACCACGATGCCAATGGGATAGCCGAGGCCGAGCGGATACAGGGTGTTGCTGGGCGCAATATTGCCGTTGCTCCCCGCGGAATAGACGGTGATGTTGTCGGCGTTTCCAAAGACAGAGGCATCGTTCGTCACGTAGATATTTGCACTCGAATCGACCGCGATTCCTCCGGGCGAATCGAGTCCGGTGTTCGAGCCCGAAATGGTAGCGCTCGGCGTGGCGTTGCCGCTGCTTCCGGCAGAATAGACCGTCACGCTGTCGAGCTGGCCAACCGAGCTGCCGAGGTTTGCGACGTACATGTTCCTGCTGGAATCGAGTGCGATGCCCCAGGGTACAAGGAGCCCGGTGCCTGCGCCCGAAATGGTAGCGCTCGGCGTGGCATTGCCGTTACTGCCGGCGGGATAGACCGTTATGCTGTCTGTGCCGCCCAGCAGGCTGCCGGCGTTCGCCACGTAGATGTTGCCGCTCGAGTCCAACGCGATGCCGGTCGGATTAGCAAGTCCGGTGGAGGTGCCTGTGATCGTTGCAGCCGGTGTAACGTTGCCGTTGCTGCCGGCCGCATACACATTGACGCTGTCGTTGCCGCCCGTAATGCTGCCGGCGTCCGCCTCGTAGATGTTGCCGCTGGAGTCCAGCGCGATTCCGGTGGGATTGGTTAGGCCGGTGTTGCTCCCGGCAATGGTGGCGGTCGGAGCGGCGTTGCCAGAGGCGCTGCGAGCGTAAACCGTAAGCGAGGGGGCGAGCTCGTTGGCAACGTAAAGATTGCCGCTCGAGTCGCGGGCGATACCGTACGGCCAGGAGAGCCCGGTCGCGGGAGAAGGGGCAGGCGAAGGAAGCGGAGCGGCGTTGCCGCTGCTGCCGAGCGGATAGGCCGTTACGGGCGGCGTAATACCAGTCGAATAACCAAGATTCGTGACGAAGATATCCGGGTTCGGCGCATAGGTAATGACGATTAGTCCGTTGCCGCCGGCAGCCGGAGTTCCCCCAGATATGGTACCTCCTCCTCCGCCGCCATAACCCCCTCCTGCGCCGCTTCCATAGAAAGCGGTACCGCCACCTCCCCCACCACCAGAGCCCGCAGTAGCTCCGCCAACCGCGCTGAATTCTGTGCCAGCGCCGCCCGCTGTTCCCTCATCCAGACCGAAAAGACTATTGGTGCCGCCCGCACCGCCAAACCCGTTGCCTCCGGCGCCGCCGAGTCCACCGATACTGGAGGTAGCGTTGGTCCCTTGAGCGCCGGCTCCGTGCGGTCCGCCTGCGCCACCACCGCCCCCGTAATCGTAGTAAAAGCCACTAGCAGCTCCGTTGCCGCCCTTGCCGCCAGCGTATATGACAGTCCCAACGTTACTCGAAGTCGAATTCGAACAGCCTGAGTTCGAGGTCGCCGAACATCCGCCTTCGGCGCTAACCGATGCGTTGCTGACGCTGGTTCCGTTGAACCAGGTCGCGCCGCCCGTTGTAACACCGCCGCCGCTGGAACCTATCTGATAAGTAATGTGGTTGCCGGAGGTAAGACTGAGATTACTGATTCTGCTGTATGAACCACCGCCGCTCCCTCCGGCATGTCCTGCCGGAGACTTCCCGCCGGAACCCATTACTTCGACGGTGTTGTTCGCATTGTTCCAGTTGTTGGGAACGGTCCACTGCGTCCCGGAGGTGAGGAAGGTGACGCTGGTCTGCGCCCAAGATAAACGGGGTGCCGACAGCAAAAATAGAAGACCCGCGGACACGATCAGAGATCGCTTGTTCCAGCGCAAGTTCTCCCAGCCGTTGGCCCGCAGCATGCGTGTGCGTTCGCTACTGGGCTGGATATCGCCTCGGGAGGAATGCTTGGAGCAGGGCGGAAAGGAATTCAGGGAAACCATTTTGCCCCCTTGCGCAATCGCACCGCGAGACCGGTGAATCAACTGTGAGCGGTCTCGTGTTCACTTATGGTTGGCAACGCTTACCCCCCCCCCGCCGTCAAATGTCAAGCGCCGGATGTCACACTCCCGAAATGAAATCGGAATTGCTGGCTTAATTCGCGGCGGGGCCGGGGAGTCCGGGCCTTCGGTTCCGCGCGGGCATTACTACCGCGCCGCCAGAGAATCGCGGGATTCCACGCGCGGCGCGCGTGGAATGAGGAGGGGTGGCGCGGGCGGGGACGCCCGCGCATCGTTCGGCGGGCACGGAAGCCCGACCCACCAGATACGGAGAACGGAGCAGAACAGGAGGAAGCGCCGCTCAGTTGTGCGCGGCGGCGGCGGAGCGCTTTTCTATCAGCCGATCGAGTTCGGCGCGCAGGTGCGAGAGGACCTCGTCGTACTTGAAATTGCCGATCTTGCGATCCTTCCGCTTCAGATTCACCGTCGTCGGACCGCACCATAATCCCAGGTCGGCATCATCGGTCTCGCCCGGCCCGTTCACCCGGCATCCCATGACCGCGATCGTGATGCGGTGCTTCGATGCGTACGCGGTGAGGTCCTTCACCTGCTGGGCAAGCTCGACGAACTTTTCATTCTCCACGCGCGAGCACGACGGGCACGAGATGATGTTGAGCCCCATGCCGAAATCGGGCACCGAGATGAAGCGGCCCGCCTTCACATCCTCGATGATTTGGCGGCCGGC
>Ga0187770_10000048_pt1 | contig 51609 bp, 53 predicted proteins | sample 0116_SJ02_MP02_2_FD_133154 | JGI IMG/M metagenome (GOLD analysis project Ga0187770, IMG submission 133154) | Tropical peat soil microbial communities from peatlands in Department of Meta, Colombia - 0116_SJ02_MP02_20_MG | ecosystem: Environmental > Terrestrial > Soil > Wetlands > Peat | place...
CTTCTTGGAGATGGCTTTTTTCGTCCAGAAGATGGCCGCGGCGGCGATGGGGTTAAAGGTCTGGATCGAGTCGAGCCCCGAGACGGCCTTGTCGTGGTTGCCGCGGATAATGGACAGGGGCTTTAGAGTTAGGATCCTCTGGATGACCTCGTTTGGGGAAGCGCCGTAGCCGACGAGATCACCGAGGAAGAGGTAATGATCGATCTTCTTTTTCTGAACCGCCTTGAGCACCGCGTGGAGCGCCTCCAGGTTCCCGTGGATGTCCGTAAAGATCAGGTACCGCATGGGGGCTTTACCTTTCCGCGGCCGTCTCGTACAGCCGCTCGGCCTCGAAGGAGCTCCGGACGAGGGGACCGGCCACGACCTCCCGGAACCCGAGGCCCAAGGCCGTTCGGCGGAGCGCCTCGAACTCCTCGGGTGCGTAATACCTTTCGACGGCCGGACTCTCCGCCGCCGGCTGCAGGTATTGGCCGAGAGTCAGGAGGCCGCATCCCGCCTCCCGGAGGTCGGAGAAGGCCCGGATGACGTCCGACTCAGCTTCCCCCAGACCGAGCATCAGGCCCGATTTCGTCACCGCGCCTCGGCCTTTCGCCGCGGCCAGGACCTCCAGGGACCTCCGGTAGTTCTTCCGGGGCCGGCGTATCCTGGGATATAGGGATTCGGTCGTCTCCAGGTTGTGATTGAGGATGTCCGGCCCGGCCGCGAGCACCGTCTCGAGGGCTTGCCGGTCTCCGCCGAAATCCGGGATCAGGGCCTCGACCTTCGTCCCGGGGCTTGCCTCCCGGATCGCCCGGATCGTGCGGGCGAAATGGCCGGCGCCCCCGTCGGCGAGGTCGTCCCGGGTCACTGAAGTCAGGACGGCATAATGAAGGCCCAGAGACCGGACAGCCTCGGCGACGCGCGCCGGCTCTTCGGCCTCCGGGGGCGAGGGGACGCCTTTGGCCACGGCGCAGAAGGCGCAGTTCCGCGTGCACGTGTCCCCGAGGATGAGGAAGGTCGCCGTTTTCCGCTCCCAGCAGCGGCCGATGTTCGGGCACCGGGCGCTCTCGCAGATCGTGTGGAGGCGCCGGGTCTTCAGGATGTCCGAGACCCGGAAGAAGTCCCCGTGCGACGGGAGGCGGACCTTCAGCCAATCCGGTTTGCGCGTCCCCGGCGCTCTTTTGTTAATGGACAGGCCCCCTTCTCGCTCAACGCGTTCATATCACGGAACTTCGGGAAGGAAAGAATGATCCCAAAAGGAGAAAGCGGTCAGTATTCGATGTCGCGTTCTCTCTTGATGCGCCGCCGCATCCGTTTCCGAGCCTGAGCTTCCTTCATCCGCCGCCGTTCTCCGGGTTTGAAGTAGACGGAGTGTTTCTTGATCTCCTTGATGATCGCTTCCTGCTGGACCCGGCGCTTGAACCTCCGGAGGGCGGACTCCAAGTTCTCGCCTTCTTCAAGAATGACAAACGCCAAAAACCTTCACCTCCGATCTCGGAAAATCCTGCATTCTTATACAGGATTGCCCTGCCAAAGTCAAGACGCGGAAGGGCGGCCGGCGTCCCTGATGAAGCCTCCCGCTCTGAGAATGCAAGCCAGGGCGGCGGCGCGCATGGGGTCGATGAAAGGGACGGTGAGGTCGTCTTCGCCGATCGCGATAGGGATTTCCGTGCACCCGGCGACGATGGCCTGGGCGCCCATGCGGACGAGCTCCCCGGCGACGCCGATGAGGATTCGGTGCGGATGGCCGGCCGCTGTCCCGGCCTTGATCCCCCGCCTTCCGTAGATCGCGGTCATGACCCGTTTCTGGCCGGGGCCTCCGGGGACGAGAACCTCGATTCCCGCCAGGCGGAAAACGTCGGCGACGATCCCCGTGCTGACGGTTCCCGTCGTGGCCAGAAGTCCAATGGTTCGTATCCGGGGGAACCGCTTCCGGATGTCCGCGGCCGTTTCTTCCAGGAGATGGACGATCGGAATCGGGGAGCGGGCCGCGAGCCCGGCGTAGAAATAGTGGGCCGAGACGCACGGCATGACGGCGAAGTCGGCCCCGGCCCGGCTCAGGGTTTCGAGGCCGCGCCGGAGAGCGGGCAGAGGGCTGGGACCGCCGTGCAGGATGGCCCGCGTGCGGTCCGGGATCCGGGGCAGGTTGCAGACGATAACGGGGACGTGGTCCTGGTCGCGCGCGGCCCGGGTGTTCCGGACCAGGAGGGCGAAGAAGTACGCCGTGGCCTCAGGCCCCATCCCTCCCAGCACGCCGACTGTCTTCATTCCGTCCCGCCGCGGGCGCCGACGAGGGCGCGGATCCTTTCGAGCGGCAGGGCCCCGGCCCTGTGGCCGTCCTTTCCCTCCATGGGGCCGGACTTGAAGAGGGAATCGAGGATGGCCTCTTCGGCGGCTTCGACCGCCGCCTGGAACAGGGGAGACATGTTTTCGTCGCTGAGCAAAGTGACGGTCCGCGTCGGCTCTTGGGAGCGCTGCGGAATACGGAGGCCCGGGGCGGTGGAAAAGGCGATGGCATAATCGCCGCTGCCGTTGGCGAAGTATCCACCCGTTCGGCCGATGCCGAGGAGGGCCCGTTTGGCCAGACGCCCGAGGTTCCGCGCGTCGAGGGGGGCGTCCGTGGCCACGATGATCATGCAGGAACCCCCTTCGGCTTCCTCGGGGCCGAGGGCGCCGTGCCTCGGCGTCGGCAGCGGACCGCCACCCTCTTCGCCGAGTATCCGGCCGGCGGGCAGACCGTCGATCGTCAGGACGCCCCCGAAGTTTGTCTGGACGAGGAGGCCGACCGTGTAACCGCCCCGGGCGGCCGTCAGCCGCCGCGAAGCGGTTCCGATGCCCCCCTTGAAACCGAGGCAGGTCGTTCCCGTGCCCGCGCCGACGGAGCCTTCGGCCACGGGTCCTCCGGAGGCGCCGCGGATGGCCTCGAGGACGTCGGCCTTCGTGACGTGCCGCCCCCGGATGTTGTTGAGCCAGCCGTCGTTGGTCTCCCCGACGACGGGGTTGACCGAGGTGACGTGCTCGTTCCCCGGGCGGGCGAGGGCGTCATCGATCAGCGCCTCCGCCGCCGTCGGCACGCTCAAGGTGTTGGTCAAGATGATCGGCGTTTCGAGCGTCCCCAATTCCTCCACCTGCGTGAATCCCGTCAGCTTGCCGTAGCCGTTGCCGACCGACACGCCCGCGGGGACTTTCTCCTGGAAGATATTCTCCCCGTGGGGGACGACGGCCGTGACGCCCGTCCGGACATCGGCCCCTTTGATCAGGGTGACGTGACCGACTTTGACGCCTGCCACGTCCGTGATTGCGTTGAGGGGGCCCGGGTCCAGGACCCCGATCCGGATGCCGAACTCCCGGACCCGCGGCCGTTCCGCGGCCGGCGGGCTTCCTGCCGTCCTTCCGGAATCGATGATCCCGAGGGCGAGGGGAAGAACGCTGAGTAGCAGCCACATCGGAATTGTCCTCCGCTCGAAGATCGCTGCCATTTTCCCTTCAATATACGTCTTTCGGCCGCTCGGGAGCAAGAGCGCGGCGGGCAGGGGCTGCTTTTTTCCGGCCTGGTTTTCTGGTATTAACTAAGCTCATGGCGGAGATGACGGACGCATATCTTAAGGCGCCTCTCCTCGAGAGAATCGCCGGGCTCGTCCACGGATTCGGCACCGGCCGTTGGACAGAGGGGGATTTCGCCCGGACTGAGGCCTTCGCTAGTTTCCGCCCTGTAATCATGCGGCAGCTGCACTCGGACGTCGTCCACCGTGTGGACGCGCCTCCGGAGGCGCGGCTGAGCGGCGACGCGCTGATCACGGCAACCCCCGGGCTCCTCCTTGTCATCCGGACGGCGGACTGCCTGCCCGTCCTTCTCGCGGACGGTCGGCACCGCGCCGTTGCCGCCGTCCATTGCGGTTGGCGGGGCACGCGGGCCAGGGTCCTGGAGCGCGCCGTCCGGGAGATGGGGACAGCCTACGGCACGGAGCCCGGCAGCTTGCTCGCGGCCTTCGGCCCGTGCATCGGCTCGGACTGTTACGAAGTCGGGCCGGAGGTCCGCGAAGCCTTCGCCTCGGCTGGCTTTCCGGGGGCCGTCCTGATGCCCGTTCCGGCCCGCCCCGGGAAGTCGCTCCTCGATCTGAGGGCCGCCAATTCCTGGCTGCTCGAGACGCTCGGCGTGAAAAAGGCCAATGTCTGGACCGCGCCGGCCTGCACGCACTGCGACCCGGACCTTTTCTCCTGCCGCCGGAACCGGGGCGAGCAACGCCGCCTCTACAACTTCATCGGCCTCCGCCCCGCTGACACTAAACCCGTCATCAGCTGCCTGAAAAGGGACAGCCGCCCATGAGGGGGCCGATCCCTGCTCGTTTTCACAGGGGGTTGGCCCAGCGAATTAGGGCCGGACGGCTGAAGCATCATAAGATCAATGCGCAGGGGGTGTTCCCGGAGGAGGGCGTGTGGAGTGCCGGGCGGGCATGGACCCTCACCCCTTGGGCGAGGGGAGCAAGGCACGGAACCGAAGCGGGTTTGGCTCGCCGGGACAAACCCGCGACCCGACGGAGGGAACCCCCCGAGCTCAACCTCATATGCGGAAGCCGGACGAAATTCGGCCGGGTCCGCCCCGCGGGCCGGTCTGTTGCAATTTCGGGGTGATTTCGCTATCCTTAGCAGGTCACAGGAGAAGATCATGGAACGGACAATCGGCGATATCGACCTTCCGGGGATTCGTCTCTATAAGAAGGGAAAGGTCCGGAATGTCTTCGAGATCGAAGACAAGCTCCTCATCGTCGCGACGGACAGGATCTCAGCGTTCGACTGGATCCTCCCCTCGCTCATCCCCTACAAAGGGAAAGTCCTGACACAGTTGTCCCGGTTCTGGTTCGATTTCGTCGCCCTGGCCTGTCCCAACCACATGGTGGCCACCGAGGTGGACAAGTTTCCCGCCGCCCTCCGAAGGTTCAGTGACATCCTCTACAAGCGGTCCATGCTCGTGCGCAAGACGCAAGTCATCCCCGTCGAGTGCGTCGTCCGCGGATATCTGTCGGGGTCGGGCTGGAAAGAATACCGGAAGACGGGCAAGATCTCGGGCGTCAAGATCCCCAAGGGGCTCGCGGAATCAGACCGGCTCGAGGAACCGATCTTCACCCCCTCGACCAAGGCGGAGCAGGGGCACGACGAGAATATTTCCATGAAAGACGTCCAGAAGATCGTCGGGGCCGACCTCGCCAACAAGATCCGCAAGGTCAGCCTGGAACTCTATCAGAAGGCCTCGCTGTTCGCCCTGTCCAAGGGGATCATCATCGCCGACACGAAATTCGAGTTCGGCCTCATCGACGAGGACCTCGTTCTCATTGACGAGATCTTCACGCCCGATTCATCCCGGTTCTGGCCCAAGGCCACTTACAAGGCCGGGCAGTCCCAGCCCAGCCTGGACAAGCAGTTCGTCAGGGACTACCTGGAAACCACCAACTGGGACAAAAACTCGCCTCCCCCTCTCCTTCCCAGAGAGATTGTCGCCCGGACGTCGGAGAAGTACCTGGAAATCTACCGCCTTCTCGCCGGCCGCGATGACCTCGCATGAGCGAACTGGTCGACCTCCACGTCCACTCGAACAAGAGCTGCGATGGCGATTTCTCGCCGGCCCAGTTGGTTGGATTCGCCAGGGAGAAGAGGTTTCGGGCCATCTCCATCGCCGACCATGACACCGTGGCGGCTTATCCCGAGGCGGTCGACCTGGGCTGCGAGGCGGGGGTCGAGGTCATCCCCAGCATCGAAGTGACAACCCTTTACCGGGGTCGCGAGTTCCATCTGTTGCTTCCGTTCGTGGACTGGAGCGACCCGTCCGTTGGAACGATCATCGAGATCCAAGGCCGGTGCCGGACCGAGGAGGCGATGGAGCGGGTCGAGAAGGTCCGCCGGTTCGGCTTCTCCATCACCTGGGAGGAGGTTCGGAAAAAGGCCAACGGGGTCCCTCCCCTGGGCGTCAAGATCGCCCAGATTCTCCTGGACAATCCGGAAAACGAGAAGAACCCGGTCCTGGAGTACTTCTACCGCGAGGAAAACCGGCCGTTCGCGCCCTATATGTTCTACAAGGAGTTCTTCACCGAGGGCCAGCACGCGTTTGTCCCCAAGAAGTTCATCGGCCTTCCCGACGTCCTGGACGGGGCGGCGTCGAGCGGCGGAGTCCCGGTCCTGTCCCATCCGGGGGCCTACTTCCAGAAGACGACCCGCGACGATCTCAAGGACCTCAAAGAGCGCGGCCTGGCCGGGCTCGAGGTCTATACGAGCTATCACACGGTTGAACAGACGGCGTTCTACCGGGCTGCGGCCGAAGACCTCGACCTCGTGCCGACGGCCGGCTCGGATTTCCACGGCCGGATCAAGCCCCACGTCGCCTTCGGGGAGCTGCGGGACGGCCGGTACTGGATGGTCGAGAGGTTGAAGGATCGGAGGAGGGGAAGGGCATGAACTGGCTCGACGTCGTTTTTCTCGCCATCTTGGTGGCGGCGATGATCATGGGGCTCGTGAAGGGGCTGGTCCGGCAGGTCATCGGACTCGCGGCCGTCGTCCTGGGCCTCGTCCTGGCGGCCCTCTACTACGGAGGGGTCTCCGAGATCATCGGCAAAGTGGTGCACAACCACCTGCTCAGCAATTTCCTGGGCTTTCTCGTCATCTTTTTCTGCGTTCTGGCCGCCGGCGCGTTCCTTGGCTTCCTTATCTCCAAGGCCATGAAAGGCCCCCTGGCCGCTGTCAACCGGCTGTTCGGCGGGCTGTTCGGGCTCCTCAAGGCCGTCCTCATCTGCGGCATCCTGGCCTTCGCGTTGACCGTGTTCGACGTCGCCCGGCCGGCGCTGCAGGCGTCCCGTCTGGCGCGTTTCTGTCTCGGTGTGACGCGAGCCGCGGTCCACCTCATCCCGCAGGACCTCAAGGACAAATTCGACCAGTCCTACAGGGATATTCGCCGGAGCGGGGGGAAAGATGGAGAGAAGATTTAGCGACCTCAATATTCACCAGAAGCTGGAGCTCGTCATCAAGGAGATGGTTGAGAAGGAGCTAAGCCTCAAGGACGTCCTCAGGGAATTCGAGAAGATCTTTTTCGAGCAGACGGCCAGGAAATACGAGGGCAACAGGACCAAAATGGCCAAGGCCCTTGGGATCCACCGCAATACCCTGCAGAACAAAGCCAAGGCCTTGAAAATTAAAAAGAAATATTAGCAATCTAAGTCTTAGATTGCTAATTTTAGTGATTTTTCCCATTGACAAATCCCCTGTTTATTATATATTATTAGCACTCTGTTTTTCTGATTGCTAAATCAATAAGGAGGTTTATATGAAGGTTCATCCGTTGCATGACAGAGTGCTCCTCAAGAGACTTGAGGAACAGGAGGTCAAGAGGGGCGGGATCATCATCCCGGACACGGCGAAGGAAAAACCCCAGGAAGCCGAGGTCATTGAAGTCGGCAAGGGCCGGGTCAATGACGACGGCAAGACGATCCCTCTCGTCGTCAAGAAAGGGGATCGGGTTCTCATCGGCAAATACAGCGGCACGGAAGTCACGGTCGACGGGGACGAGCTTGTCATCATCCGCGAGGAAGAGATCCTGGCGGTTATCGAGAAGTAAGGAGAGATCATGGCCAAGCAAATCATTTCCGGAGATGAAGCGAGACAGTCCCTTCTCAAGGGCGTCAACATCCTGAGCAACGTCGTCAAGGCGACCCTCGGGCCCCGGGGCAAGAACGTCGTTCTCGACAAGAAATTCGGCTCGCCCACGAGCACGAAGGACGGCGTCACGGTGGCCAAGGAAGTCGAGCTCAAGGACCCCTGGGAGAATATGGGCGCCCAGCTTGTCAAGGAAGTCGCGTCCAAGACGTCCGACGTGGCGGGCGACGGCACGACGACGGCGACCGTGCTCGCCCAGGCCATCTACGGTGAAGGCCTGCGCTACGTCACGGCGGGCTCCAACCCGACGATCATCAAGAAGGGCATCGACAAGGCCGTCGAAGACGTCGTGAAGGAGCTCAAGAAGATGAGCCGCGACGTCAGCGGCGAGATGATCGCCCAGGTCGGCGCCATCTCGGCCAACAACGACGAGAGCATCGGCAAGATCATCGCCGAGGCCATGGACAAGGTCGGCAAAGACGGCGTCATCACCGTCGAGGAGGCCAAGGGCCTCGAGACGACGATGGAGATCGTCGAGGGCATGCAGTTCGACCGCGGCTACCTGTCCCCCTACTTCGTAACCGACCCCGAGCGCATGGAGTGCGTCCTGGAGAACACGCTCATCCTCCTCCACGAGAAGAAGATCAGCAACCTGCGCGAGCTCCTGCCCCTGCTCGAGAACGTGGCCCGGTCCGGCCGGCCTCTCCTGGTCGTGGCCGAAGAGGTCGAGGGCGAGGCCCTGGCGACGCTCGTCGTCAACAAGCTCAAGGGGACGTTCGCGTGCTGCGCCGTCAAGGCCCCCGGTTTCGGCGACCGGCGCAAGGCCATGCTCGAGGACATCGCCGTCCTGACGGGCGGCAAGGTTATCACCGAGGACATCGGCGTCAAGCTCGAGAACGTCGGGCTCGACTGGCTCGGCGAGGCCAAGAAGGTCGTCATCGACAAGGACAACACGACGATCGTCGAAGGCCAAGGCAAGAACACCGACGTCCAGGCCCGGATCAAGCAGATCCGCACCCAAATCGAGGAGACGACGTCCGATTACGACCGCGAGAAGCTCCAGGAGCGGCTGGCCAAGATGGTGGGCGGCGTTGCCCTGATCAAGGTCGGCGCGGCCACAGAGACCGAACTCAAGGAAAAGAAGGCCCGGGTCGAGGACGCCATGCACGCCACCAAGGCGGCCGTCGAGGAGGGTATCGTTCCCGGCGGCGGGGTGGCCCTGCTCCGCGCCCAGAAGGCGCTCGACAAGCTCGGGCTCGAAGGCGACCTCCAGATCGGCGTCAATATCGTCAAGAAGGCTGTCGAGGAGCCTCTGCGGCAGATCGCGGCCAACGCGGGCTATGAAGGCTCCGTGGTCGTCGAGAAGGTCAAGGAGGCCAAGCAGGACACGGGCTTCAACGCCCTGAGCGAGAAGTACGAAGACATGGTCAAGGCGGGCATCCTCGACCCGACCAAGGTCGTCCGGATCGCCCTGCAGAACGCCTCTTCGATCGCCGGACTGCTCCTGACCACCGAAGGCCTGATCGCCGAATTGCCCGAAGAGGAGAAGCACTCCAAGTATCCGGCGCCGCCGCCCGACATGTACTGATCAGCTTCACGACGAACGGAAGTGAGCCCCGGGCGGTCTCCCCGCCCGGGGCTTTTTTATGGGGCCAGGTCTTCATCCTGCCTCTTTTTCCAGGGGGCCGCTCTCCGGGCATGAATGGCGAGGGGCAATCCGGCCATTTTTCTTCGGTCAGGGGGCCGGCCGCCGGTTGCTCGTTTCTCCTATGAAGAGCATCAGAATGAAGATTTGACCCCTTCTCATCCGTGGTCATATCGAATAATATGAAGGGCAGGCCCGGGCCATGCGGAAGCTCTTCGACCGGTATGTCCTCAAAGAGGTCTTTCCCCCCTTCCTGATCGGCCTCCTCGTCACGGCCTTCGTGCTGCTCATGAACGAAATCCTCGTCCTGGCCGATCTCTTCATCGATAAGGGGGTCTCGGCGGGTGTGGCGGGGAAGATTCTGCTCCTCCTCGTTCCCTCCCTGCTGGCCTTCGCCGTCCCCATGGCCGTCCTGACGGGGGTCTTGGGGGGCCTGGCCCGGCTCTCTGCGGATTCCGAGATCATTGCCTTTCGGACCCTCGGGATCGGCTCGTCGAGGCTTCTCAGGCCCCTGTTCGTCTTCGGCCTGTTCGGCTGGCTCGTCACGTCGGCCCTAGCCATGTTCATCGCCCCCCGGGCCAATTACCGCTGGCTCCAGACGATGACGAGCTCCGTGCTGGCCAAGTCGGAGCTCCGGGTCAATCCGCTCGAATTCAACGAGTCCCTTCCGAACGTCGTCCTGTTCGTCCGCGGGGTCGAGAGTGACAAGACCTGGCGGGACGTCTTTGCCTATCTGAACAAGGACCCGTCGAGCCCGCGGGTCGTCATGGCCCGGGCGGGTCGGATTCATTTCTTCCCCGAGACGAAAAGGGCGACGCTGGAGCTCGCCGACGGCGTCCTTCACTCCGGCTCCCTCTCCGAGCCCGAAAAATACAGCGTCACCTCGTTTGCGCGCTTCGAGGAGGACATCGACGTCGAAAACCTGTTCCCCAGCGTGGCGAGCGAAAAGAGGGTCCGGGAAAAAGACATCGGGGAGCTCCTCCGTGACGCCCGGACGCTCGCGGGCGAGCTACGGGACGCGGCACGGCGGAGCCGGGAGCATCCGGGCGACGGACAAGCCGCGGTGCTCCTAGCCCGCGATCAGAGGGAATGCCGGGCGCACGGGATCGAGATCCACAAGAAGTTCGCCCTGCCGCTGGCCTGCCTCGTCTTCGTTCTCCTCGGGCTGCCCCTGGGCCTGATGACGGGACGCGGCGGCCGGACGAGCGGGCTGTTCCTCAGCCTCGGCATCATTCTCCTGTATTATGCGATGATCACGTTTGGCGAGAAGCTGGCCATGGACGGCAAGATCGCTCCGTTCGTGGGGATGTGGGGGCCCGACGGCGTGCTGGCCCTCGCGGGGCTCCTCCTGCTCCTCCGCTCCGACGTGACACCGGGGGTTCCCGTCGTCCTGCCGGGGCTCTTCCGGAAGGGCCCCAGGCCGGCCCTTGCGCCCCGGGCCGCGCGCCAGCGGGCCCGGACGGCTCCGCGGCTGCCCCTGCGTTTCCCCGACATCCTGGACCGCTATGTCTCCCGCAAGTACCTCGGCATCCTGGGGTTCGTCCTGGCCGGGCTGCTGAGCGCCTCTCTCATCATCACCTTTCTCGAACGGCTCGACACCCTTCACCGGCACAACAAGCCGATCGGACTCCTCCTCCGGTATGTCTGGTTCCGGATCCCCGATTTCCTCGCCTCGATCCTTCCCGTCGCCGCCTTGACGGGGGCGCTCCTCGCCCTGGGCCTCCTCGCGAAGACCAACGAGGTCACAGCCATGAAGACCCTCGGGATCAGCGTCTACAGAATGGTCGTGCCGGTCCTTCTCCTGTCCGCCGTGGTCAGCGGCGCCGCCTTCCTTGTCGAGGAGCGCCTCGCGCCCATGGCCAACGCGCGGGCCCAAGACGCCTGGGACAGGATCAATGACCGGCCGGCCAGGAGCTACAGCTACCCCAACCGGCACTGGATGCTCAGCGCCCAGGGGGACCGGATCTATCATTACGTTTATCTCGACTCCGCCTCCCTGTCCTTCAGCCGCCTGTCCGTGTTCGACATCGACACGCGGCGCTGGACCCTCGATCGGCGGATCTACGCGGATCGGGCGAGGCTCGGGGGGACCGTCCTGACCCTCCGCCATGGCTGGATCCGGGATTTCTCGGCGTCCGCGGCCGTGCCGTTCGCCCTCCGGGAGGAGTGGCAGCTCGCCGGCGCTGAGGGTCAGAGCGACTTTCTCCGGGAATGGAAGGAGCCCCAGCAAATGACTTACGGGGAGCTCCGCCGCTACGCCGCCGAGGTTCAGCGCATGGGATTCGAGGCCACGCGCCTCCGGGTCGACCTGCAGGGCAAGCTGGCTTTTCCACTCGCCAGCCTGATCATGACAATCCTGGCGATTCCGTTTTCGTTCTGGATGGGTCGGAAGGGAACGCTGGTCGGCATCGGTCTGAGCGTCCTTCTGGCCGTCGCTTACTGGGGCGCCTTCGCGGTCCTGCGGAGCCTGGGCTATGCGGGGGCCTTCCCTCCCGTCCTCGCCGCCTGGGGCGCGAACCTGGTATTCGGCCTCGCGGGTTTCCTGGGGATCCTGACGCTCAGGACCTGATCACATCTTGTACTTGCCGAAATCTTCGGGGCTGAGGTCCTCGAGCCATTTCCTGAGGTTCTCGGACGCGTCCAGGTTGTCCTCAAATTTCAGGCTGTGGGCCTTGCGAACGACGTCGTCCTCCACGAAGATCGGCGAGCTCATGCGCAGGGCGAGAGCGATCGCGTCGGAGGGCCGGGAATCGATGACGATGAGCCGCTCGTCCTGGCGGCAGTGGATGAGCGCGTAAAACGTGTTGTTCCGGACGTCGTTGACGACGATCTTTTCGATGGCGATCCCGAGCTTCTCCAGGAAGTTCTTCAGGAGGTCGTGGGTCATGGGCCGCGGGGTGGGCACGTTTTCGATCGTCAGGGCGATGGCGTTGGCTTCGAAGACCCCGATCCAGATCGGCAGAATCTGCTCCTTGACGGGATCCTCGAGGACGACGATCGGCATCTTGGAAATCGGATCGACGACGAGACCCTTGACCTTCATCTCGATTTCCATCGCCGCTCTTTTCTCTTCTAATATAGGGGGGCGGGGGGGCGTTGTCAAGGAAGGGCTAGAACAGCGTGAGCTGGGCGGCCAGATCCTCGGCCGCGTCCTGACCGAAGAGATGGATGAGGCCGTATTCGCCGTCGTGGCCGGGGACGATGCGGACGAGCCCGCGCCGCATCCGGTCGATACCGGCGCTGACTTTATCCGGACTGACGCGGGCCAGCTCGGGGATGGGCACGTCGACGAGGACCGAAAACTCGTCGCCGAACTCCCGGATGAACTTGAAGTACAGGTCCCAGACGCCCTGGCTGTCCGGCGTCTTGCCGACGGCCTCGGCGACGATCTCGTTGAGGGGAACAAGGCTCTTGAACGGGATGCGCCCGGCTCCGTCCGCGGACTCCCGGTCGGCCAGCTCCTCGACGCGGTGGAGGACGCCGATCGTCAGACGCTTCCCGCACTTGGGACAGAGGTCGTTCGACTTCAGGCTCTCCCGGGGCGAGAGGACGACGCCGCATTTGCAGTGGCCGTCGTAGTGGTACTTGCCTTCCTCGGGGAAGAACTCGATCGTGTAAAGGAATCTGGACGGGTCCCGTGCCCGGAGGGCGTCCATGAGCCCCCGGTAGGAGAACTCCGTATCAAAGACATTGGCCTCCCGGCCGATGCGTGACGGAGAATGGGCGTCGGAGTTGGATACTAGGGCGAAGCGGTCGAGGGCCGAGAGCCGCCAGTTCATGGCCGGATCGGATGAGAGGCCCGTCTCGAGGGCGAAGATCATGGGCGTCATCTCCTCGAAGCACTCCTCGATCGCATCGAACCCCGAGTTGGCGCCGAACAGCGAGAACCAGGGCGTCCAGATGTGGGAGGGGATGACGACACAGCGCGGGCAGGTCTCGGCCACCATCCGGCAGAACAGCCGTACGTCCAGGCCGAGGATCGGCCGTCCGTCGGAGCGCAGGTTTCCGATCCCCTCCAGCCGGCCGTTGATCCTCTCGACCGACTCGAAGTCCGGCGCGAGGAGCATGACGTGGATCTTGCGGACCTTGCCCCCTTTCGAATAGATGAAGCTCAGCTCCGTCGAGAGAATGAACGAGACGTCCTGGGGCGAGACGGACATTCCACGGAACAAGGGGTCCCCTGAGGGCTGGATGTTCGTCCGGAACTCGAAGAACCCGTTGCCCGACGGCTTGAGTTTTTCCTTCATGAGGAAGAGCCACTCGGGATGGGTGAAATCACCCGTGGCGAGGAGGCGGATGCCTTTGGCCTTGGCCCAATAGGCGAGCGTGTCGAGGACCATCTCGCGTGACGTAGCCCGGGAGAATTTCGAATGAACGTGAAGATCAGCCACGAACTTCATGAGCGGGATTTTCAGTTTAGAACGAGCCGACGGCGATTGCAAGTCTTTTTCGCGCCGAATCACGAGCAGGCCGCGATCGCGAAGCCACTCCTTCAAGCGCTGAGAAAATGATGATAGAATATTCGTGGGGAGGGTGGCCGGGTCTTCCGGGCGCCCGACCCAGGAGTGGAGAAGTCTCGGATGAGATCGGGCGTGCTCGCTTCCGGGCTGGTCCTTGCGGCTGCGGCGTTCCTCGCCGCCCAGGGTTTCGGCGGCCGGGAACGCGTCCGCGGCGCCGTCTACGACGAAGCGGGGAAACCGCTCCAGGGAGTCCGTGTCGAATTCCTCTCGGCCGCGGGCGAACGCGGGTTCGACCTGAAAACCGACAAGGCCGGAAAATGGACGGCCCTCGGCGTCGCCCGCGGACATTGGACGGTCCTGTTCGAGACGGTCGGCTATATCCCGGAGAAGACCGTTCTGGACGTCCCGGCCGCGGGGAGGAACCCCGAGTTCGTCGTCACGCTCAAGAAGATCGCCGGCCTAGCCGTGACTGAGGAGATCAGGGACCTCCTCGCGAGGGCCAACGGGCTCTTCGACCAGAAGGACTACGGCGCAGCGGCCGGCCTCTATGAGCGGATCCTGGCGAAATGCCCCGACGCCGTCCTGATCGCCCGCAGGGTGGCCGATTGCCGTCTCGCCCTGGGCCAGTACGAACCGGCCGAACAGACCTACCGGAAGGTCCTGGAGAAGGAGCCTGGAAACGTCGAAGCCGTGATCGGCGTCGGCGAGTGCCTCTTGGCCCGCGGCGACGTCAGGACGGCCATGGATTGGTATGCCAAGTTCGATTTCGACAGCGTCCAGGACCCGGTCGTCTTATACAACGTCGGAACGGTCTGCTATAACGCCAGTCAGTTCGAGGACGCGCTGAAGTATTACCGGAAAGCGGTCGAGAGGCAGAAGGACTTCCTTGACGCCCTCTATCAGCTGGGCCTGACCTGCCTCAATCTCCAGAAGAGGGAGGAGGCCGTCGCCGCTTTCGAACGATGCCTGGGGCTCGTTCCCTCCGATTCCCCCCGGGCGCAGCAGGTCAGAGGGTTCCTCGAATACCTGAAAAAATGAGAGTCCGGCCGTGAGATTGCCGGTGTGGGAGAGGCCATGAACATCAAAAGGGCTCTTTATGTTTGCGCGGCTCTGGCCGCGTGGCTCTGTCTTGCGCCCGGACGGAGCGCGGCCACGCCCGGAACGAAGCTGGACCCGGAGAGCGACAGATTCTATCAGACGGCGCAGCTGATCATGACCGGCGAGGAGAAGAAGATCTTCAATCACCTGCCGGACGCGGCCTCGCGGAAGGAGTTCATCAAGGACTTCTGGGACAAGCGGAACCCCGACCCGGACGCGCTCGATAACGCGTATAAAAAGGAGTTGGAGGCCCGGGTCGATTACGCCAACAAGCACTTCCGCGAGGGCGGCCTCGGCATGAACACGGACCGCGGCCGCATCTACATTTTTATGGGCCGGCCCGACAAGGTCGAGGAATATTACAACCAAGGGTATTCCAACCAGGGATATTACAACCAGGCCGGCACGGGCATCCGGGGCTCTATCATCCAGTGGTTCTACTACAATTACGGCCTGGGCATCGAGTTCGTCGATGAGCGGGGGATCGGCGAATTCCGGATGCGCGACTACACCGGGGCCGGAAACTTCTTCGAAGCCATGGACCTTTTCAAGCTCGGACAGTCCGTTGGCCCGGACTCCGTGTTCAAACAGCCCGTCGTCAAGTTTGATCTGAAGTACGACGCCTCCCGGAAAGAGCTGGAAGTGGACTTTCCGGCCAAGGACCTCTTTTTCCGCGAGAACGACGAAGGCCAGCTCCAGGTCGACCTCGATTTCAAGATCTACGTCTATCCGAACGAAGGAGCGACGAAGGAGACGTTCGAGGAAAGCCAGTTCTTCGTCACGACGGACAGCGAACTCCAGGGGCTGAAGACCGTTCCCTTCCGGTTCAGCCGCGCGCTGAAGCCCGGGAAGAACTTCGTTGACGTGATCGCCATGGGGAAGCAGGGGACGAGGGGTAAAGTCCGGCGGATCTTCGAGATCAAGGTCGGTCCCTGAGCCCGTCCGCGGACGCCGCCCGCGGGCCGCTCCGGCGAGCGACGGTTGAACCCTACTTCACTTCGAATGGGACGGTCTTCTCGACCTTTCCCCCTGAAAGCATATCGGTGATCTTGATCACCAGGTTGTATTTTCCGGCGGGAAGGTCCCTTTGCTCCGTCCGTCGGCCTTTCTCGTCCGTGATCTGGAGTGTCTGCTTGAGCGGCAGAGGTTGGTCGACCAGAGGGTGAACGTATTCTCGCATTTCCCACCTGATAGCGATCGTCCCGTCCGGCTTCTGGACCTCGTAGGTGGTCTGGATCTGGCACACGGTGTCGGGAGGCTGTCCCTTGGTCTTTGCCCCGAGGACATAGTAGAAGGGCTCGATCTGGCCTTTGTTCTCAGGCGTCACGATGCTATTGGCATCGGGCGTGATCTGGAGCAGGTAGCAAGCGAAAGATTCTCTGTGAACCGTGGGGTACAACTCAGGACTCTGCAGCTGGTCGATCTTCTTGACGAAAAAAACGGGCGTTATGTCGATCGTCTTCTCATACGCCTCCGGTCCGGGCAGAGCGAAGTCATAATAGCCGACACCCACTTTTTTCAGGTCGGGTGTCGCTATGGCCATAGCCAGGGTATATTTCGTGGGCGGGAGGATATAACTGAACGAATACCAATCCTCCTTGTTCGGGTCGTAGCTCGCGCTCTCTTCCTGGAAGGAGAACGGAATGTATCCTTCCCGGAAGGCCGTTGATTTTTCCGAGGCGTCGGTTTGCAAAAATTCATAATAGATGCTCAGGTTGGCTTGGAGGACGCCCGGCGCCGGAGTCGCTGTCGGAGGCTGTTGTCCTTTCGTCTTGGGCTGGGGCGGGGGCGCCGGAGCGGCGAATCCGAGGTCCGCGTTCTTGGCCTGGAAGATGAAAGCAATAATTTCGGAGCCCGCCTGGATAGGCACTTGATAGATTCTGGTAATCGTGAAGGGAATATCCTGTCGGCCCTGGCGGGTCGCCAGTCCCTCCTGCATGATGGCTTTGATTTCCTTGGGGATGCGGATCTTTTCCGGCTGTTTCGTTTCCTGGGGCTTAGTCTCCTTCTGTTTGTCAGGCGTCGCTTGGGCGAAAAGCGCGGACAAGCTCAGCATGAAGACAAGGGGGAGACCGGCCACGAGGATTTTTTGGGGTCTCATATTTCCTCCTTGAGAGATGCCTCTTTTCATCCCGCCGAAATGGGGGCAATTCTCGTGCTAAATCGAACAGTGTGAGCTCTCCGTCTCTGGGGGAGGAACCGCGCCGCTCGTAAAACTTCTTTGCAAGTCGAAATCGTCACGCGAGCCCTCTCCCAGCCGAAGATAACGCTTAAATATATCAGATTTCATTTTTTTTTCAACTGGTACTTTTTGACGGCCTTCTGGTGCGCCTCGAAGGTCCGGCTAAATTGGTGAGTGCCGTCCCCGCGCGCGACAAAATAGAGATATTTTTCCGGAGCCGGGTCCCAGGCCGCCTCCAGGGACGATCGTCCCGGATTGCAGATCGGGCCCGGCGGCAGGCCGGCCTGGACGTAGGTATTGTAAGGCGACGGAAACTTCATGTCCCGGCTGAGAAGCCGGCCCGTGTACCTGCTTTCGAGCTTGAGACCGTAGATCACCGTCGGGTCGCAGTCGAGCTTCATCCCGAGACGCAGGCGGTTGTGGAAGACCGCGGACACCAGGGGACGCTCCTCGGGGCGGGCGGTTTCCTTCTCGATCATGGAAGCCAGGATGACCGCGTCCCGGACGCTCATCCCCGGCTCCGGAGTCCGGGACCGCTCGAGGTCGCCGATGACTCTCCGGAGCTCGCCGACCATGGTCTCGATGATGTCCCTGGCCGACGGCTGCCGAGGTACGAAATAGGTGTCCGGGAATAAATATCCCTCCAGGTTTTTCGCCCGGGGGTCCCAGCCCGCAATCAAGGACGTGTCGCGGAAGGCGGACATGAACGCGTCCTCCCCCACGTTTGCTTCGGCAGACAGAAGGGCCGCGATCTCCCGTCCCGTCAGACCCTCCGGAAATGTGATGGGGCGAAGGTAGATCCTGCCCAAGAAGAGCTTGAACAAGACCTCCTTGGCCCGGGCCGGAAACGCGATCTCGTACTCTCCCGCCCTGGGCCGCTCGCGGGAGTAGAAAAGATCGTAGGCCGTCGTCACGGCCAGGGCGCTTCTGATGATGCCGACGTCGCGGAGCTCCGCGGCGACGCCCCGAAAGCTCCGCCCCTTCTGGACCTCGAAGAAAACGCTGCCGCCGGGTCCGGCGTTCGGGACCTCGAGTTCACGGACCAGCCAGCCTGTCAGAGCCGGAAGGAGCAAGAGCGCGGTCAGGACGGCGGCCTTAACGGCTTTGAGGAGCATGAGGATCCCCGTGCCTCCGCTCGAGGTACGTCGAAAGGATGATAACGGCCGCCACTTGGTCCTCCCAACGTTTTTTCTTCGCGCCCCGGAAGTTCTGGCCCTGCAGGAGGTGGAGGGCTTCGCGGGTCGTCAGGCGCTCGTCGAGAAAGAAAACGGGCTTCTGCACGGCTTCTCTGAGCCAGGCCGCGAACTGACGCGTTTTCTCGGCCCGCGTCCCCGAGCTGCCGTCCATGCGGAGCGGGTCGCCGATCACGATCTCCTGGATGTCCCAGCGGGAAATGAGGTCCTGAAAGAACCTGCGGTCTTCCTCGTGCCGGCCGGTGAGCTTGTAAGTCCCGTGCGGCTGGGCCGTGATCAGGAGGGGATCGCTCAGGGCGAGGCCGACATTCCGGTCTCCGTAGTCTATCCCGAGGACCCTCATCCCGGGTCCCTCTCGACACAGGCTTTTCGCGACCGCTGCCGCTCGAATCCGAGCCGGATCAGCCTCTCCAGGAGCCGGGGGAAGGGAAGGCCGCTCGCCTCCCAGAGCTTGGGGTACATGCTGATGGCCGTGAAGCCCGGGATCGTGTTGAGCTCGTTGACGAACAGGCGGTTCGTGCCGTCCTCGAGAAAAAAATCCACGCGGGCCATCCCCGACACCTCCAAGGCCAGGAACGCCCGGACGGCCAGCTGGCGGATCCTCTCGGTCGTCGGCCGGGGCAGGGCGGCGGGAATCACGAACGTCGTCTTCCCGTCGAGGTACTTGTCCCGGTAGTCATAGAATTCCCGGTAGGGGATGATCTGTCCCGGCAGCGAGGCTTCGGGCGGGGCGCCGCCGAGGACGCTGCACTCGAGCTCGCGGCCGGCGATGCCCCTCTCGACGAGGACTTTCGTGTCGTACCGGAAGGCCCTCTCCAGGGCGGCTTCTATCCGGCGCCGGTCCGTGACCTTGCTGATGCCGACACTCGAGCCGAGGTTGGACGGTTTGACGAAGACGGGCAGGCCGAACTCGGCCCGGATCCGCCGCAGGACTACCCGGCGCCCCGTCCGCCAGTCCCGCTCATCGAAGGCGAGCCAGGGGACGACAGGAAGCCCCCCCGCCCGGAAAAGGGTCTTGGAGATGACCTTGTCCATGCCCAGCGCCGAGCCCAGAACGCCCGCTCCGACATAGGGGACCCCGCCCATTTCGAGAAGGCCCTGGATAGTCCCGTCTTCGCCGAACGGACCGTGCAGGACGGGGAAGTAGATATCGGCCCGGAGGGCGCGCCGCAGGCCGCGGACGTCCCAGGGGAGCAAGGGAAAGACCCGGCCCGGCGATAGTCTCTTCGGGTTCGATGACGGCGCGGCGACGACCTTCCAGAGCCCGGCCTTCGTGACGTAGAGCGAGCGGACGTCAAATTTCGCCTTGTCCAGGTTCCTGTGGATGGCCTCCGCCGAGGCCAGGGACACCTCGTGCTCGGCGGAGCGCCCCCCGAAAATCAGGCCGACGACGATTTTTTTGGACATCGGGTCCCTCGGCGCGACTAAAAAACTGAGGCAAATTATTCTAGTATAAGTCGCGGGCTTTTGTCTATGACGCACGAAGGAACGCTTCCGGGGCCGGGCCGGCCGCCTGTTCCTGTACGGCGGCGGAACTTTGTATTGACAGTGTCCCGGAGGGGTCCTTATAATAACGCCAAGTGGAACGCCATCGGCCAAGAGGTGTGATCATGACAAACCGGAAAGGAATCTCCTTGGGTCTTCTCGGCTTTGCCGTCGTCGCGTTCGTGCTGCTCGTGCCAGGCCGCACGTATGCCCAGGATCAGATTCAGAAGGCCAAGATTTTCGAAGAGACCTACCAGATGATCACCGATACCGACCTCTATTGCTCTTTCTATATGCAGGAGGAGGGCAAGGCGCTTCCCGACCTGCGCATCATCGGGTCGGAGCGGATGAACGAGAAGGATAATCTGGCCGACGCGGATCTCATCTACCTCAACAAGGGGCAGGCCGACGGCCTCGAGATCGGCCAGCTCTTCCAGATCATCGGGCTTGAAGATAAGGTTCCCCTTTATGGAACCGTAGCCCGTCACCTAGCTAAGGCCAGGATCATCCGGCTTGAAGACAAGATGGCGGTGGCGCGGATCGAGAGGGCCTGCTGGGCGGTCAATGTCGGCGACTATCTCATCCCGTACGAGGAGCAGGAAGGCGAGATCGGAAAAGACAAGGGCTACAGCCAGATGGACCCGAACGCCAGCAAGAAAGGGAACGTTATCTACGTCGACCAGGAGCTTCGTCTGGCCGGATCCGGGCAGTGGGCCCTGATCAACATGGGCCGCCAGCAGTGCGTCCAGATCGGCGACCAGCTCACCGTCTTCCACCGGGCGAAGCCGAATCTCCCCCGGGAGGCCGTCGGCAGCCTGATCATCATCGACGTCCGCGGCGCCACGGCGACGGTCAAAGTCCTGTCCTGTAGGGAGAACGTGGCTATCGGGGACGAAGTCCAGCTCAATACCGCGCGCTAGGCCCGGCTGCCTCTCCCCAGTCAGCCGGGGGCGGAGCGGCTCTCTCTGCCGGCCGGGGATCATCGATTGACAGGGGTGGGGATTTCTGCTAGTTTAGGGCGTGCCGTTTCTCCGAAATAAACCAACGAGCGGGCGTAGTTCAGTGGTAGAACGTCTGCTTGCCATGCAGAAGGTCGTGGGTTCAAGTCCCATCGCCCGCTCCATGCCACCCTTCCGGAGACCGGACCGAACGAGGGCGCGGTACCCAAGAGGCTAAGGGAGAGGTCTGCAAAACCTTTATTCGTCGGTTCGAGTCCGACCCGCGCCTCCAACTCCCACCCGCGAGGCCGCCGTCTTCAAATGCGGCCGGGCCCCGGGGTTCATTGACAACCTCCTCTCGGAAAGGCTATCATGGCTTCATCTCGAGGAGGAGGGTGCTATGGACTTGGTGCAGAGGGTTGAGGGAATTCTTATCCGGCCGAAGGAGGAGTGGGCCAAGATCAAGGCCGAGCCGACGACCGAAACCGAACTCTTTACGTCCTATGCCATGGTGCTGGCAGCGATCCCGGCCGCGGCCCAGTTTATCGGCCATCTCCTCGTCGGTCAGCGGATCCCCTTCATCGGCCTCTACCACTGGGGGATCGGACGAGCCCTGGCGAACGCTGTTCTCGCCTATGTGTTCTCCCTGGCGACGGTTTATTTCTTCGCCGTCATCGTCAACGCCCTGGCGCCGAATTTCTCGTCGCTTCAGAACATGACGAACGCCATGAAACTCGCCGTCTACTGCATGACGCCGGGCTGGGTGGCGGGCATCCTGTACATCTTCCCGGTCCTGGGGATCCTGACCATACTGGCCAGCCTGTACGGCCTCTATATCCTCTATCTCGGTTTCCAGGCCCCGATGATGGAGACGCCCCGTGACAAGGTCCTGGGCTACATGGTCATCAGCATCGTCGTCGTGGTCGTTCTCGCCTTGGTCTTCGGGCTGATCCTCAGCTGGCTTTTCGCTGTCAGGCTTCACGCCTGATCGAGCTCGCCGACGACCCTGAGGAAGGCCTCCTCGGGGGAGGGCGCGGCCGTGATCGGGCGCCCGATGACGAGATAATCCGCCCCTTTGGCCACCGCTTCCGCGGGGGTCATGATGCGTTTCTGATCCTGGGCGGCGGCCCAGAGCGGCCGGATCCCCGGCGTGACGATCACCCAATCGCGCCCGAATTCCTTCCTCAAAATCTCGATCTCCTGGGGCGAGCAAACGACGCCGTCCATGCCGGCGGAGCGGGCTAGGCCGGCCAGGCGCAGGACCTGGTTGGCGACGGGGGCGGCGACGCCGATCTCTTTGAGGTCAGCTTCCTTTAAGCTGGTCAGGACCGTCACCCCGAGGAGGACCGGCTTCGGGCGGCGGAGCTCCTCCGAGACTTGCCGGGCCGTCTCCACGGCCCGCGCCATCATCTCCCGGCCTCCCGATGTATGGATGGTCATCATCTGGACGCCGTGGCGAAAGGCCGACCGGACGGCTCCGGCCACCGTGTTGGGGATGTCGTGGAGCTTCAGGTCCAGGAAGACATCTTTGCGCAGGGCCTTGAGCTTTCTGAAGAGCGCCGGCCCTTCGGCCGTGAAGAGTTCGAGTCCGACCTTGAAGGTCCGGGCCTCGCGGAGGCGACTGACAAGGGCCAGGCCTTCCTCCTTGCTGGGAACGTCGAGGGCGATGATGATCCGGCCGCGGCTGTCGCTGTTCATGCGCTCATCCTCCCGCCGGGCGTGAGGCCCGGCGCCTTTTTCGTCACGCCTCCCGCGGCGTCCTGAGCGTCCCGATGATGTTCCGGATCCGGTCGACGGCGTGCGCCCCGCACCAGTCATCGATCTCGCGGATGATGCGGACGCAGGCATCGGGATCCACGAAGTTGGCCGTTCCCACTTCGACGGCCGCGGCCCCCGCCATCAGAAACTCGACGGCGTCCCCGCCGGTCATGATCCCGCCCATGCCGATGACGGGAACCCGGGCGCGGGAGGCGACCTGATAGACCATTCTTAGGGCGATGGGCCGGATGGCCGGCCCGCTGAGGCCGCCGAAGACATTGGCCAGCCGCGGCCGGCGCGTTTCGATGTCGACGGCCATGGCCAGGAACGTATTGACGAGCGAGATCCCGTCGGTCCCGGCTTCCTCGGCGGCTTGGGCGATCTCGACGATGTTCGTAACGTTGGGCGAAAGCTTGGTGATGACCGGGCGGCGCGCGGCCGCCTTGATCCGCCTGATGAGCTTGAACGTCGGCTCCGGTGAGAGGGCGGGACAGGCGCCGTCCTGCTTGACGTTCGGGCAGGAGATGTTGAGCTCGTAGGCCGCGATGCCGTCCTGTTTCTCGAGGAACTCGACGACGGATACGTACTCGTCGTCGTCGGCCCCGCACACGTTGACGATGACGGCCGTGCCGTATCCGCGGAGGCGGGGGAGAACTTTCTCCGAGAACGCCCGGACCCCGACGCCTTGGAGACCGATGGCGTTGATCAAGCCGCTCGGGGTTTCGACAAGACGGGGAGGCGGGTTCCCCTCCCGGGGATCGAAGTAGAGCCCTTTGACCACGAACCCGCCGAGCTTGTCGAGCGCCAGATAGGGCTCGAATTCGAGCCCGTAGCCGAAGGTGCCGCTGGCCGCGATCACGGGGTTCTTGAGTTTCAGGAATCCCAGGTCGATCTCAAGGTCCGCCATGGCCGTCATTCCGTCCACATGATCCGGTCTCGGCGAAACACGGGCCCCTCCTCGCAGATCTTGACCCAGCCGTCGCCGCCTTCGTCCCTGATGCGGTGAACGCAGCCCCAGCAGGCGCCGATGCCGCAGCCCATCATGGATTCCAGGGAGAATTCGCAAGGGATCCGCCTCCGCCCGGCGTGTTCGGAAACTGTGCGCATCATCGGGTCGGGTCCGCAGGCGAAGAGGACATCGGCCGGCTCCCGCTCAAGAAAGCGCTCGAGGCTTTCCGTGACGAGCCCCTTGAAGCCGAAGGAACCATCGTCAGTCGCGCAGAGGAGGGGGAGGCCGGCCGTCTCGAACTTCCCCCTTAGGGGTAGATCCTGGATCGTGCGCCCGCCGTAGAGGACGGTGACCTGGGCGCCGGCGACCTTGAGTTCCCGCCCCAGAAAGTACAGCGGGGCGATGCCGCGGCCGCCGCCGACCAGGCAGGCCCGTTTTCCTCTGAGCTCTGCTGTGACGGTGAAGCCCTTGCCGAGCGGGCCGAGGAGGTCCACGGTATCGCCGGGCCTCTTCCGGGCCAGGATGTCCATCCCGACTCCGGTGACCTTGAAGAACAGCTCGATCCCCGAGGGGCCGGCGTCATGGACGCTCAGGGGCCTGCGGAGGAGGGGAAAAGGCGCCGGGGACACCTTGACCATGACGAACTGGCCGGGGCGGGCGGTCCGGCCGAGCGCGGCGGTCTCGATGCCCAGCAGATGATAATCCCCCCAGCTCAGGGCGGTCAGGACGCGAGCGCTCCGGTCAATTGCCATGGCTTCGGCTCTTACTCCGTGTTTGGACAAAAATAGCAGAATCACGGGCGTTCCGCAATAGAAAAGGGAGCCTATCGATCACGTCCGGCCCATCTCCTGCGCCCCTGATTCGGACGCTGCGCTCCGGCCGGCGATATTGCGGCGGGGGCGGGAAATACTCTATAATGAGGCGATTCATAAGCGGAAGGACTCATCCATGCAAGTATCGAAAAGAGGCCGCGAGATCCAGGCGTCCCCGATCCGGAAGCTGAAACCGTTCGCCGACCGGACGCTGGCCAAGGGGATCAAGATCTTCCACCTGAACATCGGCGACCCGGATATCCCGACCCCCCAGGTCGTCCTCGACACGTTCTGCAGCTATCGCGGCCCGGTCCTGAGCTACGGCCCGGCCCAGGGCTTTCTCGACCTCCGCCAGGCCGTGGCCCGCTATTTCGGGAATTACCGAATTCCCCTCGAAGCGGACAACGTCATCATCACGACGGGCGGGTCCGAGGCCATTCACTTCGCGTTCTCCGTTGTGGCCGACTCGGGCGACGAGATCATCATCCCGGAACCCTATTATACGAACTACAACGGCTACGCCTCGTTCGCCGGAGTCCGCATCGTCCCGCTCCCTCTGCGGGTCGAAGACGGGTTCCGCCTTCCGGAGACCGCCGCGATCGAAGCCAAGATCACGCCCAAGACACGGGCCATCCTGGTCTGCTCCCCAAACAACCCCACCGGGACCGTCTATATGCCGGGGGAGCTGGAGCGGGTCGTCGGCCTGGTGAAAAAGCACGATCTCTTCCTGATCGGGGACGAGGTCTACAAGGAGTTCGTCTATGACGGCCTGCAGCATAAAAGCGTCCTCGAATACGAGGACATCGAGGACCGTGTCATCGTCGTAGACAGTATCTCCAAGCGCTACAGTTGCTGCGGCGCGCGCATCGGGATGATCATCACGCGAAACGACGGGGTCTACCAGTCGGCCCTCAAGTTCGCCCAGGCGCGGCTCTGCCCGCCCTCGGTCGAGCAGATGGCCGCTCGGGCGGCCTACGAGATGCCCATGAGCTATTTTCAGCCCGTCCGCGAAGAATACCAAAGGCGCCGCGACGTCCTCTACGAGGGTCTGAAAGACGTCCCGGGGCTCATCATCCGCCGCCCCCAGGGCGCGTTTTATGTCATCATCCGGCTGCCCGTGAAGGACGCCGAGCATTTCGCCGTCTGGATGCTTTCGGAATTCTCGCTGGACGGGAAGACGGTGATGGTCGCCCCGGGGCCGGGGTTCTACTCCACCCCGAACCTCGGGACCGACGAGATCCGCATCGCCTACGTCATCAACGAGAAGGACCTCCAAGAAGCCGTCGGGGTCTTCAAGGCGGGACTCGAGAAATACCGGACGCTGTTTCCCTGAACCGGAGGGCCGGCCCGGCAACAGGCGGTTTGAATTTTCAGCCCGTTGCGAGTATATTGCTTGAATTATCCTGGCATGTCTTCAGGAGCACTCCATGAGCAATAAATGCGTTTATTTCTTCGGCGGCGGAAGGGCCGAGGGCAACAAGGAGATGAAGGACATACTCGGCGGGAAGGGGGCCAATCTGGCGGAGATGGATGGGATCGGCCTGCCCGTTCCGCCCGGCTTCACGGTTTCGAGCCAGGTCTGCGCCTTGTACAACGGTAACAGGAAAAGGATCCCCGACGCCGTGCGGCGGGAGATCGAGAAGAATTTGCGGAAGCTCCAAACAACCGTCGGCCGACGTTTCGGCGATCCCGCCGATCCCCTCCTCGTGTCCGTGCGCTCCGGCGCCCGGGCCTCGATGCCGGGCATGATGGACACCATCCTCAACCTCGGACTCAACGACAAGACAGTGGCCGGCCTCATTGCCAAGACGGGGAATCCCCGCTTCGGCTACGATTCCTACCGGCGGTTCGTCCAGATGTACGGCGACGTCGTGCTCGGGCTGAAGCCCGTCAATAAAGACGACATCGACCCGTTCGAGGCCATCATCGAGGCGAAGAAGCGGGAACGGGGCCTCGGCGGCGACACAGATCTCACAGCCGACGACCTGAAAGACCTCGTAGCCCAGTTCAAAGGGGTCATCAAGGACAGGACGGGGCACGTATTCCCCGAAGACCCCGTGAAGCAGCTGTGGGGCGCGATCGGCGCCGTCTTCGACTCCTGGAGGAACGAGCGCGCCGTCGCCTACCGGAAGCTCTACAACATTCCCGAATCCTGGGGAACGGCGGTCAACGTCCAGCTTATGGTCTTCGGGAACATGGGCAATGACTCCGGCACCGGCGTCGCTTTCACCCGGGATCCGGCCACGGGCGAGAACACGTTCTACGGTGAGTATCTGATGAACGCCCAGGGCGAGGACGTGGTTGCCGGCATCCGGACGCCGCTTCCGATCGCCCGCCTGGACAAGGACGTCCCCGGCGCCTATGCCCAGCTCGAGAGAATCCGCCGCGTCCTGGAGAAGAACTTCCGGGACATGATGGACATCGAGTTCACCATCCAGCAGGGGAAGCTGTACATGCTTCAGTGCCGCGTCGGGAAGCGGACGGCTTTCGCCGCCATCCGGATCGCCGTCGACATGGTCGGCGAGAAGCTCATCGCGGAGAAGGAGGCGCTGACCCGTATTGAGCCCGACCAGTTGAACCAGCTCCTCCGCCCGGTCTTCGACCCGGCCGAGAAGGACGCGGCAGTCAAGAGCGGCCGCCTGCTAGCCAGGGGATTGAACGCCGGCCCGGGCGCGGCCGCCGGCCGGCTCGTGTTCAACTCTGCGGACGCCGAGGCGCGTGCCCGAAGCCGCGAGCCGGTCATCCTCGCCCGGATCGAGACATCGCCGGAAGACATCAAGGGCATGAGCGCAGCCGAGGGCATCCTGACGGCGCGCGGCGGCATGACGTCGCACGCCGCCCTCGTGGCCCGTCAGATGGGTAAGGTCTGCGTCGCCGGCTGCGGCGAGCTGGTCATCGATTACGGCAGGCGCGAGATGACCGTCCGCGGACGCGTCCTCCATGAGGGTGATTGGATCTCCATCGACGGGACGACCGGACAGGTCCTGGAGGGACGGATCAACACGCGGCCGTCGGAAGTACTCCGGGTTCTGATCGAGAAGACCCTCGATCCGGCCCGCTCCCCCGTCTATCAGACGTTCGCGGAGGTGATGGAGTGGGCCGACAAATCCCGGCGGCTCAAGATCCGGACGAACGCCGACCAGCCGGACCAGGCGAGGAACGCGGTCGCCTTCGGCGCGGAAGGCATCGGGCTCTGCCGCACGGAGCACATGTTCTTTGGCGAGGGGAAGATCGGCCCGATGCGAGAGATGATCCTGGCCGATACGGCCGAACAGCGGCGGGCCGCCCTTGCCAAGCTGCTGCCGCTCCAGCGCGCGGACTTCCAGGGCATCTTCGAGGTCATGAACGGCCGTCCGGTGACCATCCGGACGATCGACCCGCCGCTCCACGAGTTCCTGCCCCACGAGGAGCCGGAACAGCGGGCCCTCGCCGCCGAAATGGGCCTGTCCTACGAGAAGGTCAGGGAGCGTGTCGAGTCGCTGAAGGAGTTCAATCCCATGCTGGGGTTCCGCGGCTGCCGGCTGGGCATCATCTATCCCGAGATTACGGAGATGATGGCCCGGGCCATCTTCGAGGCGGCCGCCGCCACGAAAAAGCGCGGCATCGCCGTCGAGCCCGAGGTCATGATCCCGCTCGTCGGCCACGTCAAGGAGCTGGCCGACCAGGAGCGGATCGTCCGTCGGACGGCCCAGGCCGTCATGAAGGCGCAGGGCGTCCGGTTCACCTATCACGTCGGCACGATGATCGAGATCCCGCGCGGCGCGGTCACTGCCGACGAGATCGCGACCGTAGCCGAGTTCTTCAGCTTCGGCACGAACGACCTGACTCAGACGACCCTCGGGGTGAGCCGGGACGACGCCGGGCGGTTCCTCGTTCCGTATGTCGCGAGGGAGATCTACGCCAAGGACCCGTTCGAGGTCATCGACCGGGACGGGGTCGGCGAGGTCATGCGCATGGCCGTGGAGAAGGGCCGCCGGACGCGGCCAGGCCTCAAGATCGGCATCTGCGGCGAGCACGGCGGAGAGCCATCGAGCATCGAGTTCTGCCACACGATGGGGCTGGACTACGTCAGCTGTTCGCCGTTCCGCGTGCCCATCGCCCGCCTGGCGGCCGCCCGCGCGGCGCTGCTCAACCCGCCAGCGTCGCGCCGTCCGGGGCAAAAGAATGGGCCGGCCCGGAAAGGCGCTCCGCGGCGCCGGCCGGCGAAGAAGGCGGCAAGGGCCGGGAGGACGTCCCGATAGCCCAGATGACCGCCACGTGAGGCGTTCCATGGGCGAGCTCGTCGGCCTCCTGCGTTCGGTCATCGGCCGGCGTTTTCCTTTCAAGCTCGTCTACAGCAACGAGTACTGGATGTTCGATACGGGGAAGCACGTCTTCCCCCTCCAGAAATACCGCCTCGTTTACGAGAACCTCCTGTCCATGGGCGCCCGCAAGGACGATTTCCTCCGGCCCCGGCCGGCTCAGGACGAGGACATTCTCCTGGTTCATACGGCGAGATACCTCAACCATTTGAAGGCGGGGACGCTCCGGCCCGACGAGATACAGGCCATGGAACTGCGTTTCTCGCCGGAGCTCGTGCGGTTCGCCCTGCTGTCGGTCGGGGGCACGGTCCTCGCCGCGCGCCGGGCCCTGGAAGACGGGATGGCCTTCCATATCGGCGGGGGGTTCCATCACGCCTTCCGCGATCACGGCGAGGGCTTCTGCCTCCTCAACGACGTGGCCGTGGCCGTGGAGAAGATGATCGAGGAGAAAAGAGCCCGGAAGGTGATGATCGTTGATTGCGACCTCCATCAGGGCAACGGAACGGCCGCCATCTTCGCCCGCCGCGAGGATGTCTTCACGTTCTCCATCCACCAGATGGACGTTTACCCCTCGGAAAAGCCGCCCGGGAGCCTGGATGTGGGTCTCTGGGCGGGAGACGATGAGAGCAAGTATCTCCAGGAGCTCAGAACCCACCTGCCGCCGATTTACGACGAATTCCGCCCCGAGCTGATCATCTATCTAGCAGGAGCGGACCCCTACGAAAATGACCAGCTGGGGGGCTTACGGCTGACGAAGGAGGGATTGAAAGAGCGGGATCGCTTCGTCTTGGAGAACGCCCGCCGCCGCCGCCTCCCGGTGGCCGTCGTTCTGGCGGGCGGCTATGCCCGGGAGATCGAGGACACGGTGGCGATCCACATCAACACGATCCGCGTCGCCCGGCGCATCCAGAGGGTCTATTCCTGATCCTGCAAGAAGACGTGGGCGAAGACCTTGGCGTCGCCCACCATGTTGTCGATGATGCAGTATTCGTTGGGCTCGTGAGCCGTTTCGTCGAGCTTCGACCAGCAGGCGGCGTGGAAGCCGGCCCTGCGGAACAAGGCCGCGACCGTGCCGCCGCCGATCCCCATGGCCCGGGCCTCTTTCCTGTAAACGGACTTGACGGCTTTTTTCAGGGCCCTGACGACGGGCGCCTGGACCGGCGTGGGGGGGGCCGCCGGCGCTTTCTGTTCGATGCCGATCTCGATCTTCACCCGGAACCTCTTCTCGATCCCCGCGGCGATCGACTGGATGCGCTTCTCGACGTCGGCGACCTTGTACTTCGGAAGGATCCGACAGTCCATGTAGAACACGTCTTCGCCCGGGATCGTGTTGATATTGGGGACGTTCCTTTCCTTTTTGGTCGGCTCGAAGGTCGACAGCGGGGGGTCGAACAGCTTCTCCCGCTGGGGGAAGAAATTGTACAGGCGGTTGAGCGCCGTGATGAAGAAGCTGGCCGCCTTGAAGCTGTTGATCCCCTTCTCCGGCGTCGACCCGTGAGCCTGCTTTCCCAGCGTCTTGAACTTGAGCCAGAGGAGGCTTTTTTCGGCGACCTCGATCATCGTCCCTTTCTCGTTGCCCGCGTCCGGGACGATGATCAAATCCTGTTGACGGAAGGCCTGGTGGTGCTGGAGAACGTAGTCGATCCCTTTGAGGCTCCCGGTCTCCTCGTCCGCGACGAGGGCGATCCCGATATCGTAAGCCGGGAGCACGCTCTCGGCCTGGAAAGCCTTCACGGCGAACAGGGACGCGACCATGTCCTGCTGATTATCCTCCACGCCGCGGCCGTAGATCCGTCCTTTCTGGACCCAGGCCTGATAGGGATTTCCGTCCCACTGGGAGAACTCCCCCGGCGGCACGACGTCCATGTGGGTCATGACCCAGATCGTTCGGGCCGAACTCCGGCCTTTGTAGTAGGCCAGGATATTGGGCCGGTATCCGGCCGGCGCGTCGAGGTCCTGCGCCTTGATCAGGGTGATTCCCTCGAAGCCGTTCTGGTTGAGGTAGTTCTGGAGGAACTCGGCCTTCTTGGCCTCGCCTTCGCCGCCGCTTGCGGGGGCGATGGCAGGAATGGCGCAGAGCCGGATCTGGAGGTCGACCATCTCGTCGCGGAACTCGGTGATCCTCCGGAATAGCTTCTCAAAGATCCTAGCTTCGGTCATGGGCACTCTCCTCCATGCCGGGTCTGGCCGCCATGATAGCACGGCCCCTTAAAAAAGCAAGGGCGGAAGCGGTCCCCGCCCGGCCGCGGCCTTGGCCGCCGGCCGCGCCCGGAAGAACCTCAGGATTCCTTGGATGATGTATTGGATTCCGGCGAGGCCCGTCAGGACGGCCGTCAGAGCGTAGAGCCAGATCAGAACAGGCCAGGGTTGCCCCAGGCCGTTGAGGAGGAGCACCAGGAGCAGCGTGCCGACCTGGCAGATCGTGCTGGCTTTCCCCAGCAATGACGGCTTGAACGTCGTCCGGCCCTTGATGCTGTTGTAAACGAGCACGCCGACGGCGATCAAGACGTCGCGGCCGATGCAGATGACGGGCAGCCAGAGGGGAAGGCTGTTCGGTGCGCTCCATTGGGGAAACGCCATCACGACGAAGGCCGCCGTCATGAGGACTTTGTCCCCCAGGGGGTCCAGCCACAGGCCGAGGTGGGTCTTGAGGCGGAACTTGCGGGCGGTGAACCCGTCGAGAGCGTCCGTCGCTCCGGCCAGCAGGAAAATCCCGAAAGCGAGCCACGGCCGATGCCGGACCGCCGACCAGACGAAGACCGGCGCGAGCAGGATCCGGGTGAGAGACAGGATGTTGGGAAGCGTGAAGACCTCGGAGCTGCGCTCGTCTTCGTCCACCGCTCGGCTCATGCGGCTCTCCGGCATCCCAAACTCCGCGCCTTCGGAACTCATTTGGCCAGCACCAAAGCCAGGTCCAGGATTGAGGCCGCCTCCCGGCCCGTGAGGGTCTTCTCCGGCGCGAACATCCGGTCAGGAGACAGAACCATGATCTGGAGGGAGACGACCCTGAGTATCGGCTCATAATAAAAGTTGTCCGGCGAAACGTCGGCGATCTGGATTTTCCGCGTTTCGAGAACGGGCACGAACTTGACGCCTTTCCCTTCGAGGAACGCGACGAGCCGGGAGACCGTGTCCGCCATCTCGGCCCGGTTGATGATCCTCGAGGGCTGGAACGTGTGGTTGTCGTAGACGCTCATGACGTTGCGGGAGGCGACCTCAACGATGAACTTCTGGGCCCAGGAGGTGCTGATGTCCACGAGGATCTCTGTGGCCTGGGCCGGCACCCTGAAGAAGTCTTTGAACTTGACGGCGATCAGGGCGGCGAGGTCCTCCCGGGTGACGGCATCCTGGGCCGGGATGAGGCCGTATTGGCTGGGGAGCTCGACGACGCCGAGCTTGTTCTTGAGGTCTTGGATCCGGGCGGCGAGGTCCTTGTCCTGGGGCTCAAGGTCGGCGAGTTTCTCGTACAGATCCAGGCTCCGGCCGAAATCCCCCGATTTGTAGAGCTCGTCCGCGTACGCCTGCAGGACAGCCCTGTCGCCCGGCTTGGCTTCGTAGGCGGCTTTGAGATGGACGAGTCGGTTGGCCGGACTCCTCTCTTCTCCGTAGATCCGGGCCAGCTCGAGATGGGCCCCGGCGGATTCGGGGGCGTAAAAAAGGACCCTCAAGAGGGCTTTCTTCTGGCCGTCCCGGTTTCCGGCGGCCTGGGCGGCCCGGGCCTCAGCGTAAGCCTGCTCGACGAGCTCGTTCCGGAGCTTTTCGAAGCGGGGCTTGGCCCAGCGGCTTCCCGGCTCGCTCCTGAGAACCTCGCGGTACTGGGTGAAGGCCTCATCCTTTTGCCCCTGGGCTTCGAAGATCTGGGCGAGCCCGATATGGGCCGGGGTCATGTCGGGGAAGCGCTCGATCGACGCCTTGAACGATGCCGCGGCGCCCTCCAGGTCCCCCAGGGCGAACTGAGCGTATCCCAACCCTACTCCGTAAAGAGGGCTCGCCTGGCCGAGCCGGAGGAAGATCTTCCTGGCATCATCCGCCCGCCCCTCCCGAAGATCCTTCCAGGCCTCCTCGGCGGCGATCCTATCATCGAGGCTTAGCTGAGTCGACACGGAATACGGGATGTCTCCGATATAAAAGGACGGGGGAGTCGGATGGACCGTCGCGCAGGACCATGTCCCGATAAGCCCGAAAAGCGCGAGGAGGCCGACGACGGGACTCTTTTTCACCAGGGATCTCCTTGATCGAGATAGGGCAGAAACCCGACGATGGCCGCAGGGTCGGCCATGACCTTGAATTCCAGGCAGCGGCTGTTCTCCCTCTTTTTCAGGATCAGGGACAGGCGGGCAAGGGAGTCTGAGACCTCAGGACGGTCGTTGGGGATCTGGAGATAGTAGAGCCGGTGGTCCCGGAACAGGATGCTCCTGAGCTTGCCGAGGAGATTGGGCACGCCTTGCCCCGTCTTCGCCGATAGCGCGATCGTTCGGGACCCGGCATCCTCGTTCCTCCGGAGGATGAGCTCCCGCTCCGCTTCGGGAAGAAGGTCGATCTTGTTGAGGACCTTCAGGACGGGGACCTCGCCCGCGCCGATGTCCTTCAGGATCGACTCGACGGCCTCGAGGTGGCTCTGGGAATACGGTGAAGTGACATCGATGACCTGGCAGATGCAGTCTGCTTCCCGGACCTCCTCCAGCGTGGCCCGGAACGACGTGACAAGCTCCACCGGAAGCTTCTTGATGAAACCGACGGTATCTGAAAGGAAAAATGAGACGCCGTCCGAGTAGGATACCCGGCGGAGGAGGGGGTCGAGAGTCGCAAAGAGGTTGGCGGACGTGTATCTTCGCTCCTCGGTCAGATGATTGAAGAGGGTGGATTTCCCCGCACTTGTATAACCGACGAGGGATACCGTCGGCACCGGGCTCTTGCGGCGGCTCTCGCGTTGGCTCGAGCGCCTTTTCTCGAGGCTCGCGATGTCCCTTTTGATCTTCGTGATCCGGTCCCGGATCCGCCGGCGGTCCTCTTCGAGCTTCTTTTCGCCGGGGCCCCGCGTCCCGATGCCGGCGCCCTGCTGCGTCAGCCCGGGGCCGCGTCCCCGAAGGCGCGGAAGGAGGTAATCGAGCTGGGCCAGCTCGACCTGGAGCTTCCCTTCGTTCGTCCGGGCCCTCTGGGCGAAGATGTCCAGGATGAGCTGCGTGCGGTCGATGACCTTGACCCGGATACGGTCCTCGAGGTTCCTCTGCTGTGTGGGGGAGAGGTTGTGATCGAAGATGACCAGGTCCGCCTCGAGCTGGCCGCGGGCGCCGGCGATTTCCGCCGCCTTCCCTTCGCCGACGAAATATCTCGGGTTGATCCGGGGCCGGACCTGGAAGATCATCTGGGCGACCTCCGCTCCCGCCGCCTTCGCCAGGCCGGCCAGTTCCTGCATGGACTCCTCGGCCTCGTCCTTCTCCTGACGGGTCGTGGCCACGTTGATGAGGAGGGCTCTTTCCATCGCTCCTATTGTAAATGGTTTTGGAGATAACTCTCAAGACCCGATAGGTCGTCAGGGGAAAACCAGGCCACCCCCGGCATCTTCCGGAACCAGGTGGTCTGCCTCTTGGCGTAGCGGCGGGTGTCCCGTTTGGTACGGGCCCGTGCTTCGTCCTCGGAGATCTCTCCGCGGATAAGGCTGAGCACGTGCCGGTAGCCCAGGGCTCGGAAAGGCGGCGAGTCCTCGGCCACGCCCTTCGCGATCAGGCCCCGGACTTCCTCCGCAAGGCCGCGCTCGAACATCCGGTCGACGCGCTCTTCGATCCGGCTGTACAGGGCCTCGCGCTCGAGTGCGAGGCCGATCTTAACGATGTTGGATCCCGCGGCCGGCGGGACCGTCTGTCGGAAATGCTCGGACAGAGGCCGGCCGGTGGTCCGGTACACTTCGAGGGCTCGGATGATCCGGATGCGGTCGCGGCTCCGGATGGCACGGGCGTAGGACGGATCGACTTCCTGAAGCTTGCGGAAAAGCGCCTCGAGGCCCTTTTGCCGGGCCTCCGCCTCGAGCGCCGCCCGGAGAGCGGGGTTCCGGCCCGGCCCCGGGAAAAGGCCCTCGACGAGGGCCTTGAGATAGAGCCCCGTCCCGCCGACGACGATCGGCAGGCGCCCGCGCCCGGCGATCTCCCGGGCGGCTTCGAGGGCCTCGCGGATGAAATCCGCCGCCGTGAACTGAAAGCCGGGATCCACCGCGTCAATCAGATGGTGGGGGACGCCCCGCCGCATCGCGGCCGTGGGCTTGTCCGTTCCGATATCGAACCCCCGGTAGACCTGGATAGAATCGCCGTTGATGATCTCCCCCCCGAACCTCAGGGCTAGGGTCACCGCGGCGCGGCTCTTGCCCACGCCCGTCGGGCCGAGGACGATGACGATGTTCCGGATCTCAGGTTGCAATTTTAATCAGAAGCCAGAGGCCGATGAGGCTGACGAGAATGAGCATGGCCAGCAGCTGTTTTCTCTTCAAGGGAGCTCTCCGATCCTCTCCAGGCTCTTGACGAGGGCCGACTCGTGGCCGGAACCGAGGGTCCGCTTAACGGCCAGGACCTCGGCCACGAGGATCTCGTCCATGCTCTTGAGGACGCTCCGCCGGGTCTCGTCGCCGATGAAGTTCATGCTTGTCTTGAGGAAGGACTTGAGCTCGATGTGGCCGTCCTCGGCGAGCTCAAAGCCCTGAAAGGTCGGGTCCAGGCGTCCCCGGATGTCTTCGAGGGAGTTCCGCACCAGGCTCAGGGCCACCGGCCCGATCTCTTTCGAGATGTACTTGAAGATCGCGGAGCACTTGGCGTTGAAGATTCCGAAGAGCTTGTCCATGTCGGCCAGGGACATCTCGGCCTGAATCCGGCCCGTCTTGGGTTTAAGAGGGCGCGGACCGGCCAGCCCCAGACAAAGAAAGACGAACAGGACCCTCTGAGTTTCCCGTTTGCCGAGGTCGCTCGCCTCGTAGATCTCGGCCAGCGTCTTCGCTGTGCCGAGGACTTCCAAGAGGTATCGTTCGTGGGGCGTCAGCTCCAAGAGTTCGGGGCGGTGAGGGGAGAAGCTCTGGATGGCGTCGATGTCGGCGGGGAGCTGCTTGGCGATGATGTCGAAATTGCCCATCCTCCGCACCCCGTCCAGCACGATCCCGGCCAGGGGGATCTCCCTGATATAGAGCGGTCCCGGAGGCCCGTCGCTCGGCTCGAACGCGAAATCTCCCTCGGCCCGGTCGAACAAAGAGCAGGCCTCCTCCCTCATGAACGCTTCGAGAAGCTCCCAGACGCGCCGGGGCTCGAACAGAGGGATTTCGAGGAGAGAGCGGACAGCGGAAACCCCCTTCTCCTGGGCGTATTCCTCCGCGTGGGCCAGGCTGATCAGATCCGCCTCGCCCGAGGTGAGGAGGAAGCGGAGAAATTCCTTTTCCGGAAACCCGTCCCGCCCGACGGCCAAGGCCCCCCGCTCGAAGAGAAACGTTTTCGCGCCGGTGGCCGCCCGGACCGTGAGCCTGCCCGAAAGCTGCTTCCGCCAGATCTCGGAGAGGACCCTGGGGAACGGGATCTGCGACAGATCTCCCCGCCGGAGGGGTTCATTCATAGGCATAATTTATAAGGCGCGGAGAGAGAAGTCAATGCGGCCGGATCACCGGATGAAGCTCATCCCGACGAGGGAGATAGCGATATTGGCCAGGGCCTTAAGGACCCAGACGGAGTACGAGATGAAGAGAGACTTTTTGAGGTCGACTTTGAAGGCCGCCGAGAGGCCGAAGGCCAGGATCCCGAACATCCAGAGCTGGAAAACGTCCACCTGGCTCAAGATGATAGAGGCCGTCGACATGACCTCCATCCGGGGGAAAAGGACCGTCAGGCTGGTCGATGTCTGTAGCGTGGATTTCCGGACAAAAATGAGCCCCAGCCGGAGCGCGTTGCCCAGCAGGACGTTGATCAGGCTGGCGTGGACGAGGGCCGAAAAAACCTGCTTGAACGTTCCCTGCGAGGTGACGAACCGGCCCATCATCAGAAGGATGAGCGCCTGGAGCAAAGCGGCGACGACGAACCAGAGGGGAGTGAAGACCGCCGTTTGGACGATCTGCGCGGTCGTCACAGGCCCCTCCAGGCTTCGCAGCTGTTGGTTGTAGCGCTCCTCTCCCACGCGCTCCTTGAGCTTGACGCTCTCTTTCATCATCTGGAGCTGGTCGTGCCGGGTGTAGGGGGACACGACGAGCGTATAGGTGACGAGAATCACGAGGACGACGATCAGCATGCCGGGCCAGGTCGGCTTATCGGCCAGGCCCTCGAATGTCTTTCGCGGATTGAAGAAGACTCCGGACAAACGCTCGAAGAAGTCCATGGCTAATCTCCTTTGCGCTCGTCGCGTTCGATCTGGCCGTCCCGGATGTGGATGATCCGCCGGGCCTGGTTGGCGACCTCCTGGTCATGCGTGACCATGATGATCGTGTTTCCCCGGCCGTGGATCTTGTGGAACAGGCTAAGGATCTCGCGTCCCGTGTGGCTGTCCAGGTTGCCTGTGGGCTCGTCGGCCAGCAGGAGTGACGGCTCGTTGACGAGGGCCCGGGCGATGGCCACGCGCTGCCGTTCCCCGCCTGAAAGCTCGGCCGGCTTATGTGTCATCCGGAGCTTCATCTCGACCATCTCCAGGGCCCTGCGGGCCTTGTCCTCGCGGATGTTCCTCTTGACGCCGCTGTAGATCAGCGGCAGCTCGACGTTCCGGAAGGCCGAGGCCCGCGGCAGCAGGTTGAAGACCTGAAAGACGAAGCCGATCTCGCGATTCCGGACATGGGCGAGCTCGTCCTCGGTCATGGCGCTGACGAGCTTCCCGTTGAGCTTGTAGGTCCCCTCGGTGGGTGTGTCCAGGCATCCGAGGAGGTTCATCAGCGTGGACTTTCCGGAGCCCGAGGGGCCCATGATGGCCACGAATTCGTTCCTGGCGATGGTGAACGTGACGCCGCGAAGGGCTTCGACGTCCTGCCCCCCCAGCCGGTAGATCTTCCAGAGATCCTCGACCAGGATGAGGCTGGCATCCGGCTGGCTCATGCGGCGGGCGTTTCCTTCTTCAGATCCGTCTTGATCAGCATGCCGTCCTTGAGCTCGCGGAGGGACGCGTAGGGGCCGGTGACGATCTCCTGGTTTTCCTTGAGGCCCGAAACGATCTCGATATTCATGCCTCCGGCGATCCCCTTGTCGATCGGCTGGAACTTGACGCGGCCGCCCTCGACGATATAAACGCCTTCCTCCTCCTTCGCGACGCCGGGCCTGTCTCCGCTCGCGCCGGGCTTGTCTCTCAGGACGAGAGCAGAAATAGGCACGGCCAGGACATTTTTCTTCTCGGCGGTGATGATGTCGGCGGAAGCGGAGAGCCCCGGCTTGAGCTTCTGGGGGGGGGTCTCCAGCGTGACGTCGACCTTGAAGTCCTTGGATTCCTCCGTCGATGTCCCGCCGGTCACCTTCTGGATCGCGGAGCTCCCGATCTCGGTCACTTTCCCTTTGAAGGTCGTGTCGGGATACGCGTCGACCCGGACGTTGGATTCCTGGCCGAGGCGGACGCCGACGACGTCCGTTTCGTCGACCTGGACCTCGACTTCCATGACCGAGAGGTCGGCGATCGTCATGAGGACCGTGCCGGGGTTGTTCATGGTCCCGACGATGGCGGTCTCGCCCTCCTCGACCCGGAGGCTGGTGATGATCCCGTCGCGCGGCGCGACAAAGACCGTTTTGTTGAGGTTATCGAGCGTGCTCTTGAGGCTGGCCTCGGCCTGCTTGATCTGGAACTGGATGCCGTTGACCTGGGCGTCCGAGACGTCGTACTGGGCCTTGAAGCTTTCGAGCTGGTCCCGGGAGATGAGCTGCTCGGCAAACAGCTTCTTCTGTCTTTCGTACGAGTCCTTGTCTCTTTGGAGCCGGGCTTGGGCCTCGATCAGGTCCGCCTTGGAGGACTGGATGAAGAACCGGTCACGGTCGGCGTTGGCCTCGTACTGGGTGGAATCCAGCTTGAGCAGGAAATCGCCCGCCTTGACCTCCTGGCCCTCGATGACGCCGATCTTGATGATCCGCCCGGGGACCTGGGCGCTGATGTTGATGCTCTTTTTGGGCTTGACCTCTCCCGACGCCGAGACGATCGATGTCAGATCCTGCCTTTTGACCTTCTCGATGGTCACCTTGACCGTCTTCTCGCGCTGGGTGCGGAGGTTGAGCATGACGACGGCCAGAATGACCAGGACCACGGCCATGAAGATCAGCGTCCGTTTTCTGCGCCGGAAAAAACTCTTCTTTTCCCTCATAGTCCTGCGGCCTTCCAAAAATCAGTTATAACCCTATCCGTATATTATAGTACGGACACAAAGGGAAAAGGTTTGAAAAATGGCCGGCCTCTCAGGGGGCGGCGGGCCCTCTTTCCTTGGGAGGGCGGAGTTGATAAGATAGGGGAGGCCATGGGCGCACGGAACGGGTTTCTCGAGGTCGGCGGGGCCGCCGTCCGCGAGGCCGGACGCTACCTCCGGAAAAATCTCCACCGCCGGGCGGCCGCCCTTCACAAGGGAGCAGTCGACCTCGTCACCGAGTTCGACATGGGCTCCCAGGATATCCTCGTCGGCCGCCTGTCCGAGGCCTTCCCGGATCACGCCTTTCTGGCGGAGGAGAACCTGGCCCGGCCGGGGCGCTGCGGATACCGGTGGATCATCGATCCTCTCGACGGGACGACCAACTACGCCCACACGTTCCCCGTTTTCAGCGTCTCGGCGGCCCTGGAGCTCGAGGGCCGGGTTATCCTGGGCCTGGTCTATGATCCGCTGCGCGAGGAATTGTTCTCGGCCGAGGAAGGCACGGGCGCTTTCCTCAACTCCCGCAGGATCCGAGTTTCGGACGTCTCCGACATCGGATGCAGCCTCTTGGCCACGGGTTTCCCGTACGACATCCGGACAAGCCCCGTCAACAACATCGGGCACTGGAACCGCTTCCTGCTCCGGGCTCAGGCGGTCCGCCGGTGCGGGTCCGCGGCCATGGATCTCTGCTATGTCGCCTGCGGGAGGTTCGACGGATTCTGGGAGCTGAAGCTCAAGCCCTGGGACGTGGCCGCGGGCGTTCTGATCGTGGCCGAAGCCGGCGGCCGGGTCTCGGACTTCAAAGGCCGGGCTCTAGCCATGGAGTTCCCGGAGACGCTGGCCAGCAACGGACAAATCCATCAGGCCATGATTGACGTGATCGCTCTGGAAGCGGCGCCCGGGGGAGAGGACGACAACCATGATTAAGAAGGCCGGGGTTCTGATCATCGGGTTCTTGGTCGCGGCGGCCGCGGCCCTCGCCGGGGCGGGCCGCCAAGAAGGCGCACTGGTGCTGGTCAAAAAGGTCACGGTTCCGGGGAATCCGGGCTGGGCGGACACCGGGCTGGACGTCTTCGCGGGCGAGGAATTCCACATCGTGGGGAGCGGCCGGATCAGTCTCCAGAGGGGGAACCCGTCGGCCAGCTGCGGCCCGGAAGGGCTCGACCTCATGACCGTCCAGCAGCCGATCCGGGACCGGAACATCGGCGCTCTGATCGGCAAGGTCTCCCAGCTCGTATCCGTGCGCAAGGACGAGGATACCGGCGAGGAGATCCGCGATGAGGTCGTCGAATATTTCTTCGTCGGGTCCGAGAACGATGTGACGATGCCCATCAAGGGGCGTCTGTACCTGGGGGTCAACGAGGACATCCTCAAGGATAACGAAGGGGAGTTCTCCGTCGTCATCTACCAGCGGAAGAAGTGACGGCGCGGTCAGGCCGCTTCCTCTTCGGCCCTGCTGGCCAGAAAGCCCTCCATGAACTGGGTGTCGTACTTTCCGTTGATGAAGCCCGTGTCGGAGAGGATGGCGATGAGGAGAGGCAGGTTCGTCCTGATCCCCACGACGGTCGTCGTTTCCAAAGCGACCCTGATTTTTTCGATGGCCAGCTCCCGGCTCGGGGCGAAGGCGATGACCTTGGCCACCAGGGAGTCATAGTCGGGGGGGATCAGCCAGCCGCAGTAGGCCGCCGAATCCACGCGGATGCCTTCCCCGCCGGGGAGGACGAGAAAATCGATCTTTCCCGGCGACGGCACGAAGGTCTCCGGGTCTTCGGCGTTGATGCGGCACTCGATGCTGTGCCCCCGGAGCGAGAGGTCGTAGGGAAAGCCGAGCTTCTCCCCGGACGCGATCCGGATCTGGGCCTTGATCAGGTTGATGCCGTAGACCGCCTCGGTGATCGGGTGCTCGACCTGGACCCGGGCGTTGGCCTCCATGAAGTAGAACCGCTGCTTCTCGTCCACCAGGAACTCGAAAGTGCCCAGGCTCTGGTAGCCGATCTCGGCGGCCGCGTCCTCGACCTCCTTGATCATCCGCCGTCGGGTCCTTTCGTCGATCGCGGGCGACGGCGTTTCTTCGATGAGCTTCTGGTATTTGCGCTGGACGGAGCATTCCCTTTCCCCGAAGGCGATGACTTTTCCCTTCTTGTCGCCGATGACCTGGATCTCGATATGCCGCGCCCCGGAGATGTATTTCTCGATGTACAGCGACGGATCCCCGAAGGCGGCCTTGGCCTCGCCCTGGGCGATCGGGAACTGCTCCTCGAGATGGGCCGAGGACCGGCAGATCCTCATTCCTTTTCCTCCCCCGCCGGCCGAAGCCTTGATGATTACCGGAAAACCGATCTTGAGGGCGGCCTTTTTGGCTTCGCTCACATCTTCGACGACCTTGTCGCTGCCCGGCAGGATGGGCAATCCCGCCTTCTTCATCGCCTGGCGGGCTTGATCCTTGTCTCCCATGAGGCGGATGATGGAAGGGGGAGGGCCGACGAAGGTCAGCCCGTGGGTTTCGCAGATCTCGGCGAATTTGGCGTTTTCGGCCAGGAACCCGTAGCCGGGGTGGATGGCGTCGGCTCCCGTGATGTCCGCCGCGCTCAGGATATTGGCGATGTTCAGGTAGCTTTCGGAGGCCTTGGCTGGACCGATGCAGACCTTCTCGTCGGCGAGCATGGTGTGCAGGGACCGGCGGTCGGTCTCGGAAAAGACCGCCACCGTCTTGAGACCCAGTTCGCGGGCGGAGCGGATGATGCGCAGGGCGATCTCGCCGCGGTTGGCGACCAGAATCTTGGAAATCATGCGGCCTGGCTCGCAGGTTTGATGGCGAACAGCTTCTGGCCGAATTCGACGGGTTTGCCGTTTTCGGCGAAGATCTCCGTGACCGTCCCGTCCAGATCGGACTCGATCTCGTTCATCAGCTTCATGGCCTCGACTATGCAGAGGGTCTGGCCTTTCTTCACGGGGTCCCCGATGTCGACGAAGGGGGCGGCCGTCGGGTCCGGAGACCGGTAGAAGGTCCCGACCATGGGTGAGGTCATGACATGCATTGTGGCATCAGGTTCCGGGGCCGGGACCGGGGCCGGCGACGCCGCCTCTGCCAGGGTCGCCGCGCCGTTTCCGGCCGACTGTATGACCAGCGGGGGCGGGCTCGCCGGCACCGGGCCGGCCCGGCCGATCTTGATCTTGTAGCCATCGACTTCAAACTCGAAGAGCGACAGGTTTTTCTCCTCGAGAAGGGCGATCACCCTCCGGATTTCGTCGAAATCGATCTTCCCCCCGGGGCCGGCCGTGACCAGCGCGTCGGAAGGCTTGTTTTTGTCGTTCATGGGCCTCTTCCCTTTTCCTCAGGGTAGCTTTACCTTAACGGCAGCAGGGCCAAAAGTCAAGTTCGCGCCGTTTGACTCCCCCCGCGGCTTGGCCTAAGATGGCAGGCGCGTACGCCCCGGGAGGATGACTCAGGATGTTCGACCAGCTCGCCGGCCGCCTCGAGAGGATGATGAAGTACCTCAGGGGCGAGGGCAAGATCACTGAGAAAAACTTGGGCGAGGCGCTCAAGATGATGCGCTTGGCCCTTCTCGAAGCCGACGTCAGCTACAAGGTCGTCCGGGAACTCGAGGCCCGAGTCCGGGAGAAAGCCTTGGGAGAGGAGGTCCTCCGGAGCCTGACCCCGGCGCAGCAGGTCATCAAGATCGTACGCGACGAACTCGCGGGGACTCTGGGCGGCCGACAGCAGCCCCTGCGGTTTTCGAGCGCCCCCCCCTCCGTCTTCATGCTCGTGGGTCTGCAGGGCAGCGGCAAGACGACGACCTGCGGCAAGCTCGCCCGCTGGACGAAGGGCGTCGGAAAGAACCCCCTTCTCGTATCCTTCGACTTGAAGCGGCTGGCGGCCCAGGAGCAGCTCGAAACGATCGCGGACTCCCTGGGCCTGCCGTTTTACCCGATGGACGCAGGCCGGATGGCGGCTCCGGAGCGAGCCCTCAAGGAACTGGTCCTCTACGCGAAGAGCAGGGCCTTCGATCCCCTGATCGTGGACACCGCGGGGCGGCTCCACGTGGACGACGAGCTCATGGACGAGCTCCGGATGGTCCGGGACGTCTTGAAGCCCGCCGAGGTTATCTATGTCGGGGACGCCATGACCGGGCAGGACGCCGTCCGCAGCGCCCAGGCGTTCGAGGAAAAGATCGGCCTGACATCGGTCATCCTGACCAAGCTGGACGGCGACGCCAGGGGCGGGGCGGCCCTGTCGATCGTCTCCGTGACGGGCCGGCCCATCAAGTTCGTCGGCGTCGGCGAAAAGCCGGACAAGCTCGAGGTCTTCCACCCTGACCGCATGGCCTCCCGCATCCTCGGCATGGGAGATGTCCTGACGCTCATCGAGAAAGCCGAGGAACAGGCGGACCTCGAAGAAGCAGAGGATCTGGCCCGCAGGATGCGGAAGCAGGAGTTCACGCTCGAGGATTTCAAAAAGCAGCTCGTTCAGTTGAAAAAGATGGGCTCGCTGTCGGGGATGCTGGGCCATCTCCCCCAGGTGGGCCCTTTCAAGGCCATCGCCGGCGCCGAGCTCGACGAGCGGAAGATCGTGCACTTCGAAGCTATCATCAGCTCCATGACGGCCCGCGAGCGCGAGAGCCCCAAGCTGCTGAACGGCAGCCGGCGGCTGAGGATCGCCCGGGGCAGCGGCCGGCCCGTTCATGAGGTCAACCAGCTCGTCAAGCAGTTCCAGGACATGCAGAGGATGATGAAGCAACCCCGGTTCCAGAAGGTGCTCTCGCGGATGAAGTAGTCCCGCCTATTTTCCGCCGCAGACGTACTCCAGGCAGCGCAGCCAGAAGGCCGCATATTCTTCCCAGAAGATCAGGTTGCAGCCCCAGTGCGGGGCGGGGTCGGACATATAGGCGAGGACGCGGCCTTGTCCGTAGCCCCGGACGGCGATGAGAGGGTCGCCGGTTTCTCGGACTCTGAGCAGGACCCTGGCGTCCGGGATGGGAACCGTCTTGTTGTAGCCGAGGATCGGGGGCATCGTCCGGATGCTGACGCCCTTGAACAGGGATTCCCCCGCCGGCGTGAGCTCCGCGTCGAACCCCTCGGTGCTCTCGATGAGGTCTTCGAAGTCCAAGCAGCGGACCGGGAGCAGGTCCTTGAGCGCCGTCCGGCCCCATCCTCCTTTCCCTTGCTCGCCGGTGAAAGAATACCACCCGCCCAGAAAGAGAATGCCCTTTCCGTTCTTGACGGCCTCCAGGGTCAGGCGGATTCTGTCGGGGAAAGTCAGGACCCGGCTGCCGAATTTCTCGCGGTTGAAGAAGCCCGGCGCAAGCTGAAAGAGCTTGGCGTCGATGTCGCTGAAGATCAGGACGTCCTGGTTGTCGAGGACTGTCTCATAATCGCCGGGTCCGAGCCGGTTGTAGAAATCCCAGGCGGGGATCGACAGGACCGTGTGTTTTCCCGTCGATTCCAGGGCCTCTTTCAGCCATTTCCCATAGTTGAAGATATCGAGCCCCTTGGGCGAATAATAAAAAGGCGTTTCCGCGAAAATGGGGCCCGTCAGCACGGCCCAATCCCCAACATAATAGATCTTCGCCATCGTCCGTATCTCCTTCCGGCCCGCGGCCGCTGGCCCTTCCGTCCCTGGGGAATAGGATACCACCCTTGGGGAGGCATCTACAAGGTGTTTCGGCCCAATCAGGCGGGAACGGTGTCCTCTCGAGAGGACAACTCTCGAAAAGAATTTGACTTACCGACAGAATTCCGTTATGCTTCTTGAGCAATTTAGTTCAACGCGGAAGTGATACCACAATGATGACCATGCGACTGATGAGATTTGGCGCCAAGAAGAAGCCCTCCTACCGAATCGTCGTGATGGATTCCAAGAAGGCCACGCAGAGCCAGGCCCTGGATACGGTGGGCACTTACAATCCCCTGAAGGAGCCCGCGGACATCAAAATCGACCTGGAGAAGGCCAAGCGCTGGCTTTCACAGGGAGTCCGGCCGTCGAGAACCGTCCAATCTCTTTTGGATAAGGTCTCCTCATCCACGAAAATATCGCAAGAACCCAACCCATAAAGGAGGACACGGTGAAAGAACTCGTGGAATTGATTGCCAAATCCTTGGTGGACAACCCGGAAAAGGTGGTCGTTTCCCAGCTTGAGGGGGAGCAAACCACGATCCTGGAGCTCAAGGTGGCCCCGGAAGATTTGGGGAAGGTCATCGGGAAACAGGGCCGTACGGCCCGCGCCATACGGATCATCCTCGGCGCGGCCGGGATGAAGCTCAAGAGGAGATTCAACCTGGAAATCATTGAAAAAGGCTGATCTCGTCAATATCGGGAAGGTTCTCAGGAGTCAAGGCAAGGAGGGAGACCTCAAGATCAGGCTCCGCGGGAAGGAGCTGGCCGGGCTGACGTTGACGAGGATCTGCCTGGGACGGGCGGGGGGGGTCGAAGAGTATGAGGTCGAGTCGTTCCGGCTCGATCGCAACGTGCGTTTTCTGAAACTCAAAGGTGTTGACTCGCTGGCCCGGGCCGACGCCCTGGCCGGGTGCGACATCCTGGTCTCCGAGGACAGCCTCCAGCCTGTCGAAGAGGGCCGCTTTTACGATTTCCAGGTTCTGGGGAGCCGCGTCGTGACGGTCGACGGGGCCGAGGTCGGGACCGTCCGGTCGATCCTTTCCGCGGGCGGCGCCGACGTTCTCGTCGTCGTCCGGGAGGGCAAGGAATATTATATCCCGTTCGCCGAGCCGATTTGCCGGCGGGTCGATCCGTTGACGAAAGAGATCCTCATCGACCCCCCGGACGGCCTTTTGGACTTGAATGAGATTTGATATAATCACAATCTTCCCTGAAATGTTCGGCGGCGTCTTTTCGGGGGGGATCATCCGCAAGGCCCTGGAGAAGGGCTTAGTGGAGATTGCGGTGCACGACCTGAGGGACTTCACCCAGGACAAGCACCGCCAGGTTGACGACCGCCCGTACGGAGGATGGGAAGGCATGGTGCTGAAGCCGGAGCCGATCTTCGAGGCCGTGGAAGCGGTCCGACGGGAAGAGGACTGCCGGATCTACCTGCTCTCTCCCCAGGGGACGCGCTTCAGTTCGGGTCTGGCCCAGGAGATGGCCTCGCGGCGCCAGATCATTCTCATCTGCGGCCGCTACGAAGGCGTTGACGAGCGCGTCGTCGGCCACCTGGTCGACGGAGAGCTCTCGATCGGAGACTATGTGCTGACCGGAGGCGAGCCGGCGGCGGTCGTGGTCCTGGACGCCGTCTCCAGGTTCGTCGCCGGGGTTGTGGGCAAGGAGGAGTCGGTCCGTCACGACTCTTTCGCGGAAGGAATACTGGACTTCCCCCATTATACGCGGCCTCGCGAATTCAGGGGCCTGAAGGTCCCACAGGTGCTTTTTTCGGGCGACCACAAGAAAATCGAGCGGTGGCGGCGGAAAAAAGCCCTGGAAAGAACGCTCGACCGGCGGCCGGATCTGCTGAAGGATGAGAAACTCTCTCCGGAGGACGGAGCCCTCCTGAAGGAAATTCGGAACGAAAGGAAGAACTCATGAACGAGGTCGATTTGGTGGAAGATCGGCAGCTCAAGAAGGACATCGAACCGTTCGGCGTGGGCGATACCATCAAGGTCCACGTCGTGATCCGGGAAGGGGATAAGGAACGCGTCCAGATTTTCCGCGGCGAAGTCATCTCCCGTCGTGGCACCGGGCTCAAGGCCTCGTTCACAGTCCGGAAGATCTCCTTCGGCATCGGCGTCGAGCGGATCTTCCCGCTGCATTCCCGGATGATCCGCAAGATCGAGGTCGTCCGGAAGGGCAAGGTCAAAAGGGCCAAGCTTTATTATCTGAGAAATCTCAAGGGCAAGGCCGCCCGCCTGAAGGAACAGCAGCAACAGCAGCCACAGTCCTGATCAGGCGGGCCGTGACCGGCTTCAAGATCGAAAAGGCGCTCTTCAGGGATGGCTTTAGGTCCGTCGCCGGCTGCGACGAGGTCGGCCGGGGTGCCCTTTTCGGGCCCGTCGTGGCCGCGGCCGTCGTCCTCCCCCCCGCCTGGTTTCTGCGCCGGCCCCCGGCCTGGGCCAGGCAGGTTGACGATTCCAAGCGGCTTTCTGCGACTAAAAGGATGGAGCTCGCGGCACGACTGCTGTGCGATGCCGAGTCCCTCGGAATTGGCATGGCGTCCAGCGCCGAAATCGATGAGAAAAATATCTACTGGGCGGCCCAGCTGGCCATGAAACGAGCCATCGAGAACCTGTCCGGGCCCGTCGACTGGCTCCTGGTTGACGGCTTTCCGCTGAAAGATGTACAGTATCGACAGACGGGTGTTCCCCAGGGAGACCGGAAGTGCCTGTCCATCGCCGCCGCGTCGATCGTGGCCAAAGTCTTCCGCGACGACCTGTTGGATGCCTGGGCTGGCATTTACGGAGGCTACGGCCTGGAGAGGAACAAGGGCTACGGAACCGAGGAGCACTTCCGGTGCCTGAAGGAAAAGGGCCCGACGGGACTCCACCGGATGTCCTTCAAGCTGGGATGAGAGACGGGGAGAGCCGATGAGCGGCCGAATCGACAGAATCAAAACTATCGAGCTGGCGGAGAGACACGTCAAGGCGGGGAAACTCAAGGAGGCCATCGCCGAGTACGAGCGGCTGGCCGGCAGCGATCCCCAGGACGTGGGGACCCTCAACATCATCGGCGACCTCCACATGCGCCTGGGCCAGAACGACAAGGCCGTTCTGTCCTTTATGAAAGTCGCCGAGGAGTACGAGAAGAGGGGCCTCTTCTCGCAGGCCCTGGCTATTTACCGGAAAGTGAGCAAAGTCCAGCCAGACAACGCGGACGTTTCCCTCAAGCTGGGCGACCTTTACGGCCGCCAGGGCTTTCTGTCCGACGCCAAGAATGAATACACGACTACGGCCGCGCGGTTCGTCCAGGAAAAGAAGTTCCAGGAAGCCATCCATGTCTATGAGAAAGTCTGCAGCCTGGATCGGGAGGACCTCGGCCTGAAAAAGGAACTAGCCGACCTCTACCGCGGCCAGGGCTATCTCGACGCCGCGCTGGAACAGCTCAACGAAATTGCCGGGGTCCGGGCGGGCCGGGGCGAGCTCGACGCGGCCGAGGAGATCCTGAAAGAGGCTCGAGCCATCAGCCCGGGCGATTCCAAGACCCTGGTCAACCTCATCGAGCTCTATAAGCGGTCGAACAAAAGCCAGAAAGCCATCGAACTCATCGAGGAGAGCCTCCGGCAGACACCCGACAACGTTCAGCTCATGAACCTCCTTGGGAATTTCTACTTCGAGGCCGGGGACATGGCTAGGGCGGAAGAGATCTTCGCGGCCATCGTCACCGGGCACCCCATGAACGTCAACGCCCGGATCAAGCTCGGCCGGATCCAGATCCTCAAGGACAAGCTCGACCAGGCCTACGAGCTGTTCGAGCCCCTCATCGGCAACCTCATCAAGAAGCACAAGGACGAAAAAGCCATCGGGCTCCTTGGCCTGATCCTGGAGAGCCAGAAGCCCCACCTCCCGGCGCTCGAGCGCCTGGCCTCCATCTATCGGGTCAACAAAGAGACCAAGAAGCTCGAGGTCGTGGCCCGCGCGATCGCCGACGAGCTCCGGCGCGGCGGTCCGGCCGAGAAGCTCCTCCCGGTGTTGACCGAGCTCCATCAGCTGCGCCCCGACGACGTCGAGCTCGGCCGGGAATTCCAGAAGCTCCGGAAGGAGATGGGGTTGCCCGACGAGGCGGCCGCGGAGGAATTTCCCGAAGTATCCGGCAAGGAGCGGGAGGCCATCCAGGAGGTTATCGACCAGGCCGATCTCTACATGCAGCAGGGCCTTGTCCGGAACGCGCGGCGGATCCTCGAAAACCTGACCCTCCGTTATCCCGACGACCAGCAGATCTTGAAGAAGATCGCTGTGCTCGACGAGATCCGGACGCACATCGACGAGGACGAGCTGCGGCGCCGGGTCGAAAAAGCCAGCGCGCTCGAGTCAAGGATCAGGGCCCGGAATCAGCGCGAGGACAGACAAGAGGACAAGCCCGAGACCAAGCCCGAGACGGAGGCCGAAGCCAAAGCCGCCCCGGACAAAAAAGTGACAGGCCCGTTTCCCGGCGATATCGCGGAAGGGGAGAAGGTCAGCACGGCCGATATTTTCGCCGAGACCGATATCGTCCCCTTCGGCGGGCTTGCGGACGGCGAGAGGAAATACTACGACCTCAAGGACCGGGCCGCGGAAGAGCTCCGCATGCTGAAGGCGGCCTTCGGCCAGCAGGTCCAGGGAGCGATGACTCAGGAGGAGCGGGAGCTGTCGAACATCGTGGCGGACTTCAGGCAGGACCTCAAGGCCAAGGTTACCGGGGACAACAACGAGATGCACTACCACCTGGGCATCGCCTTCATGGAGCAGAGCCTGTATGCCGAGGCCATCGAAGAGTACTCGGAGGCGGCCAGGGACAAGGGGCTGGCCCTCGAGTGCTTCAGCCTCATCAGCTATTGCCACAAGCAGAAGCAGCGCTACCAGGACGCCGAGAAGTGGATCAAGAAAGCCATTTTGTTGGCCCGGGAGGGCACCGACCAGTATTATGCCCTGGAGTTCGAGCTGGCGGAGATCTTCGAGCAGGCCTCCAACCGGGCGAACGCCCTTTCGCTGTTCCGGGAGATCCGGGACTGGAACCCCGATTTCCGCAACATCTCCGTGAAAGTCCGCAGCCTCGAAGCCGGCACCGACGACTGAGCAAGACAGAACTCCTGTTCTGCCTTATGATCGCCCTCCTTTGAGCCCCGGCAACAGAAAAAGAAAATAAAAAAGGGACGGCTCCCGCATCGGAGCCGCCCCTTTTCACTCGTGAGAGATCTAATCGACGATCTTGCCCGAGAGGATGAGGATCAATCCCTCCCCGCCGCCATCGAGCTTGGAGACGCCGACAACGGTCTTGTCTCCGGACTTGATGTTGAGCGTCGTCTCGATCAGATCGGTCGTGATGTATTCGACTTTGGCAGAAGTCGCGTTCGGCGGCACGTCGGCGAGGCGGACCAGCCTGAGCCGGACCGCGGTCTGGACGAGGGACGTATTCTCGTCCTTTATCACTTTGGGCCTGAGCTCGAGCTCGAAATCAGCCTTTTCGCCCAACCGGACTTCCGAGTTTTCCTCATCCATGGCCCGGATGAGAGAAGTGTCGAGGAGCGAGTAGGTCTTATACTTGAGCAGATTTCGGAGTTCCCTGATGATGGGGTCGTTCGTCATGTCCTCGGCGTTCTTCTCTCCGGAGACCGAGCCCAGGACCAGTTGGACCGTGAACAGGATGTCGGCCGGCTTGACGTCGATCTGCCGGATCGCCTGAACAGCCCTGTCGACGTTTTCAGGATAGTCGCTGATGACGACGACATTGTCCGTCGGCCCGCCCGTCGTCCGGCCGTCGCGGCTGAGGTAGGTCCTGATGAAGTCAAAAAGGCGGCTCCCCGTCCTCAGGTACTTGAGGCGGACAAGCTCATTCTTGAGCTCGGGTTTCGGGCTCGCTTTCTCTTGGGGTGTGCCCGCGGCGAAGACCGGCGCGGCGGCCGCCAGCGCGAACGCCAATACGACAAGCACGATCATTCCTTTTTTCATTTTCCGTCTCCTTTCCATTCGAAATTCTTGTCGAAGAACCAGACGACCTGAAGTCCGGTCTCCCGCGAGACCATATGGACTGAGAGAACGTCCTGACTGACGCTGCTTTTGGGTTTGGCCGGATGCGGGGGCGCCGCTTTGCCGCCGCTCTTGGCGAAATATTCCGGCTGGATGAGCGGCACCGTCCTTGTCTCTTGTCTTGCCGGCGGGCTGATCTTCGGCTTTTCCGGGGCCGTTTTCGCCGTCTCACTCCGTATGACCTCCGGCCCGGACAGGGCGGGGCCCTCCTTGGATTTGAAGATGGAGCTCCTGAAGAGGATTGCCGACGCGACGAGAATCGCGACTGCGGCGACGGCCGTAGCCGACGCCCAGCGCAGCCGCACGCCCCAAGCGGCCCGCGCCTTTCCGCCTTTTTCCGCGGCGATCCTGCCCATGAGGGCCTTCCAATCCGCTTCGGCCCAATCGGCCATGCCCTCCTCCCGGGCAGCGGCCTTGACGCGGGCGAGCGTGCTCCGGTATTCCTCGAGCTCCCGGCGGCAGAGAGGACAGGCGTTGATGTGGGCGAGGGTCTTCCGTTCCAGCCGTGCCTGCAGGTCGCCGCCCGCTAGCAGAGGCAGGTTTCGCTTCACTTGCGCGCAGGTCATCGTCCCTCCTCCAGATGGGGAAACTTCTCCCGGATGGCGTCCCGGATCTTGCGCCGGGCCGATGAGAGATGGACGCGCACCGAGACGCTCGAACAGCCGAGGGCCAGGGCCGTTTCCCTGATGTCGAGCTCCTCGAGGTCCCTGAGGATGAAGACTTCCCGCTCCCGGGGAGCCAGGACCGAGAGGCACTTTTCGAGGTCGGACCGGAATTCTTTGGCGCGCCGGCCCGATTCGGGGTCTTCCTGCGGCCAAGGCTTGCGGGCGGCCTCGACGGCGGTGTCGGCCTCTTTCCGGCGCCGTCTGAGGCGGTCGCGGGCCTGGTTCGCGGCGATCTGGAAGAGCCAGTTCCGGAAGCTCCTCGACGTGTCGTACCGGCCGAGATGCTTGAAGGCCCGAAGAAGGGCTTCTTGCGCGACTTCCCTCGCGTCCTCTCGGTTCCCGGTCAGCCGGAGGGCCAGGGACAGGATGGACTCCCGGTAGGGCGTTACCAGAGGCTCGAAGGCCTCGTTGCGGCCGGAAAGAACCATCGCCACGAGCTCCTTCTCGGTTTCATTCATCCGCATGGTTCTACCGCCGCCCGCGGCAAAATGTTAAGTCTTTGCCCAGCCGGGGTCAAA
>Ga0187770_10000050_pt1 | contig 50558 bp, 43 predicted proteins | sample 0116_SJ02_MP02_2_FD_133154 | JGI IMG/M metagenome (GOLD analysis project Ga0187770, IMG submission 133154) | Tropical peat soil microbial communities from peatlands in Department of Meta, Colombia - 0116_SJ02_MP02_20_MG | ecosystem: Environmental > Terrestrial > Soil > Wetlands > Peat | place...
AAGGGTCTTGCAAAAGCACTGGGCGTCGAGCCAAAGCGACCAATTGTCGACATACTGCAGTTCTAGCTCGAGCCGCCGATCAAAAGAAAGCTTCTGCCGGCCTGACGCCACCCACAGTCCAGCCATGCCCGGCTTCACGCTGAGAATCTTGTTGCGATGTTCTCCGAATTTCTCCAGTTCAAGCTTCGCGAGCATGCGCGGTCCCACCAGGCTCATTTCTCCCTTCAGCACGTTGATAAGCTGCGGCAATTCGTCGAGGGAAGTGAGTCGCAACCAACGGCCTACCCGAGTAATTCTGGGATCGTTGGCGATCTTCAAATGTTGCTTGTATTGGTTGAGCAGCTTTGGGTCGCGAAGCAGCGTCTCCAAAGCGCGAGGATCCATGCTGCGGAACTTGAACGCGAGGAATTCACGACCTTTGTACCCGATAATCCTTGGGCGGAAAAAAATCGGCCCAGGAGAATCCAGGCGAATGGCCAGCGCGATCAACGGAAACAGCGGTGCGACAAAGACTAGGCCAAGGAACGAACCCACGATATCAAGAAGGCGTTTGACCACTAAAGCAAGCCTCTTGCTGGGCGAGTAATAAATCAGAACGGACTGATCAGCTGGTCCTAGCTCACAACCCGTAGCCATTGTTCTATCCTCGTAACAGGGTAGGAAAGGGTTTTAGTGGAAAATCGGCGAAACGCAATGTCTGGAGAGTATCGAGGTCGCTATGTTGTAACTGCAGTCTGAATCACGCCCGAATCCCGCATCACGCGTTCAGCTTCAAGCAAATACTCTTTTCTTACCGCCTGGGATTGGAGCCACTCAACATACTCGCGTACGTTTTGCTCGACTGGAATCGTGGGGCTCCAGCCGAGCTGACGCATGCGCGAGATGTCGGATATCGTGTGACGAGTATCTCCCAGGCGAAACTCACCCGGAACGCTCGGCTCCAGACGGCTGTCGAAAGCACTGAGCATTATGTGGGCAAATTCCAGCACGGTCACCGCGCGACCGCCTCCCACGTTCAGCGTCTCGAAATTGGCCTCAGGCTGTTCCAGAGCCAAGACGTTGGCCCGAGCCACGTCACGCACGTTCACGTAGTCTCGAAGCTGGCCGCCATCCTCGTAAACAACCGGCGGCAATCCATGCATAAGTCGGAGCGCAAAGCGGCGGGCGATGCCGGAATATGAGTTATAGAAAGAATTGCGGGAGCCCTGAACATATGTGTAGCGCATGCAGACGCTCGAGATGCCGTAACGGCGCCCCAGTCGATCAGCCAACATTTCAATTGTGTACTTGGAGATTGCATATGCCGTGTGAGGATGCACAGTGGATTCATCAATCAGCAGAGGTTCCATCACCTTCCCACATTTCGCACACTTGATTTCCCAATCTCCCTTCTGCAACTGCTCCACGCTGCGCGCGCCCGGGAGCATGACACCATGTCCCGATGTGGAAGCAGTAACTTTTTTGACAGGTACGGGCCGTCCTGCCCGTGCAGACTGCCCGGCATATGGAGTTCGGCGAATGTCTTCACCACCCGTGCAGACATATCGCCCTTCTCCGCAAACCGACTGCGAGGAAGCGAACACTATTTTTCGCACGGGAAAGCGGCGCCGGTTGGCAACGATCAGTTCAAAGAGCAAAGCGCTGCTTTCGGCGTTTGTGTGGATAAAGTTGCTAAAATCGGGCAGATAATCCTGGTAAGCAGCTAGATGGAAGACTCCATCCATTCCGTCGAGTGCACGCGCCAAGTCCGCGTGGTTGGCAACGTCGCCCTTAATGAATTCCACTTCGGACGGCACCCAGGCCGGCTTTCCGTTTGGATGGACGCGTTCCTGAAGACTATCGAGGATCCGGACGCGGTAACCGCGCTCGAGCAGCAAGTCTACGGTGTGCGAGCCGATAAAGCCCGCCCCGCCCGTGACGAGAACTTTATCGCCGTGGGAGAAAGTGGTCGCTTCGTGATTCATCTGCCTCTCTTCATTCAGAGGTCGTTGCCTCGCATCTCCGCTGGTACGCCACGCGGAGTCACCTTCCATGCAGCGCTCTGACGCCCGCTAATGTACCGCCAGAAACCGAAACCGGAAGCCAGATTTGCTGCAACAAAATGACACGGCATTGAAAGCAATCCGGGCGATGGCGATTTTTTGTCGCGGAGATACCCCATCGCTGCGATCGCGTAGAAGACAATCTGTGCCGCGAGCAAAATACCGTATAGCGGACGTGAAGCGATCCACAGGTTGCAGATAAGCGCAAGGAGAAGAAACAGTGGTGTTAGCCAGCGAAGGACCCTGTGCGACAAATAAGCAAATGCAGGCAGCCCTTTAAGCGGATTTAGGAATTGCGGATTACGAAATAGAGTCTCGTAACTGCCCGTGCTCAAACGAATTCGGCGCTCGAACTGATCTGCCAGCCGCGGAGCGATCTCTTCGGTCGCGATCGCTTCGGGATCGTAAACCACGCGATAACCGTTGAACCGAATTTGCGTCGGAATCTTGAAATCCTCAACAAATGAGAACTTGTCCGGCTCGAACAGGCTGTGGCGGATCGCGTAGACTGCACCATATGCGCCCAGTGAGCAGTTCAAACGACTCTCCAGTAACCGCAAAGCGGTTTCGTACCGCGAGGAAGTTGCCTCTGCGGATCGGTGCACACCGGGCGTTGCGATCCGCACCTCTTCTCCGCTAACGACGCCCACCTTCGGATCCGAAAAATGACGCACCAAATTGCGCACACAATCGCGATCGAACATTGTGTTGGCGTCGGTGAATACCAGGATCTGAGACGACGTCTGCTGCGCCAAATCGCGAAGCACGGCCAACTTCCCTCGACGAATCGGAAAATGAAAGACCCGGACATTTGCGGACTCGACCTGGTGCAAGAGCGTGGCGGTGGCGTCTGTAGGCGCATCCAAGCCGATGAGAACCTCCATGCAGTCTGCGGGGTAGTTGAGGTCCTTCAAGTTCGCGATTCTGTCTACAATCACCTCTTCTTCGTTATAGGCCGACACCAGTATTGCGACCTTTGGCACAGAATCTGACAACCGACGCCGCCGACTATTGCGAGCTAACAAAAAAAGCAGGTCAGACTTGGCCTGGGACAACATTCCGAGCGCAAAGAGAACGCAAGGATATCCAATGTAGTTATATGCGATACCGCCAACACACACCCAGACTGTTACTTCACACAACACTGTTGTCATGGATAGCTAGTAGGCCGAAGGATATCTGGAAACTGCGCTGTGACGTGACGAGGCTGTCCGGCAATGCTTTGGCGAAATCATCTGCAGGCCGACACCAATGGCGATCGGATAAAAAACGTAATAGTCGTATGCCAGACTGGCGAATAGTCCGCCGAACGAGAATGCCAACAAACTGACAATGGTCGCGCGGGCCAGCAAAGAGACTTCAAGCTGAGGTCGATTGGCGCGAAAGGCACCGGCCGTTCTTTTCATTCTAAGAACGACCATTACCAAAAGCCCTACAAACAAGAGCAATGCGGGAATCCCGACTTCGGAGGATAGCTGGGTAAAAGTATTGTGCGTCACATACCAGCCACTGGCATCTCCGACTTCTGATCCGCTGGCCACAAGAAAGTTGCCGATGCCGAGACCGAAAATCGGATGGCGCATTGTGTATCTGAAAGAGCGCTCTAGAAGTATGATCCGCTGCTGTGTGGATTCCTCCGCCGAAGCAGTTACTTGATCGGCTGGCGTATTCGAATTACTCCATAAGGTGCTGAGTCGCGTCCAGAGTACCGACGGCGCCAGCGCCAGAGCGACCACCAAAGCCAAAGCTACGAGAGCAAACACTACGCGCCCTCGCGTGCGGTGGCGCAAAAGAAGGACGAAGGTAAGGATGAGTGACAATGCAACGGTCAGAACTCCGCCTCGGGAAGCGGTGAGCATTAACATCCACATCAAGGATAAACACATTGCGGCCAGGAAGCATATTCTGAGAAAAGATCGCCCGCTTAGAAATAGCACCGCAATGTAAGGAATCGTCATTGCCAAGGCGATTCCGAAATAGTTCCAACCCAGAATTCCCTGATTGAAGCCGGCCAGGCGTTCGCCCTGCCAGTTTGCATGGCGCGACTGGATGAGCGTGACAAGAACAACCGCAAATTCGCTGAGGATAATCGCCCAAACCAGCAGACGGACTCGCTTGATCGTGGTGAGGGTCTGGGTCAGCAAGAAAAATGCGAACGCTGTTTTGAGCCAGACCTGCACCAGGAATTGCAGGCTTCCTCCCCGCCACAGAGCAAACGGTATGCCGAACACGTACCAAAGCGTCAAAAGAATCACGATCGCAAGTTCGCGCGGAAGGTAAAAGGAAGAATGTCTCGACACGAGAGCCACAAGGTAGGTCACTCCGGCGGCGAGGCCAAATACCAGCGGTAGATGCAGCGCGTCGAAAGAAGTAAAGACGTCCTGTGGCCGCGCGTAAACTGCTACTGTAAACAACACCACAAAGAAGAATGCCCAACTCGCTTGTGGCCTGCTGGCGATCCGGACTCTGGCTGGCATCTGCATGGCCCCAACCGGACGTGGCGGTAACGTTTCTGTTTCCATCAACGAATGCATAAGGGCAGACAAGAGAAGGTTCCTGAATTGAGAGGGGACCTAGGCGTGTGAGAGGGTTTCGGCTGCTTCCATGGCTGGGTGCTGGACCCGATCCAATGTTTGTTCCATTTGTTCCACTACCGAGTCCCAACTGTGATCTCGTACCACAGTCTCTCGCGCGGTTTTCCCAAGCGCACTGCGACGAGACGCGTCTGTTAAGAGTCCTGCCACCGCTTGTGCGAAATTTTCAGGCGCATCCGCCAGGGAAATCTCACGGCCATCAGAAAAAGGTAGGCCCTCAGCGCCAACTCGTGTCGACACTACGGCTTTGGCCATGGCCATGGCCTCTGGGATCTTGAGTCGAGTTCCACCGCCCGCCCGAAGAGGAACAACCACTACCTCCGCCTCGGCGAGATGTGGTCGCACATCGGGGACACGGCCGGTGATTTCAACCCCGGGCTTGTTCGCCACGATGGCGCGCAGCCGTGCGGAAGGACTACGGCCAACAATTAAGACATTCGCGTGCGGCACCGCTTGCCGGATCCGGGGATAAACTTCGCGAACAAACCAGATGGCACCATCCTCGTTCGGATCCCAATCCATTGCGCCGACAAAGACAATGCGACCCTTATGTGTCGGAATGTCGATGGGACGGAAGAAGTCCGTATCAACGCCTGTCGACAATGTCGAGACATGGGTAATTGCAAACTCCTGTTCGAGAGTCTGCTTATCATTTTTCGAAACTGTAATCACGTGATCGAACGAACGGCACACCTGGCCTTCGATACGTCGTGCTTTGTGCCACTCAGCGCCGAACACCCGCTTACGCAATGGATGTGTCTCGACCTGCCACTTTCGCTTTCTCAGCACGAACTCGACATTGTGTTCGAACACCACTCGAGGTCTCAGCGTGCAAGCCAACAAGGGAAAGGCCGTATGCAGAAAATCACAGAGCAATACATCGAAGGAGTTGCTCGCCACCAGTGTCTCGACTACGGCACGAAAGTGAGGGATGTTGCACTTGGACAAAAAATACGGTGAAGAGCTGAACTGGCTCGCAAGGATTTCTCGATAGAAGCGCAGAGAGTATTTTCGTGCCTCGTGACAGAACACCGGAGTGTAAGAATGAAACATCGACCGCATGTTGGAAATTGCCGTCGTGTCGTGGCCTGGATCAGTCAGGCAAACCACGTGAATTTCGGCTCGCTTAGCCAACCGAGAAAAGATATTTAAGGACCGTATTCGGCCGCCGATATCGGCGGGAAGCAAAGGCTGGCGTAAGGTCAAAAGAATCTTCATCGCAGTCGGCAAATACTATGCAAGATATGGCAGGCGGCGCCGTAGATTCCGCTTACAGCCGCTCCCGTTTTGTCGACGATTTGCTCACGCACGCACAAATGCGACTTCGTCCCCGTCAAGTGTCGAGTTGATCCCGTCTCTGTCGCGATCCAGAAAGATGCGGCTCCACAGCTCAAACGTTAGTAAGCGCCAGCAAGCATCAGTAGCCCTCGAGTGACCGCGCCGATGTGCTTCTAACAATCTCTGCACGTACTCGATTCTGAAGAGGCCTCGCTCCTCCAAGCGCCCGTCGGTCAGGATGGCTGACAGCTTGTCAAACAGTTGATTCCGCAGCCAGGGTTGAATCGGAGTGGGGAATCCCTTTTTCGTGCGATTAATCACAGTTCGTGGTAATAGGCTGGCCATCGCTCGACGAAGCAGATACTTTCCGGAGAAGCCCCGCACCTTGTAACGCGCAGGGATCGATGCCGCGAACTCCACCAGCTTGTGATCCAGAAAGGGTACGCGGCTTTCAATGGACGTTGCCATGCTCATCTGGTCCTGCTTCATCAGCAACTCGACCAGATAGGTTTTCGCGTCGAGGTAAAGAAGCTTTGCCAATAGATCACGTCCGTTCCCGTTCGACGGAAGAAAGCTCATGGAATTCTGGTACGCGTCAACTTCGCGCAACTCGTTGGTGAGCTGCTGGCTGAACAACTTATCGAGGCCATGGTCGGGAAAGGATGAATAGAAGTTGTCGAAATAAATGTGTTCGAAGGTGTCTGGATAGTAGAAAAAGGAATGCCGGAGTTTGCGCTGCAGCCGATCCGGCAGAAGATCCTTGGTGAGCACATCACGGACCAACTGTCTCAGCGCATTCGGCACGAGCCCTGCGTAGACAGTGCCGGCGCGCAGGTTCCACAAAGTGGCGCGGTACTTCAGATAACCCGCGAACATCTCGTCGCCACCTTCTCCGGTCAGCACGACCTTCACGTTTTCGCGCGCCAGGCGAGAAACAAAATATAAGGAGACGCTGGAGGGCCATACCATGGGCTCGTCTTCATGCCACGTCAATTCGCGCAGGCTGGAGAAAAAGTCTTCAGGGCCGAGAATCACCTCGTGATGTTCGGCCCCAATATGCCGTGCCATTTCGCGGGCGTAGGGCAGCTCGCTAAATTGATCCTCAGCATAACCAACCGAGAATGTCTGGATGGGCTCCTGGCGAATCGACGCCATAACTGCTGCGATGGAACTGGAGTCGAGACCTCCACTCAGAAACATACCCACTGGAACATCGCTCATGAGATGAAGGCGAACGGTGTCCGCGAACAGATCGCGAAATCGGTGGACATACTCGGACTCGCTCAAAGCGTCGTCGGCTGCAGAGATGTTGAGATCCCAATATTGCTTGATCTGCGGTTGCTTGTTCTCGCCCTGCAGATCGAGGATCAGATGATGGCCGGGCAAGAGCTTTCGCACGCCCTCAAAAAGCGTTTCGTCGGACGACAGATAGCCGAAAACAGAAAATTCCGGCAGCGATTTGCGATTGAGAGAAGGCTTAAACCACCCGAGCCCAAGCAAGGCCTTGACTTCTGAGGCGAAGGCGAACCGCTCACCTTGCGTAACGTAATAGAACGGCTTAATGCCGAGGCGGTCGCGCGCACAAAATATACGACTCTGTACGGTGTCCCAGATCACGAACGCGAACATGCCTTGCAGGTGACGAACACAGTCTTCTCCGTATTCTTCGTACAGGTGGAGGATGGTCTCAGTATCGCTGTTCGTCGCATAGCGATGGCCGCGTCGTTCCAGGACAGGACGAAGTTCGGGATGGTTGTAGATTTCGCCGTTAAAGACGATCCAGATAGTCCCATCCTCGTTCGCCATGGGTTGATGTCCGCCGGCCAGGTCGACGATGCTCAAACGCCGGAAGGCAAGGCCCACCGGCCCTGAAATGAGCCGGCCTTGATCGTCGGGCCCGCGATGACGCAGAACATTGGCCATCGTCTCCAGATCGTCCTGGCTGAAACGACGGATGCCGTCAGCGTGGATTATTCCGCAAATTCCACACATCGCTAATTGTTCTCAGCGCGCTTTTGACTCAAGCAACGTCCCTGAGAGCAGCCATGGCTTGGAAGCGCTCAATTACTTGAGCCTCGTCCCCCCAGCCAAATCTGCGTTGGATGCGTTTTCGCAGGTCCAGGATCCCCTGCAAGGCCAACTCCAGTTCCCAAGTGCTCGACTCCAGACCTTGACGTAACAAATGAGTGCGTCCATTCGGGCCAGATGCGAAGTTCTCCCCGCCGTAGCAAGAGAGGGAGTACTCGTAATGAGACTTGGCTAACTTCATCGCTTGTGGAGAGATGTTTTCCGGCTCGCCGAACGGAAAGCCGAAGAAACGCACGCGCATTCTCAAGTGCTGCTGAAGATCAGTCTTGGCACCCACAATTTCCGCATAGAGTGCTTCCTCGTCTGTGGAACCGCAATTGAGATGGAAACGCGTGTGACTTCCGATCTCCATGCCGTTGTTGCCAAGATACGCAACCTCTTCCCAAGAAAGAGCTTTGAAACTGCGTTGGCCCTCTACCAGATCGTGGGGGAATTCAGAATGCTGCTCGACTAGCCCGGTACAGACGAACATGGAGACTGGGAGGCCAGTCGCTTCGACCACAGAGCGCAAGGTGAGAAAGTTTTCTTGATACCCGTCGTCGAACGTGATGGCCACCGTGGGAACACGAATCGCGCTGGACTTGAGTAACTCTACCGCATCTGATAGAGACACAATCTGGTAGTGCTTCCGGAGAAACTGTACCTGGCGGAGAAACCTGTCGGTTGACATTCCCATCCGATGGGGGACATCGGAAATCAAGTGATGGACCAGAATGATGACAGGGAATTGCCCGCGCAGGCGCCGACACCAATTCCGCACCAGAAGGTACGGCCACAGGGCCACTGAAATCAGGAACAGTTTCCAAGGTGCCCGGGTAAAGGGAGACGGATGCGCAGTGGGTCGAGCTTCTGCTCTTGTTGCGCGAGAATCCAGCAAGGACAACATTCGTGAGCCATATCCCGATGGTTCGCTCGCAGCGCCCTGTTCATGCGCGATCCGGGCCGTGCTTTGTATGAGGAGATCGCTGCCGACCAGATCTGTCTTCAAGGTCATGCTGGTCGGGGTGTCATACGGGTCGATCGGCAACGAGAGGGTTTGGATGCAAACCGGGTCGCTCGCGCCTTGAACCCGGGATGCCGTCATCTTGATTGGCTGTCCAGCCGCAAAGTTATGGCCGGCGGAGACTAAACTTTGGTCAAAACGAGTTACGACGACAGAACCGAGCTTTGGTATGGCAAACAGCGCAGGTGCAACCGATTTCTCGAGCAGCGCCACGCAAAGGTCGGTTTGCTGCTTTCTAACGAACTCTTCGGCTTCATGAAAGTTCTCTTTGTCCAAGAAAGCGACTTGCCAGTGTACCCGCTGGCTGTGCTGCAGTAGTGCATCGCGGTCAAACTGTGCATCGGCGTTCGGCTGGAACGGAGAAGCATGGAGCAAGTGCAGAAGTAGCTCAGCAAGCTGAGTCGCGACAGCGCGAAAATGTTTGCCGGCCGACCGGGCGCGATGGCCCGACGATCCGGCCTGGTGAATAAGTCCGCAGATGGTCGCGCCCGGTACTTCGCTTTCAATCCTTTGCGCCAAGCGCCAGAGCAAGCGAGGATTGGAGTCGGAAACCGCGACAATGCGTAGGGTTTTCATGGTTGTTCTACGAGCAGCGTTCTTCTCTTCGCGGTCTAAGTGTCAACGTCGCCCTCGAACAAACACCAGTTATGCTGATCAAACAGTCGATCTGCCAGACGAGCATCCGGGCCAGCGAAGACAACGAGGTTCTGTTTTGCTTCGCGGTGTGCGAAGCCATATTCCTTTAGCTTTTCGGCAAGTCTCTTGCTCCCGAAGTAGGAAATAGATACAGAATCGACCATCTGCCGCCGCTGCAATCGGAGAAACTCCGACAGCAAGCAATCCGTAACGCCAAGTTCTTCAACACCGGGTTGTTCAACGGCTTGCAATTCCGCGATGGCGATTCCGTCTTCGGTGGGGTAAGAAACGAGAAACCCCAAGACTTGCTCGGTTGAGATGTCTGTCAGCGCGTGGATCCGATATTTCTTGTGTGGACAGCGAAGGTATCTCCAGTGGAGGTACGCGGAGTTCCTTTCGCCCACGATTGCCAGAGGATCAGAAACGAGCGCCGATAAGTCATCGAACCGTTCATCGAAGTCCCACATTTCTTCCAGTCGAAATCGGTTGTTTCTGCTCTGGCGGACCTCCTTTCCTGTCCAGTGCAAGATCGGGTCGATGGCCCCTGCCAGGGTATCAGCCAAAAGTGAACTCGAGAGCTTACGCCGCAGATAGTAGTGTGAGCGGAAGGGCCTGGTCATGCGGATCGCAGGTCCCACCTGGCGATAACCTGCCCTCTGCAGAACGACTTCCGCCTGCCGATTGGGGATTCCATAGATAAAGTCGAAGTTGTGTTTTGCCCGGGACTCGACAACAGCCTTCTGCAACATGAGAGCCGGGCCCAGAGTCCGATGCTCTTTTATGATCACGAAGTCGCCGACCAGCGCCGACGAGTGAAGCTTTCCGTTAATCTTGATCCCTCGTGGAAACAAGGCCACGAATCCGACCGCCTGGCCGCCAGAGTCGCGGACGAGCCAACCGGTTGCAGAACCGTAAGGGTTGTTCTCGTACATCCACGAATACTTGGCTTCCAGAACATTGAGGCCGCTCTGTTTCCAAATGTTCAGCACGTCATTTCTGTTTTGCTGCAGGTGCAACTCGCAGACGGAATAAGCCTTCCGGCTTGGCGTTGAGGACACCGTGGCCGCGCCCCTCTCATCGTGCCCAAGAATTTGCATCTCTGCCTTCAAGGCTTGGGAGAAGAACAGATAGAGATCAGATCAAAATGCTCACGGGTGGATTTCCGGAATCCGTTCAATGAGCAGCGCGGTCTCGTGGAGATATCTAGTAGCTCTCCGCTTCGCATCAATCATCCGGTATACACGTTCGACCTGCGCTGCAGGAAGTTCGACGACTGGAGCGACGTCGGCCGGGTCAATGCCTCCGTTCTTGGCATACAGGCACAAGTCCAGCTTCCGAAGAGGCAAGGAAAAGTAAAATTCCTCCTGCGATTGATGCAGCGAATACGTATCTGTGGTTGACGGCCGTTGCTGAATTTCGTCTGGAACTTGCAGGTAATGCGCCAACTGGTACACCTGCGACTTGTAGAGGTGTGCGATCGGTTTTACATCGGCGGCGCCGTCACCAAGCTTCACAAAGAATCCCTGGTCATACTCGAGCCGATTCGGCGTTCCGGCTACGGCATAGTGCAAGGAGTCTGCATAGTAGTACTCCATCATTTTTCGCGTTCGCTGCTTGAAGTTGGTAGCGGCAATCATTCCGAGATATGCCTCTGCGGTCAGCCTTAGCCTTTCTTCCGTGCCGTTTGGTGCGCGCACGACCGCGTAGAAAACTGGATAGCGATCGTCCTGCAGCAGGTCAGGCAACACGAGTTTGCACTTATACCCGGAGCCGTATCGCGGAATGACCGTGCGTATGGCTCGGTCGCGACGCTCATAGCAGCGCGCGCCCTGGAGGATCGGGGTAATGTCTTCCGTGATCGTTCGAATTCCCAGGGATTCGGCCAGCAGCCTCCCCAAACGCAAACTGTCGCTTGAGGACTCAGCCTCCGGCATAAGAAGACCGAGCACCCGCTCCTTACCTAACGCCTGCACGCAAAGAGCGGCAACGACGCTACTGTCAATTCCTCCCGAGAGTCCCACCACCGCACCGCGGCGGCGCAGTTGCTTGGACGCGATTTCGCGGAGTGTCGAGGCGATACGTCGCGTGGCCTCAGCTGGGTTAATGGTGAGAACATCTGCTGAAAAATCGATCCCTACGGCCATGGACGTGCTCCCCTATGCCTTGGTTGCGAATTGGCTGGATTGCTCCGGGGCTGACATCGCCAGCTTTCGCCGAATGAAAGCCGCTAATCTATCGATCGAGTCGAGATTGTCTGGGATGAGCTCGTCATCCTCAATTTTGATGCCATGTTGCTGCTGTACAAAACTGACCAGCTCCAGCATGCCCGTGGAGTCGATGATCCCTTGCTCCAAAAAGGAGTCGCTGTCCGCAAAATCCGAGTGGTCTCCGAAGAAAAAATTATCCTTAATGAACTTCTTAAGTTCCCGTTCAACTGAACGCATATTCGGTTGTCCTCACAGGTTTATCAACAAAGTGGTGCATTACTAACTGCGTGGAAAGAATGCCGACAATCGCCATGTTGTCTTTGGTGCCGATGGCCCTGCCGTTCTTGAATTTGTCGACGAGCTTTTCAACTGCTGCAGGATTGAACAGTCCGCTCCGCCGAAGGCAGTCTGGAGACAGGAGTTCCGCTACGTAGTCCAAGGGTTGCCCGGCGAAAAATGCCTTGCCATCCGGAGCCCGATAGGGTTGCTTCGGCCTTTCTGCAACAGACCGTGGGATGAAAGGTGCTGTGCATTTTTTCAGTATGTACTTTTCGTTCAAGACCTTCATTTTCAGGCGGGGCGGAATCTTGGCCGCAAACTCCACCACGCGGTAATCCAGAAAAGGAAGACGTATCTCGACCGAATGAGCCATCGCGACTCGATCGCCCTGGGACGAAAGGATGTAGTTTGGCAGGAGGAAGATCGCCTCCAGGTACTGAGCTTGGCAAAATGGCTCCCATTGCGAAAAGCCGGCGGGCAAGAGAGATTCGAGATCGGCAAATGAGTCTCGTGCCTGGATTTCCGACTTGACCGCATCCGAGAAGAATAACTTCAACTTCGATGTCAGCTTCCAGCGCGGCAAGTGCGAGAAAAACGGACTGGCACTGTCTTCCGTTTCGACGCGGAAAAATTCCTTCAGGTAAGCTCCCGTTTGCGCTTGCACATTTGGCAGGTATGGGTACAGCTTCTTGAGTAGCAGGGGCCTGATCTGAGAATCCGGCCGAGCGGCCAGGAATCGGCGCAGTTTTGCTTCCTTATATATGTCATAGCCACCAAGCATCTCATCCGACCCTTCACCCGTCAGAACTACTTTATAACCGTTGTCATGAACCAATTGGGAGAGGATGTACAACGGAGCGGGCGCGGTCCTCAGGATTGGAGTTTCGGCGTGCTGGATGACCTCTGGGAACACCCGCCCGATGTCATCGTAAGTGCAGCGGATTTCCTGGTGATCTGTGCCCAGAAAACGAGAGGCTTCCCTCTGGTAGGTGCTTTCGTCGAATTCGGCATCGTCGAACGTTACCGAGAATGTTTTGAGGTGAGAGGGTGTGGCCTGCTTGGCGAGCGCTGTTACCACTGTGGAGTCGAGGCCCCCACTGAGATAAGCGCCAACCGGCACGTCGGAGCGCAGGCGTATCCTTGTTGCATCCTTAAGGAGATCCAGCAACTGCTGAGCCCATTGCTCTTCGCGATCGGCCACCCGTCCGCCTGAATCCCATCCGCCGGGAAAGCCTAGGCTCCAATACCGCCAGACGCGCATCTCGCGCTTGCTGACTCTCATGCAATGACCGGGAGGAAGCTCGGAGATGCCGGCAAAAGTCGTGCGCGGAGAAATGTTGAACCAAAACGTAAAGATCTGGTCGAGAGCATTAAGATCGATTTCCCGGTGGACCTTGGGACAGGCAAACAAACACTTTATTTCTGAACCGAACAGGAACGCGTCTGCCGTGCGGGTGTGGAAGATCGGTCGAATCCCCAGCCGATCGCGCGACAGGAAGAGCTCTTGCCGCCTCCCATCCCAGATCGCGAATGCCCACTGGCCATTCATGAATTTCACGCAGTCCTCACCGTGCTCTTGGTAGAGGTGAAGAATGACTTCTGTATCCGAGCTGGTCGCGAAGCGGTAACCCTTCTGAACCAGCTCCTCACGCAGTTCCAGGTAATTAAAGATCTCGCCATTGAAGGTGATGCAGAGGGAGTGATCCACATTCTGCATGGGCTGCTGCCCACCTGCGAGGTCAATAATGCTGAGGCGGGCGTGCCCGAGTGCGACATTCCGGTCGCAATAGACCCCGCGAGCATCAGGACCGCGATGCCTCACGGCGGAAATCATGCGCTCCACGAGCTCCCGGTCTGCGGGCTCGTCATGAAACTTTAGAATGCCTGCAATACCACACATGGAATTAATCAGGTTTCGACCGTTGAAGCGCCGGGGAGGTGAGACCTCAGCGATGCCCGCCTGGTGCTGAAGACACGACGCTCCCGTCCATCGAAGCAGCGGGTCGGTACTGCGGGTCCACGTCCTGGCTGACAGCTGACGCGGAAGGCATTTTCCCCAACCTCGCATGAAAAATACTGGCCAGGTGGCCGGTGTTGCGAAGAAGGTCGTAATCTTTCAGAACACGCTGCCGTGCCGCTGGTCCCAGGCGACGTCGGAGATCGGGATCATCCATGAGCCTGACAATGGCGGCCGCCAATGCCGCTTCGTCCGACGGCGGAACGAGGAGTCCATCAATTTCATTGCGAATCAACTCTGGAACGCCAGCAACCCAGGTCGCAACACACGGAATCTCCATGGCCATCGCTTCCATGAGTACAACGGGCACGCCCTCAGCGAAGCTCGCCAACACGAATAGATCCGCCTCCTCATATGCTGCACGGACCCCTTCCTGGTTGAGCCAACCTTCCAAGATCACTTTGCCGGTGAGCCCCCGTCGGATGACCGCTTGTTCCAGGGCTGCCCAGTCGGGGCCGTCTCCGACGAGACGTAGCTGCACGTTCCGCCCCTTGCGGACGACACGATCGAATGCGGCCAACAGGATAAGCTGCGCCTTCACCGGCGCCAATCGCGCAACACACAACAGGCGGAAAGGCGATGGGCTTTCCCTGAGCGAGCGAGGTGAGAACAGCGAGGGATCGACTCCGAGAGGTGAAACTTCGATCTTGCCCCATTGGCTTGGACTGCAAATTCTCATCAGCTGGCTTCGCCCGTAATTGCTGATCGCGCAGATGAACTTGCAGGCTTCAATTTTCTGGGCGAGACACCAGCCGGTCGGAAGGGTGGAATCAAACTCGTCCGGACCGTGAATCGTAATGGAAATCGTGAATGGGTAAACCTTGCATAAGAGCAAGCCCACCATTGATGAGAAGTGTATGTGTACATGATTCAATGAGTGACGGTTCATCCACTCGCCTACCATCACTGCCTCCGCGAAATAGAACAGATTGCGGAGAATCTTTCTCAAGTCGAAGCCGGCGTAACGTACAGCCCAAGAAAGCCCCGACAGATAGGAGCCCGGCCGAGTCAAGAGCGCTCTGACATGCGCCTGAGTCGCGCCCAGAATGCCAGCTCGTTTGACGTAGTAGGTCTGTGTGTGCTCATCTCGTTCCTCAGCTGACATTTCACTCTCGAAACCCTCCGTTGCCCCGATGGAAGCGACGTGGATCTCGAATCCGCGGCTGCGCAACTGCCTTATCTCGCGGAACACAAAGGTGTGGTTAACCGCCGGGTACTGGCTTACGAGGTAAGCAATTCTCATGACAACGATTTCGATCAGGCTGAGCTAGGAAGTGGAAACTGCTTCCTGGTTAGGAAGTCAGCTTCCCGATGAACGAGGATCGTAAGATCTAAGTCGAATACGAGATTTCCAGGCCGGATCTCGTCTTGGCTTATTCGCTCCGCGCTACTGAGAAACGTTGGCGGATAAGCCCGTCGGGGGATTGGGTGGCGTCACGCTCCCCACTTGAAACGGAATGACAAAAACGTTGGTTGTTCCCTCAACGGAGTCGCCGCTGCTGATGTTGAAATTCGAGGTAAAAGCGATGTATTGCCCGTCGCGACTGATGGCAGGACGAGGTTGAGACCAGTAGCCACCACCATTTCCGCCTTCGCGTGAGCGGTGATGGACCAAGCGCATTATCTCTGTCCCTTGCGCATTCCACGCAACAATTTCCTCTTGCCGGGCGTCCCAATTGCTGGTTGAGGGCTGCATGGAGTTAAAGCATTGTGGCGCTGAGGAAGAAGGGCAGCCGCTGCCCGCCGTGATCATGTCGGAGACGATCCAGTTCGCCGAGGTGTCCCGCCAGCTGTAATGCCAGCCTCCTCCTTGAAGTCCTGAATAATTCTCCGGACTGTTGAGAGACAAACATCGGATCACGGTGTTGAAACTTGAATCTCCGGGCTGCAGGTCGAGCAATCCGACTCCGCCATAGTAGCTGCCGTCCGTACAGCCGTTGGCACTGGTACCCTGGTACCACACCGATACGCCCACAATCTTTCCAGTGACGGGATCGGTGCCGAAATCCGCGTGCCCACCTTGACTTTGCAACGTGTTGATGACCAAATTTCCGCTGGTATTGTAGAGGGCATCGTTCCCGCTATCCGGGTTAATGAAGAGATAATTGTTGGGCAGGATGCCGGGTTTGTGATAGCCGAGAGACTTGCCGCCAGTGCCGTCGAGCGTAACGGTGGCGGTGAGCGTCGCTGACGTCGCGTTTGTTGAGTTCAGGGTCATCAGCAGGAAGTGAACGGTCGAACCCGTGTCCTGGCCTGCGTCCGCAATCCAGAAGTGCAGGCCGTCGGCGGAAACGTCCTGCTCGTTGAACTGGAGATTGCTATAGCTCGGGGACGTGTAAAGGGTAGTGGTTGTGACGGTGCAGTTCGGCGCCCCGTTCCACTTTGCCGACGAGTTGCAGCTTGTCCCGCCAATCGTGCCCTTCATGACTGATGATCCCTGGCCGTAGTAAAAGACCGCCGGATTGGCCGTATCCCAAACAATGATCCAGGTGGTAGAGGCGGGCATATTGTTCGGAGAAACAACCACGCCGCCACCGTTGCCCAGAGCTGGGTTCTTGACGATGTAATTTGTGCCCGAGGTATTGGCCACCGAAATCAGGCTGTCATCAGCATTGAACGGATTCTGCGTCGCATAGTTCTGCATGGTCACGGCTTGACCGGTTTCAGATAGCCCGTTCGTGGCTCCCCAAACAACGCAGGTGCTGGTAGTCCCGACAATATCCGGCTCCGTGTAGCTGGAGTAGCCGGAACTTGGAGACGTGAACGTTGAGTAATGTGACGGCACGATCACTGCGCCTGAAGTCGGGCTCGGGATCGGTACGGTGCTGTTTTCAAGCCCGCAATAGCTCTGCCCGAAAGCCGCAAGACTGGCAGTAAGGAACGAAAGAAGAATGAAGAGACGACAGACGTTGTACCGTTGGGGGATCATGCTCTGATGGTAAACATCCCCCGACAGCTTGGTAGGTCACGGAAGGACATTTTTTGGAATGTCCTACCGGCCCTCTCCGGGGGACGGACACCTACCCACCGTCCCCAGGGCCGCAAGTGCTTTCCGATCCTTAACCTACGAAAATTCTTGATCACCCGCCAGCGCCGATAACGGTTTCCCGTTCGGGGTAATCGATGGTTCATCTCAAACCTCAGCGGTCAACTCCATCTTGCATCTACTCACGGATGACCCCAAGTTCACGAGATCAATGATGATCTGGTCTGGGCGAAGCAACGGCAATATGGTTTCGTCCACATCCTGGGTCCCCATCAGCACCACCTCAGCTTCTTGGATCACCTCGGGAAGGTCGGTGGAAAGCAGCGAGCCGACATGCGGAATCTCGCCTTCAATGAACTGGCGGTTCGAGCCGGTCAACTGCCCGAGACAGACAATGCGGTCCCAGATCTGGATCTGACAACCCTCGCCGAGCAGGCGCTTGACCAGCTTCACTAAAGGACTCTCGCGGAGATCATCGGTTCCGGGCTTGAAACTCAGCCCGAGAACTCCGACCTTCTTTTTCCCTGTGCTGAGGACAGCGGCGATGGCGCGTTCAAGATGGGCCTGATTACTGGGTATGATGGCCCTGAGGATCGGCAAGTCGAGATCAAGTTCTTTGGCGCGATAGGTGAGAGCGCAAACATCTTTCGGTAAACAGGAACCACCAAAAGCAAAGCCAGGCTTCAGGTAGGCAGGGGAAACATTCAGCCGCGTGTCAGAAAGAAAGATTTGCGTTGCCATGCCGGCATCCACGCCCAGATGCTCACACAAGGTACCGATCTCGTTCGCAAACGTGACCTTGAGAGCGTGGAAGGTATTGCACATGTACTTCACCATCTCGGCGACGGCCAGAGAAGTCTCGAACACCCTGCCGGGAAAGCCCTCGTAAACGTCGCGCAGCACCGCGAAGTGCATTGGGTCGTCGGCGCCGAAAACTGTGATTGTCGGATTTAGGAAGTCATCGACCGCGCAGCCTTCTCGCGTAAACTCCGGGTTGGAACAAACCGCAAAGTCCTGGCCGGCGCGCTTGCCACTGGCGGCTTCAAGGGCCGGAATGGCCAACGACTTCACCGTGCCGGGCAACACTGTGCTTCGCAGGACGATCCAGTGGAACTCCTGCTTTGACCGCAGGACCTCGCCAATTTCCCGGCAGATGCTCTCCACGCTGCTTAGATCCAGCCGCCCGTTGCGCAAGCCGGGAGTGCCCACACAAAGGAACGAAACTGTCGACTGGTTGATGGCGGTTCGCGGATCTGTTGTCGCTTGCAACCGACCGGCGCGGTGAGCATCCGCAACCAGTTGGTCCAAGCCTGGCTCCAAGACCGGGGAGCGACCGGATTCCAACATTGCAACCTTAGCCGGATTGACGTCCACACCCAGGACGCGATGCCCTTTGTGAGCCAGACAGGCAGCCGTGACGGTACCGACGTAGCCTAAACCGAAAACACTGATGGATTTCATAGTCCTTTACTTGGCATCGCTAAGCGATACTTTGGAAGCGTGACCGGAGATGCTGCTCTCGCGGGGACGCTGTGCATAGAGCTCGCTGAGTGACTGGAGGAGCACTTCGAAGTTGAACTTGGCGATTACGTGTTCCCTGCCAGCTTTAGCGAGGCGCTCGGCGAACCGGGTGTCCCGCAACATGCGCAGCAGGGCTGCCGCCAACGCGCCTGAATCCTCCGGTGGAACGAGCAGGCCGTGTACCCCGTCCTCGATAATTTCCGGGATTCCACCAACTTTGGTTGCAATCACCGGGAGGCCTGCGGCCATGTATTCGAGAACCGCGTTGGGCAATCCTTCAGCCCGGGAGGCAAGAACCCCCAAGTCACTACAAGACAGCAATTCTGGAATGTCCTTCCTGTAACCCAGGAAGAGGAAGCGATCCTCGAGTGCAGCAGCACGAACCTCCTTCTCAAGGAGTGCCCGCTGTTGTCCATCCCCAACCAGCACGAACTTCACATCAGGAAGTTCGCGGCACACTTTCTTGGCTGCGGCAATGAGATTCAGGTGGCCCTTTACCAGAATGTGCATGTTTGCCACTGTGATGACGAGTTTGTGGCTCGACGACACACCTGGCAAATAGCGCTCGCGGTTGGCTTGATTTCGCGGAATATATCGGCTGGTATCAATTCCGTTGTAGACAACGCGGATTCTCTGGGGATTGAATCCGTCCTTTTTAATGAGATCCTCGCGAATCGCTTCCGAATTTACGACCACCCAGGTCGAAAGCCCTTGGATGGCGCGCAAAATTCGTCGCTTGAGAGGCGTGTACCACCACCAATGGGACAGATCTCTTCGGCTCGAAACGATTACGGGGACACCGGCTAGCCAGGCCGTGGGAACAGCAAACAGATTGGAGTACAGATCGTTGGTCTGAACAACCTGATAGCGCTGTCGTCGCATGAAAAGCGTCGCCCGCAGCGACTTGACAAGCACCAGTGGTGTAAGCAGGCTTCCTACAGAAAACTCAACCAGCCGAATCCCGGCTTCAAGGATCCTGTCCCTTAAAGGCCCCGCCGCCCCCCGAAGACAGGCCACCGTGACATTCGAACCGGCAGCCGCCAACCGGCAAGCAACCTCAATGGACTGCTTCTCCGATCCTCCCAAAGCCAGGGACTCGACCACGAATAGCACCCTGCGTTGTTCCGAACCGCTGTTACCTGAAATTGCCGGCTCCAGCTTGTCTTCTTCGGTTTCGGGCCAACCACTGATTTCTCGTGTGTTGATGTTTTCGCGGATGATTCGAGCGGGTACCCCGGCGGCCACAGTTCGCGGCGGAACTGAATGCACGACAACCGCGTTTGCCCCGATGACCGCACCGTCGCCGATGGTCACGTCGCCCAGGATCTTGGCGCCTGGCCCGATATAAACGTCGTCGCCGATCCGAGGTATCTGGTAACGGCCGTTGCGGCCGCCTATCGTCACGCCGGGCAAGATCACGACATTACGGCCCAGCACGGCACGTTTATGAACAACGATGCCGAATCCCCGATGTGCAACCTGAAATCCCGGGCCGATGTCGGCCGTGTACGGCAGCTCGCAGTGGAATAGAAGCTCGGAGAAGACCTTCACGACCGATGGCAGCATCGGAACGTGGTGCACGTACAGCCATCGTGACATCCGGTAGTAGGTTGTCGGATCCAGGACGCGGGACATGGTCAGCTGTTTGTGTGGCCCGGCACTATGCCTGGGCAGTGAGAAATTCGCGGGATTGCGATGGGTGCGTGGTTGAATTCGTATGGCTCGTCAGAAAATTGCGCTGCCAGAGTTCGAAGACCAAGAGCGTCCAAAGTTCCGCGGAGCGGTCGCGTCGGCCGCGCAGGTGCTCCTGAATCAATTGCCGCAAACCTTGCGGGTTGAAATAGCCCCTCTGCAGCGTTGTCGGCTCCAGCAGAAGATCGAGCAAATTGTCCTTGAGGTCTCTTTTCAGCCAATGCACCAGCGGCACGGCGAAACCTTGCTTGGGACGGTACAGTACGCTACGTGGAACTCCGATCCGCTCTGCCAGTTTCTTTAATATGTATTTGGGTTCGCGGTTACGGAACTTCCATCGCGGAGACAAGCTCGTAATCCACTCTGCCAGCACGTGATCGAGAAAAGGTGTGCGTACTTCGAGAGAGTTCGCCATGCTCATGCGGTCGACCTTCGTCAGAATGTCTGCCGGAAGGTAGGTCTTGACATCCAGGTGCTGCAGGCGGCTGAGGCGATCATGGGCTGGCGCGCCGGTCAGGCAGTCTCGATAGAACTGCGATGGCGACGCGAAGTTGTCAGCGGAGCGAAGAAATTCATCGGAAAAGACCGGCCGCTCGCGTTTTTCTGCCGGCAGGATCGAAAGGTTATCGACGTAGCGATCGGCATACGGAAGAGTGAGGTTGAACAGCAGGCGGCGGCCATAGAGACCAGACGGCAAACGCGAAAAAAGAGAGTTCCGGTACAGCCGCCCGGCCCACGACGGAATAAATTCGAACCAACTCCGGCGCCTTTCAACCTGGTAGCGATCGTAGCCCGCAAACAGTTCATCCCCGCCATCGCCGGCTAGGGCGACGGTCACATGACGCCGAGCCATCTCGCAGACGTAATAAGTCGGTACCATCGACGCGTCGGCAAACGGCTCTTCCATGTGGTGCGTCAGCTTTTCCAGCACGGAACCGAAGTCCGGCTCGACCACGAATTCGTGGTGCTCGGTGCCGAAGGTCTCCGCCACCAGCTTGGCGTGGCTGGCTTCATTGAAATCCTGATCGCGGAACCCGATGGAAAAAGTCTTAATCGGAGCTGAGGAAGCACGGCTCATCAGTGCCACGACGACGGATGAGTCCACGCCGCCACTGAGCAGCGCGCCCAGTGGCACATCGCTGATCATACGCATGCGCACAGCTTCCGCCATCCGGGGCTCAAGATCTTCCAGGCACTCTTCCTCAGACTCCGGATCGTGGACGCCATAAGCAGGCAGGTCCCAATATTTTCGTGTCCGCATCTGGCCGTCGATGAACTCAAGCAGGTGCCCCGGCGGCAGTTTGCGAATACTCGTGAAAGCTGTCTGTGGATCAGGGATATAGCCGAAGTAGAAATAGCTCAGCAATGCCCGTGCGTTGATGTCATTGAGTTCCGGGGTCGCAGTGAGCAGCGCCTTGATTTCCGAGCCGAACAGAAATCGTCCGTTGCTGAGGGCGTAGTGCAGAGGCTTCTTCCCGAAGCGATCCCGAGCCGCCAGCAGTCGTTGCTGCGGTTCATCCCAGAGGGCGAAGGCAAACATTCCACGCAGCTGTTTTACGCAATCGGAGCCAGAGTCCTCGTAAAGGTGGACAATGACTTCCGTATCGCTGTTGGTATAAAACCGATGCCCCCGGCGCTCGAGTCCCGCCCGCAACTCAGGGAAGTTGTAGATCTCACCGTTGAAGACGATCCAGATTGTCTTGTCTTCGTTGTGGATCGGCTGGTGCCCGGTGGAGAGATCGATGATACTCAGACGTCGCATGCCCAGACCGACGTGCCCGTGGGTATAGATGCCTTCATCGTCCGGACCGCGATGGACAATGGTCTGGCACATCTCGTGTATTTCGGCCGGATCTATCCGGTCGGTGGGATCAGCGCCGATAATGCCTGCGATTCCGCACATAATTTCTCTGACTGGTCAGCTGCTGGTCTTGGGACGAAGAAGTGTGAGCGAAGGCAACCGGGACTTTCCGTGTTGAATGAAGTCGGCAATCGTTTCGCGGCGGATCACGTTGAACTTGATTGCCAGCGCCACATAACCGATGGCAAAAACCAAACAGGCCACGACTACGGAGAAGCCCGGGGAGGGAATTGCGTGCACGCAGGCTGCAGCCAGTGGAACCATCGCCAACGTGCAGACCAGGATGGTAGCGATCCCACGCCACGGCAGCACACGGACAAAAGGCACGCCCAGCAGTCCTGCAATTGGAAACAATTGGGCGGTATTCACAACGGCCAATGCGACGACCGTGGAAAACGCGGCTCCCCAGAGTCCCCAAGTCTTTACCAGAACTACCCCCAGCCCGACGTTGAGTAGCGCGCGCAGACCATAAAAGAAGGAGTACGTGCGCATGGCGGCGCAGGCCCGGAACATCGGGTCCTGAAAGATGCCGCTGAAAAGCAGCCCCACAACGATGACTCTGAAAAGCGGAACACTGGCCAGATATCGATCGGTGAAGACCAGCACGATCAGAGGCTTGGCGACTATGACCAATCCCGCCACAACAGGCACCAGCACGAAGAGGGATTTCAGGCAGGCACTGCACCACAGTTGATACAGTTCCGTTTTGCGTCCATGGCTCTGGCACTGGGTGGCTCGCACCATCAGCACTTCGGTCACTGAGTTCGTGAAAATGGCCAGGAACGGTACTTGGAAGCAGGCCACGGCATAAATCGCATAACGGACCGGGTCAAAGTAGTAGCCGACGATGTACTGGTGCACCTGGCCAGCCACCGTGTTGAGGAACCCGGGGACCCAGAGCGCGGCTGCGTAACTCCACTGGGGCAATCCATGTGCCATCGGTCCGGCGTTGGCGAACCAATGAAACTCCCGGCCGAGAAACACCACGTACGCAATGAACTTAAGGCCGGCGGCGGCGGTCATGGCCAGCAGCAGAGGGCGAATTCCTGGAATGAAGAAGAGTACCAGCAGCATCAGGATGACCTTGATCGTTTCCGAACCTCCCGATACTAATGAGGCCAAAGGCACGCGCCTTTCGGCAATGAGCTGTGTCTCCCACACTCGGGTGATCACGCTTAATCCCAGATAGACCGCCAACAAACCCATGTATTCGGACAGGTCGGGGTTATGAAAGTAATGCCCAATTGCACGTCCGAATTGCGTCAACAGCACTCCCAGCACAACTTGCAGAACTCCAATCGTGAGAATCGATTGTCTGAGGAATATCGCGCGCTTGGCGGGCTGATGCGGGATGAAGTAATAGAGGCTCTCGACAAAGCCGAACTCTCCAGCGATCAGCAGCGTATTGTACAGGAGATAGACCTGGCGGTAGGTGCCGTATTCCGTTTGGCTGAGATAGCGGACGATGAAGATGTTCGCCAGGGCATTCAGAATCTGTCCTGCGGCCCGGCTCCCGGACAAAAGAGCCACCTGCACACTGCTACGCTGCGTCAGAGCGCGTGGCTGTGACGCTGCCCGGCTGTCGCCAACCGCCGCAACACTTGAATTAGAGTTTGTCGCTATTATCATCGGGTTTGAGCCACCCGACTAGGATGCTGCTCGGAAAGAACGACGTCCATATCTTGTCGTCTAAGGTGAACTTCAAGGCCGCCGATTATTCCGGTGGTTTGTAAGAGTTGCTGTAATAGTCGTGAGTGGCCTCACGGGAACTGTTCACCAAGGCACCGATGAGTTTTGATGGCTCGATGGCTTCAATTCCTTTTTGCAGCTGCTGCCTTTCCGTTTTTCCTTGCCGCGTAACCAGAAGAACGCCATCTGCCAAGCGCGTCCAGATGCTCGTGTCGCCGAGCGGCAGCACAGGAGGAGAGTCGATGACAATCCAGTCGAACCAGGTGCTGAGTTGATCCATCAAGAGCGACAGCTTACCTGATTGCATCAACTCCAGCGGATTCTGTGGTGAATTTCCTGCGGTGAGAATCCACATTCCTAGAGCGTCGAGGCGGTAAACCGGGATCGACGAGGCGGTGGAGTCCTGAAGGTATTCGCTTAAGCCTCGTATTTTGCCCAAACCAAACTGGTGAGAGAATGTCGGACGCCGGAGATCGCCCTCCAACAACAGGGTACGTTGCTGCCGCCTGCCGGCCAAAGTACAGGCCAGATTGGCCGCGACCATGCTCTTCCCTTCTTCCGGGACCGTACTGGTGATGAGAAGCCTCTTTAAGGGCCGCCGCTGCTGCAGATGCCTCAGACGTACGGCGAGGTAGCGGAATTTTTCGGCCGCCAGTCCTTCCTTTTCCGTCGAGGACACGAGTCTGCTCTCACGCAGCAGCGAGACCGGCAGGGATTCGAGTTGCGGGGAAGGATTTACTGCGGTGGCAGCTTCCTGGCCTGCGGCCGCGATCTCGGCGGCCAGGCCTTCTGGTGCGGGAGGAGTTTGGGCCGCGTCAGCCTGCACCGCCGCCGCCAACTTCGCAGACTCTGCCATTTGCAAAAGCTCAGTGGGCATGTCGGAGGCATCCAGTTCAATACCGGACCGTTCTGACTCAGACCTTTGGAGGGCATCAAAAATATGGCTCATTCTCTGTCCTCTTGGTGCGGAATGGCAGCTCTGAGGAATTCAGGAGTTCTTTGCAGTCGCTCGTATAATTCAACGAAAGCCTTCGCCGCCTCGCTTATGTCTAGATCGTCAAATGCCAGGGGATTGTCACTCGCGTCTGAGTGAGTGACTCCCAGGCGGAATTGCGCTGCAATGTCCTCGATAATGGTGGGGGGCACGGTAACGGCGCCGTTGGCGTAGGCCGCGATCAACGCATTCTCGCAAATCGTATTGATGAGTCTAGGGAGACCGCCCGAATACCGGTAGACCGCGGCAACCGTTTGGGACGGAAACAGCGTAGAGGCATCCGAGTTGGCTCCGGCCAGCTGAAGCCTGCGCTCGATGTATCCCCTGGTTTCGTTCTCGTCGAGCGGCGTTAACTGAGAACGAAACGCGATTCTCTGCTTCAGTTGGCGTAGCTGATAGGAGTCCAGTTTTTCGTCCAGTTCGGGCTGGCCGACGAGCAGAATCTGCAGCAGCTTGCTTTGCGTTGTCTCCAGATTCGTCAAGAGTCGTATTTCTTCGAGAATGCTCGCCGACAGTTGATGTGCTTCATCGACTACTAAAACGGTGGTCAGATTCTGGCGACCGCGCGAGATGACGAAGTTGGCCAGCTCCAGCAACAGCTCGCTCTTGTTCTTATTAGCTGCTGGAAGTCGAAAATCACTGGCAATGTATTGGAGAAATTCGACGGGTGTCAGCCGGCCGTTGAAAACGTAGGCGCAGGCGACGTCGTTGCTTTTCTTCAACAGGTGGAGCAAACAGCGGAGCAGCAACGTCTTGCCTGTGCCCACCTCGCCCGTCAACACGACGAACCCTTTGTGGTGCCGCACTCCATAGTAGAGAGCGGCCAGAGCGTCGTTGTGCTTCCTTGTGGGGAAGAGAAACGCAGGATCGGGGGTGATTTCGAAAGGATTGCGATTCAGGTGATAGAAGGATTTGTACATTGCGGCAACCTATCCTCGTAAATAGCTGAAGGCCGAGCCCGCAAGAATCGAGCAGACAACCAGCCCGGTAGTGGCCCAAGTAAGCCAGGCACGCTGGCGCTGGCGCCTCTTGTCTGCGGGCCCAATGACCTCGGGAATTTCTGCAATCACAGGTATCGGCAGAAGATCTTTGAGTTCTTTCTCGTCATAAACGCGGTGGTCCAGCTCTTCGAATGCCAGCACGACTACGACACCGAGTAACAATCCGGCGCCCAAGCCGAACCCGCAGAACATAAGGCGATTCGGAAAGTCGGGCTTCTGGGGAAAGCTGGGTCGATCTACGATGCGGAATCTCTCGCCCTGCTGCAACAGTTCCATGTTGGTGGCCATTGCCGACTCGTTCTTCTTCTTGAGAAGCTCATCGTAGTTTGCTTTGGATTGGTCGTAACCTCGAGTCAGGTCGGCTAACTGCTGCTCCCGCACGGGCTCTTGATTCAGGCGGCTCTGATACTCTTCCACTTTTGCCTTCAGCGCGGCGATGGAGTGTTCGCGGTTTGTAATTTCCACCTGATTGGACTGCAACTGGCTCCGGATCTGAGCTAACAATGACCCCTGCGTCACTTCTACGCTTTGGCTTGCTGGAGCCTGGCTGTCGGCGCCTCCGTTGGGAGCCGGGTTCGTTGTCTTCACGTTGGCCAGAAGTTGGGTCCGCATTTTTTCGGTCTTGGCGATTTCTTCTTTCAGCTTCCGCACATCCGGGTGCCGGTCGGTATACCGCGAAGTAAGGTCAGCAAGTTGCGCCTTGAGCTTGTCCAGTTCCTGGTCAAGGGCGACGAGTCCGGCGGAGGAATCATCCCCGCCTCCAGTTGATCCCTGTGTCGCCCGATATTGGTCGGCCAGTGTTTGGAGATAGACGTGCTGTTGCCTGGCGGAATTGAGCGCGTCCTCCTCGTTCTGAAGTTGAGACTGAAGTCCGCTCAAGATCTGGAGATTCGTGGCCAGTTGCGCGGGCATTTCGCCAACATGCTGCGCTTTGAAGAGCCGGACTTTCTCTTCCTGGTCCGCAAGGCTCTTGCGAGCCTCTTCCAGTTGGTCTCCGAGAAACTTGGTCGTGTCTTCAGACTGCTGCTGGCGTACTTCCAGGTTCTCGTTGATAAACAGGTTGGTGACTTCACTGGTCACTTGCTGCGCGACCCGCGGATCGTGGGCTGAGTAGCTCACGTTGAAAGCACTGACCCGATTTTGCGGGTCCCGCACGAGTTCGATCTCGATCTCTTTCCGCATGAGTTCGACTTTGTCGTCCGGGGTGAGACTGGCGCGCTGGTTTGCATACAGATTCAGCTGATCGATGATGTGTAAAAGCCGTGTGCGGCTGAGGATCTGCTGAGTAATGCTTTGCAGTCGCTCCTGCAAATCATCATTGACGTTCGGGGTGACGTAATCCTTCGGCATGGTGGGCTGTTCCACCAGGATCAGCGTAGTGGATCGATAACGCGCCGGAAGCACCCAGCTTGCGCCCCACACAATGGCCCAACCTATGAACAGCGCCAGCAGGAAGTGGATGTGCCTGCGGCGCATTACTCCCCAGTAATGCCGGACGTCAAAGCCTGGGACAACTTTGTCTTCGAATTCTTCTGCCATGATTTATCTTCCGAGAGGTTTTGAAAATTGGTAGGAGATTGTAAAGAATTCGCGGTTCGTATCCGGAGCTGTCGATATGACAGCTACGTTGCTGTAGCTCTGGTGAAGTCGTGTGTATCCGAGTTGCGCTATGAAATGCTGGCCCAGCTGCTGTTGCAGGGATGCTGTGGCCGAAACCGAGTGCCCACTGTCGAATCCCACGATTGCGCCGCTCAACAGGTTGTTCTGAATGTAGGCCCCAGCGATAGTTCCGGTCAGAATTTTTGTCAATTGCTGTCGCAGAGAAGCGCTGGCGTTGTCCATGTGGACGGCTTCTATCAGGCCGCCGCTCCCAGCAATCGAGTGCGAGTAGGTTGCCCCCAGGGCGGTCGAGCGTCCCTGCCAACTCACGCTGGTTCCTGCGGCCGGAGTCCACCCCTTCAGCACTGGCTGCGGCTCGGGCTGCGCCGTATCGGCATATTGCGGTCCTCCGAAGAAGGAAAGAGAAAACCAGCGTGATGGAAGGAATGTGTAGAACAGAAGAGCCGCATGGGTCTGGGTTTCAAGAGCTCCTGCCGTCGGATAAGAAACCAGTCTTTGATATTGATAAATCGCTCCGACGTAGTGTTCTGCTGCGACGCGATGGGAATAGAAGGTGGAGCCCGCCTGCGAACTGGCGTCGTATAGACCGGGAACTTCTGCCAGATTCGCAAAGTGCAAATTGGAGAAACTTCCGTTCGCCCCCATCATTTCGTTCAATCCGAACTGGTAGGTCAGCGTAGTGTTGGCAAAATTGATGAGAAGGTTGGCAACCGGAGGAATCACAGAAAAATTTGTGACCGCCGACGAGCCGGAAATCGTACTAGCCGAGGCAAAATCCGGGTTGTTAAAGACGTTTGAGCTCTTCTGGAATCGGTCCGTCGCACTGAGAGTCACGTGCGGGCTAAGGCGAAAGTCGAAGTTGAGAGAGACATTCTGGTCGGCTTCATTCCGAGCACTTGTGCGTTGATAAAACGTGAAGCCCGGTGCATAGGTCACTAACTCGTGCGCTCTTGGCGTGGTTTGGTCCAGAGTCAGCATCGGGGCGAGCGAATAGCTCACATCACTGAGGGGATGCCCGTTCACTGCTCCCAGTACGTTGTCCGTATATGCAGGCGTGAATGCTAGTCCACCGTACAGGTAGTTCGACCGCTCTTCAGATAACGGCACCGTAGGAAAGGGCTGGCCACTCACCGGAGGCGGAGTGAGCATGCGATCGTCGTTGTCCGACGAATCGTCCGATGCGATCACGTTGCCAGGGCCGACCAAAGGCGGGGTAGGACCTGCGCCGTTCGCCTGGGACCATACAGGCATAGCAAACAGCGCGACCAGCGCGATCAGAATTGGTTCAGATTTTCTCATGGTTACGGGACGACCAGAGTGTCACGCGGCTGAAGCTTTATGTTCGGCGCGGGGTTCTTAGCCTGAATGATTTCTTTGTAATTGACAGAGATTCTGGTTTGCGTGCCGTCGGCGTTCTGCCGCAGCAGGTAAATCGATTTTTGTTTGGCGAAATCTCGGAATCCTCCCGCGAGTGCGATGGCATCAAGCACGGTAGGAGAATTGGCGAAGGCAAAAGACCCGGGATGCATGACGCGCCCGAGGACGTTGAATCTTTGACTGTTGATCTGCTGCACAATCACAGTCACCTCGGGCTCCTCGATGTAATTCTTTAGCCGGCTAGCAATATCTTGTTCCAGGTTGAGGGGCGTCCGTCCGGCAGCCTGCACTTCACCGACGAGCGGCAAGGAAATCTTCCCATCCGATCGCACCGGAACCGAGCGCGAGATATCTGGTTCTTTCCAAACATTGATGGCGAGCACGTCGTCATCCCCGATGACGAAGCTGTCGTCGTGGGCCGGTGCCCCGGCAGGCATAGCCGCGGGACCGGACACCAAGGTGGGACTTGCGAGAGCTGCGGTTGTTCCCGGTTGTGCCTGCGCCCACAACAGACCAGGCAACAGAATGACGGTTGTAACTGCACCGGGCATCCACTTCCGTGGAATCTTGGCTGTCGTAATCATCATGCCTCCCTCACGCCCCTTGCTCTCAACTCTTCCTGTCCGGTTTAACTCGCCTTGCCGTTGCGGCGATGCCCGGACCCTCCGCCCGCAAAGGGAGGGCTGTAGAGCTCAGAAGTGTTCATGTGATACTGCTCGATCTTGTACAGCAGCGTGCGATAGCTCAACTTCAGCAGCCGGGCTGCTGCCTTCCGATTCCATGCCGTCTTCTCCAGCGCGACGGCGATTGCGTTTCTTTCCGTCTCTGATTTGACGCTCTGGATCAGTGACTTCAAAGATTTCGCTCCGCTCGTGCTGCTTTCGATTTCCTGAGTCAGATCCGTGGGTAGTCCTAGAATCTGCGATGAGATTGAGCCATGGCGTCCCGTGTCGGTCTCGCGGCTGCTGAAGACAATCTCCTTATCTCCCGCGACCAGGTAACACTTGACGAAGGTCTCCAGCTCTTCCAGGTTTCGAGGCCAGGAGTGATCTACACAAGCTTTCACGACCTGGGGCGTAAATTCTCTCGGGGGAAGGCCGTAATGATGGGCCAGGTGGTGCATGAAATATTGCAGAAGGGCTTTGATTTCTGCCTTGCGTTGCCGCAGCGGAGGCACGTGCACCATGAATGCACTCAAGCGGTAGTAGAGATCCTCTCTTAAGCTTCCCTCGGCTAGCGCCTGATCTAGGCGCGCGCTTGTGGTGGCTAGGATGCGCACATCGGCCGCGATCGAGCGGTCTTCGCCGAACCGGACAAACTGCCTGTTCTGCATCACCTGCAGGATTCTCGATTGCAATGCCGACGGCATCGCCGTGATCTCTTCGAGCAGGAGCGTTCCCCTTTCGCCAAGCTCAAGCTTCCCATGGCCGATCCGGCCTCCAATTTCGTAACTTTCGCTAGCTCCATTGTTTCTGCCAAACAACTCGATCTCGAGGAGTTCTGCTGGCATCGCCGTGCAATTGACTCTCAAGAAGTTGAATCCGGAACGAATCGAGAGTTTATGGATGAGCTGAGCTACCGTGGCCTTACCACTTCCTGGTTCTCCCACGATGAGCACTGGAACATCGGCCTGCGCCAGCAACTCCGCCTGGGCGCGCAGCTTATGCATCAGCGGGCTGACGCTAATGAAGAACTCATCATCGCCGAGTGGTTCAACGTCATCGCTCGCGATGTCGGTTTCCAAACTCCGGCTCGACCCCTGGAGATTCATGTGGATCACGGATTCGAGGCGGCTGTCATCGAACGGGCGAACCAAAACGGCCGCAGCGCCGAGGCGAATTGCTTCCTTTTGCCGGTTGGCATCCTCCGGGTAGCAAACCACAACCACGGGCAGATCGGGACGAAGCCGGCGAAGCCAGCGCAAGAGGTGCAGACTGTCTCCGTCGCCTCGTGGCAGATCGAGCAGCAACAGGTGGGGGACCACGTCCGATTGCACACGTTCCATTGCTTCCCAACCGCTGCCGGCAGTTTCCAGATGCCAGCAGTTGGACTCCCCAAGCGACAAGAGTGGATGCAAGAGCGTGGGTTCACGACTAACTACGAGCACGCGTCTAGTCTCGACGGCGTTTTCAATCATGGCTTTATTGACCGGGTGAGTAAGAGGCGGCGGAGACTCCCAGTGGAAGATGCGGTCTGTTGGGAGGGCTTAGTTCTCAGACAGCTTCAACGTCGTATCCTTCGACGCGGACGGCTAACGATCTCTGAATGGCGTCGACGGAGATCACCAGGGTTGCACTTCCGCTGCGGGACATCAGAATGCCTTCGACGCCTTCCAATGCGCCGCTCTTGATCCGCACGCGCTGTCCGATTTTGAGAAAGGGATGGTGCGACCACGACAATTCGCCGGCGAGGAGCGCGCGAATCGCATCAATTTGCGTTTCGGGAATGGGGGTTCCTTCGCCGCCGCTACCCACAAAGCGAAACACTCCGTCGACGCCGAGCACTCTGAGGACACTGGCTTTCGAGCGTGCGACCCTGACAAACAGATAGCCTCTGAACAGCGGCAGCTGGATTTTTTTCCTGCGATCGCTCCACCGGTGAATCTCGGTGACCATCGGGAGGAAAGTTGACACACCCCGTTCTTGCAGACGTTGTTCAATGGTTCTCTCGTGGCGGCCGCGCGTGTGCAGAGCGTACCAGTGTTCCATCTGATCCGCTCCCGTGAACGGAGATGCCGCGGGGAACTGAACGGTTTGGCTGGAGGCAGCCATAGCTTCGCCCAAATGAGTCACACCCTAGGGGTTTGACCCTGATTACTTTTTGAAGCTTGGGGGAAACTGTGCCGGGAACGAATTAAACTTAACCTCTAACCAAGACCCCTCGAGATTAAGAACGACGTCGCGGCGCGGTCAGACTTCAAGTTCTGATGCCGGAAAAGTAGCGTAGATCGCAGGCTGCTGCAAGAGGTACAACGCCCCAGTGCTATAAGCCTCCATTGCGTGTGGGTATGGTGTACCTTCATGTGGTCCGCTTGGACCCGGCCCATTGTTCTCTGTCAGTTTAGGTTAGGCCATTTCAGTTATCCCTATCCGCGGGCCTCAGGTAAAACCGAAAATGGTTCCTGTAATTTATTGATTCTGTTGCCGATGAGTTCCAGCCATCATGACTGGAGCCGTGAAGTTTGCACCGGTTTTTCTCACATCGAGACGCGTTTTGCATAGGGATTGCAATGTGTCGCAAACTCTTGGCACGAAAGAGCTATTGCTTATCCACCCACACGTGCTAGACTTACACGCTTTCGCCACTCAGTACGCCTTTGGGAAAGACTTACCCAAGGCGGGAGTTATTAGGGAAGTTTGGACCAGGTTTTCGCAATTTCAGTAACGGGGTTGCAGCCAATGGACTATCTCTCTGGCCGAGCAGCAAAGAACGTTAACGTGTTAGTTGCTGATGGTTCTCGCATCCACACTCAGTTGCTGTCGGATGTCTTGCAACGTGATGCCAGCCTCGCGGTATTCAGTTGGGATGGGAATCCTGCGAGTTTGATCCCAACTGCTCTTTCTCGCCGCATCGACGTTCTCGCCATTGGATATTCCCTCAATGGTCGCGCTGCAGATGCTTTGGAGACAGTGCGGGAATTACGCGCGGCAGCTCCAGCAACCAAAGTTGTAATCCTGTTCGACTCTCAGGAGAATCGTGCCGTGATCGAAGCCTTTCGCGCCGGTGCGAGGGGGATCTTCAGCCGAGACAGCTCGGTGGAGATGTTCTGCAAATGCATCCACAGCGTGCACCAGGGAGAAATCTGGGCGGATAAGCGCGGGGTGTCGCTCGCGATTGAAGCGCTCGCTTCGATGCCTGTGGTTCGCACCGTTGGTGCAAACGGCTTGAACTTTCTTTCCAAACGAGAGATCGAGGTCGTGCAGTGCGTGGTTCAGGGATTGACGAATCGCGAGATTGCCCACCGGATGGGGCTCAGCCGGCACACGATCAAGAACTACCTCTTCCGAATTTTCGACAAGATGGGTGTATCAAGCCGAGTCGAACTCTTGTTCATGACACTGAGCCAGGCAAATCATCAGGGGGATGCTTCGGTTCCCAGCGGATCACACGTCAATCCGAAAACGGATCCCTACGATGAGCCGACTCTCACTTTCCTCGGGAAGGCAGCGGAGCAAGGCGTGCCCGCCGCACAGTTAGCGCTGGCACAGGCTTACCTTGCCCGCCGCGCAGAACCCGATGACCTGGTGAAAGCCTATATGTGGCAACTAATTGCCACAGAGCGTATGTCCCAGGCGCAACTCAACGTCACCAATATGATGACCGCGAGGCAGCTCGATGAGGCCCACCAGAAGGCAAATCTCTGGCTGGCTCGCATGAAGCAGCCGGTCGCCTCGACCCGGCGGTCTGCGTCAAGAGTAGCCTCCATAAGCCAAGCCATTTGACCAAGACGTCAAGACTGATGGTCTTTGCAACCGGTTGCAATCTCTTGCAACCTGGAGTGGTATAATCCCACAAAAATACTGGCCGGAAGGCGTCCGCTCGATTTGAGGTACGTGCACCGGCCAGAAATGATGGTCGGTAACTGCTCGGGAAAGCTAGCTTGCAGCGGGCAGGTGATCTTCCATCTCAGAGATGGGGCGATAGCACTCGACTGCGACGGCAAAACCCAGGCCGGATCCCAGTGGTTCCACACGGACAACTTCCCCTCGGCCAAGAAGGCGAACAGGACGGGAAGTGGCTGAGCTTCGGACTTCCATGGTAAAGGTGAGTTGTGTGTGCGGCGGGATGTAGTCGGCGACATTCACAAGCAATCCGCCGATACTTACGTTCTGGGTTGTGGCCTTCAGTTCTCGGACGGTCTGCTGCGCCGGCAGATTGAGAGAGACCGGAAAGCGGAGCTCAAACCTGCGGTACCTGCGCTCCCTCGGATAGGGACCGGAGAGATTGTGAATCGAAGCCATGGCTCGATGCTAGCTTTGGATGGGTTTGATCAACAGGTATCAACGGAGCACTGTACGAAAGGTCGTGTCCTTTGGGTCCAGTAGGCCTAAGCGGCATCGGCGGATGATCAGTGATGAGTGATCCCTAATGAAAGGGCATCGTAAAGCGCTGTCAGCCAAGCAATCTGTCCCTACGCGGGACTTCAGACATCCAGTCTCGTCCTGGACCCCGTTTCAGTAACGTTGTTAGTAACAAAGCTGCGACTCACTTCGTAACCGTCCCAACTGGCCATTAGGCGGTTGGCGGATGCACCTCGGATACCTACCGCGGTGAGGCCGCCGACTGCAAAACTGGTGTGACTGAACGGCGCCACTGCGCGCCGCCATCAGTGTCGAGGGATGCAGTCTCGAAGTTGACTATGCAGACGATGAAGAAGGAAGTTGGGTGGAACGACAAGTCGTGGGCGATGGCTGTGTTGCTTTTTGCGGCCTTGCTGTTCCTCGTAGGCTGCCAAGGCGTTAGCGCGGGCCCCAACATCCAGCAACCGCAATACGGCACGCTTAATCTGCCGCAAACACTGAATTTTGGCACCGTCGCGGCGGGTAGCAGCTCGACGCTGACGCTGACCGCGACGAACCCCGGTCCGGGATCCGTCACCGTGAGTAGCGCTACGATATCGACTCAGTATTTCTCCCTGACCTCATCTAGTCTTCCTGTCACGGTCGCCTCGGGGCAGACCGCGACAATCAGCATTTCGTTTTCTCCCAATGCGTCGGGAGCCTTCAATGCAACGTTGACCGTGACCAGCAATGCGACGGATGCGCAGACCAGTGTGGCGCTTACTGGAACGGGCTCGAACATAACCGCGCCTCCCGGCCAGCTGAGCATGAGCCCGACCACCGTTCCGATCGGCAATGTGACGGTCGGAAACAGCGGGATAGGATCGGGAAGTCTTACGGCCAGCAGTGAGCCTGTGACCGTTACGGCGGCCAGTTCGACTAATTCCGCTTTCACTATCAGCGGCTTGTCATTTCCGGTAACGATCCCGACCGGCCAGAGTGTTCCGTTTACCGTTACTTTCACGCCGCAAGCCACGGGTTCGGCCAGCGCCACGCTCAGCTTCACCAGCAATGCGGAGACGAGTCCTACGACGGGAACAGCTACGGGGACCGGCACTGCAGCGGTGAGCGCAGGGCAACTGAGCGTCAGCGCGGTTTCGGTGGGCAACGTGGTGGTTGGAACCAGTGGGACGGCGTCGGGAAATCTGACTGCCAGCGGCGCGGCCGTCACTGTGACGGCTGACAGCTCGAACAATTCCGCCTTCAGCATCAGCGGACTATCGTTTCCGGTAACGATCTCGGCGGGCGACAGTGTTCCGTTTACCGTCACTTTCACGCCGCAGAGCACGGGTTCGGCCAGCGCGACGCTTAGCTTCACCAGCAATGCTCAGACGAGTCCCACAACAGGAACGGCGACAGGAACGGGAACCGCAGCGCCAACCTACACGGTGAGCCTGAACTGGGACGCGAGCTCATCGCCGGACATCTCCGGGTATAACATCTACCGCGCGGTCTACCAGAACTCCGCTTGCGGCTCTTTCTCCAAGATTAACCCGTCTCTAAACACGACCCTTTCGTACGCCGACACTGTGGTCGTGGACGGCACGTCCTACTGCTACGCGACCACCGCAGTGAATACGAATAACGAAGAGAGCGGCTACTCGAACATCGTTACGAACGTTGAAATCCCCGCGCCATAGTGGGAGCGCAGCAATCAAACGACTGACTTTGATCCGACCGACCGGTGTGGCCCTGCAGCCCGACTCAGCCAAATGAGCTCATCCGGACACAAGGAATGAAAAATTAGATCATCCCGTGGGTGTACTTCTGGCCCCCGAAGGACGTGCACTAACGGAATCTAGGAATCTCCAACCATAGCTCTCAGACTACAGTCATGAGACTCCCCCTGTCCAGCCGTCAACCTCTCTCTTTCTACCTTGTTTTCATCACTGTTCTCATAGCCCTGGGCGCCATGCTGCCTATAGAGGCTCAGGCGATGACGCCGCAATTGCAGTACTCGCCGGACCGCCTGCGCTTTGGTGAAGTCGCCATTGGTCAATCGGAGAGTCAACTCATTACGTTGACGAACACTGGTACAACCAGCGTAACGATTTCGGCAATGAGCTCGAATGATTCCAACTTCAGCCCGTCCGGTTTGAGCCTTCCATTCAATCTGGCGGCCGGTCAGAGTGTTGCTGTGAACGTGATTTTCGCTCCCACTGCGCTTGGATTAGTCGACGGCGAAGTTACGTTCACCAGCAACGCGTCAAACCCGCACGTCACGTTTGGAGTTGTAGGCACTGGCGTAACCAGCGAAGCCCTGACTGCTGAGCCATCCAGTCTGGCTTTCGGACAGCAGGCCGTGGGAAGCAGTGCAACGCTTTCGGTCACGCTGAGCAATGGCACGGCATCCAACATTACGCTGACGGCGCTGCAGACGGTGGGGAGCAGCTTTTCCGTCCAGGGGCCCAGCTTCCCTTTGGTCCTCACTCCGAAGCAAGGCATTGTTCTAAGCGTTACTTTTGCTCCGCAAGCTACCGGTGTGACCAGCGGAAGCGTCTTCATTTACGGGCCAAGACTGAACATACCCCTGACTGGAACAGGCACAGCAGTCGGGCAGATAAACAGCACGCCCACTTCGCTGAGTTTTGGCAACGTGAATGTTGGCACTACCACGACGCAAGGTCTGACCCTGAGTGCTGTGGGTGGAAGCGTTACGATCTCCTCGGCAACCAGCAGCAATTCGCAGTTTGCACTTTCCGGAGCTTCACTTCCGCTGACTATCGGTGCGGGGCAGAGTGTGTCGCTCAACGTGGCCTTCTCACCGACACAAAGCGGACAGGCCTCCGGGACTCTGGCTTTTGCCAGCAATGCCTCGAACTCGCAGACCGTCGACTCTCTGACCGGAACCGGTGTTGCGACGCAATACTCTGTGAACCTGTCCTGGAGTCCCAGCACCTCCGGTGTTGTTGGCTACAACGTGTATCGCGGCACGTCGGTGGGCTCTTATTCCAGGATCAACAGCACGCTCGACGCGAACACCTCCTACACCGACAACACCGTGGCTTCCGGGGCAACGTACTACTACGCAGCCACGTCGGTAAATTCCAGTGGACAGGAAAGTGGCTACTCCACGCCAATCCAGGTTCAGATTCCGTGAGATTAGGTTCAACGTGCCAAAGAGCTGGATGCGCGCACGGATTTGTTCTCCTTCCGAGCCGTGCTCTATGAGATGGCGACCGGGGCATTGCCGCCTTCGTCGATGGCGATGTTCGAGAGCTGGACCAGCGGCGGCACCACCCCATTCGCAGCCGTCGTCACGCTCTGCTGCGCCTGGCCGGACAGGCTTACGCACAGCCGCATCATTCATAAACACCTCCCCGGTTTGCGAATCGAATCCACCTGAAAACGTTAATGGAAGGACTTACAGAGCACGGACGGCGCTTTAAGCACGTGAAAGTACGGGGTAGTCTACGTTAAGTGATTGCAAAGTGATTGCAGTTTTTCTCACTAAAGCTGGATCACGGAGAGGCCGGGAATTCGCTGGAAGTGGCGAAGATTGCCAGTCGCTACGCTGTAACCAAGTTCCAAAGCCGTTACTCCAATGAGCAAGTCAGCCAGTGGAAGGCGCACTCCCTTGGCCTGGTTTTCTCCGTCGACTTGGCCGACACGAAGAGCGACTGGAACCGTGACCGGATGAATCGGCAACGCGGTGAGTAGTTCCTGGATAAACTGCTGCCGTCTCGTTTTGCGCTCGGCAGTGTCGGCACGCGCTGCACCATGCGCCAGTTCGATAAGAGTCACGACTGACATGGCAATCTCAGTGTCTGCCGCTGCGCGAGAAATGCCCGTAAGCATCTGCCGTGCATTTTGCCCCTGACGCTCGGCTTTGATCAGAACGCTGGAATCGAGGATCAGTCCCATGCTGGCGGTTCAAGCGGTTCGCGATGGCTCTCGATAGCAGCCTCTACATCTTTGGCGAAGTCAACATCCATGACCGCGGTCGAGTCCTCAGGCAAGAGCGCGATGCACTCCGAGATGGTGCGCCGCGACGGGGCGGGGGCATGAACCACCGCCACCGGTAGTTTGCCACTTTCGATCACAACCTCCGCACCCGCACGCACGCGCGCCAGCACGTCAGCGAAGTTGCTGACGGCGTCCGCTTCCGAGATACGAATCACATGGTCAGCCATGGCGTGATTATACCGCTTCCGTCGATACCCCACCCCCTTAGGAAACCCGGTGTGCTCGTCACTCAGGGAAGGCCAGTGGCTTCCCGAGAGCGCAGCCTGATCATTTATGCGATTCATCGTGTGGCGTGGACATCGGGAACTCCCGCCCCATAGTGCTCCGATTCGTTTGATGAGCCATACGGGATAGTCGGCTGCCCATCAAGGCATGGCTGGTACCGCCGAGTTTCAAAAGATCATCGGGCACCCCGGTATCGTGATGAGTGAACCGATAGGTGCACTTGCACACCTTGGACTCGGTCGTGCTTATGCCATGTCAGGTGACGTCACCAAAGCGAAAGCCGCATACCAAAACTTCCTGACCCTCTGGAAAGACGCCGACCCCGACATCCCCATCCTGAAGCAAGCCAAAGCCGAGTACGCGAAACTGCAATACTCGTTCACAACGTGCAAACATCAAAGGCGAGCCGAAGCCCGACTCGCCTCTTGTTCGGGATTACGCACTTGTCAAGCGGCTTTGGTCGCGGCAATCTTATGTGCAGTTGAGCTTTGCAGGTTGAATGTCCGAACGACGGGAGCACTCTCTATCAGCGACGACAGCATCTCGGTGACTTTGGGATACTGTTCGCGGTGATACCGCTCCGCATCCTGCTTTGTGTTCCAAAAACTGATTCCCACGACCTGATTGGGGTTCGTGTCCGAGGTGAGGACGGTTTCATCCACGAACCCGGTCTGCTTTCTCAGGATCGGCAGTACGTTCTCGTGGATCGTGTTTGTGAGTTCGTTTCCTTTGCCTGACTTGCAGGTGATTTCGACTATGCGTGTGAACATTGGATGCTCCTTTCCGTTGGCTAAAGAGTTGAAAGGAACCCGTCGCGTTGGTGCGACGACGGAAGAATGTTGGATTTTCGTGTTCGCAAACAACGTATGCCTGATGTGACCTGACAGTCAATTGCCCGAAATTGGTGCAACCGGCGTTGGGCTGAAGCGAGCATGAGGCTGTGACTTCGAGCAATCGTAGGAGGCCTTTGTTACTGGTTGCCCGGAAGAAGATCGCAGCCGCCCAGCGAGCACGATGGGCGAAGGTGAAGGGGAGGAAGGCAACGTAGAACCTAGTGCGAAGGGCGGGGCGAAAGGCATGCCGAGCGTGCCTTTTGTTTTTTTTCCTCGCGACAAACTGGGTCAGGAGCTGAGCCCGGAGCCATCATCACTCAATCTTTGGGAGGCTCGCGTTCTGATCATCCCGCCTTCTTTCGGTGGCTTGGCGGCTCCAGAATTGACAAAAGATCACTCGTCGCGTCCCTCTTGGGCAACGCCGCACAGTGATGCACCTTGTACTTATGCCATAGGTAGTTATTGGCGGCTGGAGGATCGCCCATCATCCCGGAGGGTGTGAAGAACTTCAACCGGCACCGCGTACACATGGCGAGAACGGGCGTCCCAGCATGGTGCTTGAGAATAGAAAATCCGATTTCGTCCGCCACAGCAGCGAGAGTCTACGCCAGGGATGAGCGTCGGACAATAGCCCAACGGACTAAACGGAAACAGGCCCAGAATCCCCCTTTACCTCTGCCAATTCTCCAATGGAACCCAACCGCTCCCCGAGCTGCAATCTCCCCGGCGCACGGGATTTGACGAATAGTGTGGTTGAGGTCAAATGCGTAGGAGACCGGATCGTCTGTTCCGAGTACTCCCTTCCAGAATCAACAGAATGAAGTGCACGATTTCCTCTTTCGCTCCCGAAACGAGGCACATGGTTCTTACACTTTCAGAATCGTGCGGCACTGACTAGACGGCCACCTATGTGAGAAGACGACTGATGAAATGTCAGTCAGGCTGTGGGGCTTGGTCGCTTGCACAACCTGCAAGACCAGCACCGGTGCGAACGCACCTGATACAATATGGCTAAGTTGGAACTGCGCAGTTGCGTCTACCATTTAAGACGTGTATCGCCGTTACCATCTTCCGACGGAATCCACCCCTGACGTCGCCTTGCTTCCCAGTCCCTTTCGCGTGAGAGTCAGCAAGCCCGGCCTCGCTGGGTTCTTGCTGAAAGAACTCATCCAATACCGGGGAAACAGAACGATTATCCTCAATCGGCCGTGCATGTATGGAGTCTTTTCCGGGCCAGTGGGAGGCTTCGCCCCTCGGGAGCACTTGTGCGTAGGCTGCTTGCGCTGCACGACTCAATACCCAGAGTTCGTGAAGGTCTTGCCCAACCCCGCCCGTGTTTCTTTGGGTGATTCCTATATCACTCCCGACCGCGTAGATGCGGTCTGCTACGAAGCGCGTTCTGGCAAGATTCCAGTAAAAGGGGCCGGCTATCGCGGACCGTTTGGTGGTAATGGTTGGGATGGCTTGTGGACGGATATGTCCGAAATCGTGCGCCCCACGCGGGACGGCATTCATGGTCGCGAATTTATTTCTACCGTCATTGACATTGGCGCAAAGCCGTCGCGACTGGCCTTTATGGGCGGAGAGCCGAGTGGGGAACCTCCGCAACTCCTTTCTATACCCATTCCAGTTTTGTTCGATGCGCCCCCTGCTTCGTTACTGACGGAGACGGTTGTGAACACCCTGACGGCAGCGGCCGAAGCAACGGAAACTTTCGTGGTGCTGCCAGTCGAATCGTTCGGGGAATCCGTGCCGCGCGGGCGCCACATTGTTCCGTTGATCAAGTGCGCGCACTTAGGGACGCTCCAACAGCTTGGCTTTGAACCTGCGATGCTGGAGCTCGACGGGTGGGATCAACAGGTCTTCGCACAAGTTCAAGCCCAGTTCCCGCGCAGCGTCGTCTGCCTGCGCATGGAGCTGCCTTCAACCGACGCCCTGTTGCGCGCGGTGGCGTCCGGTGTCCGCGTGTTCCACTTGCTAGCTAACTACCATGGCAGGGGCAGCGACGGACGATTCGCGACTGACCTTTTTCGCGAGGCACACAGGGCGCTCGTGGCGCAGCGATGCCGGGACGAAGCCACGATTCTCGGCGGCGGCGGGATTATTGCGGCTGAGCACGTCCCGAAGGCGATCATCTGCGGTTGCGACGGCGTAAGCCTCGACACTCCGCTGCTGGTTGCGCTGCAGGCGCAATTTGTCGGTGAGGCTACCAGCCGTGAGACAAGTTCTTTCAAGCTTCCTTCTCGCTTTACAGTCGATTGGGGCGTCATGCGCATTACGAACCTCATCGCCTCCTGGCGTGACCAACTGCTGGAAGTGATGGGCGCTATGGGTCTGCGTGAAGTGCGGCGCATGCGCGGCGAGATGGGAAGGGCGATGTTCCAAAAGGATTTGGAAGAGGAAGCTTTTTCGGACATTGCGGGCTATGTCAGCTAAACCAGAGAGCATCGAACAGATCATTGCCCACAAGCACATCGAGTGTTTGCAGCGCGGCTTTCATGTTTGGTCCGCGCTGGAATACGGCAAGCCGCCGGCGATGGGAGACTCGCGCTGGCCAGCCGACCTGATCTTGTCCACGTGGATGCAAGCCGAAACGGGTTGCCCACCGAGCAATGGTTTGGAGTACCGCACAGGCCAATCCGGCGGAGGTTTCGACGTTCTCGATCTTAAGTTTCTTCCCCGCGAGCACTGGCTCGCCGACGATGCCACCATCGATCTTTCCATTCCACTCAACCGCAGAGGCTATGACCGGCAGATTCGGATCCCCGTTCCTTTTTATGGGGCGGGAATGTCCTACGGCTCAATCAGCGAGAACGTCATGCTGGCGCGCGCCATGGCAGCCAGTCAGTGGAATACGTTCACGTGCACCGGAGAAGGTGGCTATCCCGAATCGCTGGTCGGCTACAAGGACCATGTCATCACCCAAATTGCGACCGGCATGTTTGGTGTGAGAGAGGAAACCATCCAATATGCTCCCATCATCGAGTTCAAGTACGCGCAGGGAGCCAAGCCGGGCCTGGGAGGACATCTGCTGGGCGACAAGGCGACGACTACAGTCGCGCAGATGCGCGAATCAGTTCCCTGGGTGAGTCTCTTCTCGCCGTTCCCCTTTCACAGCGTCTATTCCGTCGAAGATCACAAGAAGCACATTGATTGGGTCAAGACGATTAATCCTGAGGCACTGGTTTCCGTGAAGGTTTCCACCCCCACAGACATTGACATGGTAACCGTGGGGAGCTATTACGCTGGCGCACACATCGTGCAGATTGATGGCAGCTATGGCGGCACGGGTGCAGCGCCGGAAATTGCAAAGAAAAATATCGCAATGCCTACCGAGCTCGCGATGCCGCGCGTCCATCGCTACCTCGTCGCGGAGGGCATTCGCGATGAACTGGTGGTCATGGCCAGCGGTGGCATTCGCACGGCGCATGACATTGCCAAGGTAATTGCGCTGGGCGCAGATGGAGCCATTCTGGGCACTGCGGAACTGGTGGCCTTGGGCTGTACGCGCTGCAGCAATTGCGAGCGCGGCCGCGGATGTCCCTTTGGTCTGACAACCACGGACCCGGAACTGCAGCGCCTGGTCGAGCCGGAGTGGGGAGCTGCGCGCCTGAGCAACCTTTATCAGTCCTTCCAATCGGAGCTGCGAACGATCTTGCGCCGACTAGGTCTCCAAAACATCCGCGATCTGCGGGGAAGAAAAGATCTGCTTCTCTATCGTGGCAACGTGAAAGCGTCATGAGCGACGAGGTCGAACTTACCGAAAAACTCATCCGCTCGCGGCAGCGCCTCGTTCCTGTCATAAGCCCACCCCTGCGAAAAGAAGAAGCAGAAGGTGGCTGTGGAGTGATTGGCATTGCCTGTAGCGAAAAGATTGAGGGCCGCCATCTGCTGCAGTCACTCACCCAAATGCGGAATCGAGGCAACGGCAAGGGTGGGGGCATCGCTGCCGTGGGGCTCGCTGCCGAGGAATTGCATGTTACTCAGAGCATCCTCGCAAATGACTACCTTCTAAGTGTCGCCTATCTTGATCCCGAAGCCCGCGCCGAAGTCGAGCGAACCAGCATCTTCCCCACCTTTGAGGTTGATTCGGTCTTCCAAGTGCCCCACGTGGAAGTCGGCGCGCAGTCTCTCCCAACGCTGGAAGTTTGCCCTCCGGAAGTGGTCTTGTACTTTGTGCGGGTGAAAGCCAATGCGATCGACGAATTTCAGAAAGCGAGCGGCCTCGATCTGTCCACCGCTTCCGGTGCTGAGTTAAGTCACATCGAAGACGAAATTGTCTATCAAAACAGTTTCCGCCTCAATCGCGCCTTTTATGCCTCCGAGGGGGAAAAGAGGGCCTTTGTCCTTTCGCATGCCAAGAATCTGCTGGTGCTGAAGATGGTCGGCTATGGCGATGACGTGGTGCGTTACTACCAGCTCGAAAACTTCCATGCCCACGTGTGGATCGGCCATCACCGCTACCCAACCAAAGGCCGCGTCTGGCATCCGGGCGGCGCGCATCCATTCGCCGGCCTGCATGAAGCTTTGGTGCACAACGGAGACTTCGCCAATTATGCGTCCATCTGCGAGCACCTGGCGCAGCGCAACATCCAACCGCTTTTTTTGACTGATACCGAAGTCTCCGTCCTCGTCTTCGATCTGCTGCACCGCACCTATGGCTATCCCCTCGAGTATGTGTTTGAAGCCTTGGCTCCCACCACCGAGCGCGACTTCACCTTGCTCTCCGAGGAAAAGCAGCGGATGTATCGGCAGCTCCAAGCCACCCACATTCACGGCTCTCCGGATGGGCCGTGGTTTTTCCTGGTAGCGCACTCCGACGCGGCCAAGTGTGCCTATCGGCTGATTGGAATCACTGACACCAGCATGTTGAGGCCCCAGGTTTTTGCATTGCAGCAGGGCACCGTGTCGATTGGTTTCGCAGCTTCGGAAAAACAGGCCATCGATGCGGCCTTGGAGAGTCTGTCGCGCGAGGACACACGCTTCTGGTCGCGCGCCGATCTTTACTGGAACGCGCGCGGAGGAAGCCACACCGACGGCGGCGCTTTCGTCTTTCGTGTCCAGGCCCCGCAAGCCAAAGACGGGCCCGAGAGTGTACAGGACAACTCTAGCGGGTCGGCAGAGTTCGTCTGCACCGACAAGTTCGGCCGTTCCATTGAGGTGAATCGATCGAAGATTCCTTTCCACAATAATTTCTCGACGAGCACAATCGCTTCGCTGCCTGACCTTCCCGCACAGGAGCTCTTCACCTGGGTCAAGGATTGCCTCTGCGCTTGGACGCCAGATTCGCTCCTCGAGTTCCTAAGAGGTTTGGAGCGCTCAGCGTCAAGCGACGAAAACCGCAAGCGCGCTTTTGAAATCTTGACGCTCCTCATAGATCGCCGCTATCCCACCGGGCGCATGCGCCGCAGTTGTTTGCTTTCTGCGCTCGACCAGAGCTTGGCCAACTTGGTTGAGTCGATCCGGCGCTCTCCTTCCAAGGCATTTGCCGTCATCACCGCAGACGACGATCTATCCGGTGTTCTCCCCGATTGCCAGACCTTTGTGCTGGATGCGGTCGGCTTCGCGCCCGAGGGCGGGAGGTCATTGGCCCGTGCCATCGTACGTCTCTATCAGCAAGGCCACCGTCGGTTTATCATCGTCCGCGCCAAGGGCCATCGTTTCATCGCCAATGGCTTAGGACCTGATACCTCGGGGCTGCGCATCGACGTATACGGTTCTTCCGGAGACTATCTCGCTTCAGGTATTGACGGTGCCGAGATCGTCGTCCACGGCAGTGCACAGGACCAGGTGGCGCAGATCATGAAGGGCGGAAGGCTCACGATCTACGGCGATGTGGGCCAGACCTTTCTTTACGCCGCGAAAGGCGGGGAAGCCTTTGTCCTGGGCAACGCCGCCGGCCGGCCGCTCATCAACGCCGTGGGCCACCCCCGCGTCGTCATTAATGGCACCTGCCTCGATTACTTGGCCGAGTCCTGTATGGCTGGCGATCCTCTCGATGGCGGAGGATTCGTGGTTGTCAACGGCATCACATTCGATGACGATGGTCAACTTCTTGAGCTGGATACACCCTATCCCGGCGGCAATTTGTTTTCGCTGTCTTCCGGTGGCGCTATCTACCTCCGCGATCCGCACGGCAAGGTTTCCGAGGATCAGTTGAATGGCGGGGAGTTTGCACCTATGCAAGCAGCCGATTGGGCGCTCATCCGGCCCTATCTCGAACGGAACCAGCGCCTTTTCGGCATTCCGTTACATCAGTTGCTCCAGGTCAACGGCCAAGCCCTCTCTGGCGAGCGGGTCTATCGCAAAGTCCAGCCCCGCGCCCTTCGGGCACTCCAGGCAGAAGAGGCTTGGGTGAAGATGCATTCGTGAATCTGCCGCCACTGGGGTAACTCTGCAATTATTCGATCTCGAATCGAAATACGATCGATCATCGAGGACGATTTCGAGTTTCGCCAGCACTGGAGTGAACACACCAGGGACGATGTTTCCAAAATCCTCGAAACTCGAGGCCTCAACTTTTCGCGCCAGTGGCCCTGGCCTCATTGTGCGTTTTAGAGGGAGAGGGGTCGTTTCAATCAGTTGAGGTTACAGCTTGTGTTGCGGTGGATTTGGAGGGGTTTGAGAGGCAGTTTTTCTGTCCCACGCGCGACCCAAACCTATTCTCATTTCACGAGCCTCATTCGGGCGAGAGGCTGCATAAAAGAGTCTTGTCCGCCTGTCTGCGCAGACTCGAGCTTAGCCCGGACGAATTCGCTCAACTGCTCGGGAGGCATTGACAGAATTCAAGAGTTACCGAAGACATTCGAGTAGCCACATGCACTCGTAGGGGACCCTGCTTGAGACGCAGGTCCAGAACAGAACTCATGACGCGCGATCGTAATCCGTGATCGTGAAAGGAGGAATCATCTAGCAGGTAAGCCTAAAGGAATCTCACTTCACGTGGGGCTGAATTGCGTGCCGCCGTCGCGGCATAAACGTAACCCGTGGATTTTTTCGGGGGAGTGACCGCCCCCGGAGATTCGAATCCCTGGCAAGAGGCGAAGGGGATTCGTCAGCGCCCAGCGCAAAGATCAAAAACGCAAGACATGCCCTAGTGATCCTGGTCACTGCAGTCCTTCCAGTTCGTGATGAGATAAATGTGCTGCCCTAATCAACATGTAACGTTTAAGGAAAAATATGAAAGTTCTTGTTGGTAGTCTCTGGACAGAAGAGGGCCAAGACATCGCCGAGTACGCGGTGATGTTGGCGGTAATCCTGGTGATCGTCGTGGGCACTCTGAGATTGGTTGGCTCAAATACGAATACTGTTTTCTCCAATGTCGCAAGCACGCTGCAGTAGGGTGATTGAATAGGAACAGAGTTTAGTCGGTTGCAGACAATTCTCGGAGGCATTGGAACCGGGCACTAGATCAGTTTGGGAAGCGAATCACCAGCCCAGGGAGCAGGTATGGGAGCATGGGCGAAATCCCTATTCCGAGAGGCGACTTCCCGGATTAGTGCAGATTTCTTGGACGCGCTCCTACCGCATTACCCGAGACGTGACTTTCAAGTTCGATTGTGGGACGGTACTGTCTGGGGAGCGCAACAGCAACCGCGTTTCACATTGGTCCTGAAGCGTCCGGGAACTCTGCGTACGATGTTTTCTTCACCCAGCGAACTCACGTTGGGGGAAGCTTATATCTACGACGACTTCGACATTCAGGGTGATATCGAAGCCGCTTTTGACCTCGCCGATTACCTCCTTACTCATGAACGTGGCCCAGGGGAGAGTGTTGATCTCAGCGCACGGCTGGAGAAACTTTCCGAGAGCGATCGCCCGCGAGGAGACCTACAACTCGTTGAGTTCGGTGGGAAGGTTCATACCAAGGATCGTGACCGGCAGGTGATCAGCTATCACTATGATCTCCCGACCGAATTCTATGCCCTGTGGCTGGATGAGCGCATGGTGTACTCGTGTGCGTACTTCAGTAAGCCGGATGAGGATCTGGATTCTGCCCAGGAACGTAAGCTGGATTACATCTGCAGGAAGCTGCGACTGCGCCAGGGAGAGAGACTTCTGGATATCGGCTGCGGTTGGGGTGGTTTAATCATGCACGCTGCCACTCACTATGGTGTCGAAGCCGTGGGAATCACACTGAGTGTGCGACAGGCGGAGGTGGCACGACAGCGCCTGCGCGAAGCAGACCTGAAGGATAGATGCCGCGTGGAAGTTTCAGATTACCGCGACATTGACCATGACCTGCATTACGACAAAATCGTCAGCGTCGGTATGTTTGAGCACGTCGGAGAAGCTCTTCTCCCAGAGTATTTCCGCCGAGTCTGGGACCTGTTGCGACCGGGCGGTGTGTTCCTGAACCATGGAATCGCCCACTCTGCTACCTATCGCAGACGAGGCCCGTCTTTTGTTGACCGTTACGTGTTTCCCGACGGGGACCTGCTGCCGATCAGTATGAGCCTTCGAGCCGCTGAGTTGAGCGGTCTTGAGCTGAGGGATGTTGAGAGCTTACGAGAACACTACGCCTTGACCCTCCACCATTGGGTCCAGCGCCTGGAGAATCGTGCCGACGAGGCGCGCCGTATCACGAGCGACACCACGTATCGGATATGGCGGCTCTACATGGCCGGGGCCGCACACGGATTTCGCAGCGGACGTTTGAATGTGTACCAAGCCTTGCTCGCTAAACCAGTGCGCGGACATAGTGGCCTGCCGCTGACGCGGGCAGACTGGTATCAGATCTAGGCTAAGCGGCTTGAGAAGGAGTTGTGGAATCGGAACGTGCAGAACGTTCTTTACAAGCCGTTCTCTCCGTAACGTACGCGCTGCCGCGTAATTGCGAAATGGCGGCAGGAAAAGGAAGGAGGAACCACAATGAGTGCTCGACCTTTTCTCCATATCCCTTTGGGCTTGGCGACGGTCTCACTTCTCAGTGTGCTGGCACTGTCCTCGGGATTTCTCGCGGCGCAGGCCACTGTTTCAGCCGCGCCTCCCAGGCTCTTTGAAGTAAAGACAATCTATATTGCTCCGTCATCGGACGATTTCGTGCGGCTCCTCAAATCCCGTCTGGAACAATGGGGCACTGTAAAGGTCACTCCGCAAGTGGATGAAGCCGACGCAATTTTGAGCTGTGAGACGGAAAGCAGAATCGTACCCGCGAAAGTAGTGATAAAGGTGATCGAAGTGCAGGTTCGCCTCGTGGACCGGCACTCTCAGAAACTGATCTGGAGCACAAAGAAGTCGACAAGTTGGGACGACAAGCTGGCTGACGACATTGTTGACCAGCTCAGGAGGGATCGCGAGAAGTCTTTCAATAACTACTGAGCTCCAGCGTTGCGGGTTTCAAGCTTCTGCTGTGTCAGTCGCGCTAAGACTTGGGAGAGCCGTACCAGATTGGCGCCACCTCCTGAGTGAAGATTCGGGCGGTGACGGGGCCGATGTGCTTGATCTCCTGCAGCCGAGCAGAGAGCTCGGAACCACGCTTGCTCTGCGCCATCAATTTCGTCATTCTACCGTAGCGCCGCTTCAATTCCTGGCAGACCTCGAGGAGTTTGGTAGCGGTGGAGAAATCGTAGCGCACATAATGTGCCTCATCGAGCAGACGTACCAATTCATCCCAGCCAGCGTCAAGCACTTTGTCGGGATTCCGCAGACCAGCAGACAGCAGCTTGGCGTACGCCCGCTCGGCAATCTCCTGTTGGATTGGTTTGCCAAAAAGCAGGCAGGCAAGAAACCACTTGAACAGCTCTTCCTCCTTCCGCGAAGACAAATTAATCCCCAACTTCTTTGCTACAGCTGTCGGCATGCGCTGCTCCAGCGGACTTCAAAGTGTAGCGAGGAACTCCTTCCAGGGAGTCGCGACGAGGGTTTCCGTCATCGAATGCCCGCATGCACGAATGATCATCGCAGCCTTCTCAATTTGTCTTGCGTCCTCTGCTTCGACGAGGTCAACGACATCAAAACGTCCTAACGTTGCAAAGCTGCCCTTCCATGTGATGTCTGAACATTGCTTCTTGATCTTCGCCGACACCTCGGCGGCCAGCTCCTTGAACTTCTTGGGATCATCGAATGCCTCGGGCGAAAAGCGACTCAGAATGATATAGGTGGTCACTGAACACCTCCTTCACTCGATAGCTGATACAGAACAACTCGAGATGCTCTCTTGTATATGAAAATCCTACTCTCCTCCGGCACGGTTGTAGACTGAATGAGGGGCCTGTCCCTTTCTTCTGATCCGGGTCCAGCCATGTGTCCAGATCGAGGCTCCTCGCGGGAGAGTCTAAGGGTGAGGAACGCTGCAATGGTGCATGCGCTCCGTTTGAGGGAGAAACGGAGGGTCAAGCGATGAACTTTGGTGTCTTGCGCTCCCCTGTGCAGTTTCTCGAGCAAACCGCGGTCTGTGCAAACGAAGCCTGGCTACGAGAATATGACGCATGGTTCCAACGCGAAGGGCAGGAAATCTCAGACGCGGTGGACCGCGCCGGCACACCGTGGTTACGTATGTTTGATCGGTTCGGCACACGTGTCGATGAAATCCTTTATCCGCCTGAATACTGGCGCATGCTGAAACACGGATACCGGGTCGGCGTGATCTGGCGAGCCTTTGAGCAACATTCGCTGGTCCCCTCCTACCTTCTTCTCTATGCCACTGGCTTCTATGATCCGGGCTTGGCCTGTCCGTATACGGTCTCTTTGTCCACGGCTTCTCCGCTCTCTAAGTATGGAGAGGCAGGGATGAAGGCACAGTTCTTGCCCAAGATGTTGCAGCACGATGACGCTGTCTGGCAGGGAGCAACCTGGATGACGGAGATCAAGGGTGGGTCGGACCTGGGCGCGGCGGTAGAGACTGCAGCGCAACGGGATGGAAATAAGTGGCGGCTAACCGGGGACAAATATTTCGCGAGTAATGCCGGAGCTGAATTGGCGGTCGTTGCGGGTCGACCCGAGGGCGCACCTCAGAATGTGCGTGGATTGAGTCTGTACCTGGTGCCGCGCCGCGCTGAAAACGGACAACTGAACTATCGAATACGCCGCCTCAAGGACAAGATCGCTACGCGGTCGGTGCCTACCGGTGAAATCGAACTTCGTGACAGCGAGGGCTGGCTGCTGGGACAAGAGGAACAAGGCATCTATCTGATTCTCGAAGTGCTAAACCTCTCCCGCGTGGCGAACAGCGTGGGCAGCGTGGCACTCGCACAAAGGGCCATGGCCGATGCCTATTCTTTCGCCGAGCGGCGCACCGCCTTCGGCAAACCGGTCGTCGAACATCCGTTGCTTCGGCGTCAGTTCGAGGATCGGCTACAGGGGCTACGCGCAGCTTCGGCGTTGGCTTGGGAAGCGGTGCGTCTGCTCGACAGGGTATGGCAAGAGAAGCCGCCGTATTCGGAGCGCTACCATCTGTTCCGCCTGGTCGCGCATCTGGCGAAATACTGGACCGCAGAATTCGCTCTCCAGACAGCCAAGTGGGCGATGGAAGTTTACGGCGGGGTAGGAACTCTGCAGGAGTACGGCGTGGAGCGCTGGCTGCGGGAAGCTATGATCCTTGCTATCTGGGAAGGGACATCGCATCGCCAAATGTTGGACGGGCTGGAG